>PJEL010002771.1_pt1 | contig 15665 bp, 10 predicted proteins | sample 1853271 | NCBI WGS metagenome assembly PJEL01 (sample SAMN08108733, study PRJNA415343) | Invertebrate metagenome, whole genome shotgun sequencing project. | host: Globobulimina | place: Sweden: Gullmar Fjord | collected 2015-08
GTATGCACCGAGTTTAATGATCAACAAGGAAGCCAATGGCAATTGGAGTCAGATAAATAGCACCTCCAGCCATGAATAATCACCCACAAAAGACGGCCCATATTGCCTGAAATTGAACTAGCCTTAATAGGGTCAGGTGAGGTTTTAGGCTGGGTTATTCATGGGGCGTTACGCAACATTCTTGTTAATGAGCGTGTTTTTAAGCGTGCTCTCAGGCAGCCCCTGCCTGGGCCAGGCACTCGTACTCGATAACCGCCCACACCAGGCCATCACCCAGCCCCTACCTACGATCATTAGCAATGAACACAGTCAAACACCATCCAACACCAAGGAAGACCCAGCATTCTGGTTGGCACAAAATTATAGCCTTGAGCCATTTACCGCCTCCATTCAACCTAGCCCTTATGCCAGCTGGCACAAAGTAGAGCTGCTAGGGCAATTTTCAGATGAAAAAATCCACCAAAAGATCGTCGTGGTCAATAGCCATATTTTGCGTCACCTCAGCTTTTACCTGTACAGCGACCAGCAACTCATAAAATCCAAACATATGGGTTTATTAGATAAGCAAGTGGCGCCAATACATTACAACAATCCGCATTTTTCTATCCCCATAAAAAATGGCCAGCACCTCACGCTGCTCATTAGTAAGCAAAATGATGGCCCCAGCCTTTTGCCTTTAGATATTTACAGTGAGCAAGAGCATAAACATGCCAAGCGCCGCCAAAATATATTTTGGGGCGCAGTCATTGCCGTTTTATTGGCCATGGCACTATACAACGTATTGGTTTACGCCATGCACCCTAACCGCGCTTACCTCTGGTATATGGCATTTCATGGCACTGCCTTTGTTTATTTTTCGGCACTTAATGGTTTTGGATATTGGATTTGGCCAAGGGAAATACAAATATTTTTAATGCAAAATATAATGGCCATGAATTATTTTTTAATTTTCTTGATCGTTAACTTTGCCAGTGTCTTTTTGGAGGCCAAACGCTATACACCCAAACATCATAAATGCATTCCCTGGTTGGTGGCCATCAGCGTTGTGGGAACCATCGCTCGTTTGTTTGTCACTGAATACAATATGATTCCGATTTTTTCTGTGCTGCAACTTGTTGGCAGTGTATTTGGTCTTTCCATGGGCTATCAAGCACTTAAGGAAAAGTTTTATCCGGCACGTTACTTTTTATTGTCCTGGGCATTTACCATATTAGGCGGAGCAATTGGCATGGCCACATTTATTAATGTACTGCCTGCCAATTTTTTTACTCTACACTGTTTCCTATTTGGCACACTCACCGAGCTGTTTTTATTATCCGTTGGTCTGGCCAGTCGCATTAAACACATGGAGATCATGCTGCTTAGCCAATCTTATGTTAACCCAGATAACAGAATGGCTAACTTCAGTTATCTTAAGCAAATACTGCCAAAAGAGATTTCCAATATTTTTGATAAGAATGATAAATTAGCCGTCATCGTGGCCAATATGAAAGGCCTGCGCGAAGTGGTAAGCCTATATGGGCCAAAAGCCTTAAGTGATATTGAGCAATACTTTATAAACCGGACCAATCACTTCCTGTGCCAACAAAACTGGTCGGTAGAGCTGCCCCTTCCTACGGGAGAAAGTGTTTACCTAATGGCCTTGCCCGGGCGACAAATTTGCCTATTAGTGAATGTAGATAATTTACACGCCAATACAAAAGTGAAATCGGTATTAGAGGAATTCATAAGCGAACTAGAAAACACCGTTAACATTAACGACATGGAAGTAAACCTTCATTTTGAGCTAGGTTACAGTTTTATTAACCATGTGAAGGATTTTCAGGAATGTTATCGCCAAGCACAAACTGCGCTACTAAACGGAGAATGGAATCGCTCTAAATATCAAATCTATAACCCCATTCAAGATGAGACTATTAATGAGCGACTATGGTTAATGCACGAACTTAAGAAGGCTATTAATCAGGAAGCATTACAAATTTTTATTCAGCCTCAGGTTAGCATTCCAGATCAAATTCTTTGTGGCGGTGAAATGCTTATCCGTTGGCAGCACCCATTAAGAGGCAGTATTTCTCCCGGACAATTTATCATGCTTGCCGAGACCAGTGGGCTCATATACCCCATCACTCAACTGGTCATTAAAAAAACCTGTCTATGGTTACAACACATTGGGGAAACTCATAAAGATAAATTGGATGATTTTTCTGTCTCAATTAACTTGTCGGCTCTAGATATGGCGCAAGATAATTTATTAAATTATTTTCAATCTTGTCTCAATCAATATCAAGTAGAGGCCAAGAACATTATGTTAGAAGTAACGGAGTCGGCGATAATGGATAACCCGGATCAGTTTTTAACGACTATAAAGCAGCTAAAGGCAGCGGGTTTTAAAATATCTATAGATGACTTTGGAACGGGCTATAGCTCCATGCAATATTTACAAACCATGCAGGCCGATGAAATAAAAATTGACCTAGCCTTCATTCATAATATCCACCTTAACAAAACCAACCAAAATATAGTAAAAGCCATTATTCAATTAGCCCATTCTACCCATGCGCATACGGTGGCTGAGGGGGTCCAATGCACTGAAGAAGCCGAGTACCTAAGCAAACTAAACTGCCACATCGCACAAGGGTTTTACTGGAGCCCAGCTATACCCTTGCCACAGTTTGAGCGAGATTTTTTAAACGACCATTCACACAAAACATAGCCTGTCACCATTAAGGCAGGTTTGGCCACAACTGCTAAGCTTAGTAGCAAAGTACGCTTCCGTTTTGGTCAACGACACTATGCCCCAAGCATTCAAACAGATAGCCTGCTGCTGGCTCCCCTGCCTATACTTGCTCTTGGGCAATCTACCTTGTGAGAGTGATGAACTCAGCATTGCCTTTGGCATTAATCGCCCCCCTTTTGTTTACCAAGAAGATAATCAGTGGAAAGGTTTTGAAATAAAGCTAGTGGCCGAGGCCTTAAAATTTAAAGGCCATGTCATTACAAATACTAAACACTTTGCCAACAAGCGCTTAGGATTGGCTGTTTCTAACATGGGTTTTGACGGGGCTGCTGCGGTGCAGTACCAGGATGACGGTACCTTTTATTTGGAAAATTTTATTAGCTACCAGAACTTTGCCATATCCAGAAAAATGGATAATTTAAAAATCACCAGTATTAAAGACTTAACCCAATACAAGCCAGTAGCTTGGCAAAATGCTTATATCAATTTAGGCCAAGAATATGCAAAGCATTTTGGCCCAAATGTGACACTGGATTACATGAAAGACTATATCGAGTTTGTTAATCAAGATAATCAAAACAGCTATTTTTGGCATGGCCGAGCTAACGTGATCATCATAGATAAAACTATATTTTTATGGCATAGGAAACGCTTGTACCCCAAGTACAAAACTCAGGTTGAAATGGTTTACCACAACCTATTCGACAAGCATACTCATTACAAAGCCAATTTTAAAAGCCAAGCAATACGGGATGATTTTAACCTAGGTTTAAAACACCTAAGAGACAGCGGCCGCTATCAAAAGATCATTGATAAGTATATTAGGATAGAATAACAACATCATTCTCTAATTTTTTAATGATCATGATTGAAAATATTCCCCTTATTAATCTCGCCTTTGCTTTTGTGCCTGTAATGCTGGCTATTTTTATATTGCTGAAATGGTCGCTTAACTCCAGCAACGCGCTTTATGCCCTAAGCCGCATGCTCATTCAATTGCTCATTATTGGTTATTTTTTATCGTTCATTTTTGAGGCGCAAAATGCCGGCATCATTCTGCTGGTTCTGGCGGTGATGGTTTTTTCCTCCAGTTGGATAGCGTTAGGCACGTTAAAGACACAACGCTGGGCTTTATATAAGTCGGCGTCATTATCGATTATTTTAGGTGGCGGCCTTACTCTGGCCTTTATTACTCAAGCCGTATTGGTGCTCGACCCCTGGTATAAACCCCAATACATGGTGCCACTGGCAGGGATGATTTTTGCCAATGCCATGAACAGCGTGAGCCTATCAGCTGAAAGAGTAAGTGCTGAAATGAAGCGCGGAGTCGCCTTTGAAGAAGCTAAAAATATTGCCCTGCAGGCATCACTTATTCCGGTGACCAATTCATTGTTTGCCGTGGGGCTTGTGTCCTTGCCCGGCATGATGACAGGGCAAATTCTATCTGGGGTGTCACCGTTAATTGCGGTGCGCTATCAAATCATGGTGATGTGTATGATTTTTGCCTCTAGTGTTATTTGTGCTGCCTTGTTTTTACGGCTTTCTCAAACTATTTTTATTAAAGATCAGCTAAAAGAAAACCCCTAGTCACTCATAAACTGGCAGTCTAATGCTCACAAGAATACTGGCCTTTGTTACTCTATTAAGCATAAGTAGTCTTACGCTATCTGAACCCTGGCAAGTATGGGGCAATGGTAGCCTGCCCCCAATGGGATACATGGAAAATGACCAGGCCAAGGGCTTTGGAGTAGAAATTACCCAGGCAGTATTTGAAGAGGCAGGTATTGAATACACCATCATACTGGCGCCCTGGAAACGTGCGTATGTTGAAGCTGAACTAGGCCATGGTTTAGTGTTTGGCATGTACTGGACCCAAGACAGGTCCAAATTATTCGACTACTCCATCCCCCTTTGGACAGAAGAGGTTGTACTGGTAACTAATAAAGGACAAGAATTCGAGTTTAATAAAATTGATGACCTAAAGGGTAAAACCATTTCTTTTCAAAGAGGAACACGCTCGGGAACTGAATTTGAACATGCCATTAAAAGTAAACTATTTAAAGCGAAACCCAATAATGACCCAGTTAACCGCCTTCGAATGTTAAATTTAGATAGAATCGAGGCCGCTATTTTTAACCCAGGCTTGGCTTCTGTGGTTTGGAATGCCCAGTTGGCTAAATTACCTATGTCTTTCTTTAGTGTTTTAAAAAAGCCCTTGGCAGTAGAAAATAAGCATATAGCTATATCCAAGTCATTAAATAAGACAGATTTAATTCATAAACTGAATGCCGCAATTGAAAAGCTTAAAAAGAACGGTACCATACGCGAGATTCTTCGCCGCTATGAATCTAGCTAGTAGCGAATTGAAGTATAAACCGATTCTCTTACATTACGCGCCCAATTCATGACTCACAAATCCCTCTCTCCACTTGTTCGCTATCAACAATCCATTGAGCTTGGTTTAGTCTCTTACGATGCAGCCCAGCAGCATGCCCTATTGTGTTTAGATGAGTTATTTCAGCAAATAACTCAAACAGAGTCACAAGAGAATGAGTCACAAGAAAGTAAAGATGAGCCCTCATTCATAGAAGGCATTTACCTGTGGGGAAGGGTGGGTCGAGGTAAAACCTTTTTAATGGATACCTTTGTTGATTCCCTTCCAGACAAGGTTTGCCTACGCCAGCACTTCCATCATTTTATGCAAGATATTCATCATAAGCTCACAGAATTAAGCGGTCAGGAAAATCCGCTAAAGATTATCGCCCAACAATTAAGTGAACAATTTCAGGTGCTGTGTTTTGACGAGTTCTTTGTAAACGATATTGGTGATGCCATGTTGCTAGGTCGCCTTATGATGTTTTTATTTGAGTGCAAAATGATCGTAGTAGCCACCAGCAACTGTGAGCCTGATGAGCTGTATAAGGATGGCTTGCAAAGAGACAATTTTTTACCCGCCATTAAAGCCATTTATAAAAACATGCGAGTGCTTGAACTAGGTGGCGAAAAAGATCATAGGGAACGGGCCCTCAATCGCATGCAAAATTACTTTTTAATAAACGAAAGTAATCCAGCTGAAAATAAAGTTATTCATGATGATTTATTAAAACGCTTTGATTTCAATATGACGTCGGGCGTTATTAATGTTCTAGACCGAGATATAGAATTCATTGCCAAAAACAAAAAATGTATTTGCTTTGATTTTGAACAAATATGCTTAGGACCCAGAAGCCACTTTGATTACATAGAAATATCCAAATTGTTTGATACTGTTTTACTATTGAATGTACCTGAATTAGGCGGTGAGATACGGGAACGCATTAAGGCTCGGGGCACAGAAGATGGCAGTGTAGGCTCAGGCTCTACCGGTGAACGCCATGTAATGCTGGCTACCCTGGATGACGGTGCGCGGCGCTTTATTGCCTTGATAGACGAGTTATACGACCAAAAAGTAAAATTATTTTTAACGGCTCATGTACCGTTAAAGCAACTTTACACAAAAGGCAGCCTCGCCTTTCAATTTGAACGGGCTCACAGCCGTTTAATAGAAATTGGATCGCAAGAATACATTGACCAATAAATTTACTACGCCTATTCCAAGACTCCATAGGGGGCATTGCGATATTGATTGGGGGTCATGCCCGCCCACCTTTTATATGCCCTGCAAAAGTTACTGCTGGAGTTGTAACCCAATTTAAGTGCCAGTTGCTCCAATGGAATATCACTTGATAACATCAAGCTGTTACTCACTTCCAGTTGAACTTGCTCGCTAATTTCTCTAAAGCTATTACCCTCCTTATTTAAATGATCCTGCAATGAGCGGCTGCTCATATTTAAAGAATCGCTAATCACCTTAAGAGACGTTTGACCGTTAAAGATATTGCTCTTTATACAGAATCCTACCATTTCAGAATAGCTGCGCTCTTCTCTGTCGTGCTGATAAGACTTTACCAACTCCAACATTACAGCCTGGGCTGCCGGGTTGTGGGACATAGCCGGATTATTTAAGCCCTTAGCTGGCAACACCATATAATTGGCAGGTTCCCCATAAACAATTTTGCAATTAAAAAAATCAGAAAACACATTAGGGTCTTGGGGTTTACTACGGGTAAAGTGCACCGAGATGGGGGTTGATTTCACCCCCATGTATTCCTGCCCACCATGTATGAGCGCAGCAAAAAACGCTTCATAAATAGCAGATGGAGGAATAATGGCATCGGTTGAGTTTAAACACACAATCAGCTGATCTTCGCGCTTAAACAAGGTAGGTAAAACAGATTCACAAATCACATGAAAGTGATTGCTTAATAACCGTAATGCACTGATTTGATTTTCACTGGCAATGGCCGCCGTGGCCAAACCATGAAACATGGTAGGCAGAATATTTTTGGCCAGCTTAATACCAAAGGCTTCATCACCACATTCTTTTTGTGCATGACTCAATGCACGAAATACTTTTATGGTGGGCACTCTGGCATCTTGCGGGGTGCTTGGGTCGTATTGTAAATCCCAGGCCGCCAAAAAGCTCACTGGGTCAATGTGATAGCTTTTTAGGGTGGTGGCAATCACATGCAGCCAACTATAAATAACGGTTTTTTGTCCTGGCTTGGTATGGTTCATGGCATTCTTAATTTAAGTTAGCCACATCAATAATGGCCTCGGCAATTTCTTTAGCTTTATACTCTGCCACAAAGTGGGAAACACCGGGAAATATTTGTATGTTTCCAGCTAATTGTGGCAATGCGTTTGTCCACTGTTTAATGACACTGGCTTTTGCTAATGGATCCCAATCACCAAATAAAAGTCTTACCGGAATATTATTCCCTTGTGGCCCCCAAGCCTTAGTCACATTGTCTTGCATGTATTGATAAAACTCATGGTTATTCTGAACACCCAGAGTTGGGTCATTGTATTCATAACCATGCCCCCACACAGGTGTTTGGCGCACCATGCGTTTTGAACTTCGGGTATTGGCAAGAGAAGAAAACATTTGTTGAAATAGCCTGTGTGTTTTGGGTACCTGTTTAAAGGCCGATTTTATATGATAGAAAATATAGTCCATCACAAAGGGTATTAATTTCTTGGCGTTAACGTGAATTGAATAAGCGGCATGTATCCCCCAGAATCGATTCAGCACAGTGCGCCCTCCCATGGCCCAGGATAAAAACTTTATACCAAACGGAAAGTTATCATAGGTAACCCCGTCTTTTGGAATGGGAAAAATAGTGGTGTTTAATACAATCAACTGGGAAACCCGTTGATACTCTTTGATAAACGCGCCCACTCCAATGGGGCCGCCCCAGTCATGAACCACCAAAGTAACATTTTGTAGGTCTAGAAACTGAACAAGCTGGCTTAAATTAGTTGCATGATGTTTATCTACCATTTGAAAACTGGCCTGGTCGGAGCGACCAAAGCCAATATGGTCCATCACCACTAAACGGTAACATTTTAGGCTTTGTTGCTTTAGCTGTTTAGCCACATGGCGATAGGAATATGAACACTCAGGGTTACCGTGCACACACACCACCGTGGCCTCTGGCTCGCCCTGCCCCACAATCACATCGTAATAAAACAACTTTTTACCGGCGTCTTCTCCTTCAGGAATCACAAACCATTGACCGCTGTTATCAGGGCAGTAACCTGCTGGAATATCCGTTAACGGACTATTTCCGGGGGTTTGGCTAATAGCGCCGTTCTTAACTGGGTTTACATCTAAAGTGGCCATGACAATTCCGTAAGACTAAAGCGGACACCAATATAAAATAGGCCCGTCGAGAACACATGTCCAATATACGCAGCCTAATGTTCATTTCGCGCAAAAGGTAAAATTCAACAAGATCACTTGAACGGAAACTAAAAAGCCCAACCTTTATTAGGCTGGGCTTTTAAAAAGACGACTAGGTTAAAAGTTAATACAATTTAACTGCGGGTAGTTTGTCACCCATTTCTGTTCTAGGGTCACCATCCCCTAAATATTCATCATAAAACTCGGGAACACCCAGCTCACCGTATTCGCTGTAGCCCCAGCACTTGATATCCGCATTATCTAATAACGCACAGGTTTGATAACCCCGTCCGCCAAAGTTAACTGCTTTACGATCTGTGCCCATATCAGGAGACGGTGCATTGGCTGGAGTTTCACCTGGCTCGTCTCCATACGCCTCATCAAGGTCTAAACCAATGCTCCCGTAGCTGCCATCTCCCCAACACTTGAAGGTTCCATCTACTAGTACTACGCAGGTGTTGTAATAACCCATGCTGATATCCACAATGGCGGCATCACTGCCTAAATCGATGGCAGGCAAGGCATCCCCCATTTCAGAATCAAACGTTCCGTTATCCCCATGGTCATAACCATAATCAAGACGAATGCCACCATAGCTACTGCAGTTATCACCACCTGAAACGAATGGAGTGGCCAGAGCCGCTATATTCAAATCTGCAATGGCACACTTTTTATAAGCCCCATCATATTCACCTGCTGACAGGCTGCCATTGCCATCGTCATCCAAACCGTAGCGCAAGTATTTACCGCCATGGTCACAGCTATCAGCTCCTTCAGCAATGTCCTCCACTAGACCCAACATTTTTTGAGTATCTGTATTTCCGGTACTGCACTTGGGATAGCTGTTTTCAATGCCGCCATTACCATAGGTGGAATCACCACTGGCCTGACCAACCTGGCCATCGCCATTGCGGCCCCAACATTTTAATGCACCATTATCCAACACGGCACAGGTATGATCATAACCGGCATAAACCGCAGTAGCAGTGCGGTCAGTACCCAGATTTACCGTGGGAAGATTGTCACCCATTTCATTGCTGTCATCGCCACGGCCCTCAGAATCTTCATACCCCAGCTTTGACGCATCATTGTCACCCCAGCACTTCACCTTGCCATTATTTAATACCGCACAGGTATGATATTGCCCGGCGGAAATATAGGTCGCTGTGTAATCTAAGCCTTCAGCATCTTTACCCAGATCCACTGCCAACAAGTTATCACCAATAGTTGCGGCACTGCCTCCTCGACTGGTGTTATCGCCATAACCCAATTGACCACTGCCGTTACTGCCCCAACACTTAACTTCACCCGAATCTAACAGGGCACAAGTATGGTAATCACCTACCGCCAATTGAGCAGGTGTTTTATCTGTACCCAAATTAACCGCCACAAGATTATTACCTAACTCGCTAGCCTCTTTTCCAGCGTACCTTTGAGTTGCGGTGTCCACTCCTAACCCTAAGTAGCCACTAGAGTTAGAGCCCCAACATTTTATTTCTTTTTCGCTGGTGTCATCGTTATAAAACAAACCACAGGCATGACCTTCCCCTATACCTAAATCCAGCACGGCATCGTCACCTAAATCAGATACGATTAACTCTTCACCCATATCGGTAATAGTCAGTTGGCCATCACTATTTTGATCATAACCGTGATACAAAGCGTAACCTCCATGCTCACAATTGTAGGTATTGGTTAACTCTATGGGTCCACGAACCAAATTATCGGTGGTCACGCTGTTACACACATCTTGTGAGTTTGTAATTTCACCGCTGTCTAAGATGCCATCACTATCTGTATCTACTCCAAAGGCATAACCCACACCACCGTAACTATCACAGGTGGCACCATTACCAGGCTCATAAGAGAATGTACTCACCAAAGCCGGTTGGTAAGCGCTGTGACAAGCATATTCAACATTGTCGCCTGCCTCCCCAAATTCGGTGGCAATTTCATCATTTTTAAAATTGGCAAACTGATAACCGCCACCATAACCCCAGCACTTCACCAAGCCATCTTGAGTTTGGGCGCACATGGCGTAATAGCCTTCATACAATTTTGCGCTCACCGGCATAATGCTCACTTGATGTGAAATTAAACCCACTGAGATTTCATCGCTGGAACTTAGGTTTAGGGTAAGTTTTTCACGGTCTTCTTTTTCTGTGTCATCCACAATGGGAAAACTAAAAGAGGCACTGGACTGCCCTGTTGCAATCACAAAACTATCTACCTTGGTGTAGTCTGAATCGGTTGTAGTGTTATTAATATAAGAGACATTAACCGTTGTTTCTTTGCACACGGCAGCCGCCAATGAAACATTAATTGTGGCAGTTCCAGCATCTTCATTTACTTCACTTTCACTACTGGTAAACGTTAACTCCGGGTCGCTATCACCGTCGTTAGTAATAATCCCAAAGGCATTGGCATTGCCTTGTGTACCCTTAACTTGCACAGAGAAGTACTCGTTACACTCGTAGCTGTTATCATTTAATAAATTAACTGAAATGTCTTTTTGAGTTTCACCCGGAGCAAAGATTAGAGTACCCGCAGTGGCTTCATAATCTTCGCCTCCTTTTGCGGTTACATCTAATGTGCCGTAATTAAAAGATAATTCAGAATCTTGCGCCGCAGAGATACCAACACTAAAGGTTAAGCTAGCGGTATCTTCTGTGGATGTAACATCGTTAATACTAATGCTTAGTACTTCAGCAGCATCTTCACCGTTTGATCCATCTACTCCATTGCAAATATATTGAGTATTGGCGACTTCAATTTCACTGTCGTCTAAAATACTGTTGGCATTGGCATCTATACCTGTTTCGATGCGCTGGCCGCCATTTGTGCAATTAATTCCTGCCGCTTCGCTACTCACTTTTACTAATGCTGTTAAACCATCTGAGCCGTTCGATCCGTCGGTACCGTCTTCCCCATCTGTGCCATCACAAATATAGGTAGTAGAGCTGACTTCGTCTTCACCCAGTTTCAAATCAGTATTAGCATCTAGTCCATGTTCAATTTTTTTACCGCCAGCCACACAGTTAACTCCAGAGCTTTCGCTAGAGATATTTAGCAAGCTGGTTAAACCCTCTTCACCATCATTGCCACTACCGGCCGCCGCGCCATCACAGATATAACGCGTTGCCGTCACTTCATCTTCACTCAACTGCAAATCACTGTTGGCATCTATACCTGTGCTCAAAGCAATGCCGCCATTAACACATTCACTGCCCGCTTCTACGTCACTGGTACTGGCCAAACTGGAAGCACCGTTGCAAACATATTCGGTAGAAGTAATCTCGTCTTCATCCAAAATACCATTTTGATTTTGGTCAAAGCCTAAATCGATTTGAATGCCCCCTTCTGAGCAATTGTCCCCTTCACTTACGACTAGGGTGCGTACTTCCACATTTGATGAAGCTGGGGTTGAATCACCACTAGAAGAACTGCCTCCACCGCAGCCCATAAGGGAAAGAGTCAAAAGTGTGAGTAATGGCCAATTTTGCATAGATAACCTCAATTGCTTTAGAGCAAAACCTGCTATCCGTGCACGTTTATAGATGATGTGATTATTTCATACTTTAGGGGCTGAATTGTGCAAAAAATGTGCAGCCAGGGGTTTGAGGCAGCAAATACGTGACGCACATCACACTTTAATGCCCACCCCATTAACCCCAAAGAGTGAGAAAAACAAAGGTCGGTTGTGTATATGAAGCCGAATTAAAGGCTTAATGACCCAAGAATATTCATCGCTTTTAAGGCACAATCCTGCTGTCCCTAATCTTTAATTCTTGGGTTCGGTTCTATTACAAGGAAGCACCATGCTGCACCTCATCATAGGCAATAAAAACTATTCATCTTGGTCCCTACGCCCCTGGTTGGTATTGAAAGAATTCAATATTGATTTTGAAGAAATTAAAATTCCCTTGTACCAAGCCCAAAGCAAGCAAGAACTGTTGAAGTACAGCCCTGCGGGAAAAGTGCCGGTATTACACCACGGTGACATTCAAATGTGGGACTCCCTGGCCATATGTGAATACCTAGCAGACCATCATCCTGAATTGGCCTTGTGGCCAGAAGACAAAAAACAGCGGGCCCTCGCGCGCAGCATTAGCCATGAAATGCACTCGGGTTTTTTTGAATTACGCAATCAACTGCCCATGAATTGCCGTACCCAAATTGCCATCAAGCAGGTAGATCCAGCATTGCAAGAAGAGGTAGATAGAATTTGTGGAATTTGGCGCGACTGCCGCGAGCAGTTCGCTGATTACGGAATTTTTTTAATGGGAGAATTTTCCATTGTAGACGCCATGTTTGCCCCCATTGTTTTGCGTTTTAAAAGTTATGGCATAAAGGTCGGCGAAAAAGAGAGGCTCTATATGGATGCTATTTTAGCTTTGGATTCTATTCAGGAATGGGTAAGCGAAGGCATTAAAGAACCCGAAGTGATTCCCATGTGTGAATTAGACGCTCTGCCTCACACTAGAAAATAAATCTTCATTCCCGGTTATCATTCTTCACTCCCCAAGCAGTCAGAGGTATCACCAGCACTGTCTTCACACACAAACACCGGGTGCTCGGTTTGACCTTTTAGCGTCACGTTTATATTGGCTTTAATACCCGATCGTACTTGTGAGCCATTGACGCTTTGGCAATCGCCCGGTTCCCAAGGGAGACAATTTGAATGCTGCCATACCATCACAGGTTTAAACCAAATGGCTTTTGCCAACTGGCCATCGTTACTGCTTTCAAAATCACTATAATCTGGAGTTGCCCCTAAGCTGTAATCAAAATCCGGTGAATAAACAAACACACTTTTATTCACGTCAAAATCAATCAGAAGACTCATTTCGCTGCCCGACTGATAGCTGTCGCTTTTTCCACTTTGTTGAAACTCATAAATTTTTGAATCTCGGTCAACCTCAGCACTGAACATTATGTCTGTATATAAATCCGCTGCCACGCTGAAGCCACCTAAATCTATATAGTAACCTTGGTCTTGCGGCTCACACGTCACCTTATGATTGGCCAACAGATCAAATTTAAATACGTTAGAATCACTTGGACGCGTAGTACTGAATTCATCGGTTACCGTATTTAGCCATTTAAAATCAGAAGCGGCACAATCCAAAACCGAGGATGCTTTTGTGCAAACTAAAATATCTCCGGCTTTCACCCCACTTAATCCACCCAACAAGTTTGCATTGTTGTCTATGGCATCTTGAACCGCATCTGGATATTCGTCTTTTATACAATCGGCCACGGTTTCTCCCGTGGCGGTAAACTGGCCATCTACACTGCCTGGTGTATAGGTTGGGGTCTCGGTGAAAGGCAAATCGACAAACACATATTTAAACGTCCAAAAAGCATTGCCATCGATCCGGGGCACTGCAAATTTTATATCCAGTGAATTAAACAGTGTTTCAACCCGACTATTTAATTCGCTAAAAGCCGTATCTTGCGCGTTGTCTTCACCACCTAACGCTTGTGGGTCTTCCATATTAAAAGCACTACCCTCAATAACGAAAGCTTGTCCTGAACCACTGCCGCCGCCTAACAGTCGAATACCACCACCAAAATAATTACCCGTTAAATTCACGCTGGCCACATGACCACTGATGCTCATGGGCGTAATGCACGACCCTGATTTATAACCCCCTATTGGTAAATAGAAATTGGCACAGTTTTGCGGTAGTAATTTAGGGTCCACGGCTTCAACCAAATTAGCCGCCCGTAATTTAAGCAATAGTTCCGATAGCTCTTGCTCTGCTTTGGCTTTATCGGACTCACTAATCTCCAAGCAAGACGAGGTAATAACCGTAACGGCTAATAAAAATACAAGGCGCAATAAAGCCATAAGAATAAACACTCAAGATGTGTATTTTAAGCTTAGGGCACCCTTGAAAAATGACCAAATAATTAGCCTATTAGCACAGAAGGGGTCTTCTATAATTTTTGCAGGTGGCTGCCCAGTAATTGCAGAAGCTGATTTGGGTCGATGGGCTTATGCAAGCAGGAAAAACCGTTACCTGCAATGTGTTCTAGTACCTCTGGAGCAGTGTCTCCGGTAATAATAATGGCCTCTATGGGCTGCGACATATGCTCCGCCAGTTTTAGTAATGCCTGAATGCCATTCATATTATCTTGTAGGCGGTAATCACATAAAATCATCTGTGGTTCATTTAATGTTAAATGTTGCAACGCCTCAGAGAAGTTTTTTGCGCTATCGACCACACAGCCCCAGCTTTTTAATAACAACTCCATGGCTTGTAAAATGTCAGGCTCATCATCAATCAACAATATACGTTCACCCACCAAGTTTATGTTGCTTGCTCCTTTTTTTACTTCATTAAGAGGCGCTTCTGTTTTCTCTTCGGCAGCGGCCAAATCTAAACATAAACTAAAGCTTGAGCCTTCTCCCACAACAGAATGAAGCTTAATTTCGCTGCCCATTAGTTCGCTCATTTTTTTAACAATAGACAAACCCAAACCTATGCCCTCACGACGATCTCGGCGCTTATTGGCAATTTGATGGTATTCGTTAAAAATATTTTCTAATTCAGATGGGGGAATGCCAATACCACTGTCAATTACCTGCAAGGTTAATTTTTTACCCTCTACCAACTCGCGTATTTCTATGCTCCCTTTATCAGTATATTTTATGCTGTTACTTATGAGGTTACGCAAAATACGCGTCAGCAATACGCCATCGGCCATGACGGTTTCCCCACTGCCTTGATAGCTAAAACTTAGGCCCTTATCACGCGCCAAGTTAGAGAATTCATCCACGATAGGGTCTAGTACATTGGGCAGGTAAAACGCTTTCATTTGCACATCAACATTACCGGCATCTAAACGCGACACTTCTAATAGGGAATCGAACAATTCTTTTAACGCTTGATAGGAGTTTTCTATTTTAGTAAATAGACTAATTGAGTTGCTTTTATCTGTTTTCTGCTCGGTATTTAGCCCTTGGCTATTTAATTTTTTGCCCAAGGCATATAAAAACAATCCCATAGAATTAAGGGGCTGGCGCAAATCATGGCTGGCGGCCGCTAAAAAATGAGATTTTTGTGCATTGGCCTTTTGTGCTTTTTCTTTTTCTAAGGTTACTTCTTTAAGCAGTAATTCGTTTTTAATATCCGA
>PJEL010002772.1_pt1 | contig 15650 bp, 14 predicted proteins | sample 1853271 | NCBI WGS metagenome assembly PJEL01 (sample SAMN08108733, study PRJNA415343) | Invertebrate metagenome, whole genome shotgun sequencing project. | host: Globobulimina | place: Sweden: Gullmar Fjord | collected 2015-08
GCCGAGCTCGTCATCATTCCGCAGGCGGGCACGGTTGGTGAATGGCCGGACGGGCTGTACGAAGCGGAGATACAAACGGCAGCATTTCAAAATGGGTACTTTGCCGCTTTATGCAATCGCTTGGGAACGGAGGACCAGCTGACGTTTGCAGGTGAATCCTTTGTGTGCAATCCGGCGGGGCATGTGATTGCAAAAGGCCCTTCAGGTGCAGAGACAATAATTTATGCAGACTGCGATCGAACAGAGGCTGCTGAGTCTCACGCTCGCAAATTGTTCCTACGTGATCGTCGGCCAGAGTTGTACGCAGAGTGGCTAGGCCATACTTGATAGTGCAGTTGAGAAGGAACGGGAAGTGGGCGGGGTTATGGGCAAGAAAACATGTGAATTCGACTGAAATCGAGTAAATGGTGGACCAGTTGTCGATTGGGTCGGTACAGTCGAATGTATCTGTGGTCGTTCAACAGAGAACCACGTCCGCACGGGGCGAAAGGACAACGAAATGGAGCGATTCAAACTCAATCGTAATTTGGCAACGGCACGCGCGTGCACTTGTGGAGCAGTGATTCTGTTCGCTGGTGCGTTTGCGAATGCCGATGGAATCCCGCGTTTTGAGATACTTGATCTCAACGATTTGAATCCGAATCTTATTGGACAGATTCCAACCGCCATCAATGATCGAGGACAAATCACGGGCTGGGCAGACTTTGAAGGTGAAGGGGAGATCTACGGTACCATTTGGACGAACGGCCGCGCCACCTCATTGCCATATTCACCCGGCGACACATTCAGTGATGGGTGGGCGATCAACAACGCTGGCCTTGTCATTGGGACGACCACACGTGTAGAGGAAATCCGTGATCGAATCTTCTTCTATCCCACTGCTGCAGTGTGGCAGAATCGCACGATTTTTGAGCTTCTCCCGTTGGCCAATGACCCTCCCAATTGGGATCTGCAGTACGCCAATGACATCAATGACAATAATGTGATCATCGGTAACGGGCGAGATGAAGATACTCAAGAGCCGGTTGCCTATGTCTTTCGTAACGGGAAATTATCCTCGATACCGACGTTGGGTGGTTACCGCACTGATCCGGTTGCACTCAATAACGATGGTGTGATCGTCGGGCAATCTTGGACAAGCGCGGGCACATATAACGGATTCATCCTGTATCCGAACGGCGATATGACAGATTTGGGAACACTGGGCGGCCGTGATAGCAGGGCGATGGACATTGCAGAAAACGGCTTGGTATGTGGCTGGTCACAAAGTCCGACAGAGCCCACCATCGCGATGATCTGGGATGATGAGGTGCCAACGAATCTTGGAACGCTCGGCGGAAAGCAAAGCCACGCAGCGGCGATCAACAATGCCAAGCAAGTTGTAGGGTTTTCGACTGACGATGTGCACAACGGTCACATGTTCTATTGGGAAGATGGCGTGATGTACAACGCGATTGATCTCATTCGAAATGACCTCGGGTTTGGCGGACGTGCGGTAGGGCACGACATTAATGAGGCTGGCCAATTCATCGGCACGATGTACCGAGATCAAACCGGCGATGCACCGGTCGTGTTTACACGAGTTCAATTTGATGTTGCAGACCCGGTTCCGGGAGTTGCAGGAGAGAACAATGAGTTCGTAATCTCAAATGCGCCGAAGAATGTTCGAGTCGTACTGGCAGGTTCGTTGGCTATGGGCATGCAACAGATACCCGGCTGTGCGGGCGCGACAGTACTGCTCAATAAGCCACAGATCGTTGGTTCTAAGATGACAGACGACAACGGAGACGTGTCATTCAGTGTGAAGATACCAAATGCCATTGCGGGCAAAATGACCTATTTTCAAGCGGCGATACCGAGCGGGTGTCTGGTCAGCAATGTATCTCGGTTTGAATTCTAATGTGACTCAATAACATTGTTGGCATGCCCAATATTGACATGAATGAACACGCCACTTCCGATGCAATCGGAGGTGGCGTGGTTTTGTTTGGTGGAAACGGAGTGTTCCCTGAACGAATTTGGATTGATTGATTATGGCCTTGCAGAAATGTATGCAATCCAGCCAGCACAGATTTCACCTTCCGTCGTTGGTTCAAAAACTCCATCACCATCTTCAGAGTCGCCTTCCGTCCCTTCCCAATAGATGACTACATCAGAAAAGCCTGCTTCAGTAAGAATCTCTTGGATTTCGGGAAGAATCCAAAGACGCCATGTATAGGTGAACGCTTTTTCGATTCGAGTATTGTCAGGAAAATCAAAGTGAATGTAGCACGTTGTCTCATGCGTCAGTGGATTGAAAGTAGCTTGTTCCCACACGTAGGAGAATCCATCACATGCTCGCTCTTCTTCGACTTCGTCTTGGGCTTCATATCCGCCATAACAATCGAGAAAGAAGACGCCGTCATCTTTGAGGTGCTTTCGGACAGATTTGAAATAGTCGCGCAGCTCATCACGTTTCATGAAGAGGAAGTAGCTGAAATTGAATGCGACCAAAACATCAACCTGATCGGTATCTGCAGTCAAGACATTCTCTTGAACGATGGTCATTCGCTTTTGTTGATCTTCATTGAGATGGGCAATGTTGTTCTCACTTCCCCAATTGAGGACATCAGGATCAAGGTCCACACCCACTGCAGATTTGGAGTTGTCATCTTTGATCCACTCGCAACAAAGAAGTGAAGTGCCACAAAAATCTTCACGAAGTGTTTGCGGGGGTCGGCCTGTCATCTCTTTGAATATGCGATTGATGAATTCGACTTCGACTTCCGGACATTGAACCGCTTCCTGATACAACACTTGGCGATCAGCCGTTGCAGCAGTGTACTTGGCCTTCTTTTTCTTGTTCTTCATCTTCTTGTCTTTGGTCATGGTCGTACTCATCTTGGGCACATCGCTTCATCAGGGAAATGGGTAAGTTTGGTTGTTGCCAGGCGTCCAATTCAATGCCTACTACCTTTATCAGCACGGCTGGCCGCACGATTCTAAGAAGTGGGCTGAATTGAATGGGCCAAGTGTAGATATGCTGTGGTGTTTCGTCGCATGTTGAGCGCGGAGATTCGTCATCAACGTTCGAGAAATTCGACTCGCAGACAGTTTGCCGAGATGGTCATCACAATTGATTATTCGCCCTACTTGGTGGGCTCTTCTGACGGAGTTACCGTCTCGCCCGGCGAAGAGGCGGGTAGCCATGCAGCTTGGAGAATTGCTAGCAGTGAGTCTGACGGATTGCGGTCTGCCATGAGGGCCAATCCTCGTTGAACGGTCTCGTCCTCATTCAATAGATTTCCACAATAGGCCACAAGCAACCCACCATCCGGAAGATTCCCTTGCATGGCCAAGTCATACCCGATTGCAATAACCTCCTGCAATCGTTCGTGAGATGGAATGAGCCGATTGCTGTAGCGAAACGCCGCCAATTCTGGATGGAGTTGGAGCAATTGGCGCAGTCCAGCAGCAGAAGATCGGAAGAGTCCTGCTCCGAGTTGTGCATGTATTTTGCCTGTTTGAGCCAACGGATACCCGGGTGCAAGTTGAAGTGCACTTTCAAAATACTGCTCAGCATCAAAGTAATTGCCGCCTTGGATCGCCGCTTCTCCGCGCTGCATCTGAACTGAAAACACGCTGGGATCATCGCCGGACAGCGAGTCGAGTTCTGGGATCTCAAGTGTGCTCACTTCTTGAGGGTTCGGCACCCGTAGCTCTGGGGCAGAATTGTTTGGATTTTCAAATATTGCTGAGTGTGCGTCCTGCATGCGCTTCACTCGTTCGCGATATTGATCGTTGAATTGTGTTACCGCATTGAGCATGTCATCGGTGTAGAGATTGGAATCAGTCGTGGCGACAATGCCATTGGTTTGTGCCAATATTCGGGCAATGATATCTGCGTACGGGTCATCCCCTACATGGAGTTTGATCAAAGTGCTTGATTCGAGTGCTGTCGCTGCCTGCTCTTGGGCTGCTTTTTGTTGGGCGGGTGTACCGCGCTGCAGATTGGTTTCGGGGAGGCCGCGTGGCTGGAGGGTACTCAAGGATGCGGACGACCGGACATTGAATCCAAAAAAGTCATCAGCAACGGAAGAGGCATCACCACTGTTTGCTTTGATTCCAGTGCTCTGCTCGGTGGGCGAGCTCGATCGAGTAGCATTGAGATAGGATAGGGTATCGTCCCCCCCTTGCAGTTCCAATGCTCGGCGTGATCGTTGACCCATGCTCGATTGCGTGGACATGCGCAATGAACCAGTCGGATCAATGGATACATTTTGAAGCGAACGCTGTTGGTTCGTCTGCCTAGCGGAACTTACATTTGAACCAGTGGTTGATCGAGACAAGATCAAAGTGGATGGTTGCGACGAGCCGTACCGAGCGTTTCCCATGGTTCGTCGAGACTGATCTACTTGCAAAAAACTGGATCGCTGTTGAGCGAGGCTGGGGCCATACAAACCAGCGTTGTCTCGATACAGATCGGTTGAGCCTGCCTGCCCTCGAAAATCAAGTGCGCCGGTGTAACCGACATCTCCTCGAAAGTGCTTCCCGCCGCCAACATTTCCTGTCACAATAGCGTTGTTTAAGTTGTTCAATTTGAAGCGCGTTCGCGTTTGGTTGTACCTGCCGTACCAATTCGAAGAACGGTTGGCATCCAACGCTCTGCCGTCCCCGCCAGCAAATTGGGCCAAGGTGTTTGGGGAGATCATCACCAGGCTCAATATGAAGACCCCTGTCATGAATACAGCAACAGCACTGTTTCGGCAAGGGCGGCGAGTGGTTGGTGGATAAACAGTCGAGTTCGTCAGCATGGCGGTTTCTCGGGATGATGAAGCGAAGTCATCATCCAAGGCAAAACGTGATGAAGCATACCCTAGCGTAATTGGACCGCCCAAGTTGAGCACGGTCATTGGTATTATCTTCGTCCGGAAGTCTTTATGTAGGCAACAAATGTGAAAAATACGGAGAATTCATCTTGCAATTCTCATATTCGGACGTGGGTCGACGAGTGATTGAGGATCATTGGGTCAGGAGCTGGAGATGAGCAATGGCAGCCCTAAACGAACGACGCACTGCAACACAATATTGGCGTAAAGACCAGCCACAATGTCGTCAAGCAGAATTCCCCACCCCGCAGGAAATTGCTGCATGACATTCGCAGGAGGGGTCTTGATAATGTCAAAAATGCGGAACAGTAAGAATGCTCCGATGATGATCAGGTACCCAGAAGCCTGATGAGCGGGTAAACCTGAGGTGTTTGCCAATGCGTGAGGAAGAAAGAGGAGCGCTATCGCCATTCCTGCGACCTCGTCGATCACGACAACGCCAGGGTCTTTCCCATCAAATCGCTTTTCAGCCCAGGGCCCAAGTTGGATACAGAGCACGCAGCTGACAACCACAATGCTGGCCAGCGCGATATCGGTGTACCAAGGGTTGAGATCAAAAAACAGGAATCCTGCGGCCAGAACACAGGGAGGCAGGCTCCCCCACGTGCCAGGTGCAGGTTTGAGTTTACCAAGACCAAAGGCAGTAACGATGAGGAAGCGAATCAATAGGAATTGCTCTTCAAGTATGTTGGGAGAAAGTGAGATTAGCTCGACATTTGACACATAGGGGTCGCACGTTCAGTGTAGTGCCTCATCGTCAATTCGGATGATCGTCTTCAGTCGAAGATGAGGGCGGACGCATTGCTTGAGCGACATATGGATAACCAGAAGCTACTGTCACAACAAGAGTTATGTAAATAAGAGATGTCCGCAAGGGAACAACCCAGTTGCTCTTTTCAGGGTCTGCCCAAGCGATTAATCCTAACAGGATTGGAATCACGATGGATTGGAGAACCATCTTCGCCTTGCCGCTCCAATTGGCACCAAATTCGACACCCTGAGCTTCCATCAAGCCACGGATTGCGGTCACAAGCAACTCTCGGCTGAGAATCACCACCACCATCCACGGATAAACGCCTGAGATCATCGTGGGGGACTCATCAAGGTTCGCCGTGACCGGACTCAAGAACATGGGACCACCCAAACAGACAAAAGCTCCGATAACGAGCACTTTATCACAAACTGGGTCCATGATCCGCCCAAACATCGATACTACATTCCACTTGCGGGCCAGCATTCCATCCAACCAGTCTGTCATGGCGGCAAGAATAAATAGCACCAATGCGATTTCAATGAGATTCGAGTTCGTGTCCGGGTAGCGATAGAATGATAATGCTGCAAAAAAAGCGATCGAGAGGATCAATCTGCCCATCGTCAGGAGATTCGGGAGGTTTCGTTTCAGTGGTGAAGCCATAATGCTGTTTTGACATGATCTGAGGTAACGTGAGGCCGAGTAATGCCAATGGCCGCCAAAATCGAGCAAGTAGTGGTGCCAGATTGTTCTTTCGCCACGGGTATCGACCCCATCGGCCAAAATCGCTGATCGTCCGCAAAAAACCGGGGTACCATCTCCATTGGCCAACATCAAGCATAATAGCGTGACGTTCCAAAACAAATCAGTGAGTATTTATGCGGTCAAATATCAAAAAACTGACCCGGATCGGCGATAATCTGCGTCCTCATTCGTACTACCCGGCGGCGGATGGGCTTCTTCATCCAGTCGCATCGGGACCATACGGAACGGTACTTGCCTATCCAATCATCGAACACCTGTCTGTCCGATTATGGGAACAGGTGAATGATGCCACGCATCATGGGGGAAGGACGCTCTAATCGTCGATTAGAACAGGAGAGAAAGTAGAACGGGTCAGCTTCCGAGAGGTTCATGACATTCCTCTCGCGAATCCGTTAGGTTGGCTGCGATAGAGCGCGGGGAGGGTACGATAAACAAACTCAGGTTGCGCCACAACGTGTACTTGTCGCCAACAGGTATCGAATCGGCTCACCGCCGAGATATGATGCAGAAGAAGACCGCTTGTGAGATTGAATGAATAGGGGTTTTGGGGATGACAGATCAGTTTTTGAACCACTCAAACGAGGCGAATTTTTCCATGATGACACAATACCGACCAAGGACTGAGCGTTTGCAACGGTGGTGCGGATTGGTGGTAGCGATTGTAATGAGTGGCTTGGCGGTCACTTATGCATCTGCGGTTCCTCCGTTTGGTGACGAGATGTACCACCCAAATCGAATTTTTCTGACCAAAGCTGATGTTCAGAATTTACAACATGTGGTCATCGAATCAACTGATGCACCGGAAAGCGCATTAATTGAGGGTATGTACGCCGGCTATACACGGGCATGGGGGCAACGAGCTCGAACCGCCCGAAATAGAATAAAGCAAATTCGTGATGAGGCGAGAGGATTGGGGCCGGATGGCCACAAAACAATTCGTCCGCAAATGGATTCGGTTTACGCTGAGTTTCGATTGGATGCTCGGTCGCTCGAGGCCGAGTTTATCGAAAATGTCAAGAAGGTGCTCACTGAAGAGCAGCAGATACGTTTTCCAAAATTTGAGCGAGATCGTCGGCGACACAATTGGCTCCGGCGCCACGGCCAAATCGCAGGTGAACGTGCGGACATCGTCGATCTCGTGGACAAGTTGAGAATGTCAGATGAAGCGCGAACGGCGATCACTCCAACGCTGGACGAGTATTCCAATGAGATGGATCAACCACTCATTGATCGCGAAGTTGTGCTATTGGATTCTAACAAACGTCTGGATGCGATTCGTAAGGGTGAATCAAATGAAGACGGTGAGATGTTGTATCGGCAGGTGCTATTGAGGCGACGCGCCATTCGCGATGTGAACACGCGATACGCAGATATCGTCCAAAGCGAGTTGCCTGAAGCCTATGCCTTGGAATTTCGTGATGCTTACAACCATTCGAGTTACCCACGAATCTATGCCAAGAGCCAAGCAGACAACTATCTTTACAAAGTGTTTCGACTGCAGGATCTTGATGATGAACAAATGAATAAGATTGATTTGCTCGAAGCCAATTATCGCGCGGAGAACCAAGTCATTATTCAACGACTTGTTGCGGCTCAGCACAAACGTGATGAGCAGGTTCCCATGAGTTTCAAAATGGCAGGGAAGTCTGGTGCCAAAGGTGGCAGTCCGGCCGGGGGAAGTCAAGGTGGCTCAGTTGCTCAAGCTGAGATTGCGGCAGACGTGGCGTCGCGTGGGAATGCAAATGCAATCAATGCAGAACGCGATCTGTGGAGCCAGCGACGCGATTTGGATTCGCAGTTTATCAGCAGCGTGTATGATGTACTAACGCCTGGCCAGCAAGAGCAGGTCCCTAAGACAGAGACGCGTCCACAACCCGGCGGTCGACCACGCGGTCGATTAGAGGACACTCGAAACGACAACGGCGGTGGTTGATGTCGTTTCAAATTTGTCGAGTTTGACGAGTTGACACGCCGCAAGAAAACAATGTAGAGTGCCCGCTTCAAGGTTGAAGGAAACCAATGGCTGAAAAAGACGATAGTCAACTAATCGAGCAATGCCAGACCGTCGGGATCGACTGGTATACCGAGTCTCCGGATCTGGATCCCTCCGCGTCCGAATTTATTCCCGCAGAAGATGCGATTCGCATGCAGCTCATACCATTTCGTCGGCTAAATGGATCTCTTGAAGTGGTCATGCGCAACCCATTCGATCTCGCGGCGACTGATGAAGCAGCTGTTTTGGCGGGCGTTCCCATTGTACGACATGGTATTGCCGAAAAGCCCTACAAGAAGATTCTCGAATCTCAATATGGAACGACCGCAGCGCGTATGGCTGAGAGTTTGGGTGGGCCCACCGAGGAAAGCGACCTCCTTGATCAGAATATCGAAGCGATTGACACCGAAGATCTCCACCGGATGGCGGAACAGCCGACGCTGATCAATCTGGTGAACTTAATTCTCATTGAAGCGATCAATAGCCGCACCTCAGATGTGCATCTTGAGCCGTTTGAAGCAGAGTTGAAAATCAAGTATCGTATTGATGGTATTTTGCACGAGCAAAAAGCGCCGCCAAAACATCTGCAGCCCGCCATTATTTCTCGCGTGAAAATCATGGCCGGGATGAATATTGCAGAACGATTTGTCCCGCAGGATGGCCACATTACGCTCAAAGTCGAAGGTCGAAAAATCGATATTCGTGTCAGTACGGTGCCAACCTTGTACGGTGAATCTGTAGTTTTGCGAATCCTCGACAAAAGTACGTTGCCTCTTGATCTTGCTGAATTAGGCATGATCGAAGAGGATATCGAAACGATGGCGCGGCTAATTCGCATTCCGCATGGAATGTTACTCGTGACTGGACCCACCGGTAGTGGTAAGACCACAACGTTGTACGCAGCGTTGCAAAAACTGTACAGCCCTGAAAAGAAGATTATCACAGTCGAAGATCCGGTGGAGTATGAACTCGCCGGCGTCAATCAAATTCCTGTAAATCCGAAGCGTGGCCTCACCTTTGCGACCGGGCTGCGACATATTCTTCGACAAGATCCCGACGTGGTTATGGTGGGTGAAATTCGTGACGGCGAAACGGCAGAAATTGCAATTCGTTCTGCGCTCACCGGCCACTTGGTGTTTTCTACTATCCATACCAATGATGCGGTTTCGGCATTTACACGTCTGATCGATATGGGAGTGGAGCCGTTTTTAGTGTCGTCAGTTGTTGAAGGAGTCTTGGCTCAACGTCTTGGTCGGCGCATTTGTTCATCGTGCCGGGTCGAGTGCGGGGTCGATGAATCAGAACGACATCGCTTGACCGTTGCAGAGGCTGCCATGTTTGATGGCAGAGCTTACCGCGGTGAGGGCTGCGATAAATGTAACAACAGTGGCTATCGTGGCCGCGTTGGGTATTTTGAGTTGCTTGAAGTGACCGGGCCTATGCGAGCGGCGGTGAGCGAAGGGTTGGGAATCAAAACGATCTTGGAGCGCACCAAAGAATCGCATGTCACCATGCGCATGGATGGTTTACGCAAGGCGGCTGCGGGCGAAACCACTATATATGAGGTGCTACGAGCCACCCAGGATGCAGAAGAAATGTAGCACCTGCGATGTGAAGTTAAATAGTGTGATCGGCTAAGAGGTTAGAACAGTAGACAACCGCAAGATGCGACCAGCGTTGCATCGAATGCAGACTGAAAGACTTGTTTCATCATGACGACTTTTGAGTACCAAAGTGTTTCCGGGCCCGGCGGCAACTCGTCGGGAACGATCGAAGCCACGAATCGCGCGGACGCGGTTCGTCAGTTACGTCGTCGAGGTGAGGTTGCAACTCGAGTGGTGCAAATGGGGGGTGGAGGAGCAGTTTCGGTACGCCCTGCAGCACGATTTAAGAAATCAACCACCCGCTCTGCGGTGAAAAAAAATGTATCAGATCGGGCGCCCGGAAGTGGGAACAACGCCGGTCTCTTTGCCAGCCGATCGATGAATCGCGCTGACTTCGCGACGTTTATCAATGAGATTGCCACCGCGCTCGAAGCGGGATTGCCATTGATGGCGTGCTTGCGAGCAATTTCGTCTCAGGCAGCCAGCCCTCAACAAGCCGAAATAGTGGACCATCTCATGGACCGTATTGAAGCGGGCCGATCCTTTGCGCAAGCGGCGGCTGAATGGGGCACACCGTTTGACGACATGGCGCTAGGCATGTTGAAAGCGGGCGAGGCCACCGGTCAACTTGACCAGGTCATGTTGCAGCTCGCTGATCTCTTGGATCGAGATGGTGAACTTCGTCGAGCCGTCAAGGGCGCCATGATTTATCCACTCGTCTTGCTTGTGATTTTGGCGGGCGGCATCTTTGTCATCGTCAATTTCACCATCCCCAATATTCTCAGTGTGGTCGAGGATCAAGGTGTGCAACTTCCGTGGCCAACGCGGGTAGTGCAGGGTGTGGCAGATTTCAGTGGCCAATATTGGTGGGCGGTTGCGGGTGGATTTACCGCCATCTTCTTGACCTATCGCTGGGCGATGCAACAACCACATATCAAATTAGCGTGGCATGGCATCATGTTGCGCATTCCCGTGTTGGGGAGACTCTTGCGTGACGTAGCGGTCGGTCGGTTCACCCGCACCATGGGCACCATGCTCGGCGCGGGTATCGGCGTATTAGAATCGCTTTCCATTACCAGTGACACGTTGGGCAACAAAGCGATGGAAGCGGTGCTTGATGATGTCGCGGACGAAGTTCGAAGTGGTAAGTCATTGGCTGACCCAATGGACGAATGTGGGTTCTTTCCCCCGTTGCTCATTCAAGTGGTCAATCTCGGCGAACGATCCGGCAAACTCGATGCGATGTTGCTCCACGCCTCCGAAGCGTTTGATAGGAAAACCCAAGCCTCAATAAAATTATTTACGACATTGCTGCCACCCGCCGTCTTGGTATTGATGGCTGGCGTGATTTTGTTTGTCATGTTGGCGGCGATGTTACCTATGTTGGAGATGCAAGCGAATATCGGTTGATGCGTTGTAGTACGCAGAAGACGTACCGGGATTCGAAATCCAAACTTGGAAGTTAAATTGGCTGGGTGAATGTTCAGCCTTTGCAATACAGTTAGAAAGACAGACCCATGAAAGCTCACAGTTTGCATCGACGGAATTCTCATATTGGAATTCAATCCTCTTCATCCTTGCATCGTCGCGCATTTACCTTGATTGAAGTGATGGTGGTGGTCATCGTATTGAGCATCTTGGCTGCGATCGTTGCACCCAAATTGTTCGGCAATGTGGACAAAGCGAAGTGGAATACCTCCAAGTTCAAGGCAGCCACGTTGACATCCGCATTACAGAGCTTTGAAATGGACTGCCGGCAATTGAAATCTTCCGACACCATGAGAGAATTGCTGTGGGATGGCCCCTCGGATGTGGCTGATGGATCTTGGAGTGGACCCTACATCAAGAATGAAGACGCGTTGGAGGATGCATGGGGTAACGAGTTTATCCTTGAAGTGCCGGGCACAAAGAACGTCGATTATGATGTTGTCAGTTATGGTGGAGACAGCGAACCCGGGGGCGAAAAATGGGACGCCGACATTCGTCAATAAACCATAACGATCTGAACCAAAGTGTTGTGGCCAGTTGTTTTAATCATGCAGACATATGCCAATTGTCATCATCCTCTACCGAACGCTCCTCGTGCTAGGAGATCTGCGTTTACACTTATCGAAGTCATGGTGACGATCGTCATCCTCAGCGTTTTGGTGGGTATGGTTGCGGTGCGGTCGCGAAGCGATATACGTCAACGACGAGATGTGTTTGTCGTCAAATTGAATGCCATGCTTGAGACTATTGCTTTCCGCACATCAATGAGTCAAGATCGCATTGCCCTAACATGGGATGGTTCACGTAATGCGATTGGCGTGGAGCGACTGTTTCGTGAAACTGAGGATTTAGATGCCCAGTGGCAACCTGATCTATTGATACAGGACATTGTGTTTGACGATCCAGAGATTTTCATAACTGATATTCGATTCAACGGTCAAGGAATTGATCTTAGTGATGTTGTTCGGACCGAATTCTCTCCTTTTGAGATGAGGCCGATGATCGAATTGGAGTTGCAATGGGGGAACGATTACGACCTGATTCAACTCTTGTCTCACGCCTCTATGCCTGTTCGATTCGGTTTGGGTGCTCCGTCAAATCCCGATGGTGAGTTGCGATCCGTGGATCTTGATGATGAAGGCCTCACTGAGGAGGAGTGGTAAACCATGGGATCACTTTGGATGCCAAAGGTGAAAAGGTTGCCCCCCGTTCATCGACGTGGATTTGCGTTGATGGATGTCATGATCGGCGGAATCGTTTTGGCCATTGCGCTGACGGCTATTTTTAGCCTATCCAGCCGAGCTCTACATTCGCAGATGATTGGAGAGCAGCGAATGCAAGCATCGATGTTGCTGGATCAGCTTCTCAACCAGGTGCTTGCGGTCGGGCCGGATGAGTATTCCAATGTTTTTGCGACGTCTGGCACCGCGGATCCACCATTTGAGAACTTTGAGTATGAAATTGTGATTGATGACGAGGGGTCGGGGCATCCTTTTGCGGTAACGGCTCGTGTCTATTGGATGGCGGGGGGTCGAGAGATCGAAGCATCAGTTGAAACGCGAATCGCGCCTATGTTGGGCGAAGTCGAAGATGGAGAACGCGAACCTGAATTTCCGGTAGTACGTGAAGAGGATATGTGATCACAACAGGTGAACGGATAGACGTTTTGTGATTGAGATGAATTGCAACATATGACCAGATCAGCAACACAGTTTGGCCAACGACGAAGGCGACAACGTGCATTTACGTTAGTCGAATTGGTCATTGCGTCCGTGATTGCTGCGATTTTGGCGGGAATGACGACGGTCGCGATTCGGCAAACTTCAAAGAGCCGAAACCGATCAAAGGTGCGACAGGAAGCGATGCATCGTGCGTATACCGCAGCTCAGTTGATCGCGCGGGATTTAAATAATTTAGTGCGAGACGAAGAGTTAAAAGAGTGCATGGTCCGCATTACCGACGGCGGATTGGCGGGGACGGGCAACGATCGAGATGAAATTCTCATATTTGCCCGTAGCCATAATCGCGTGCGTCCGAGCCCCTATGTCGATGATGCGGGTGTTCCCGAAGGTGGGCGATACGAGGTGCAATATCGTTTGGTCCCTACGACGGGAGATGTGGGTGTCATTTGGAAACGTCGTGACTCCGTGCCGGATGAAACGTATGCCGGAGGTGGCGTTGCAATCCCCATGACATCAGGAATCGTTTCTCTTGAGTTTGAAGCATTTGACGGATCAAATTGGGTGGATGAGTGGGACAGCGATGAACAGGGGATCCCGTTTGCAGTTCGGGTAACGTGTCGCAGCGTTATTGGTGAAACTGATGCGACGATGGCAGCCCAAGTCGTTGCGTCATTGGACCGCATGCCTAAGCCCGTGTGGATGGCAGATGATGATCCGAATTTCAATCTCTTTGGTGATCAAGACGATACTGGTCTGTTCGGCGACGATGGCGGAGGATTCGGCGATGGGGGAGGTGGATTCTAATGAGGACAACCCATCAGAATTCGTTGATGCAAAAAGGAACGATGTCTTTCCGTGGCGTGCATTCGCGTCGTCGTGGATCGACTTTGATTCTCGTGTTGTGGACCATGGGAATTACAACCCTCATCCTGCTGTCGCTACAGGTTTCTGCAATGCGCCAAGCAGCCGCAGGGCGAGAAGCGATTGCTCGAGTCCAAGCCAAATGGGCGGCCCGGGCGGGTGTTGAAGAGTGCATTGCCTATCTCGCTTGGGAAGTAGAGAACGCAGAAGACTCTGACCCCGTGCAGCTCAATGCCGCATTAGAGGAAATCGCCATCGGCGAAGTTCGCGGTGCATCTTGGGAAATAGCTCGATCAGAAGAGGGTGAGCGAGTGATTGGTCCACTGGACATGCATTCCAAAATCAACATCAATTTGATGACAACGGATCAGTTGATGCTGCTTGAATACATGACAGAGGAGTTTGCCTTGTCTTTGGAGGATTGGAAGGACGAAGATGATGAGGCAACCGAAGGCGGCGGAACGGAGAGCGAGTACTATGAAGGCCTGAATCCGCCATATTCTGCGCGAAATGACTCCATTAGGTCGATTGAAGAATTGGAACTCATATATGGCTTGGAAGCAGTCTCTCTTCGGGGCGAAGATTGGAATCTGAATGGAATTCTGGATTCTAACGAAGACGATGGTGATCTGACCTGGCCATTCGATAATAGCGATGGGTATCTCGATGCAGGTTGGTCAGAATTGATCACTGCGGTCTCAAAAGGACTTGGGTTTGGGCCATCCGGCGAGGCGAAATTAATGTTCGCCACCGCAGATTTGGGCGAAATTCAGGAACGAATTGGGGTCAATGCTGACCAAGCTCAAGCATTGAAGTTTTTTGCCGCGAGAGGGTCGAGCTCGTTAGAGAGTTTGATCACCACGCCCTTGAGTGAAGTAGGAGGCGAAGGGGGCGGAGCGAGTGAGGCAGATGATCTCGATGACGACCAGCTTCGCCGCGTTCTTGATGAAGGAATGACGGGTGGTATTGCCAGAAATGTGCCTGGCAAAGTGAATATCAATACCGCTCCGAGGGAGGTGCTGGAATTGATCCCCGATGTCAGCGCGACGTTGGCAGATCAGATAGTTTTTGCTCGGGATTCAAGTTCGCGTGGTTTTACGAATATCATGGATTTGATGACCGTCCCGGGGATGGAATTGGAACAACTCGAAGCCTTGGCCGCGTTTATTGACGTGCGAAGCAATGTCTATGAAATCACCAGCCGAGGCAGAGCCCAGGCCGGTCGAACTGAAGTCGAAATTGTGGTCACGATCGACCGCTCCGAATTGCCCATACGGATTATTGGCTACCTAGAACGATGACCAGAACAATACAATCATGATGATGAGTCAGTTAGCAAATATCGGCCATACCAACGGAAACGGTACTACCCCCAGACGTATTCTTGTCCTGCATCAGCAAGGGCGGGATTGGCGTTTGGTTACATTGAGTCGAGACGATCGAGAATCTCGTGTGGTGATAGATTCACATGCGAGTATTCCCGTCGCGGACCAAAGCATGTTGCGCCGAGCCATTGAAGGGGCGGAGGTTGATCTTTGCGTTCGCGTATTGCCCGGAGGATCCGTGGTCGCGCGCACGTTCAGTTTGCCCGCTATGGAATCTACTTTCGTAGAGGAGGCCTTGGAATTACAGGCCGAG
>PJEL010002773.1_pt1 | contig 15650 bp, 12 predicted proteins | sample 1853271 | NCBI WGS metagenome assembly PJEL01 (sample SAMN08108733, study PRJNA415343) | Invertebrate metagenome, whole genome shotgun sequencing project. | host: Globobulimina | place: Sweden: Gullmar Fjord | collected 2015-08
ACTTGCATCGTCAAGGTGAGTTTGTTGGATTAGGCCGTAATTTGGCAACTAGTTCATTGAACTCGCTTAATACGGCTGCCAGTAATGAAATGCAGCGAAATGCAGCAAACGATCAAGCTCAAGCTCAAAGTAATGCGTCTAGACTACAACTTGCGACAACTCTAGGTGTGGCGGCAATCTTCTAATGAATGATTTATCAGCGATTGATCGACATGAAAGAGTTATGCTTCAGTTCAGCGGCGGAAGAGATTCACTTGCAACTTTAGAGCTATGCAAACCTTGGTGGGATAAAATCTTTGTCGTTTACTGTAATCCTGGCGATGAGTTTCCAGAAACTACCGAAGTAATTAATGCCGTTAAAAAACTGCCAATTAATTTTATTGAAGCGGCCCCAGAAGTTAAGCAGCCTGAGTCAATCGAAGAATACGGTCTCCCTTCTGATTTAATACCCCTTAGAAATACCTATGATTATTCGTGGTTGACTGGCATGAAGATGACAGGTGTCGCGATACAGCATTCTATGAGCTGCTGCGGCCGATTGTTGTTTGAGCCTCTGCAGGAGGCAGTAAAGAAGCTTGATGTAACTTTAATCATTCGTGGTCAACGCTTGTCTGAACTGATGGTAAGCCCAGTTAGGAGTGGTGATGTTATTGATGGTATTGAGTACCTGATGCCATTAGAGGATTATAAAGAAAGCGATGTTTTTAGATTCCTAAAGGATAGCAGAATAACCATTCCAGAGTATTACGAGTTCTTGGACCATAGTCCTGATTGTATGACGTGTACAGCATTTTTAGGGCAATCAAAAGACAAAGTAACTTACCTGAGATCATTCCATCCAGCGACCTACGAAATCGTTGCTGAGCGTTTAAAAACAATCAAAGCCTCAATAGATGCCGAGTATCAGCATTTGATTGATGCAGTGAAAATTTAAGGAGTACGTTATGCCTTCTGCTTGGCAAGGTCTTAGTCAGGGTTTAGATCGTGGTTTACGTCTAGGTATGGCGCTTGAGGGTGCACAGGATCGTAGAGAAGATCGTACTCGCCGGATGGGTCGAGAAGACACATTATGGGGTCAACAGCAAGAGGACCGCTCTCGACGTCAGAGCAGAGAAGATTTGACTGCTGATTTGACAAAAATGCAAATTAAATCCCTTAAGGACGACAAAAAGAGAAAGAAGTTGAGCGATAGTAACAACGCCTTACTTTACTCTTTGACTCAAATGCAAGAAGACCCAAATGCTTATTCAGACTATTTGCAGAAAAATCCCGGAGAATCTAAAAGGTTACAAAAAGCCATTCAAGAAGTCGGCGGGTTTGCTTTTGGTGATAGCGGTAAAGCTGGTGACGTTGAACCAATAGATTTAGAGCCTGTCGGTGAAAACGAAAATGGTGAAATGATGTTTTCGTTTAAAGTTAAAACCGCAGATGGTTCTGAATCAGTTATCACTAAAAATCGCGGAAAATTATTAGAAGGTGATGAAAAAACCACTTTCACACTAGATGAAATTGGCCAGAATTCCGGGGCTCTTAAGGCTTTAATTTCGCAAGTTGAATCACAACAGGTTGCCAGTGGCGATATGGGTCCACTAAATAGACTGAGAGCCAATAAAGCAGCACAAAGCGCAGCAAAATCTAAAGAAGGAATAGCAACACTCAAGCATAAGCGTGCCTTGGAATTAGAAAGTGTCAAAAAATCAGATAAAGACAAACTTGTTGATATTGGCGTTGATCCATTAACCGGCGAAAAGAGGTGGGCTCGTTATGACCCACAAACTAAACAACTGGTTCCTGTGACTGGAGAGCAGGGGGGGTTAGGCAGTCTCCCTCCCGACCAACAGAGACTGGTCGCTATTCAGATGATGGAGCAGCAGGGAACTCAAAAGGAAGAAAGCAACTATTTAGGAATGGGAGATGACACCTATTCTGATGACCAGATCAATACATTTATTGGCAGCCAAAGCATGGGTGGGCAAGTATCGCCTGCAACTATAGGGCAGCAAGCCGCGCAACAGGGTGACACTGCACAGCCAACAGAAGAAGATTTTATTAAAGCAGTAATGAAAAGCAATCCAACTTACACCAGAGAACAAGTCATCCAAGCAATTAAAGCTGATCCGAAGTTAAACGGCCAACCACCTACAGAAACGCAGCCAACACAAGCACCTAGAGGATTAAGCGATTACTCTGGAACTCGAATGCCAGGTGAAGTTTTTAGCGAATTAGGTGAAAAAGCTTTATCAGGAATCAAATCATTTATTTCTCCAGGGAGTGGACGCTCTGGGCCAGAGCAGAGAGCTAGCATTGAAGCAAATAATTTGATAGCGGAATCAAAAGAAAGAAAGGTAAGTAAAAAAGAGATTGAATTCGCTATTAAGAATTATGGTAGCAGAATGCTCCCTGAAGAACTGAACTATTTAGAACAGTTATTAAACAGTCAAAGCGGTATGGGAAGGGGTAAATAAATGCCTATTGATTTGTCGTCTGCATATCAATTGCTTGGGGAACAACCAGAGCCAGAAAAGCTTGATAGACCTGGCCAGTTTGGGAAAGGCTTTAAGTCTGGAATTGATCAAACGCAGGCTATGGGTAGTGGTTTAGTTGCAGCATTTGGTGACGCGCTAGGAATCGATTCGCTAAAAGAATGGGGATTATCTTCTTATCACAAGAATATGCAGGAGGCAGACGCCAACAGAGCTAACGTTCAAGGTTTCACGGACATTGAGGGTATTGGAGACGCTATTGACTGGGCGCTTTACACGGCTGGTAACATGGCTCCTATGCTTGCGACCAGCTTATTGTCTGGTGGTGTTGGCGCTATCGCAGCAAAAAAACTAGCGTCAAGCGCAGCACAGAAGATCATCAGTGCAGAACTAGCTAAGGGTGTCGCTCTTGACGTCGCTAAAAAGACTGCGGCTAAACATATAGCTAAGGCCGGTTCTGTCGGGGCTGGTACTGGCGCTTATGCTTCTAGTGCAGGAATGGAAGTAGGCTCAATATATGGCGAATCTCCTGATGTAGAAGGTAGGACAGGGACAGCGTTTGCCCACGGTGCCGTTGCTGGCGCTCTTGACGTGCTGCCTCAAATGAGGATATTAAAGCGCTTAGGCATAGGAAGGGTTGCAGGCGACGAGATACAAGACAGTGTTATGAAATTTGCTGGCAAGCAGATCGCATCAGAAGGCGTCACTGAAGGATTACAAACCATTGTTGAGCAACATGCTCAGTACTGGCTAGATGAAAACAAAGGCATGTTTAAGCCGCATCACTGGAAACAGATCATAGATGCTAGTGCTGCCGGTGGCTTGATGGGTGGACTTTCTGGCGGAGCTTCTGGATTAGTTAACCGGCCTTCAAACAAAACAGAAACAAAAGTCACCGCACCCCCTGTTGTAGAGCCTTTGCAGTTACCTAAGCCAGATCCAACGGCTTATGTCGACCCACAAGGCCAAACACAATACGGACCTTCACAGCCGTTCGTAAGTCCTCAGAATGATCCCAACTTTGTAATGTCAGGCATGGAGACTGAAGTTGCCCGTGGTGAACCTGCACCTTTAGAGGGTGTAGTTCAATCAGGGCAGAAGCAGCCAAAAAAAGAAGTTGCCAAAATTCCCGGTGAGACATTTGATGTGACGCCAGAGCGTGAGGCATTACCTAAGCCTGGCACTATAGTTGTTGATAAAGAAGGTGTTGCTAAAAAAGGTCCAACTGCGCCATTCGTTCCAGAACAGCCACAAGGCGGCAAAGGAATGGATAAGCAGGCACCTACTGCCAAGAAAAGTACTGACAAATACCAGTTATCTTACAAAACTAATGGCAAACCTTTCACGACCGAACAGTCTGCAAAGCTTAGTAAATCTTTCCGTGATGCAAAAAAAGCTGATGAAAATCCAAAGGTCGTTAGTTCTGGTGATGGTTTTGCTGTGCAGGTTGAGAAAGTTACCAGACATGAGATGCGGCCACAACCTACTTCTAAAGAGATATCGACTGCCGCGCACGAAGCATCTACCTCACCAAAGAATGATTTACCTGAACCTTCTCAAGCTGAGATTGAGGCGGATAATTACAAAAAAGGCCACTTAAAACTTCACGGAATTGATATCTCTGTTGAGAATCCAAAAGGCTCTTTACGTAAAGGTGTTTCTCCTGAAGGTGATGCATGGTCTAGTAAGCTTCACTCACATTATGGCGACATAAAGCGTACTACCGGTGCTGATGGCGATGCGGTTGATGTGTTTATTGGTGAAAATCCAGATAGCGACCAAGTATTTATTGTCGACCAAGTTAATAAGGACGGATCCTTTGACGAGCATAAGACTCTCATTGGATTCTCTGATGAGCAATCAGCTCGTGATAATTACCTGAAAAATTACGAAAAAGGGTGGACTGGGCTCGGTGCCATGACCCAGATGAGTGTCGACGAGTTCAAGACCTGGCTGAAAGATGGCAATACTAAAAAGCCATTAGCACTCAAAGAAACTAAAATCACAGAGGTTCCAGATGCCAAAGTCAAAGAAAAACCCAAAAAAGATGCCGAAGAAGTATCAGGTAAAGAAGATACCAAAGCCGAAGACAAAGTATTAAAACCAACTTTAACAATCGAAGAACACTCTGCAAAAGCAATTATCGTCAAGGGTGATATTGAGGCACTTAAGCCCAGACTGAGAAAGCTAGGTGGCATCTGGAATGCTAATGGGTGGATATTTGCCAAAAAGAAAGAGTCAGAAGTTCGCAAAGAATTGGCTGGCTTGCTTGAGCAGGTTGAATCTCCTAAGCCTGCAGTGGAAGCAGTTTCAGTTCCCAAAAAAGAAGAGAAGGCAAAACCTAAAACCAGAAAGGCTGATGCTAAAGCAGATTCAATATCAAAAGCAGAAGCAGAAAAGGTCGTCAATAAAGTTACGTTTAGCTGGGCTGGTGGTAAAAAGAATGTTGTTTTAGTTGATACGTTTGATGATCTACCGAGCAAGGTCAAGGCTGATTTCAAAGAGCAGAATATAGGTGACGGTGATGTTAATGGCGCGTTTGATGGTGGTAAGATTTACCTAGTCAGAGATGTGCACGACACTGTTGAAAGTCTCGAGCAGACTATTTTTCATGAGTCATATGGCCACTATGGTTTAAAGTCACTGTTCGGCAAGGGTATCCAAAAGAAGATGCTAGCGGTATACCTAGCTATCGGTGGCTCAAAGGGCTTGGTTCGCTACGCAGAAAAGCATAACTATGAACTAAGCTCATACGCAAAAGGATTACTGAATGATGGCAGCATTACTCGGGATCAAGCCTATGCGATCCTGACTGAAGAACTGTTAGCGCATATGGCTGGTAATGCCAAGCCTAGTTTGAAAAGCAAGGTCATGGAATTGATCGGGTTTATTCGTCAGTGGTTGCGGGACCATGGTTTTAAGGCTTTCGAGAAGTACAACGAAAGCGACTTAATGAGCTTGTTAAAACGCTCTCGTCAAGAGGTTAAAGGTAAAACTAAGGACGTTAAGCAGGATGAAGATACTGGCACAAGGTTCTCTATCCACCACGCATCAGAAGCGTTCGACGACCTAGATCAAGTTCAAAAAGATGCGTTCAAAAAGATAGGTCCAAAAACCATACCTCAAAGGGTTAATGATAGGATCGCGCAAGTGGCTGATCGTATCGGCCTAAAGGTAAAGCAAGGCTTAGTCGATAAGGTTGCTGCTTTTCAGGAGCTTGATAAAAAAGCAAGAGGCGAGAATGTTGTAGAGCAAGACACTGCAAATAGTTCTTGGGTGCTGGCCAGAATGAGCCGGGCTGCCGGGGGTGCTTTAAATGCGCTTATTTCTCATGGCAGGATCTTTATGGATAATGGCATTATCGATGTTGACACTAACAGCGATAGCTTAATGGACGTACTCAAGAAGCTTGGTGGAAGTGCTGAAGTAGAGCGGTTTATGGGCTGGATTGCCGGTAACAGATCAAAGGTTTTAATGGCAGAAGGCAAAGAGAATCTATTTTCTGAAGACGAAATAAACGCTTTGATACGCGCTAATTCTGGGACAATGAAAGACGGTCGAGACAGGGCAAGCGTTTACAAGGACACCTTCAAAGAGTTTCAGGTTATCCAGAATGATGTTCTTAAGATCGCTGAGAAGAGTGGCATTATTTCTAATGAGACCAGAGATCTTTGGAAAAATGAGTTTTATGTACCGTTCTACCGGGTGATGGACGATGCTGATATTAGCGGCCCTCAGACTATGGGTGGCGGATTATCCAGGCAGTATGCTTACAAGAAACTGAAGGGCGGGGGGCAGAACCTAAACGACCTGCTAGAAAATACCATGATGAACTTTGAGCACCTGATAAGCGCTTCACTAAAGAACCAAGCAGCATCAAAAGCTATTGAAAATGCTGAGATGGTTGATGTAGCAACAAAGACTACAGAGAAGGCTCGAGATAAAAACACAAGCACTTTTGTCCTAGAGAATGGCGAAAAGGTATGGTATGACATCGCAGATCCGCTAGTGTTTCAGGCATTAACATCTATGGCTGATGTTGGTATGAACAGCACTGCCATGAATGTTATGAGAAGCTTCAAGCGGGTATTTACCAGTTTCGTAACAGCATCCCCTCAGTTCATGGTCGCTAACTTGATTCGTGATTCGTTCCAAGCTGTCGCGTTGGCAGACATGAAGAAGAACCCGATTGCTAATGTTATTGGTGGTATCAATAGCTACGGTGTGTTCGATAAGAGCAAAGAGGGTAGAGCGCATTTACAAGCCACTGGCGGCTCGTTTAGTTTTGGGCATGCTTACGGCGAAGATACCGAGAGCATGAAGATAGAGCTAAACAGGATGCTCAGGACCGGCACAATTATAGAAGACAGTAAAGATGTACTGGCCTTGCTCAAAAAAGGGTGGGATTCATACCGAAGTGTGAGCGACAGCCTTGAGAATGTTAACCGGGCGGCAGTGTATGACAAAGCTATTGCCGATGGTAAAACAAAACTACAGGCGGCATTTGAAGCAAGAGACCTTATGGACTTCAGTTCTCATGGTGCCTGGCCTGCTATTCGATTTTTGGTCGCGGTGGTCCCGTTTCTTAATGCCAGGCTTCAGGGTCTTGATAAGATATATCGATCCGGTGTGAAGCCTAGCGGCTCTGTTATTCGGTCCATGTTCCCTGGTGCCGATCCTGCTACCGACACTGACAAGAAAGCAGCTGCGAGATTTGCAGCGGTAACCGGTGCGCTGACGATAGCGACACTGGCGTTATATTTGAGCAATAAGGATGATGAAGATTACAAAAAACTAGAAGACTGGCAGAAAGATACCTATTGGTTTATGAAAGTTGGTGACAGCGCATTCTTTCTTCCAAAGCCTTTTGAGGTTGGTGCTATCGCGACCTTGGCAGAACGAACTTTAGAGCAGTTGGTAGACGATAAGGCGACCGGCAAATTGTTTGCTGAGAGGTTAGGTCACATGCTAAGTGATACGTTCAGCTTCAATCCAACACCTCAGTTATTCAGACCTATCATCGACATATACGCCAACAAAGACAGTTTTACCGGGCGTCAGATCGAAACAATGGGGCAGAAACGGTTAAGTCCATCATTAAGAACTAGGGCGGGTACAAGCGGTCTTGCCAAGGTGGTGTCAGCTGTCACTGAAGAGACCTTCGGCACGTTACTTGGGGATGACTCGAGCTTAGTGTTAAGTCCTGTCCAGATTGATTACCTGATCGGCGGCTGGCTTGGCTGGCTTGGTGAAACTGCAGTGGCCACAACGGATGTTGCTGTGAAAGCGATGACCGGTAAAGAGGATCCGGCTAAGAGTTGGTCAGAGTACCAACCATTCAGAAGGTTCTACAGAGACCTTTCACTGCCTGGCTACACGAAATATCAAACTGAGTTTTATGACAATCTCCGCGAGGTGTCTCGAATTCATGCTGATATCAAGCAGTATCGAGAGGCGGGTGAGTTTGAAGCTGCAAGGGATTTGGCTATTAAAAACCGAAGTAAACTTAACCTCAGATTGGCAATGAATCGAATTCAGAAGCGACTTTCAAAACTTGGCAACCAAGCGAAGATTATTAAGAACTCTAATGCCAGTGCTGAGATAAAGCGCAGACGGCTTGATATGATCCAGGCGACGAAGAATAAGCTTACTGAGATGATGGCTAAACGGTATAAAGACTAACCCATTAACGACCCGATTACTCCGCTCATTATTATTGCAAAGATGGGCATTCCTAAAGCAAAAGTCATTACCATTGGCCAGTTCTGGTTTCGTCTTTTAACGACTTCACCACACATCACCACGATCATTGAAATAACGATCAAACTGGCAACTGCTGCAAGAACATCGATACCACTAATTATTTTCATCTAACCACTTTATATCAAGGGCTGATCATGTCAAGAAGCTATTTTAACGATGATGCTTACGAGTTTGTGCAGGGTGACACTTTGCCTGCTTACGTGTTTTCCATCTTCTCGAACGGCTCGGCAGCAGATCTATCGGGTTATCTTTCTATAATTGTGAAAGCCAGATTCAGGGAGAAAGGTGCTAGCACTTCGCTTGCAGTGATTACCTGTACTGAGGTTGACGCATCTATCGGGCAATTCTCAATTGATATATGGCCTGCTGCAGTAGCGGCTGCATCTACGGGAAAGCATGAGCTTGAAATAGAAGTCGATTACTTGGGCGATGGCACTCAGGTTCAGACGACCACTAATTTAGTTCTATTCAAAGTGCTTGAACAATTCGGTGATGTGTAATGGCATTAACTATTGGAATTGGACCAGAAGCCCCCGTGACTATTGGTTCGGATACCTTCACAGTTTTAACTGTTGGAGCTGTATTCATCAAAGATCCAGATTACCGGGATGACTTAGGTAGTTTGGACGGCGGCAAACTAGACGAATTTACATTAGACGAACAATAACCCTTAACAATTTTAGAGTGGAACCATAATGGGTAATACAAAATATACAGATGATGCAATCACCACACTTGCCTCAAGTGTCGCTGCTATTGATACCAGTATTATTGTCGTCTCGAATGCTTTGTTTGCAGGGTTAGCGAGTGCGCCAACATTTTTCTATGCGACTTTAAGAAAGTCAACTAATGGTGCAAAAGAGACCGTTAAAGTTACAGACAATGCGACAGCAACATGGACGGTAACAAGAGCGCAAGGGCCTGGCGAATCAGCACTGGCGTTTGATATTGGTGATGCAGTATCGATAAGGATTGGTAAAAACCTTCTAGATGCTTTCGCGCATAGCGATGATTTAGCAGACACTATTGGTGCTGATTTAATAGGAAAAGCTGTCAGCGGCACTGTTCAGGATTTTATTGATGCTTTGATAGCCACTACGGGTGCTGGGTTAATTGGTCGAACTCTTGGCGGAGATGTTCAGGACTTTATTGATTCTCCGACAACTGTTGCTGAAATTCGAGCAGCAAACCTTGCTGGTATTAACCGAGTTCAAACGCTTGGCTATTACACATCAGGTGGTGGCGGTTCTGGCAACTACTGGAATGACACTTCAGATGCTGTCACTGCTGATGATGGCTTTTTGTGTATCGTATCAAACGACTCACAGAGAATGAAATTGATCATTGATGACAATGTTATTGGTGGCAAGTTATCTGGGGCTAAAGGGGACGATTCTACAGATGATGTATTGAAGCTAAACCTTATTCAGACCTATTTTAACTCAGTTGGCGGTGGCACGTTATTACTTCCTTACGGTACATTTATTGTATCAGATGATACTTTGAGAACATCAGAAGCAACCGGTTTGCACATGTTTTCTGATTGTACATTACAGGGTGTTTCAAGATCTCGTTCAATAGTGAAGATGGAGGATGGAGCGGTAGACGGTGCGCACGTTATACAATGTGGTGGTGGCGCAAGTATGACCTGGGATACAGGTCGTAAATCAAACATCACATTTGAAAACCTAACAATTGATGGTAACCGGGAGAATCATACCAAACAAACCGGGGCAGACGTCGTTACAACAGCAGCTAGTGCGGTAGTAACCTCTGCGGCGGGTGTTTTCGCATCCGCACAAGATGGAGATATTGTTTATCTTGATAGACAGCGCACGACTATAGGCATTACTAACATAGTTCCAGATGGAACAAACGCTATAGTCACTGCCATTGGTCACGATTATAGAGTTGGAGAGTTAGTGCTGATTAGTAATGTAAATGGGACTGGCTCATACATTGAAATGAACAATAACTCATTCACAGTCACAGCGGTTACAAAACATGTTGACGAGCAATATCAATCATTCACAGTAGTTAAAACATTATCTAGCGGGGTTTATACTGACGACGACGCAGGTTCAGTGATTGGAGGGGTTAAAGGATTCGTCATAGATGTTGGAGGATGGGCAAGCGCTAACAGTGTCACGCTAACAGAAAATTGTGACGCTACGACAACAGGAACCGTGGTAACTGTTGAAAGAGGCGAGACCGGCGCAGGCATAGAGATGTCTGGTTGTGATAACGTAGATGTTCGCAACGTAACAATCAAAAACTGCTGGGGAGACGGGATATTTGCAGATAAGGAATTTGGTGGCGCTCAAAGTTTGTACTGCAAAAAAATTAACATTCTCAATAGTACATTTGATGGAAACCGAAGGCAGGGGATATCATTTATAGCTGTAGATGGTTTTTCAATAGACAATTGTTGGATATTTAACACTGGTTTAAATGGGGTTGGTCCAGGGGCAGGTATTGATTTTGAACCAGAAGGGTCTGTTGTTGCGAATGGCAGTGTTACAAACTGCCAAATATTAGACAACGAGGGATCTGGAATTGCGATTTCTAAGCAATATACAGACACGAGTGGCACACCTCTCACTATCGATGCAGCATCAATGGTCGGTGTTGGTAATGTTAGATTCTCTGGGAATCAAATATTGCGTAATAAAAATTCAGGTGTGTTTGCTACATTCTGCAACGAAGGAATTTTGTTCGAAGACAATAACGTAAGCTTTAACAGACGAAATGGTTTTAGATTGTACGGTACAAATGGCGCTAAAGTCTTTGCTAACCTAAAGATAATAGATAACGTTATATCATGGAACCAGTTCTTTAAAGGATCAGACGGTGATATCGATGATAAAAATAATGGGCACGGTATATTTATCGGTAACGCAGCAGAAATCATAAACACGCAAAATATGCTAATCGCTGAGAACAGCATAATTTATAACGATGGTCATGGAATCTACTGTAGTGGTGTTGGCGTTTTCGATATACACATAAAAGACAACATGCCAATTGAGGGTAATGGGCAACGGCTAGATGATACGTACAGCAATATACGCTTTGAGGGGACTAACGTACTAGGGATACAAATAACAGGAAATAAAGTCAATCAGGGAGCAGGAACAGCTCTTGCGCACCCTTATTTATTGCCGTCTGGATGGAAACAAAGCAAATATGGCATAGAGGTTATCACAACAGGTACTTATCGTGTACTTGTTGAAGACAACTATGTAAACAATGCAGGCAAAACAGCGGACATACTAACCACTGGCGATAGAAACGATACTGTAAGCGGTCAGCTTGTAGTCAGAAACAATACAGGCTATAAAACTGAAAGTAAGGTTGTTTCAGCAGCGCTAAACAGTGCAACAACTAACGCAGCAGCAGCCCCACAAAGCGCAACAATAGCTCACGGCCTAGCGATCACGCCACTCGCAAGAAACTGCGTTGTGACTATGACTGACGACATAGGCGGAACAGAAATGACCACGGTCCCTATAATGCACTGCCCGCCTTATGTGAGTGTAATTGACGGAACTGATGTTACGGTTAAGTGGAGCATAGCAACGGGCGGTGTAAACCTGTTCAGAATAAATGTTGATATTAGAGCTGATAACTTCATTTAACCCCAGCTTTAGCCAGGAGTCTTTTGAGCTTCGATCTAAACGGTACTGTTAAACTCTTATCTTTAGTAGAGTCTAGCAGTACCCCAATAGATTTATTAGCAGCGGATAGCTCTGATTGTATCTGTCTGATGTATCCTTGATGTCGTTCAATATCCTCCTTATAGATTTTCAGCTCTTCGGCGCGAACTATATGTATGTCCATTGATTCGCAAAGCTTATCAAACAGGCGTGATCTCCATTGTGCGACGTTAGTTTTCACTTTATATTTCTTAGCTAACACTGAGACCATTGATTGTTCAATATCTTCTTCATAAGTACTAAGACTTATCATTTAACTCGCCTTTTTTTGGTGTGACTTATCAATATCGATCAATTTCTGACAAGCAATTTTACGGTATTCGACATAAACCTCTAATCTGCAGTTTAGGGATAGCGCTACCTCTGTTCTGGTGAAATGTGATCGGGTGTCGGGGTTGGATCTTTTCTGAACCTGTGGCCAAAGGGTTATGAATTGGCGGAGCTTGTAGGGTATTTGTTCGATTAGTTTATGAGCGTAGATTTGTTCTTTTGTGATGACGATCTTTTTGCATCTGGCGACTTTGAGTGATATCCCGTCTACTTTGTAATTGCTTGATTGAGGTATCTGCCCTTCAAAATCTGCCATCATGCCGCCTATTGTCGGTCCCATTAAGGCTATTTCTTCAATCTGCCTGACGCCTTCAACGTATCTTAGCCAAAGGTTAACAATATCTTCTACGCGCTGCTTATCTTTATAATTCACGGATAACCCCAGTATAAAACAAGGGGCTCAAAGAACCCCTTTAACAAGTTACGCTGCTTTTTTTTGTATCTCGGCGTTCCAGTTCTTGAACTCTTGGTGCTTGGATGATCCTCCGAACTTCTTCACAATGCGATCAACGCAATCCCAGTCTGGACTACCAGAACCGCCTTCGTGCTTCTCCTTTACTTTCCCCTCCAGGGTTTCGTAAGCGTGACCCTTCAAGTAACCGTATGCCAAGCCAGCAGACCGAAGCTCTTTACGAACATCCATCACTCGATGGAACCTAAGTTGATCAGCGATATGGCTCCAGTTGTCACCTTTGCACTTAAGCTCTGACGCTCTAATGATGCGTGACTCAGCTACTAACGACGCTATTTTTACTTTCAACATGTTTATCATGATAATGACCTTCTAAATTAATAATTTAATTTTTTTCCTAACTTAAACCAATTAACTATGGTGGTCCTCTACATTCAAGTGAATCGCATATTGAAGCCTCCTGTTTTATTTATCATAATGGCTCCGCTAGATGGAATCAAACCATCGCTTCAGGATTGAAAGCCCGTTGCCTAACCACTAGTAGCGGAATGATCAAGGATGCATAAAACAGCAGTTTTATTAACCGGGCTCAAGTCTTTATCTGAGTTAAACATTCTTCTCACCGTGGAAACATTAACCCCTAGAGCTTTCGCTAAGGGGGTCTTGTAGTTCTCGCCATATTTTACAATAAGCTTAGAGACTATCTGTTCTTTCGTGTTCTTGGATAAAATCAACACAAGCCTCTGACATTCCGTCTATATGGGTCCATGATCCATAACCGACACCATTCTTTGCGCTCGCCACGTTGATCGCATAGCCTTTCCCTTTAGGGTCCGGTACGCGATCACAAGACTGCTCATCTGTAATACAGATTAGTCGATCATAAGGAATATTTACATTAATGTAATTTATTGATGCACCAAGGTTTGTTGAATGCCCCAGGTTACACTGACGAATCGCATCACCTAAAGCCATGCCTTGACGTGGTGGAATTTCACCGATATTCGTGCCAAAACATAGAACTCTGATATCGTCGCAAATACCGGACAATAGAATAGCCAAAGCAGCAGATGCATCCCTTCTAAGTAGGTCAGACTTGGAAGACAGTGGTGCTCCCATTGATCCAGATACATCGATCAACAAAACAGTCTTTCCTTTAATCCGATCCATGCTATCAAGCATCTTCATCATAGCTTGGTCAAGTTCACGTTCAAACATAGGCGCATGCTTTGCTGCAGATAAAAACCGGAAAGGCAGGACCGCAGCAGAAGGCTTTAGAATCCCTGCTTGAATCAATTCATGATCAACACCAACCTCATTCATTCCTCGCAAATTACGAAGCAACGCCATGTAGCCAAGCTTGTTAGTTTTTAACAGATCAGTGAAAACCTCTTTCTTATTCCCGCCACCAGCCATTCGAGACTCCCAAGTGTTAGGAGTTTCAAGCTCGTTGTTTGCCAATTTTTTGAATAACTCTTCCTTGTCTTTGGTAGGCTTACCATGAACCAGGAACAAAGCATCACGTAATTTAATGTCGCCAGGACGATTCCATTTTGCCAACTGGTATTCGTTGAACTTCAGAAAAGCTTTAGAAAGACCGAGCTTTAATTGCTTGGATAGAGGTCTTTTGCCATCCTTCCAATACATTGCTAACAGTTCAGTGATCTCGTCAGGCCGGTTAATCGTGTTCTCAATTGCTTCAGCAACACCTTTGCCACCTTTCTTGACCAAAGCAAGGAGTATCAGTAACGGCGCGTGACGGAGCTTAAAAACGGTCCTAGCCTCAACAGCCAAAGCAGATAGGAGTTCTTTATCACACTGATCAGCGAGGCGCATAATTCGAGTAGCAACATCTTCGCCTGATTCGTAGAATGATCTTTCCCACAATAAGCAAGACATAAGCGTTCGGCGTAATTCCTGTTCAACAGAAATTCGTTTAGCAATAGCGCCTTCGTGAGTTCTAAGTTTTGTTTGGGTGTTGATTCGCATAATGATCTCCTAGTTTTGAATTGAGCGGTTTGGGGAATAATGAATAAGGAGCGCTCTCCAATAGAGCCTATCATTCAATTGAATGAATGATGGAATCGAACCATTAACCGTGAAGTAACCTTATTCTCGCCACCTAACCATAATGTTGTGCAACTAAGAGCGATCTGGGGAATAAGCGGATAAGTAAATTTTAGCGCTCTCCCAGACTGAGCTACAGCAGCGCTTTCGCCTCTACTGAGCGGATTTGAACCGCCGACCTCTTCATTAAGAGTGAAGTAAACTAACCCTTCGCCACCTGATCATTTTAGTTGGGAACGCACAAGCACGGGGTAGGGTTTCATTCCAAGTGAAGTACCCGCGCTTTTCACCACAACAATTGTAGCCTAGCGCAATATGCGCTATATTTCAACAGTTATTAACTGTCTGTTTCAATTGGGTATATTTTGTTAAAAGGTCGTCCATATAGTTCTCTCCCGTTAAAACTGGTTTGTTCGACATTTATTTAGCTTGGTGGTTAATATTAAGGCTGGAAACTAAATTATCCCAATGTGTTTTTATTATCTTCTTCCTTCTTCTCCACCTTTTAACTCTGCAATTAGAGCAGCAAACCTCGGCGTCATTTCTAACCGGTTTAGTTTCTCCGCATACTGGGCATTCAAGAAGTTTTGTCATAGTTAAATTGTAACGTTTATTCGTTACCTGTCAAGCAAAAAAATCCCCATACATTCAAATACAGGGATTTTTCATTTCATTATGTTGCAATTTTAGGTAATTTAATACTTAGTTTTGGTTTTGTCTAGTTTTTGACTAAGAGGTTCAGGTTTAATTACATTGACGTACGAATATGACGCTTATAATGTTCATTTGCTTTCCTTAATCAATTTTCGATATCTGGCTATCTCGATCTTGATATCTTCGTAATGAGGAAATATAACTTTCAATGGCTTGTGGTTAACT
>PJEL010002774.1_pt1 | contig 15647 bp, 11 predicted proteins | sample 1853271 | NCBI WGS metagenome assembly PJEL01 (sample SAMN08108733, study PRJNA415343) | Invertebrate metagenome, whole genome shotgun sequencing project. | host: Globobulimina | place: Sweden: Gullmar Fjord | collected 2015-08
TTTCCCTGTTACGCAGACCTTGGTGCTGTTGAATAGGCAAACATTTCTGCTAAACGTGACTGAGCACTTACTACTTGATATCCATTTTCACGGCTGTCTATACCGTTTATTTTCGACCTTCGTGCATTTAGATCAGCAATAACATCTCCCATGTACTGCTCCGGGACAATAACTTCAACATCCATCAAAGGTTCAAGAAGTAATGGATGTGCCGATTCAAGTGCATTTCGTATTGCTATTGATGAAGCAACGGAAAATGCTTGTTCTGTTGAATCCTCTTCATGGTAGGACCCACCAACCAGGGTTACCTTAACGTCTATAACTGGAAAACCAGCAAGAGCACCACCATCAAGACTGCCAAGAACTCCCTTTTCAATAGCGGGAAGGAATTCCTCGGGAATCAACTCTTCATCAATCTGGCTCTCAAATAGAAAGCCCTCACCCCTGTCAAGAGGTTCAACTTCAAGTTTCACTTGAGCATATTGAGACTTAGTCTCTGCCTGTTGGATGAATTCCCCTTCACCACAGGCTTTAATTCCTATCGCCTCTTTATAAGCAACCTGAGGAGTACCAACATTTGCCGAGACCTTAAACTCTCGAATCAGTCGATCTACAATAATTTCAAGATGAAGTTCACCCATCCCTGAAATCAATCTCTGGCCGGTATCCTCATCCGCTGTTACACGGAAAGAGGGATCCTCCATGGATATCTTTGCCAATGTCTCCTCAAGCTTGTCCTCATCAGCTTTACTCTTAGGCTCTATTGCCACACTGATAACAGGCTCGGGAAAATCCATGCTTTCCAGAGTTATGGTATCACCAGGTGTACATAAGGTATCACCGGTGGATGTAAATCTCAGTCCAATAAGTGCTGCAATATCCCCTGGACCAATTTGATCAACTTCTTCACGTTTGTTGGAATGCATCTCTACGATTCGGCCTATCTTCTCCTGCTTCTTCTTTGCAGGATTAAACGCCTTACTTCCGGCATCAAGAACTCCAGAATAAACGCGTATATAAGCTATATTCCCAACAAAAGGGTCGGTTGCAAGTTTAAAAACCAAGCCACAAAAATTTTCACTGGCTCCGGTCTTTCGACTTTCCAACTCACCTTTACTATTTACTCCTTCGACTGGAGGTACATCTGTAGGTGAAGGCAAGTAATTTATAACAGCATCAAGTAAGGGCTGAACGCCTTTATTCTTGAATGCGCTACCACAGAGAACAGGTACAACTTCAAGTCCCAAGGTAGCATTACGAATGGCCTGCAACAGTTCATCCGTAGTTATATCTTGCTCTTCCAGATATTTTTCCATGACCCTCTCATCGAAGTCGGCCAGCTTCTCGATGAGGGCCATACGTGCAGCCGTGAATGTATCTACGAGATCTTCAGGTATTTCCTCTTCTCTTACAGTGGAACCCTGTGATTCTTCTTCAAAGACCAACATCTTTTCAGTGATGAGGTCTAGGATACCGCTAAATGTATCTTCAGCACCAACCGGTATTTGTACTGGTAAGGGGTTTGCGCCTAAGCGCTCAACCATCATCTCCGTACAGCGCTGAAAATCAGCACCGATTCGATCCATCTTATTGACAAAGGCAATTCTGGGTATTGCGTATTTGTCAGCTTGTCGCCATACAGTCTCTGATTGGGGCTCTACGCCACCAACTGCACAAAAGACTGCGACAACACCATCTAATACCCGCAAACATCTTTCCACCTCAACAGTGAAATCAACATGCCCCGGTGTATCAATTATATTAATCCTGTACTTTTTCCAGCTACAGGTTGTAGCAGCAGAAGTGATGGTTATACCACGTTCCTGCTCCTGTTCCATCCAGTCCATGACAGCTGCACCATCATGAACCTCTCCTATCTTATGGGTCCTTCCTGTATAATATAAAATCCGCTCTGTTGTAGTTGTTTTACCGGCATCAATATGGGCCATAATGCCAATATTTCGTATACGAGCAAGCGAGATGTTTTTTGCCACTTCAAATACCTATTTTCAACATCCCACCTAAATGCCAGTAATTTTACAGCAGATGTTCTCTCTAAAAAACTTTATATGATACTCGGTCAACTACCAACGATAGTGAGCAAATGCCTTATTGGCTTCGGCCATTTTGTGAGTATCCTCACGTTTTTTCACCGAGCCACCGCGACGATTATAAGCGTCTGTTAATTCACCTGCCAACTTCTCAGCCATTGACTTACCGCCTCTTTTCTGAGAAAAGCTAATAAGCCACCGAATCGCTAAAGCATTGCGGCGTTCCGGACGAACTTCAATTGGCACTTGATAGGTTGCACCACCGACTCGACGAGATTTAACTTCAAGCTTGGGTCGAACATTTCCCATAGCTTTTTCAAAAACAGCCAAAGGCTCATCTTCAGTAATACGTTGTTCAACAATATCCATGGCACCATAAAAGATTTTTCTAGCAACGCTCTTCTTGCCGCGTTCCATAATGCCATTGATAAATTTTGAAACCAGAACACTGTTATAACGTGTATCCGGAATTATTTCTCTTTTTGCTACCAGTCTACGTCTGGGCATGTCATCAGCTCCTTATTCTACCTTAAAACTCATTTAGGACGTTTAGCTCCATACTTGGATCGTCCCTGTCTCCTGTCTGAGACACCCAGTGTATCAAGAGTACCCCTGATAACATGATACCGAACACCAGGAAGATCTTTTACCCTTCCACCCCTGATGAGCACAACTGAATGCTCCTGAAGGTTATGTCCAATACCAGGAATATACGAGGTAACTTCAATTCCATTTGTCAGCCTTACCCTGGCAACTTTTCTCAAAGCAGAGTTAGGTTTCTTTGGCGTTGTTGTATAAACACGGACACATACACCTCTTCTCTGAGGGCATGCCTGTAAAGCCGGAGTATTTGTCCGTTTTACTGATTTTTTACGACCGTGCCGTACCAGCTGATTAATGGTTGGCATTGTTTTCAACTCCTACATTTATAGTAATTACCCCCGACCTTAACTTCTTTTTTGGTGGGGTATTGGTTTCGAAAAACGGAATAAATACACGATGCTCTACCCTCTGTCAAGAGTAAAGTTAATTTACCTTGTATTAATCACGCATTTTGTATCGATCAAGTCCAGTTCCGGCAGGAACCAAACGACCCATAATGACATTTTCCTTTAAACCTTTCAAGTCATCCACCTTGCCCGCCATGGCGGCATTGGTGAGGACCTTGGTGGTCTCCTGGAAGGAAGCAGCAGAGATAAAACTATCTGTACTCAGAGATGCCTTGGTCACACCAAGCAATACTGCCTCAGCGGTGGCAGGACGATTTCCCTGCTCAAGAAGCTTCTCATTCTCCTGATTAAACTTCCACCATTCAACAGACTCTCCGAGCATGAATGTACTTTCCCCGACACCGGTAATCTGCACACGACGCAGCATCTGCCGAACGATAACTTCAATATGCTTATCGTTAATTTTAACACCCTGAAGACGATAAACTTCCTGGATTTCATTCACCAGGAATTTGGCGAGTTCCTTCACACCCATGACCCTGAGAATGTCGTTTGGATCTTTTGAACCATCCATCAACGCTTCACCGGCTTTTACATAATCACCTTCGTGAACACTGATATGTTTTCCTTTTGGAATAAGATATTCTTTCGGATCACCGATTTCTGGAGTGACCACTACACGTTTCTTACCTTTCAAGTCTTTACCAAAACTAACCCTGCCGTCGATCTCACTGATAACAGCGAGCTCCTTGGGCTTACGAACCTCAAAAAGCTCGGCAACCCGGGGCAGACCACCGGTAATATCCTTAGTTTTTGTTGTTTCCCTGGGAATCTTACCAAGAACTGCACCAGCCTTAATTTCCTGGCCATTCTCAACATTTAAAATTGTACCAACAGGCAAAGAGTACCTGGCAGGTGTTTTAGTAGCCGGCAGTTTCAGGGTTTTATTCTTTTCACCCTTCAAAGAAATCCGTGGATTCACAGCCGCAACTTTGGAGGCTATAATAACCTTGCTGGAACGGCCGGTGATCGGATCCACCTTTTCCTGCATGGTGGTCCCTTCTAAAACATCACCAAATTTAACCTTACCGCCGATCTCACTGACGATTGGGATGGTATAAGGATCCCAGTCAGCAATGACAGAATCAGCTGCAAGCTCATCACCTTCATTGGCATGGAGGATAGCACCATAGGTAACAGGATAACGCTCACGCTCACGCCCCTTTGTTCCAAGAATACTGACCTCACCATTTCTGTTCATGACAACCAGTTTCCCTTCATCATTAGGGACACAGTGAAGATTCTGAAATTTCAAGCTACCGCCATGAAGGGTACGGATTTCTGCCTGTTCAACACTCCTGCTCGCCGTACCACCAATATGAAAGGTACGCATGGTAAGCTGGGTTCCAGGCTCGCCAATTGACTGAGCGGCAATAATTCCAACAGCCTCTCCAATATTGACCATATGCCCACGACCCAAATCTCGACCATAGCATGCCACACACACACCGCGCCGGGATCGGCAGGTGAGTACAGAGCGAATCAAAATGCGATCAATACCGGCCTCATCAATGGCAGTTACACCGTCCTCGGTTATCTCTGTACCAGCCTCGACAATAACCTCATCAGTGAATGGATCAACCACATCATCAAGAGCCACACGGCCCAGAATACGTTCACCAACGCGCTGGATAATCTCACCACCCTCAAACAGCGGCTCGGCCATAATACCATCAATAGTGCCACAATCTGGTTCAACAATGGTGGAATCCTGGGCTACATCGACAAGTCTCCTGGTCAGGTACCCGGAGTTGGCAGTTTTTAAGGCAGTATCAGCCAGACCTTTACGTGCTCCATGGGTTGAAATAAAATACTCAAGAACGTTCAACCCCTCACGAAAATTTGCCTTAATCGGTGTTTCAATAATGGCACCGGAAGGCTTGGCCATCAAACCACGCATACCGGCCAGCTGGCGAATCTGATCCTTACTACCCCTGGCTCCGGAATCGGCCATGATAAAAATTGAATTAAAACTTGGAGTCTCAACTTTTTCCTTATCCTTGGTAACAACCTCTTCTACACTGAGATCATCCATCATCTCCTGGGCCACATCATCCGTAGCCCGGGACCAAATATCAACGACCTTGTTATATTTCTCTCCAGCGGTGATTAGACCATCTTCATACTGCTTCTCAACGTCCATAACCTCAGTGGTTGACTTGTTGAGAATGTCTACTTTACCGACAGGAATGGACATGTCATCAATGCAAATTGAAATTGATGATTGAGTAGCAAACTCATAGCCAATATCCTTTAAACGGTCAGCAAGAATAACAGTTTCCTTGGTACCGGCATGTCGATAAGTATAGTCAATCAACTCAGCCAGAGCCTTCTTCTTCATCACCTTGTTAATAGCCTCAAAATGCACAGAAGGGGGGAGAAGTTCACTGAGCAGAACACGCCCGGTGGTGGTTTCGACAAGCTTGCCATTAATCCGCACCTTGATCTTGGCCTGTAGATGAACTTCATCATAATCATAGGCAATGCGCACCTCTTCGGTGGAAGAGAAAATTTTACCCTCACCCTTGGCCATCAACCGCTCACGACTCATGTAATAGAGACCAAGAACAATATCCTGACTTGGGATAATAATCGGCTCACCATGGGCTGGAGACAAAATGTTGTTGGTTGACATCATCAACACCCTTGCCTCCATCTGCGCTTCAACAGTCAGTGGCAAATGAACAGCCATCTGGTCACCGTCAAAGTCGGCGTTAAAGGCTGCACAGACAAGAGGATGAAGCTGAATGGCCTTGCCTTCGATTAAAACCGGCTCAAAGGCCTGCATACCGAGACGATGCAGAGTTGGGGCCCTGTTTAAGATAATAGGGTACTCTTTGACAACATCATCGAGAACGTCCCAGACCTCTTTGGTCTGCTTCTCCACCATTTTACGAGCACTTTTAATAGTGGTGACATAGCCGAGCATCTCAAGCTTATTATAGATAAATGGCTTAAAGAGCTCCAATGCCATTTTCTTGGGAAGACCGCACTGGTGTAAACGGAGATGCGGGCCGACAACAATAACAGTACGGCCTGAATAATCTACACGTTTACCAAGTAAATTCTGGCGGAAACGGCCCTGCTTACCTTTCAGCATATCACTAAGTGACTTAAGTGGCCGTTTGTTAGGTCCTGTAATTACCTTACCGCGGCGACCATTATCAAAAAGAACGTCCACTGCTTCCTGGAGCATCCGCTTTTCATTGCGAATAATGATCTCAGGGGCATCAAGTTCAATAAGACGTTTTAAACGGTTATTACGGTTAATAACCCTGCGATAGAGATCATTGAGGTCAGAGGTTGCAAAACGCCCACCTTCAAGAGGTACAAGCGGTCGTAAATCCGGCGGCAGAACAGGAATTGCCTCAAGAATCATCCATTCCGGCTTGTTTCCTGAATCCTTAAATGCCTCGACAATATTCAGGCGTTTGGCATATTTTTTGCGCTTAGCCTCAGATCCTGTGGTACGCATATCTTCCCGTAGCTGCACTGACAAAGCAGGCAGGTCGAGACTCTTTAAAATATCCCTGATGGAAGAGGCTCCGATACCCACGGTAAATTTACCAGGATACTCTTCGCGGTTTTGATGGTACTGCTCCTCGGTGAGCAAGGTTCCAACTGTGGGCGCTGGTTCCTCGGAAGTTACCACCACATATGAATCAAAATAGAGAACCTTTTCCAGCTCTTTCAAGGTCATATCACAAAGATTTCCGATTTTACTCGGCAAACTCTTTAAGAACCAGATATGGGCGACCGGTGAAGCCAATTCTATATGACCGAGTCGTTCGCGACGAACCTTGGACTGAATGACCTCAACACCGCATTTTTCGCAGATGACACCACGGTGTTTCATGCGCTTATATTTACCGCAGTTACACTCGTAATCCTTGACCGGACCAAAAATTTTGGCACAAAATAAGCCATCACGCTCAGGTTTGAAGGTCCGATAGTTGATGGTCTCTGGTTTTTTGACTTCACCATGGGACCAATCAAAAATTTTCTCGGGAGAGGCAAGTGATATTCGTACTTGATTAAATTTTAAGGGCTTTTTTTCTTTTTTAAAAAAACTGAAAAGTTCGTCCACGTCAGCACCTATATGAGATAAATTTTAAGTCTGTTAAGCAGTAAGTCTAAAAGTATTAAGTTTTAAGGATGTTTTTGGTCTTAACGCTTCAAACTTTTTACTCCAACAACTCTAAATCAAGACAGAGCCCCTGCAATTCTTTAATCAGTACATGAAAAGACTCTGGCAATCCGGCAGTAAGGAAGTTATTGCCTTTAACGATCTTTTCATAGGTCTTTGTTCTTCCTGCTACATCATCGGATTTAACCGTGAGAAACTCCTGGAGAGTATAGGCGGCACCATAGGCTTCCATGGCCCACACCTCCATCTCACCGAGTCGCTGACCACCAAACTGGGCCTTACCGCCAAGGGGCTGTTGAGTAACCAAGGAATAAGGGCCAGTGGAACGGGCATGAATTTTATCATCAACAAGATGATGCAATTTCATGATATACATGGTTCCAACGGTAACTGGGTTTGTAAATTGATCCCCGGTCAATCCGTCATAAAGTGTTGACTGACCGACCTCATCACATCCAGCTTCAACGAGCATCTCTCGTATTTCTTGTTCTTTTGCACCATCAAAAACAGGAGTGGCCATATGAACACCATCTGCCATTTTTTTGCCCACATCAAGAAGCTCATCATCGCTCAAGCCTTCAGTGATTTCAGCATATTCTTGGGCAGAATAAATTTTGGCAAGCTTGTCTTTCAGATCCTGGACTTGGTATTTTTCAGCCATTTCCTGGATCTGCTCTCCAAGTTTCTTAGCAGCACGACCAAGATGAATCTCCAGCACCTGACCGACATTCATACGGGAGGGAACACCAAGAGGATTCAAGACAAAATCAACGGTGGTTCCGTCCTCAAAATAAGGCATATCCTCTTCAGGAAGAATCCTGGAAACAACACCCTTATTGCCGTGTCGACCCGCCATCTTATCACCAACAGCAAGTTTACGTTTTTTGGCCACGTAAACCTTCACCATCTTGATAACACCTGGAGGCAAATCGTCACCCTTACGTAACCGGTTAATACGGGCATCATATCTTTTATCAACCTCTTTAACCTGCTTAGCGTACCGCTCAAAAAGAAGGTCAACCTCGCCCTGCAGACGATCACGGTTGGAGTAATCAATCCGTTTGATTGAAGACAAGGACATTTTCTCAAGAACCTCAAGGGTGATCTTGCCACCTTCTTCAAGAAGCATCTCGCCATTTTTGGCAATGACAGCAGAATTGGCTTTTTCCTTGCTGAGTATTTCAACGAGACCATTGCGGACCGGTTTTTTCAGGCAGCTAATCTCGTCATCTCTATCTCTTTCGAGGCGGGAAATTTCCATTTCCTCAATGGCCAGGGTTCTCTCGTCTTTCTCAACACCTTTACGGGAAAAAACCTTGGCATCAATGACAACACCTTCAACACCAGGCGGAACGCGCAAGGAGGTATCCTTTACGTCACCTGCTTTTTCTCCAAAGATGGCCCTGAGTAATTTTTCTTCAGGAGACAACTGGGTCTCGCCCTTTGGGGTAACCTTGCCCACCAAAGTGTCACCAGGTTTAATTTTTGCGCCAATGCGAACAACACCACTTTCATCAAGATTGCGCAGACTATCTTCGCTGACATTGGGGATATCTCTTGTTATTTCCTCTTTGCCGAGTTTGGTATCCCGGGCAACAGTTTCAAACACCTCAATATGCAATGATGTGTATGTATCATTGCGAAGCAATTTCTCGTTAACAAGAATTGAATCCTCAAAGTTAAAGCCACGCCAAGGCATAAAGGCAACGGTGACGTTTTTGCCCAATGCGAGCTCGCCTTTTTCTACAGCAGGACCATCGGCAAGAATTTCACCGAACTTGACTCTCTTTCCTGGCAGAACCAAGGGGGTCTGAGTAAAACAAGTGGATTGATTGGATTTTCTGTATTTATCCAAACGGTAAACGGCAATACCGGTATCAAAACCGTCAGTACCAGGTTCGTCGTAGCGGACAACAACACGATTGGCATCAACTTCTTCGACAACACCGTCACCGCCAGCCAGCAGACAAACTCCAGAATCATGGGCTACAGTTTTTTCCATACCTGTGCCGATAATCGGGGTAGCTGTACGGAGTAGAGGCACACCCTGTCTCTGCATGTTAGAACCCATCAGAGCACGGTTGGCATCATCGTTTTCTAGAAAAGGGATCATGGAGGTAGCAACACTGACCAACTGATTTGGTGAGACATCCATGCGGGTAACTTTCTCAGCACTGACCAGTGTAACCTCACCCTCTTCACGTCCAACAAGATTATCAACAACCAGATTTCCCTGGTCGTCAAGTTCAGTATTTGCCGGAACAAAGACCTGCCCTTTCTCTTTCAGAGCAGACATATAAGCGATTTCACCTGTTACTTTACGATCTTTGACTTGACGAAATGGTGTCTCAATAAAACCGAATTGATTAACCTTCGCGTAAGAGGCAAGTGAGACAATGAGACCAATATTTGGTCCCTCAGGTGTCTCAACCGGACAAATCCTGCCGTAATGGGTAGGATGGACGTCACGTACTTCAAAACCAGCCCTTTCCCTGGACAAGCCTCCTGGTCCCAATGCACTCAAACGTCTTTTATGGGTAACTTCGGACAATGGGTTTGTCTGATCCATAAACTGGGAAAGCTGACTGGTACCAAAAAATTCTTTAATAGCTGCAGTAATTGGCTTGGGATTAATGAGATCATGGGGCATCAAAGTCTCAACTTCCTGTAAACTCATTCTCTCACGAATTGCCCGTTCCATCCGCACAAGTCCCATGCGATACTGATTTTCAACAAGTTCACCAACGGTACGGACACGCCTGTTGCCAAGATGATCAATGTCATCAACCGGACCTTGAGCATCTTTTAAACGAAGCAAATAACGCACTGCTTCCATGATGTCGTTTTTAGTAAGTGTTCTGGTGTCAATATCAGAGTCAAGACCAAGTTTTGCATTAATTTTAAAACGACCGACAACCGACAGATCATAAGTGTCTGCATTAAAAAAGAGGTTGTCAAAAAACTTAGCTGCAACTTCAAGGGTAGGAGGACTGCTTGGCCGTAAACGACGGTAAATTTCAAGCAACGCGTCATCAATAGTTTCAGCCTTATCAAGAGCCAAAGTTTTACGGAACGAATCAGTAACGATGATTCCATCAATAAAGAGAATACTGAAATCACTTATACCGGCCTGTTGGAAATCCTCAATAATGGATTCTGTAATTTCATGGTTAAGAGGGAGAAGAACTTCACCTGTTTTTGAATCAACTACATCATCAATAACAAATTTGCCGATAAGACTTTCGGCATCAATCTCAAGTTTTTCAATACCGGCCTTCTCTAACTTCTTAGCAAGGGCCTTACCGATTTTCCTGTTTTTCTTGGCCAGAATCTCTCCTGTTTCAGGATGGATCAAATCATGTGGAGCGCGTTGCCCAACAGCTGTTGCAGCAGCATATTTTTTATAAATCTTGCCCTTTTCCAGTGTAATTTCTTCAATATCATAGAAATAACGAAGAAGCTCTGAAGATGTATTACCCAGCGCTTTAAGCAGGGTACTGACGGGAAATTTGCGACGGCGATCAATACGGACATGCAGCACATCTTTTGCATCAAACTCCATATCGACCCAGGAACCACGAACAGGTATAATCCTGGCTGAATAGAGAATCTTGCCTCCGGCATGGGTCTTGCCATTATCATGGGCATAAAATAGACCGGGTGATCTCTGCAGCTGACTGACAATGACACGCTCAGTGCCATTAATAACAAAAACACCGTTTTTGGTCATTAATGGTATGGATCCAAGGTAAACAGACTGTTCTTTGATGTCTCTGATATTTTTTACTTCAGTTTCAGGATCAACATCATAGGAAACGAGACGGACAGTGATTTTTAAAGGGACCTCATAGGACATCCCCCTCTCCTGACACTCTTCCACGACATATTTGGGCTCACCAAAGGTATAACGAACAAACTCCAAGGTGCAGATGCCGTTAAAATCATGTATTGGAAAAACTGACTTATAAATACCCTGCAAGCCGGAGTCTTCTCGTTCATCAGGATCTACATCCATTTGCAGAAATTTCTCGAAGGAAAACCGCTGCATATCGATCAAATGCGGCTTCTCAATTACTTCTCCAATCTTAGCAAAACTCTTCCTGACTATTTTATTTACCTTCATTAAGCTATGCCCTCGCCCCTGGAAACTCATCAAAACAAAAGTGTTTGACCTATTTCACAAAATGTCCGTAATTTATGTACCCTTTCCCGGGTATCATATTATTTCGACCAAAGGAAGTAACCATAAGCCAAAGAGGTGGATTAGGGTTTCTTCCTTTGCCCGAAAGAACAAAAAAACTACTTCTTTTCAAAAACACATATAACGCTACAGAGCTTTATACTCTGTAGCGTTATATGTTACATATCCTCTTAACCTTCACCTGGTGAAGGAAGGATCTATGCGCGGTTTTTTTAAAATCAATATTTACTTGATCTCAACGGAACCGCCAGCTGCTTCGATCTTCGCTTTGATCTCTTCAGCTTCAGGTTTTTCAACACCTTCTTTAATCGGGGCAGGAGCTCCATCAACAAGGGCTTTGGCTTCTTTCAAACCAAGTGCTGTGATGGCGCGAACCTCTTTAATAACTGCGATTTTCTTATCACCGGCAGAAGTAAGAATAGCATCAAACTCAGTTTGCTCTTCAGCAGCTGCACCGGCGTCTCCACCAGCAGGTCCGGCAGCAGCAACAGCTACAGGAGCAGCTGCGGATACACCAAATTTCTCTTCCATCTCTTTAACAAGCTCAGAGAGTTCAAGAACGCTCATATTAGCAATAAAATCGATTACATCATCTTTTGTTACAGACATTTTCTATTCTCCATTATTTGTTTCACAAAAAATTAATTATTTTCCTGTTCTTTCTTGTCCTTGATTGCCTGCAGCGTATAGACAAAACTAGACGGCACAGCATTAAGAACCCGTACAAAACTTGTCGGCACAGCATTCATCACAGAAAGGGCCTGAGCAAGAAGAACTTCCTTGCTTGGCAGACTAGACAATGCTTTCAGGTCATCGCTACTTAACACTTTTCCGTCAAGTACAGCTGTACGGATATCAAGTTCCGGATTATCCTTTGCAAAATCTGTCAGAGCCTTGGCTGGAGCAACAGGATCATCATATGATACTGTCAAGGCTGTGGTGCCTTTTAGTGAATCCTGAAGTCCTTCAAAAGAAGTACCCTGAATAGCTCTTTTCAGTAATGTGTTCTTGGCTATCCGTAACTCAGAATTACTTTTCTTGAGTTCTCGGCGTAACCCTTCAAGTGCAGATACAGTAAGCCCACGATAGTCAGTGACAATAGCAATTTTCGCTTTCTCAAATTTACTACTGAGATCTGCAACTATCGTTGCTTTATCCTCACGGTTCAATGTCTTTCCTCCTTAATCCGCATCTCAACATTTAATATTTAGCACCTTAATATGATTTCTATAAATAAAAAAAGGTGCTGCCCGGGGTAGTGCATAATCATACCCGTTTCATGAAAATAAGCAGTTGATGAAGTCGATAAGGACAGACAAGTGTAGAGAGAATACTCACTCAGAGGAGAACAACAGGAGACATAATCTTTATTTCATATGTCTAATGGAGTTAACACTTGTACTTGCTTGTAAAAAAAGCAACTTTATCAGTCTCGGCAGGCCTGTTAATTATCTGTAATCGTAAGGATTAAAGAAAAAGATTAAACAATACATGTACCTACTGTCTTCGACATCAATTCTACTTGTAACCACCTCGATAAAAAAACTTCTTTAATGTGGTGGTCAGCATCAAACAAAACAGAAAAAAGAGATACGAAAGACCTTGTCCTGTTCTATCCGACATCTTAAGCTGTAGATCAGCTTAAGATTTTATTAAAAAAGCGATTACGCTTGTTTAACCAAAGTACGCAATTCAATGGGGTCGAGTTTAAAACCAGGTCCCATGGTGCTGGTAAGAGTAACACCCTTAAGGTATATACCTTTGGCAGATGATGGTTTGAGTTGCATAATTTTATCGATAAAGGCAAGAAGATTCTGCTGAATTTTCTCAGCACCAAAAGATACTTTGCCAACCATGGCGTGGACAATACCTGCTTTATCAACCCGGAAATCAACTTTACCGGATTTAATCTCACCAACAACACGGCCTACATCAAAAGTAACAGTACCGAGTTTGGCATTTGGCATTAATCCACGGGGACCCAAGACACGACCGATCTTACCAACAGTGCCCATCATATCCGGGGTTGCGATTGTTTTGTCAAAATCAACCCAGCCATCCTGAATTTTTTTAACAAATTCATCACTACCAGCATAATCAGCTCCGGCATCGAGTGCTTCCTGAACCTTTTCGCCTTTGGCAAACACCAAAACTCGCTCAGTTTTTCCGGTACCGTTAGGCAGCAAAAGAGAGCTTCGCACCATCTGGTCGGCATGACGAGGATCAACACCAAGTTTTACAGCCAGATCGACAGACTCGTCAAAGGCAGTGTATTTTGCCTTTAAAAGATTGTCGATTGCACTGCTCAACTCAAAAGGTTGAGACATGTCCAGATCATTTACTGCATTATTATATTTCTTTCCTCTTTTACCCATAATTCACACCCTTGATCATCAATCAACAACTGTTATGCCGCAGCTCTTGGCTGTGCCGGCAACAATATTTATTGCCGCTTCAATATCATAAGCATTGAGATCCGGCATTTTTATTTCTGCAATTTCTTTCAGCTGTCCACGGGTTACCGTTGCAACACGCTCAAGCTTGGGATTACTAGACCCCTTAGCAAGCTTCAAATGCTTTAAAAGCAATTTAGAGGCCGGAGGTGTCTTAGTAACAAAAGAAAATGATCTATCCGCATAGACTGTAATCACAGCAGGAATAATCATATCACCTTCATTTTGTGTCTTTGCATTAAAGGCCTTGCAGAACTCCATGATGTTCAAGCCATGTTGTCCAAGTGCAGGACCAACTGGTGGTGAAGGGTTTGCCTTACCAGCAGGAATCTGAAGTTTTATATATCCAGTAATTTTCTTAGCCATTTACTTCTCCTACATATAAAAAAAGCACGTATGCTTAATTATATTTATGTACCTTTTACAGTACTATTCTATCCCCTGGTTACTTGAACAAATTCAAGCTCAACAGGTGTTTCCCGGCCAAATATGCTCACCATGACACGCACACGACCTTTATCAGGATAAACAGTTTCCACAACTCCCTGAAAATTTGCAAATGGACCATCTGTTACCCGTACCACATCACCTTCTTCATAGGTGACCTTAGGTTTAGGCTTAATGGCACCATCTTTAATCCTACTGATTATTTTCAGTGCTTCGTCATCAGCAAGAGGTACCGGGTTTAAATCATTACCGACAAATCCGGTAACTTTTGGAGTATCCCGAACCGTATGCCACGTCTGCTCATTGAGTTCAACATTGAGCAATATATAACCCGGGAAAAACTTCCTAGACGATGTCTTTTTAGCACCATTAATCATTTCAACAACTTGCTCAGTTGGCACTAATATCTCACCGAAAAGCTCTTCCTGTTCGGCTTTTTTAATACGCTCGAGCATTGCTGTTTTCACTTTTTCTTCAAACCCTGAATAGGTATGAAGTATGTACCATGATTTCGCCATAAATTTTCCAGGAATATAAATTCTTGTAAGTATTCAGAAACCTTTAACACACAAATCTAGTTAATCAACAAACCGATAAGTTTACCCAAAATCAGATCAACAGTACCTAAATAACAAGAAACCATAAAAACAAGAACAACAACGACTCCTGTCGTTGCTATAGTATGTTTTTTATCAGGCCAAGCAACCTTCCCAAACTCATTTTTGACATCAGTTGCAAATTGTTTTGCTTTTGCAACATTAAACTTCGATGTTTCTACCTGAGCATTTCCTTTAGAGGTTTTGCCGGACTTTTGTTCCTTTTTACTAGCCATTAGGGTCTGTTTTTCCTCAATATTTCACAAAAAAACTGAGCTTCGTTAATTGCATGAATTAACGAAGCATCATTTGTTGTGGCAGGCCAGGAGGGACTCGAACCCCCAGCATCCGGATTTGGAGTCCGGCGCTCTACCAATTAGAGCTACTGGCCTATCCCTCTACTTTCTAGTTTCTTTATGTAAGGTGTGTGATTTACAGAAGCGACAATATTTTTTAAACTCAAGCTTATTAGGTGTCTGCCTCTTATTCTTTGTTGTTGTATAATTTCGCTGCTTGCACTCTGTGCAACCAAGCGTAATGATATCTCTCATCACATCTACCTATATTTTGCTTTCTCAATAACAGACTTTTCAATTACTGAGAAAAATTATTCAATAATCTCGTTAACAACACCGGCGCCAACTGTACGGCCACCCTCACGAATTGCAAAACGAAGACCTACGTCCATGGCAATTGGTGTAATCAAGTTACCTTCTACTGTCACGCTATCACCAGGCATAAC
>PJEL010002775.1_pt1 | contig 15645 bp, 15 predicted proteins | sample 1853271 | NCBI WGS metagenome assembly PJEL01 (sample SAMN08108733, study PRJNA415343) | Invertebrate metagenome, whole genome shotgun sequencing project. | host: Globobulimina | place: Sweden: Gullmar Fjord | collected 2015-08
GTCATCATCTCCGACATCGAGATGCCCGGCATGAACGGCTTCGAGTTTGCACGAAAGGTCTCTTCGGAGAGCCGCTGGTCTGAGACGCCGATCGTCGCGTTGTCCAGCTTCTCCAATCCGAGTGATCTGGCGCGCGGCCGCGAGGCGGGATTCAAGGACTATGTCGCCAAAACCGACCGCGAAGCCCTGTTGAGTACTCTACACGATACCCTAGCCGAATTGAGAGGTGCGGCATGAGCAGCCCCAAAGAAGAAGGCGCGCTGGACGGTTCGCCGGTGATCGATGCATTCTCGGAGACCGAGGATTTCGTAACCTTCATCATCGCCGACCAGTTGTTCGGAATTCCTGTACTGAAAGTTCAGGACGTTCTGAGCTCGCACAACATCACGCGCATTCCCTTGGCGCCGCCCGAGATCGCTGGTTCCTTGAACCTTCGCGGCCGCATTGTGACCGCGATGGATGTGCGCCTTCGGCTCGGTTTGCCGGCGCGCAAGGACAAGGTTTCGATGAGCATTGTCGCTGAACACGATGGCGAACTGTACAGCCTGATGGTTGATTCGGTGGGCGAGGTGCTGGCGCTGAAGGGCGACGCATGGGAGCGCAATCCCGGCACCTTGGATCCGAAATTCCGGGAATACTCTTTAGGAATTTACCGCCTGGACGGAAAGCTGCTGGTCGTTCTCGACGTCAACAGACTGTTGGACTACGACCGTATCCAGGCCGCCTAAGTCGGGCGATTGGATTGTTGGGGGTCCGGTTAGTTGAGGCTCGAACAAATCACTGTGCGGCTTCGCACAACCGGGAAGATAGCTGGAGCTAGAAAATGAAATCATGCTTGATCGTCGATGATTCGAAGGTGGTGCGCATGGTAGCGCGCAAGATCCTCGAAGGTCTCAGCTTCGACACTGATGAAGCCGAAGACGGCCAGAAGGCCATCGAAGCTTGTCAGCGTCAAATGCCGGACGCTGTGCTGCTTGATTGGAACATGCCGATCAAGAATGGCCTCGAATTCCTTCAGGAACTCCGCGCCATGAATGATGTCGATCAGCCGGTTGTCGTGTTCTGCACGACGGAGAACGACATGGAGCACATCAAGAAGGCCATGGAAGCCGGCGCCAACGAGTACATCATGAAGCCTTTCGATAGCGATATTATCGAATCGAAGTTTCTGCAGATCGGTCTTATCTAATGCCCGATACCAAGTCCGCCCATGGCGGTACTGATGGAAATGCCGATGACCCCTATCATGTAATGGTGGTGGATGATTCGGCGGTGATCCGTGGTCTCTTGATCCGGTCACTGGAGCAGGACCCTGCTATCAAGGTCGTTGCTTCCGTCGGTAACGGTGAAATTGCCATCAAGTCGCTGGAGCGTCACGACATCGAGGTTATCGTCCTCGACATCGAGATGCCGGTGATGGACGGGCTCACCGCCTTGCCCAAACTTTTGGAGGCGAAACCTGGTATCCAGGTGATCATGGCCTCCACGCTGACCCGCAAGAACGCGGAAGTAAGCCTGCGCGCCCTCCAGGCCGGTGCGGCCGAGTATGTCACCAAGCCGAGCACGACAAGCGAGCTCACCTCTACCGATGCCTTCCAGCGGGAGCTGACCGCAAAGGTCAAGGTGCTGGCTGCGGCGACGCGGGGCGGCCGCAAGACAGTGCCGGCGCGGCCGACTGCCGATCGCGCGCCGAGTGCCGCGCCCAGGGGCAAACTCTTCCCCGAGCGCTCCATTGAGTTGCGCAAGGCCTCTGCAATGCCGCCGCGCGTGATCGCGATCGGCAGCTCGACAGGCGGCCCGCAGGCCCTTCTGGAAGTGCTGCGCGACATGGCGCCGACCATCGGCTTGCCGATTGTCATTACCCAGCATATGCCTGCGACCTTCACCACTCTGCTTGCCGAGCACATCGCGCGCGCCACGGGCGTGCCCTGCGTCGAGGCCAAGGACGGCGAGCCTGTGGTGGCGGGCCAAATATATCTCGCTCCAGGTGATTACCACATGGTGTTGGAGCGTGAGGGCACCGGAGCCGTGATTCGATTGAATCAGAATCCGCCGGAGAATTTCTGCCGTCCAGCCGTCGATCCCATGCTGCGTAGCATGGCTCAGATCTATGGACCCAGCCTGTTGACCATCATTCTTACGGGGATGGGGTCCGACGGGCAGAAGGGGGCTACGGAAGTGGTCGAAGCTGGCGGCACAATAATCGCGCAGGACGAAGCAACCAGTGTTGTCTGGGGGATGCCGGGAGCCGTCGCCACGAGCGGCCTATGTTCGGCAGTGTTGCCGATACAGGAGATCGGTCCCAATGTCCGCAAGTTGGTCATGAGGTCAGCGGCATGAATGTGAATGATTTTGAGTTTATCGCGCAGTTGCTGTACCAGCGATCGGGCTTGGTGATCACGCAGGAGAAAGCATATCTCCTCGAAAGTCGCCTGAATCCAGTCGCTCGGAAGTGGGAACTGAGCGACATCGAAGCTCTGATTGCCGCCTTGCGGCAAAAGAAGGACGAGCGTCTGCTGGTGGACGTTACGGAAGCGATGACGACCAATGAGTCGTTCTTCTTCCGCGACAACCGGCCCTTCGACCAGTTCAAGAATATGGTTCTGCCCCATTTCCTCGAAGCGCGGGCCTTGGGCAAGCACATTCGAATCTGGAGCGCGGCCTGCTCGAGCGGACAGGAGCCCTACACTCTTGCCATGATGCTCAAGGAAGAGGCTGCGAAGCTTGCCGGCTGGAAGATCGACATTGTCGCAACCGATCTGTCGACGGAGATTCTCGACAAGGCGAAAGAAGGACTCTATTCGCAGTTCGAGGTTCAACGCGGTCTGCCGATTACCCTTCTGATGAAGTATTTTGCACAAGAGGGCGAGAAGTGGCGGATCAGCCAAGAGATCCGGGACATGGTCACCTACAAGCCGTTCAATCTGCTTGAGAGCGCTTCTACGCTGGGGACCTTCGATATCGTCTTCTGCCGTAATGTGCTGATCTATTTTGATCAGGAGACGAAGGGCCAGGTCCTGTCGCGGATCGCCAAGATCATGCCCGCGGATGGCTACCTCTACCTCGGCGGCGCCGAGACGGTGCTGGGCATCTCTGATTCCTTCGAGGTGGTTCCCGGTCAGCGCGGTGTCTATCGCCTGACGGATGAAAACTCCTCTTTGAACCGCAAAGCGGGCTAACCCGACAGAAATCCTTCGCTGTATGAGGCTGAGCCCAGTTGCAGGCCTCGTGAAGACCAAGAAAAAGGCCGCTGTCCCAAAGAGGGCAGCGGCCTTTTCTTAAGCTCTTATCTCCAAGAAACTCCGCATCCAGAGATGCGTCGTACCCAGAAAGCTCCGTCTCAGACTAAGCGCTTGCGGCGTGCTTGGGCGTTTCGGCGGTATCGGTACTCACCGGATCGCGCAACACGTAGCCTCGGCCCCAGACGGTTTCAATGTAGTTGTCGCCGCCGGTTGCGTTCGACAGCTTCTTACGCAGCTTGCAAACGAAGACGTCGATGATCTTGAGCTCCGGCTCGTCCATGCCTCCGTAGAGATGATTAAGGAACATCTCCTTGGTCAGCGTGGTGCCCTTGCGCAGAGACAGCAGCTCCAGAATTCCATATTCCTTACCGGTCAGGTGCAGGGGCTGGCTGTCGACTTCGACGGTCCGGGTGTCCAGATTGACGGTAAGCTTGCCGGTCGAAATCAGGGAATCGGAATGGCCCTTAGAGCGCCGAACGATTGCCTGGATGCGGGCGACAAGCTCGCGTTTGTCGAATGGTTTGGTTAGGTAGTCGTCGGCGCCGACACCGAGACCCTTGATCTTGTCGTCCAGGCCGCTAAGGCCTGAAAGGATAAGGATCGGGGTTTTAACCCTCGCGGCTCTGAGGCGCCGGAGCACCTCGTAGCCATCCATATCCGGCAGCATCAGATCAAGAATGATGATGTCGTAGTCGTAGAGCTTTCCGATTTCAAGGCCGTCTTCGCCCATATCGGTCGTGTCGCACACATAGCCCTCTGACCGTAGCATCATCTCGATGCCCTGGGCTGTGGCGGTATCATCCTCGACTAGCAAAACTCGCATGGTGGTGACCTAGTGCCTGTATAGTTCCCCTGGGGTTTGATTATTAACCATTCTGCCAAAGCATTGTTAATAAATTCTTACCAGCGTTAATAATCGTTACGCTTTAGATTTTCCTGTGTTTTTAGCCGACCAGGCCGGTCGAAATTCCCAATTTTACCCAACTTTAAGCCCAATGCCGGAGACTGCATTCAAGTGGGCGTTATGAATTGGCCAGGGGGGCTACGGTAAACACACGGATGGTCGTTTCCACGTTTATTAAGGAAATTGGTCAATTGGCGGATTACCGCCTCTATGGCCGCGTTGCCGGAGTGCTTGGCATGCTGGTCGAGGTTGCCGGTCTCGAACAGGCGCTGTCGATCGGCTCCCGCTGCGCTATCCATGCCCAGGGCGACCGCCGGGTGATCTGCGAAGTTATCGGTTTTCGCCAAAAACGCGCTTTGCTGCTGCCATTCGGCTCGCTGGAAGGGGTCGGTATGGGCTGCAAGGCCGAGGTTCTGGAGAGCGAGCCGCTGGTGCGGCCCTCCAATGCCTGGCTGGGGCGCGTGGTGAATGCGCTGGGCGAGCCTATCGATGGCAAGGGGCCGCTGCCGGATGGCCCGCTGGCCTACGCTCTACGGGCCTCGCCGCCGCCGGCGCACAGCCGCCAGCGCCTGGGCGGCAAGATCGACCTCGGCGTGCGCGCGATCAATACATTCCTTTCCTGCTGCCGCGGACAGCGCATGGGCATCTTCGCCGGCTCCGGTGTCGGCAAGTCCGTGCTGCTTTCCATGCTGGCCCGCTATGCCGAGTCCGACGTCAACGTCATCGGGTTGATCGGCGAGCGTGGCCGTGAAGTGCAGGAGTGGCTCGAGGACGACCTGGGGCCGGAAGGCCTGGCCCGCTCGGTGGTGGTCGTCGCTACTTCCGACGAACCGCCGCTGATGCGCCGACAGGCAGCTTATCTGACGCTGACGCTCAGCGAATTCTTTCGGGACCAGGGCCAGGACGTTCTCTGTCTGATGGATTCCGTTACCCGTTTCGCCATGGCTCTGCGCGAGATCGGTCTCTCCGCCGGCGAGCCGCCTGCGAGCAAGGGATACACGCCGTCCGTCTTCGCCGAGTTGCCGCGCCTGCTGGAGCGCGCCGGACCCGGCGTCGAAGAAGGGTCCGTAACCGGTCTCTTCACCGTTTTGGTGGAAGGCGATGACCACAACGAGCCGATTGCGGATGCCGTGCGCGGCATTCTCGATGGGCACATCGTGTTGGAACGGGCGGTGGCTGAGCGCAACCGCTATCCGGCGATCAACCTGTTGCGCAGCGTTTCGCGGACCATGCCGGACTGCAATCGCGAGTCGGAGAACCAGTTGGTCGACCGGGCGCGCGGTCTGCTGTCTACCTATGAGAACATGGCCGAGCTTATTCGCATCGGCGCCTACAAGGAAGGCAACGACCCGGCGGTCGACGAGGCCATCCACTACAACGCCGGTCTGGAAGCTTTCCTCGGTCAGAAGAAGGACGAAGTGAGCATCCTGGCGGACGGCTACAGCCAACTTGCCGCCTTGCTCGGCATGTCCGACCCGGCTGCCGATGCACCGGGCACAGAGGGTTCGGCCGACCCGGCGCCTCAGTTCGAGGCAGCGCAGGAGCCTTCGGTCGGGGCGGAAGCGGCTGAGGCCCCCAGTTTCAAGAAACGTCGCGCACGCATGGCCGAGGCACTGAACCTGCGCCAGGCAAAAGCCGCGGCGTCGGGTTAGCGAGAGTCGAGAGAGGCAGGGCCGGTAGTGCTGGCCCCGGAGTAAGTCATGATGAAGCCTTTTTGTTGGGAGTTTGTTTGAAGTGACTGCACTTGATCAATTGGTGCGTCTGCACAGCTGGAACCTGGATGAAAAACGCCAGAAGCTCGCTGAGCTGGAACGCTTCCGAACCAAGCTGTTGGGCAACATAGATACGCTGGAGGCTGAACTGGAACGCGAGCAGGCTACTGCCGAGCGCTCTGAAGTCACCACAATCTCTTTGCCTGCCTTCATCAAGGCGACGATCGATCGGCGCCGCAAGATCGAGGGCTCGATTGCCGAGATCGATCGCTCCATCGCCATTGCGCGCGACGAAATCGGCCAAGCTTTTCAGGAATTCAAGAAGTACGAGACGGCGCACGGGAATCATCAACGCCGCGAAGCTCTGAAACAGTCGCGGCGCGAGCAGGTGGCCGCTGACGAGATGGGCATTGAACTGCATCGCCGTCAGGCGGCAGCGGGCTCCGGCCACAGCTAGACTTTCAACCCCTCGTGCGGGGCGGTGGCGGACTGTGCCGCCAGCAGCTGCAACCAATCGTGCGAGGCTTGGAAGACGAGCCGGCCGCTGTAGCCGCCGATGTCGTTGGTTTCCTCGAACAGCGCCATGAGATCGCCGCGGACCATCGCGGGCAGGGCGCGGCGACTGCGCAGCACCAGATCGAAGCGTTGCATGCGGACCAGACCGTCCAGCTGCAGCTCGCCGTGATCCTTCAACTCCAACTCCAAGACGAAGCGCGTCGCCTTCTCGCCGCTACCGTCGCCCTTGCCGCCGCCCTGGTCCTGCTGGCGGATGAAGCAACGCAGCTCCCGCAGACCATGCTCGCTCCATAGCGGCAGGTTGGTGAAGCGCCATTCCCCTGCGGGAGTCTCGATGGCGCGGCTGAGGCCGGCGAATTCTCGGCCCAGTCTTTCGTAGAGTCCGCCTCGTTCGCTGCGCTCGCCGGCCGCGGCCGCCGGGCTCAGCCACCCCAGCACGTTGCCCTGGTTGAGGGCCGAGAGGAAGAACAGTACGCCGGAGGCGAGACGCGGGCTGATCTGGGGCAGGGAGCGTGTGACCGATTCCATCTGCGCTGCCGGCAGGCTATGGAACAGAGTTTCCTCAAGGGTGTCGAGGCTTGGCCAGGCGGTCGCGAGCGCCTGGCTGCCGGCTGCCGCAGGTGTTGGGGCGAGTGTGACTTCCAAAGCCAGGCTGGTGCCGACCGGTAGGGTCGCTCGGGTGTCGAGGGTCACGGTGCCGAGCGGCGTATGCAGGATCGGCTGGCCGTTGTTGGCGATGGCGGTCACCAGGCCGCTGACGCGCAGGCCGGCCGCTTGCGGGTTGGTCGCGGTGGCGCCTGCTGCGGTGCCGGGTGAGCTCGCTGCGGTCGCCGGTGCTCCGCCGGGCAGGGTGCCGGCAGCCTTTGTCGCCGCTTCGGAGGAGATGCCTTGCAGTGCCGTGGCGGCGAAGTGGCCGGCGTTGGCGACCGGGGCCTGTGGGGCAAGGCGAAGGCCCGGCGCGCTGCCGCCGAGAGCTCCTGCCGCGGTCTGGCCCGGCAGCGCTGCCGGCGGTGCGGCTGCCTGGGCATTCGCCTGCACGCCGGATTGGCTAATGGTTGGCGATCCGGGCTGGGCGTTTGGTGTGGCGCCCGTCGGGGTGCCGGCGGTAGATAAATTGTTGGGCCCTGTGCCGGTCGTTGCCGGGGCGGGTGCACTGCTTCCGAGGCCGGATGGCGAAGTTTGAGGTGTCGGGCTGCCAGGCGTGGCTCCTGGAGGGGTGCCGGTCGGCGGTGGCGTGGCGCTGCCGCCGGTTGGCGCGAGGCCGCTCGTCTGCGTGCCGGTTCCGGTGCCGGAGGCGCTGCCTGGTGAATGGACCCCCAGGGAGAGGATACGTACCAGCAACTCCGCGCCCGGTTCGGCGGTAGGAAGGCCGGTGAGCAGCGGCATCGGTGGGGCAGCGTGCAGCACCGCGCGGATAATCTGGCCGCGCTGCACCAGGTCGCTTGGATTGGCGGGCAGGGCCGGGGTTGGGACCGTCGGTGTTGGGGAGGGCTGCAGCTGGCCGGCCGGGGCGTTGGCACCGACTGCGGGATTGTGCAGAGGCAGGAGATTCACCACGACCTGCGGGCCGACGCTGCGAAGCTGAAGGATCACCTCGGTGCCGACCGGCAAGGCCCGGACAGCGGCAAGCTTCACCACGGCAAGGTTGGTGCGGACCAGCAGGTGGCCCTGTTCGTCCTTACCGATGACTGTTCCACGCAAGCTCTCGCCGGCGCTCAAGCGGGTGAACTCCGGTGCGGGATCGATGATGCGCACTGCGGCTTCGCTGGCCGCTACCCCGGCGGGGCGCGGCGTTCCTGCGGCAACGGAGGCGAAAATATCGCTCATGCCGCCGGTCCGTCTAGGTTTTCGCGTTGAGGCGGTCGACCAATCCTTCGATGTCCTTCGCCGCATCACAGTTGGGATGGCGGGTGAGGATCGGGACTTGGTGACGGATGGCGTCCTTCACTTTGTTGTCGCGACGGACAACACCCGCCAGCGGCGGCGAAATCTTCAGGAAGGACTCACAGGCCTTCAACAGCGTTGCATAGGTGCGATCGCCTTCAGCCAAAGAGGTGGCCATATTGACGACGACGCGCAGGTCGCTCTTCGGGTTCTGCATGTGGGAGAGCTTGATGAAGGCGTAGGCGTCGGTCAGGGAGGTCGGCTCGTCGGTCGCAACGATCAGGCTGGTTGCCGCCATGGCCGCGAGCTGGCGCACCGTGCGCTCCAGGCCGGCGCCAAGGTCGAGAATCACCCGGTCATAGCGCGGCGCCAGGTCTGCCAGGTCATCCATCAACTGGCGCAGGCGCCCGGCCGGGATGTTGGCCAGGCTTCCGGTGCCCGAACGCCCGGCGATGACATCGAAGCCGCCGACCGCATGGCTTGTGACCGCTTCCGACAGCTCATAGCTGCCGTCGAGGACGCCCGCCAAGTCGTTCGCGGGCTGCAGTCCCAGTTGGATGTCGACGTTGGCGAGACCCAGGTCTCCGTCGAACAACAGCACACGTTTTCCGTCGCGCGCCAAGGCTTGCGCGAGGGTTACCGACAGCCAGGTCTTGCCGACGCCGCCCTTGCCGGAAGCAATCGCGAACATATTGGCGCAGACTTGTTGCCGTTCTTCGGGATCGATCATTGTGGCGTCAGTCATCCTGTTAGTCCGCGGCGAGAGGGGTTGAAGCTTGGAAAGGCTCAAGCGTGCTGAGCAGCCGCGCCAGTGAAACCGGATTGACGGCGATCAGGCCACCGCCGATGTGGCGGGAAACACCCGCAGCGAGAAAACTCATGCCGCTGACGTGAGCGGCGCTGATGATCCCGCCGAAACGCCGCGCCGCGTCCAGGCGCGTAGGGAGCAGGCAGCTCGCACCAATCTCGGCAAAGGCGAGCGCGATGTCGGCCGCCTCGGCCGGGTCGCTGCCGGCCGGCAGGACCACCACCATGGTCGCCCCGGCGGCCTCCGCGGCGACGCTCAGGGTCTCGCGCTCGAAGGGGTCGAAGGGATTGCAGCCGACGGTGTCGATGATGGCGATTTCGTCGGCTTCGCGCTCGGCCGCTACGGCGCCGACTGCATCTGGGCTGTCGGCGCAGACCAGGCGCGCATCGAGTGCCTTGGTGAAGGTTTCGGCCTGGGCGCGCCCGCCGGCCTTGCCGCCGTCCATGGTGATCAGCAGGCTGCGGGCCTCGGCGAGGCGGGCGCAGGCGCAGAGTTTTGCCGCGGTCACGCTCTTACCGGCGCCCGAGGGGCCGATCAGCATGATGGGACGCTCCGGGCCGATGTCGCTCAGCGGCAGGAAGTTCAATTCGTGGTCCAAGGCAGCAGCAAAAGCCATCTGCCATTTGTCGGTGGTGTGGTTCGTCGATGCGCTCAAGAGCCGGTCGGCAAGGCCGCGCGGCACCCGATGATGGTCGAGTACTGCGGCGATCCGGTCAGCCGTCTCCAGTTCCACGGCAGGGGCTGCCTGAGTGGTCTTGCGGTCCTCGGTGGCTTCCAGGGCGGCGGTGACGCGGACGCCGCCGCCATCGTCATCCTGGGTGGAGAGGATGATCGCCTCGTCGCCCAGGGCGCTGCGGACCTGCTCCATCGCCTCTGCGGCGGTTGCGGCGCTGAAGGTTCGCAGCAACATCAGATCTGCCCCAGGGTTTTGATCTTAGCCTTGGCGTAAATCTCGTTCTGAGACAGCACCACTGTCGAGGGGCGGAAGCGCTCGATAATGGAACGTGCAAAGGGGCGCACGGGAGGCGAAGTCAGCAAGATCGGGCTTTCACCCATCATGGCGTGGCGCTCGAAAGTCTGGCGTACCACGTTGATGAACTCCTGCAGGCGACTTGGCGCCATGGAAAGCTGGCGGTCCTCGCCCTCGCCGACGATTGCCTCGGCGAAGGATTGCTCCCACTGGGCCGAGAGGGTGATCATCGGGATGAAACCCTCGTGGTTCACTTGCTCGACGGAGATCTGCCGCGCCAGGCGTGCCCTTACGTGTTCGGTCAGGGCGGTGACGTTGCGGGTATAGCCACAGGCCTCCGAGACGCCCTCCAGAATGGTCGGCAGGTCCCGGATCGAGACCCGCTCGGACACCAGGTTCTGCAGCACCCGCTGCAGGCCGCCCACGGTGATCTGGCCGGGGATCAGATCGGCGATCAACTTCTGTTGCTCGCTTTCCTGCTCGTCGAGGAGCTTTTGCGTTTCCGAATAGGACAGCAGCTCGGCCATGTTGTCCTTGATTTGCTCGGTGAGGTGCGTGGTCACCACGGTCGGCGGGTCGACCACGGTATAGCCGCGGAAGAGGGCTTCTTCGCGACTGCCTTCATCACACCACTTGGCCGGCAGGCCGAAGGTCGGTTCGATGGTCTCTTCACCAGGCAGAGGTATCGTCTCGCCGCGCGGGTCCATGACCAGCAGCATGTTGGGGCGCAATTCCCCCCGGCCGGCCTCGATCTCCTTGACCCGGATGACATAGGTGTTGGCCGGGAGCTGCAGGTTGTCCTGAATGCGCACCGACGGCATGACGAAGCCGATTTCCTGGGCAAGCTGGCGGCGCAGCGACTTGATCTGGTCGGTCAGGCGCTGGCCGCCCTGGCCGTTGATCATCGGCAGCAGGCCGTAGCCCAGCTCCAGGCGTACCTGGTCGATCTGCAGGGCGTTGGCGATCGGCTCCTCGGCGACGGGCGCCGCGGCGGTCTGGGTGGCGAGGGCCTTCGCCTCGCTGTCGGCGGCGACGGCATTGCGCTTGCTGGCAAACCAGGCGCCGCCGGCGGCCACGCCGGCAAGTGCCAGGAAGGGCAGGGCCGGAATGCCGGGCAGCAAGGCCAGGGACAGCATCAGGAAGGACGACAGACCCAGGGCCCTGGGGTAGCCGCTGAGCTGGCCGATCAAGGCCTTGTCCATGGATCCGCTGACACCCGATTTGGTAACCAGCAGGCCGGCGCCGACGGAGACGATCAGCGCCGGGATCTGGCTGACCAGGCCGTCGCCGACGGTCAGCATCGTATAGGTCTCGGCGGCCTCGCCGAAAGTCAGGTCCTTCTGCGCCACGCCGATGATGATGCCGCCGATGACGTTGATGAAGGTAATCAAAAGGCCGGCAATGGCATCGCCGCGCACGAACTTGGCGGCACCGTCCATCGAGCCGAAGAAGTTGCTCTCGTCCTCCAGCTCCTTGCGTCGCGTGCGTGCCTGGGTTTCGTCGATCAGGCCGGCGGAGAGATCGGCATCGATGGCCATCTGCTTGCCGGGCATGGCATCCAGGCTGAAGCGGGCCGAGACCTCCGCAATGCGCCCCGAGCCCTTGGTAATGACGATGAAGTTCACGATTACCAGGATGCCGAAGATGATGATGCCGATGACGAAATTGCCGCTCATCACGAAGCTGCCGAAGGCCTGGATGACCTGCCCGGCGGCGTCGGTCCCCTTATGGCCGTCGGCCAGAATCAATCGTGTTGAGGCTAGGTTCAGCGCCAGCCGCAGCATCGTTGCGATCAGCAACACAGTTGGGAAGGAGTTGAATTCAAGCGGCTTGCCGATGAACAGGACGGTCATCAGGATGAGAACCGATAGCGTCATGGAGACAGCCAACGACAGGTCCAGCATCCAGCTCGGCATCGGCAGGATAAGGATCACGAGAATGGCCGTGACGCCCAGCGCCAGCGCGATATCACCGCGTTTGAGCGCTGTGACAATAGCAGCGAGAGAAATTCCGCTGCTGCCGCCTTCTGCGTTTGTTTCAGCCATGTCGGTTAGCGTCCGATCCGCGCCTGGTCGCTTTAAGCCGTCGAGCGTTCCCCTTCACCGGGCATGGGTACGGGCACACCATCCTGGCTGTAGAGCTTCAGCTTGTTACGCAGAGTGCGGATCGAGATGCCGAGGATATTTGCCGCGTGCGTCCGATTGCCCAGGCAATGCTCCAGGGTGTCGAGAATCAGGAACCTTTCGACGTCTGCGACCGTCCGGCCGACCAGGCCCTTTGCGTCACCATTGGCATCGACGTCTTCGCCGGCCGCTGCGCCCTCGGGGGCGGCAGCCTGCGGGGCAGGGCGGAGGCTCCGGCCTGTCAGCATGATGGCTTCCGGGCCGATGCGCCCGTTCTCAGCCAGCAGGACCGCGCGATGCATGGTGTTTTCCAGCTCGCGAACGTTGCCGCGCCAATGGTGGTCCTTCAGCACATCCATCGCCTGGGCTGTGACCGCCAGGGTCTCCAGGCCGTTGGCCTCGGAGTATTTGGCGGCGAAATGCTGGGCCAGAATGGGGATGTCCAGAGGCCGTTCGCGCAGCGCCGGCAGCTGGATGTTCATCACGTTGAGGCGGAAATAGAGGTCTTCACGGAAGCTGCCGTTGCTGACCGCTTCTTCCAGGTCACGGTTGGACGTTGCCAGCAGGCGGATATCCACCTTGATCGGCTGACCGCCGCCGACGCGATCGATCTCGCGCTCCTGCACGGCGCGCAGCAGCTTGGCCTGCAACCCAGGATGCATTTCGGAGATTTCATCCAGCAGCAAGGTGCCACCGTTGGCTTCCTCGAACTTTCCGATGCGGCGGGTGATGGCGCCGGTAAAGGCGCCTTTTTCATGGCCGAAAAGCTCGGATTCCAGAAGGTTCTCGGGGATGGCAGCACAGTTCACCGAGATGAAGCTCTGGGCCGCGCGCTTCGACTTGGAGTGCAGGAAACGCGCCATGACTTCCTTACCGGTGCCGGACTCACCGGTGATGAGGACGCTGGCGTCGGAAGGGGCGACCTGCTCGGCCAGGCGCAACACTGCGCTGGTTGCCGGGTCGCGGAACACCAGGGTGCTGGTCTCCTCCGAAACAGCGGCGAGCACGGCGGCAATCAATTCGGCGTCGGGCGGCAGGGGGACATATTCCTGCGCGCCAGCGCGAATAGCGTTTGCCGCGGCAGCGGGCTCCGGCCCGATGCCGCAGGCGATTACCGGAATCGAAATCCGCTCCGACTTCAGGCTCTTGCAAAAAGCGCCGATATCGAGGTTGACCTCGACCATAACCATATCCGCGCCCTGGCCGGAGCGTAGTGCGGTAAGCGCCGCGTCGATATCATCGACATGCGCCACCTTGGCACCGCTTTCCAGCGCCAGTTTGCCGGCCGTGGCGATGTGTCCGTCTAGGGTCCCAACAATGAGAAGCCGCATGCCTTCTCTCCAAGTCTCAAAAAAATTGTTCCGGATACGTCTTGCTAGTCGAAATAGTCCACCCGCTGGTCGGGCGGCAGAATGGTGTTCAGCATCATTTCAAGGCGCCGCGGGTTTTCCTGGCGGCTGATTGAAGCCGAGCCGATGGTGTAGATCTGGCGCACCATCGCCTCGATCTGTGCGTTGCGTTCCAGTTTTCCGGCCAGCGGCGTGAAGACCATGTTGGCCAGCACCGCGCCGTAGAAAGTGGTGAGCAGTGCCACCGCCATGGCCGGTCCGATGGAGGAAGGGTCGTCAAGGCTGCCCAGCATCTGCACCAGTCCGATGAGGGTGCCGATCAGGCCCATGGCCGGCGCGACTTCACCCGCACGCCGCAAAATCCCGGCGGAGCGCAGGTGGCGCGCGAAGGTGGCTTCCGACTCGCGAGTGAGGATGCGCTCTACTTCTTCCGCCGGCATGCCGTCGACCACCATGGAAACGGCTTGATGGAGAAAGGAAGAGTTGCGCAGGTCAGACGTTACCGTTTGCAGGGCAAGGCGGCCGCGTTTGCGCGCCAGGTCGGCCAGGTAGAGCGCCTGGACAACGGCGTTCTCCGGCGATTCGGCATTATAGATCGCGGCGCGGAACATCAGGCCCTGGGCTTGGCCGATTTCGCTAAGGCTGAAGGACACGGTGGTCACCAGGAAGGTGCCGCCGATGACGATCAGGATCGAGGGAATGTCCAGGAAGGCGGCGGCCTGGCCGCTCAGCATCATGGCCCCGGCAATCATGGCGAAAGCACCGCTAACGCCGAGCAGCGTGGCGAAATCCACAGTCGGGGAGAGCTGTGGAATCTGGATGTCCACGGCGGCCTGCCCACTGGCACTGGATGTTTGCGTATCGACCATGGTTCTACTGCTTGCCTAGAGCTTTAGCTGCCGCTGCGATCGACTTTGATGATTTCAGTCATCGTGACGCCGAGGTGCTCTTCCACCACAACGACTTCGCCACGGGCGACCAAGCGATTGTTGACATAGATGTCAATTGCCTCGCCGACCTTGCGGTCGAGCTCGACGATCGCGCCACGCCCCAGCTTCAGGAGCTGGCTGACCTGCATATTGGCCTTGCCGAGCACAGCCGAGACCTGCACCGGAATGTCGTAGACAGCTTCCAGTTCCTTCGCGTTGGTAGGCGGCTTGGTAGCCTCTGGAAGGTTGCCGTTGTCTTCTTCGGGCGCATCCATGTCGGGAGCACCGATATCCAGGTCCACCAGGTCCAAGGTTTCGTCTTCAGCCATGAAGATCTCCAAATTTACCAGTCGCCACTAGGCGATATTTGCCCGCCGGAGCGGCTCGATCTCAGCCGATTGCGGCGGCTGCGAATGGGTTCCGTCGCTTTTCGGCGCCGGATCAGTTTTAGTGTGCGTCTTGTCGATTGGCGTCTGGTCAACCTGCGTCGGTGACAGGGCGCGGGCGACCACCGCATCAATCTCTTTCCACAGGCGCGGCAAGTCGCGTTCGGCGCCGCCGTCCGCCCACTCGATTCGAACGCCGCCTGAGGCGATGCGCTCGTCGGCGAGGAATACCAACTTGCCTTCAAAGGCGCTGCGCGTGACGCAGTCCTCGATGCGCTCCTTGAGAATGTCGAGGTCTTGGTCGGCACTGCGGATCACCAGGCGCGGTTCGTCGCGCAGGCGCTCCAGGCAGGAATCGATCACAGCCTGGACTTCTTCCAGGCCGTTCTGCTGGGAGAGTTGCGGGAAAAGCTTGCGGACTACGGTGATGGAAGCTTCCAGCGAAGCGCGGTGACGTTCCGCGTCCTGCATCTCCAGTTCATGGGCCAGCTTCTCGAATTGCTCGGGCAGAGCCGAGATAGCTTCCGCCAGATACTTGCTGTGGGCTTCTTCAGCCTCGGCCAAAGCCGCAGCTCTCCCCTCCGCATAGGCGGCCTGTTTGGCCGCCGCCAACTCTTCTTCGTTGAAGCTCGGAGGAGGGGGCTCGGCTGCCGCAGCGGCTTCCGCTGCCGCTTTTGCAGCAGCTCCGCGACTCCTGTCGGAATCGAAGCTGGTCTCGAAGAGGAATTTCTCGAAGTATCCCATGGTGGTGCCGGGCTCGCCTACCTAGTAGACGAGCTCGTCCTCTCCCTTGCTCTCGCTGATGACGATCTCACCCTTCTC
>PJEL010002776.1_pt1 | contig 15644 bp, 11 predicted proteins | sample 1853271 | NCBI WGS metagenome assembly PJEL01 (sample SAMN08108733, study PRJNA415343) | Invertebrate metagenome, whole genome shotgun sequencing project. | host: Globobulimina | place: Sweden: Gullmar Fjord | collected 2015-08
CAAAATACCGTTGGGCGCGGATTTGAGGTGTCCTCCTTTGATCTGCATCGGCTGGAACAAACCAATCGCGTTACATTACGAGGTGAACTGCCGGTAGGTTGGGAAATTGAAGTATACCGAAATGGTGAATTGATCGATTTTCAAACAGATCAGGATGTGGGAAATGGCCGATACGAGTTTTCCAATTTACCGACCGTGGCTGGGTTAAACCAATTCCGCCTTGTCCTCTTTGGTCCGCAAGGACAAACCCGTGAACGGACAGAGCAGTATTTTGTAACCGCTTCGCTTGCTGAAAAAGGCGAGAGTTCATTTCGCTTCGCCTATAATCAGGACAATAAGGATTTGATTTCCTTTGAAGAAGATGATGATGTTCAATCAACAACCGGCGAAGACCGTATTGTTTTCCAGGCTGAATATGGTCTAAGCGATACTTTTTCTATGACCAGCGGGATCGCCTCTATATCTGTAGATGAAGAGCGCCGAAATTATGCGATGGCAGGTTTGCAAACCTCTCTCCTTGGAGCACTTGTAGAATTGGATGTGGCCCTGGACGATGCAGGCGGTATGGCCGTAGGTGGCCGAAGTCAGCTGCAATTAGGCGGTTGGTCAATATTTGGCGAACAAACCTGGTATCAGGATTTTCATTCCGAACAGTCGGATAATGGATCTATCGGTGGTCATCTACGCAGTCGATCTGTTGCTCGAATAAATGGGCACATTCCAGATTTCGGCTGGGGGCATCAACCACTATCGGCAGCTGTTACTCATGAGGTTTCCGAGATGGGAAACTGGCAGACCACTCTTTTTGGACGGCTATCTTCCATCATACGCCCCTTCAATTTTGCCTTGTCAGGAAATACTCGAATAAGGGAAGATCAGGACATTGAAAGTGACATGCGCCTGTTGGTTGGCACCCTTGTCGGTGATTTTAGATTAAGGGGTGAGGTTGGTTTTGATCTCACACCCGAAACAGAATTTGGTCAGGCGACACTCAGTGCCGACTGGCGTATCGATGAGAATTTTGGGGCACGTGTCGGATTTATACATTCCAGCGGCGAAGAAGAAGATCTATCAACCGCAACTGCCGGCATATATCGGCAATTTGAACATTTTAACCTGGGTGCCAATCTTCAGGCGAACAGCAAAGGCGATTATAGTGCGGGTTTTGGCCTTTCGTTCAGTTTCGGTCATGATCCTGCAAAAAACAGCATCGAAGTGAGCAGTGTTCCGTTTGCAAAGCGTGCCGCTGTAAGTGCTCAGGTTTTTCTGGATCGGGATAATGATGGCATTTTTGATCCTGAGGACAAGGTAATCGAAAATGCAGGATTTTCCGGTCCCAGACTTCCTTTGAACACTTTAACAAAAGAAGATGGCTCTGCGTTTATTGTGGGGCTTGAACCCTACCGTGATGTGAAAATCGGATTGAACGAAGCGACCCTGGAAGATCCTTTTTGGGTTGCGGCAACCCCGCCCAGGACAATTTCCATGCGCCCCGGCACATCAACAACCGTACTGTTTCCCGTGATTGAAACGGGTGAGGTGGATGGACTGGTTATTCTTCATGAAAACTCCGGTAAAGCTACAATTTCTGCGCAGCTGTCTGAAACACCAGCTTCGGGAAAGCCTGGTGCTGGTCTGCGTATTCTTCTGATAAATGAACAAAATGCGGTTATTAAAGAAGTAACAAGCGCATTTGACGGCTTCTTCTTTATGGATCGTGTTCCCTACGGCAAATATCGCCTTGCCCTTGATGAACAGCAACTAGACGACCTTGGATATTCAACAGGGCAATCCCGTCAGTTCGCAATCGGTGCGGATGAACCTTTTGCCGCAGGGCAGGATCTGTTTGCTGTAGCCAGGGTCACAGCATCTATTAAATAGATGCCGGTCCCGCATAATTTACTATAGGATCCGTGCTTTATTTCACAAATATTACGTGATGGACGTTGATGAGACGAATGCAATTTTCCGGAAAACTGAAAAATCTGTCTATTCTGGCACTGCTTGCCTTCCTGTTTGCCTGTTCCAGCACCGAGGAAAGCTCAAACTTTGATCCGACCGCTCCCAAAGCCCATCACACAGCAACGGGATTTCGTAATCTGTATTCGGAAGACTCGAAAAAACCCGGTTTTTTCGACTTTATCTTTAAAGTCCGGTTGCAAGAAAACTGGCCTGATGAAGGCGAACTCCGTCTTAACTCGCCGACCCCAAAAGTTGATGTTGATCTAAACCGGATCAGGAAACCTCCCTCTGAAGAATTGCAGGTCACCTGGATCGGACATTCAACCCTGCTCATTCAGTATGACGGGCTGGCCATACTGACCGATCCTATGTTCTCGGATCGGGCCTCGCCAGTGTCCTTTGCTGGACCAAGACGGTATATGGCACCAGCCCTCTCAATTGATGACCTACCCCCCATCGATGCCATTATTATCAGCCACAATCACTATGATCATATGGACGAGGAAACCATTCAGGCCATCGGCAACAAAGCCAAATGGTTTGTACCGCTTGGAAACGCCAAATTACTGGCACAAAATGGCGTCACCAACGTTGTTGAACGGGATTGGTGGGAAACAGCGACTTTAAAAGATGTAAGCTTCACCCTGACACCAACCCAACATTGGTCAGGACGGGGGCTCTTTGATCGCTATGAAACCCTTTGGGGTTCCTGGGCTATTCAGTTTGCCAAGGCGGATACGCGCCTGTGGTTTGGCGGAGACACCGGCTATAACGATATTCAGTTTAAACAGATCGGGGATCGATATGGCCCTTTTGATCTGTCTTTTATCCCCATCGGTGCCTATGAGCCCCGCTGGTTTATGAAAACAGCCCATGTAAATCCAGTTGAAGCGGTAAAAATCCATCAGGATATCAAATCCGAGAGCTCCATCGGAATTCACTGGGGAACATTCGTTCTGACCAGTGAAGAAGTGGATGAACCTCCCAAGATCCTGAAAAAAGCACTACAGGAGGCTGGCCTGCCACTTGATGAATTTATTGCTTTGCCTGTTGGAGGTATGAAAAGTTATCAACAGTCACCACTGAAGATTATCGCAAAAGAATAAGGTATTGTTGATCTCTCACTTCTCATTCAGAATGAACAGGGAGGCATCATTTCATGCATACAGGAAAGTTATTTCCCTGGTTTTTCGTTTTCGTTTTCTTTTTCGTCACTCCAATGGCCCAGGCAACATGGTCCATTGTTGCCGTTGATCCAAAGACTAACGAGGTTGGCGGTGCCAGCGCGACCTGTACGCCTTTTGCCTCGGCAATTTTCAGCGTGGTGCCGGGAAAGGGCATTATTGTTACGCAAGCGCAGTCAAATTATATTGCCCGTAAAAAGGGGGCCTCTTTGCTTCGCCAAGGAATGGCGCCGCTTGAGGTAGTAAAATCCATCATAGATCCCTCTTTTGATCCACGGCATATGGATCAGCAACACGGTGTGGTCTCTCTTGAACATAACGGCAGTTCAGCGGGATATACCGGTTGGAATACGGCCAAAGTAACCGGGGACCTGCAAAGTAAATGGGTATCGGTTCAAGGAAATATACTGGCTTCAAATGAAGTTCTTACGGCCACAATGAAAACCTTCAAAAAACTCGATCAGGATCCTACAAAATCACTGGCTGACAAATTGCTCGGTGCATTGGAAGCAGGCAGTGAAAAAGGTGGCGACCGACGCTGCGGCACCCAAACCGCAATATCGGCCTATCTTGTTGTTGCTAAACCTCAAGACAGTGCAGCAACACCCAGCTTAAGAATCTCAATCCCCGTACAATACAGATATGGGGAAAATGCTGTTCATCTGTTACGGAGAGCCTTTAACGAGAAGAAAGTGCCTTAGCCCTTGGCAGGACGGGCACGGCGATTGGCAGGACGGCCTTTTCTCTGACCACCACCACCGCCCGGTTTTGCGCTATGGGATTTAGGTTGATTGATACGGCGGTTAGGTTTGTGTTTGCCCGTATTGTTTCGGCGTTTGGGTGCTTCAGGTTTTTTATCAGATTTTTCTGCACCATCTGCTGGCAGGGCCATACCTTCTTCATGAAAAGGATGGTCCTCCATCAGGGGAACCTCAGCCCGTATGGTTTTCTCAATGTCTCTCATATAAGACCGTTCATCATGGTCACAAAAAGACAGAGAAACACCGGTTTTACCGGCGCGTGCTGTACGGCCAATCCGATGAACGTAACTTTCCGGCTCGTTCGGGATTTCAAAGTTGATAACGTGGGTAACACCATCAACATCAATACCGCGTGCCGCAACATCTGTCGCCACCAACGCCCGAACTTCACCAGCCCGAAATTCGTTTAGCGCTTTTTGACGGGCATTTTGGGATTTGTTGCCATGAATGGCCGCAGAAGAAATGCCGAGTTGATCGAGATTTCTGGCAACCCGGTTTGCGCCATGCTTTGTCCGAGTGAAAATAAGAACCCGCTTAATTTCCTCATTCTTCAAGATATGAGCCAACAACTGTCGCTTACGGCTTTTGGGAACCATCAGAACATGTTGATCTACTTTTTCCGCTGTTGTCGAATTTGGTGCTACTTCGATCCGCTTAGGGTTGGTTAAAATACTGGTGGCCAGTTTTTCAACGCTACTCGGCATGGTCGCTGAAAAAAGAAGCGTTTGCCGTTGCTTGGGCAGCAAGGCGATAATTTTCCGGATATCGCGAATAAATCCCATATCCAGCATACGGTCCGCTTCATCGAGAACCAGAAATTCTACTTCCGCCAGATTGACATGACCTTGATTTTGCAGGTCAAGCAACCGTCCTGGGGTTGCAATCAGGATATCAACACCGGCAAGCATAGACTTCACTTGGGATTTTGCTGATGCGCCACCATAGACCAACGTCGTCCGAAAATGCATATACTTGCAATAAGCGGTAATATTTTCAGAAATCTGAACAGCCAGTTCACGAGTAGGCGCCAAGATAAGGGAACGCGCAGTTTTAGGATTACGTTTTCCCTCCCCTTTCACCAATTTTTGGATAATCGGCAAGGAAAAAGCGGCCGTCTTCCCGGTTCCTGTCTGCGCAACGCCAATCAGGTCATCGCCGTTCAAGACCATTGGGATAGCCTGTTCCTGAATTGGAGTCATCTCTTCATAGCCCCCTTCTTCGATCGCACGAAGAAGAGACTTATTCAGGTCGAGTTCTGTAAATTTACCCATGGTGCCTGCTTTCAAGATTAAGGCAACGACATATATGAAGCGGTTACCTATCCTTCGCTTTGGCAAGAGTCAATCAACTTAACGATTATCTCCCTCCCAAAATCAGGACAGATGAAATTTCTATTTCCCAATTAGTTGAACAAAACAGAGCTCTTTGAAAAATATTAGCAGTTACTCATGAAATATTAAATATTTCACTTAAATATAAAAAATATGGTTCGGTATGATTCAATTGAAACAAAAAATGAACTGACAACCCTTGAGCTGATTAACAATATCCAGCAAGGAATCAGCATATTCAACGGGAAGCTAGAGCTTGTCGAGTGCAATTCTAATTATTTGAAAATAATGAACTTTCCGGAAGAATTCTCAAAACCGGGAACCCCGTTCTTCGATCTTCTTCTGTATAATGCCAAACTCGGTATCTATGGTGAAGGGAATCCTGAAGAACTAGCACAGAATACATTAGATTTTATCCTTTCAAAGAAAGAGCATATCTATGATCGGGAGCTAATGGATGGCCGAATTGTTCAGATAAATGGTAATTTTACCGATGATGGCTGGCTGATTAATACCTATTCGGACGTCACATCCCTTCGACTTGCAGAGCGCGAAGACAAAAGCATGCTCAGAACGCTGGATCAGGAAATCCAGAAACAAGTCAAAAAAATTATCAAAACAGAGCTCAAACTGAACCAGCAAAATAAGACATTGCTCGAAATCGTTGAAAATACCAACCACGGAATATCTTTTTTTGACAAAAACCTTGATCTTGTTGCCTGTAATGAACGATTTCTGTCGCTCATGGAATTTCCCAAAGAATTCAAAGACACCAGCAAGAATCTCGAAGATTTTTTCCGTTATAACGCCGAGCGCGGAGAGTATGGGGACGGAGATATTGAAGAACAAATCCGCATGCGCATGGCCCTTTCCAGAAATTTTGAGGCCCACAAGTTTGAACGGACACGACCCGATGGTACTGTCCTTGAAATAATCGGAACCCCAATCAACAGCGGTTTTGTAACCACTTATTCCGACATAACTGAGCTGCGTCAAACTCAGAATAAGCTGGAGGAGGCCTCCGAAAACCTACAAGCGAAAGTAGACGAGCAGACCAAGGAAATTCGAGAAAAGCAGGAACGCTCCGAACAATTGATCACTGCATTTGATGCCCTGCATGAAAGTGTTGCTATTGTCGACGAAGAGGACAGGTTTGTCTTTACCAATAAACGCTATCAAGTGGTCAACGAACCGGTCAAGGACGCCCTTGCTCCCGGTACTTATTTTGAAGACTATCTCAAAGCCATCATCGACGCCGACCTTGTTCCAGAATCCGAAGGACCAGCGGATGAGTGGTTGAAAAATCGTATGGCACGGCATCACAACCCAACGGGCCCTTTTGAGTTGGCCCGGCAAGATGGTATTTGGTTGCTCGTCAGTGAACAAAAACTTGATCATGGCGGAACCATCATGCTCGGCACCGATATCTCCGAGCGTAAACAAGCCGAAGAGGCCTTGCGCGAAAGTGAAGAATTGTTGCGGGCGACGGCAGAAAACCTGCCAGAGGTCTTCTGGATCTCCAATATCGATGAAAATGCAAAATACTCTATGAAGTATGTCAATCCGGCGTTTGAACGGATTTGGCAGCGCAAAAGAGAAGAGCTTTATGCCGATACCTCCGTCTGGTTCAGTTGTATGCATCCTGATGATAAGGAGCGGGTAGCGCAGGCTGCAGATGACTTCTATCGCGAAAAACGGCCTTATGAGGAAGAATTCAGGATCACCCCTCCGGACGGAACGGAAAGAACAATCTACATCACCGGCGAGTTGATAAAGGACATCGACGGCAACATCGTTCGGGCAGCCGGGATCGCCCGGGATATAACAGATCACAAACAAATGGAACAACAGGTCCGCCGCTCTCAAAAAATGGATGCGGTTGGACAACTGACCGGCGGTATAGCCCATGACTTTAACAACATTCTTGGGATCGTTCAGGGAAACCTGGAACTGCTGGAGGCGCTGGTCGGAGACAATGAAAAAGCGTCCAAACGCGTTGAAATGGCTCTAAAAGGGGTTGATAGAGGTGTCAACATTACCAAAAAACTCCTTGGTTTTTCGAGCCGGGATGCCCAGCAAGCTCTTCTGGGGTCCGTCAATGATTATGTAGCAAATCTGGTTAACCTCATCGCAAAATCACTAACCGCATCGGTCAAAGTGGAAACTCATCTTGCTGAGGATTTATGGACTGTTGCCATTGACCCAGGAGATTTCGAAGATTCAATCCTAAACCTTTCTCTTAATGCACGCGATGCAATGCATGAGGGCGGAACATTGATAATCGAGACATCAAACATAGTTCTCGATGAAAAATATGTGGAATGCAATCCATCCAGCCGCCCCGGCGAATATGTGATGATATCGGTCAGTGATACGGGAGAGGGAATGACGGATGACGTCAGAGATAAAATTTTTGAGCCCTTCTTCACAACAAAAGATACTGGCAAGGGAACGGGGCTGGGCCTCAGCATGGTTTATGGCTTTGTCAAACGTTCTGAAGGTCATATCAAAGTTTATTCTGCACAGGGGAAAGGAACCACTTTCAGGATTTATCTACCTCGATGTACTGAACTAAAGGCGGCTCAGCACCCAGCCGGCATTATCTATGCCGAACTGCCCAGAGGGGATGAAACCATTTTGATTGTCGATGACGAGGACGCCCTTCGCGAAATTGCCTGCTCTCATCTCAAGGATCTGGGATATTCCGTAATATCTGCGGCAGATGCACGGGAAGCCTTAAAGATACTGGATGAAGAGACACCTGTGGATCTGCTATTCAGCGATGTTGTCATGCCGGGCAAAATGGATGGCTATTTGTTGGCGGCGGCGGCTCATGAAAAAAGACCGGAGCTCGACATATTACTGACCAGCGGCTTTACCAAAGCTCAGGAAATTGCCAAACACGGCGAAAACGAATATCTGTCCGGTTTGATCAGCCATATGATGAGCAAACCTTACAGCCAGGCATCCCTCGCTTTTACTGTTCGCGATAAACTGGATAACAAAGAATAAAACACACATAAAGGCTGACGGTAAATCCGTTTGCCGTCAGCCATAAACCAGATTGGGCAACCAGGTAATAATCTTCGGAAAGAACATACACAGCGCAAGCCCTGTGAATTGTAATCCCAGAAAGGGAAGAGCGGCTTTAAAAATGTCCGACATGGGAATATCGTCCGGCGCCACCCCGCGAAGATAGAAAAGAGCATATCCAAATGGCGGAGAGAGAAAACTCATCTGCATATTGACCAGATAGAGCACCCCAAACCACAAGATCAAGTCGCTGCCATCTTCTAGACCAAAGGCTGCAGCGCCCAATCCCTTGATGATCGGTACAAAAATCGGCACGCATAAAAGCAGGATACCGACCCAATCGAGAAACATACCCAAAATAATCAACAGGATCTGCATCAGGATAAGAATGCCCCATGGACCCAGTCCTGTCGCCGCTAGCGAGTCCGTAACAAATGTCTGCCCACCTTCCAGAACGTAGAGGCCTACAAATATCGTTGCGCCAAACATGATCCAGATCACCATGGAGGAGGCTTTTAAGGTCGTAATCACTGCCTCGCGCGCTGTATTCCAATTGAGTTTTCGGTGCAGTGCCGCGACGATAAACGCCCCAAACGTACCAATACCAGCGGCCTCAACCGGGGTTGCTGCACCTGAAAAAAGCACGGAGAAAACCACAAGGATCAAGATAAGAGGGGCCGCCATTTGCCTGAGCAACTTCAATTTTCCAAGGGCGCTCACGCGCTCATCCACGGGGATAGGTGGGCCTTTTTCGGGGTCGATGTAACACATCACCGTCACATACAGAATATAGAAGCTCGACAGCATCAACCCTGGAATAACAGCGCCTATAAATAGCTCTCCCACCGATTGTTCGGCGACAACCGCATAGATAATCGCCAATATGGACGGCGGAATAAGGATGCCCAATGTGCCGCCCGCCATGATCGATCCCATGGCGATCTTTGTATTATATTGTCGGGCCAGCATTGCCGGCAATGCAATGATACCCATCGTCACAACCGCCGCCCCGATCACCCCCACCATGGCCGCCAAAATGGTCGAGGCAATGATAGTTGCAGACGCCAGGCCACCTTTAAGGCCGCCCAGCAGTTTATAGATGACATCAAACATTTCCTTGATGAGACCTGCCCGTTCCAGCATCGCCGCCATAAAGATAAACAGCGGTATCGCCGAAAGCTGATAGTCGGTCATCAACGGGAATATCCGGCTCGGCACAATATTAAGCGTCTGCGCATCTCCCAGAATAAACAGGAACACACAGGCAAGCCCTCCGGTCACAAAAGCAAGGGGCAGGCCCGCCGCCAACAGGACGAGCAGGCTTCCGAACATGATCAGGGTGAGCCAGCCAATATCTATTTCCAACCCCATATCAGACATTCCCCCCGTTATGCACAGATGTTCCAAACAGGAGTTTCACATCTTTCAATACTGTTGAAATCCCTTGAGAAATAAGAAGCAGCGCCCCAATAACCATCACGCATTTCACGGGCCAGTAATGAACGGCCCATTCAGTGAAAGACACTTCATTTTGCCCGATCGCATCGAGGGAGAAAATATAACTGGTGCCGAGTAGGGTACCGGCGAAGATGAAGAAGAAAACGGAGGTTAGTAGATCAACAAACGCCTTGCCGCGCGGCGGCATTTTTGCATAGAAAATATCCACTCGGACATGGCTTCCCGTCAGCATTGCATAGGCACCCGCCACCAAATATTGCATACCAAACATCAAAAACATGGACTCGTGCGCCCAATTGGTCGGAGAGTTGAAAACGTACCGCACGACCACTTCGTAATAATAAACAAACACCGCGATAATCGACCAATAGGCGACATATTCTCCGGAAAAGAGGGAAATTCGATCCAAAATTCCGGCAACTCCCTGCCCCACAGACCCGCTATCATCCGTTGGCGCTTCTTGAAAAAAGGTATCGTCACTAACTGCCGGTAAATCGTCATTCGCTTTGCGGGTAAGGGCCGGTATTCGAAACAGATCAACCAGTAACAGGCTGATAATAACCATCAGGGCGTATAGAGAAAAATCATCCCACCTTTTGCGAAGCTGTTCCGCCGCCTTTGCCGCTTGCCTAAGGCCAGGAATTTCTGCAATGATTTTAGCAATACTCTCCCGATTGCCAGTGATCTTCTTAGTTTCCTTGTCAATTCGTCGCTTATGGCGCTTTGACGCTGGATCAGCGATGGGCAAAGCATCCAGTTTTGTTTGGGCCGTTGAAATTTTCACTTCTGATTTTTTGATCGATTTTTCTTTTCTCAAAATCGAACTGTCAACCACCGCCAATTCAGCCGTAGCGTTTGAGACATTGACCCGTTCTTCCCGCTCCACACTGGAGGCATACAGAATAAGGGCAAAAAGCGGCCAGAATATAAATCCCAGACTGCTTCGAAGATAAAGCCGGTGCAGTCCAAGGAAACCGCCCACAACCCAGACAAAATACGCCGTTCCCAATGTATATCCGTCGGTATTTATCTGGCTGTTGCGGCGTTTTGCCAAATACATGGCAATCAGTGGGAAAATGAGCAAGCCTGACCAGTATAGCCAGTGAGGTAATACAAAATTGACGCCCGGCATCTCGCCTGACTCCTACGCAAAAAATATGAAGAGGCACCCTGAGGCGGAGATTACCCGCCTCAGAAACTGGAAACAGCACAGACCGCTATCAGAATTTCAGACTGTAGCTTTCAATCATTTCAGGCGTGACATACCCCAACGATCCAGACATCATATAGTCCAACTGCACCTTGAAGATTTTCGCAGCGTCCGCATCTTTGTTAGCCCAGGCGAACCAACGTTCAACAGCGACTTCGGTGAGGGCTTCCACATCATCCTGCGACAGGCGTGTGACTTCCGTCCCTTCCGCTTCAAATTTCTTCCAGGCTTCCTGATCGGCCTTTTGAATTTGTGCGTGATGATGGATGGAATAGGATTTCACTTCCATTTCCACAAACTGCTTCATCTCAGGACTAAGCGCCTTCCACGTATCCATACCCACCGTCAGATCCATCAAATCCACCGGTTGGTATACGGACATAAAGCCAGGAGGTCCCATGGAAATATAATCTGTCACCTGACCGAAACCGAGGGCATGGTTCACCGCTGGTCCCACATAGTCGGCAACATCAATGGTGCCTTTTTCCAGCGCCGGGAAAATTTCCGAACCGGGCAGCAAAGTTGTCTTGGCCCCAATTGCCTGAAACACCTCCGCCACCATACCGCCAGGAAGTCGCATTTTACGGCCTCTGAAATCATCCAAGGACCTAATGGGGACTTTTGAATGAATGATATTGGGACCGTGATGAATGGGCCCGACATAATACATGCCCTGTTTGGCAAATACATCCCGTGCCATCTGCAAGCCGCCAAGCCCGTAAAAGAACACATCCCATTCATGCGGGTTCCTAAGGCCCAATGGATAGGAGGATAAGAACACAGCCGCTGGAATGCGCCCCGCCCAATAAAGTGTGAAGGGGTTCATTGCTTGTAGAACACCGTTTTTCACGGCATCAAAGAGCTGGAAATCTCCCACAACGTCCTTGGCACCGAAGGGGATAAATTCTAGCTCACCGTTGGTTTTCTCCTTGATGGAGGCGCACCATTCTTTAAATATGCCAAGCCCAATGCCACCCGGCCAGGATGTTTGAACTTTCCAGGTTGTCGTATGACCCGCTGATGTTGCAATAGAGGGCGCGGCAAAGGCAGCAGCGCCAGCAGCCGCACTTGCCGTGAGCAAATGCCGCCTATTGAGTTTCTTTTCGTTCATTATTCTCTCCCTGAATGTAATGTCCGTTACCGGATCGCGCCCCAGGTCGTGCCGAAACTCTTATTTTTTACTAACCACTCCATACGTTTTTTATTATTTATGTTTTTAAAATGTACAGGAGGATTTCATCGATGGGAAATTTTCTTCTTCTAATATTAAAAACTATTCCGTATCGCGGAAGCTGACCTTTTATTATTTCGCATCCGTAACATCATCACCTTTTCGGCAATATTTTCCTTCAGCGGCATAAATGTCTCGCTAAATCACAGGCCGATTTCTGAAAAGAAACCCTGTGTAAATTTGCGTTTTCCCCGGAAAACTCCGCTTTTCCCCTCAATTGTATCAATGTGTATCAACGCCACCCTTTGGCGTATTTATTGCATTAACAGTCTGATCTGGCTCCTCTTTTTTGGGGATACGCCAGATCAACTGAACCAGATAAGGAGTATTATATATGAATATTGGTTCTTCCACAGATGGCATGATGATGCGGCAGATGATGCACCAACAGGTGCAGCAGCTACGTCAGGATGCAGATGTTGATGGCAGTTCAGGCCTCAATATTGATGAGTTCAGTTCTCTTAGAACTGAGGTGAGCGAGCTTACAGGGCGCACACCACAAAACGAAAATGTCGAGGAAGTCTTCGCCACCATTGATGCAGATGGAAGCGGTGAGCTATCAGAAGATGAGCTCAAATCCTTTCACGAACAGAAAATGAGTGAAAGGGGCGGCATGGGAGGAAGACCTCCCGGCGGCATGATGAGTGCAGATATGACAAGTCTGTTTCTCGAAATGCAGGAAGAGGATAGCAGTGAAACCACTGTTGAAGATCTCTTCACAACCACCGCGGAAACATCAAATGACGATGGATCTTTGCTTGATGCATTGTTTGGAGAAGAGGAGGATGAAGCCGCCTAAATTATCCACCCTTTAAGTCGAGAGACCAAAGCAGCCTGTTAAAGACCGCTTCAATCTTCTCGACCTGGCCTGGCTCCGCTGGAGGACCTCTGTGAAAAAATCCCGGCGGGGTCAGTGCGCTTTTCAAATATAGAGAGTGTTATGGTGGGTCACAATCAATTTGGCGTGACCTTTTTAAAGGTGAGAACCTAGTTCGCGCGCAGGCCGTCCAGAAAAACTCTCAAAAAGCTGTCAGCAATTTCGCCTGCCGTTTCTTTATCGCCTTTTTTCCGCCAGTGTGGCACCCAGTTGAAAGCACCGAAAATAGCCGCTGCTACATATTTCGGCTCACAAGGGCTGATCGTTCCATCCTCAACCCCTTCTCCGACCAGTTTGCGTATAGCCTGATCGAGCCTCTTTCGTCCCTCTCGCAGCGTTATCCGGTTTTCTTCCGACAGCCCCGTATCCTTTGACAACACAAGACAGGCGCCAAATTCATTAAACAATAATTCCATGTATTCTCGCATAATCATTTCGATACGCTGCAAGACGGGCTGGTCGTTATTCTGGCTGAGGGTCAACGCGTCTTCCATAAACTCAATGGCCACCCGATTACATTCGAAAAGAATATCGTCCTTATTCTTCACGTAATAATACAGGGTGCGTTTGGAAACACTCAGCTCTGAAGCAATGTCATCAAGCGTCGTCCGGTCAAAACCCCGTTCATTAAAGAGCCGGGCACCCGTGCGCAAAACGGCCATGCGTTTCTGCTCCCGCAGATTTTCCGGGCTGGACACCAGATCATTCCATTCACTTGTCGCCATTTCACTCGTGCCTTTCAAACTTTATATCTCATCATCTATCGAACCTTTGGCGGTCATGCAAGCCGCAACAGATTATCCAGTATAAACCAAAATTATTGACATGTAACCCACCAGTGGGATACATACCTAAACAGTATCCTAAAATCACGACAGGAAGAAAATCATGAGCCAAAACGTAATTGTCGCCGGTGTTGGCATGACAAACTTTGTCAAACCAGGTCAGAATGAGCCCTATACAGTCATGGGAGCCAACGCGATCAACATGGCGCTCACCGATGCAGGATTGAGCTATGATAAAATCGGGCAAGCCTATGCGGGATATGTCTATGGCGACAGCACCTGCGGCCAACGGGTTCTCTACGAAGTCGGAATGACCGGTATCCCCGTAGTTAACGTGAATAACAACTGCTCGACCGGATCATCCGCTTTATTTCTGGCCCGCCAGGCTGTTGAATCTGGTGTTGTAGAATGCGCATTGGCCGTTGGTTTTGAACAGATGGCCCCCGGTGCGCTTGCTGAAGTATGGAATGATCGCCCCGGTGCATTGGAGAGGTTTATTCAGGTCACTGATGATCTTACTCAGGACCCCAATTCTCCCATGGCGCTGAAAATGTTTGGCGGCGCAGGGATGGCGCATCAGGAAAAATACGGAACCAAAGACGAGACTTTCGCAAAAATCCGCGCAAAAGCCAGTACCCATGCCGTACATAATGAAAAAGCCATTTTCCGTAAAGAAGTCTCCGTTGAAGAGGTGATGGGATCTCCGCGCCTGACCAGTTTGCTGACCCGCCTTCAATGCTGCCCACCAACCTGCGGTGCGGGCGCGGCGATTGTCTGCACTGAAGAATTTGCCAAAAAACACGGGATCAATGCAGGCGTTAAAATCGCCAGCCAAGCTATGACCACCGATTTTGAAAGTACTTTCGCAGGTAACGACATGATGAAGCTTGTGGGTTATGACATGACGGCTGCGGCGGTTCGCCAGGTTTATGATCAGGCGGGCATTGGCCCCGAAGATGTTGATGTTGTTGAACTTCACGACTGTTTCACTGCCAATGAGCTCATCACCTATGAAGGTCTTGGTCTCGCACCAGAGGGCGGCGCTGAAAAATTTATCTGGGATAACGACAATACCTATGGCGGTAAAGTGGTCACCAACCCATCCGGCGGCCTCCTGTCAAAAGGTCATCCGCTTGGCGCAACCGGATTGGCGCAGTGCTTTGAGCTGGTTAATCAGCTGCGCGGGACAATCGGTAATCGTCAGGTTGAAGGCGCACGAATTGGCTTGCAGCATAATCTGGGTCTTGGCGGTGCTTGCGTCGTTACCCTGTATCAAGCCGCATAAAACAATTTTCCCGGGGATGTTCAGCTCAAAAGAAAAGAACATCCCGATTTTCAAGAGGAATTTCAAATGATTGACCGCAGTCACATCGGGTACGAATCCGCTCCTCATACCGCCGATATAGAAAAAGGCCGCCTTCGTTTTTTTGCAAAGGCGACGGGGGAGACAAACCCCATCTACACAGACGAGGAAGCCGCAAAGGAAGCGGGTTACCTTGCCCTGCCAGCCCCACCTACTTTTCTGTTTTCCATGGATATGGAAGTCCCCAACCCGTTCAAATTTCTGCAGGATTTGGGTATTGATCTGGGCAAGGTTTTGCACGGCGCGCAAGAATTTTCATATCTCCAAGATGTCTGCGCCGGGGATTCCATCACTTTCATATCAAAGGTCACTGATATCTTCGATAAAAAAGGCGGCGCTCTGGAATTTGTCATCCAGAAAACAACAGCCACCAACCAACATGATGATGTGGTGGCCGAGATGAGCCGAACCATTGTCGTTCGCAACGGGTGAGGAGAGAAAAATGTCAA
>PJEL010002777.1_pt1 | contig 15642 bp, 13 predicted proteins | sample 1853271 | NCBI WGS metagenome assembly PJEL01 (sample SAMN08108733, study PRJNA415343) | Invertebrate metagenome, whole genome shotgun sequencing project. | host: Globobulimina | place: Sweden: Gullmar Fjord | collected 2015-08
AAATAGGTAAGCAAATAAGCCGATGAACAAGGCCAAAGAAAAAGCAGCGCCGGAAAATTGGCCGCCTGAAGAGCCGCCTCCTGACTTGCCACCAAATATTCCACCAAATTTATTGCCAAGATCTTTCAATAAATCATCTAAATCAGGTGGTCCTTGATTATTACCACCTTTGTTTTTCCAGGGATCTTTATCGTTATTCCCCGGTTCGTTCCACGCCATGACGCTCTCCGATAGATTTTAAAAAATATATTTGTAAAGGCTGACTATAACAGCCCATTAATTTTCAATAAAGCGTTCTACTTGTGCTTTATCTTGTTTGAGTATTCTATTCCATTCCCGAATAGGTAATCTTATGTCCACTAACCAGTTGCCATCTTCATCATAAGCTTGTTGAGATATGCAACGAAGTTGGTGGAGTTCGCTTATAAATTTTCCCGCACTAGGTGGGATTTTCAAGTGATGTTCGATCACTTGACGTCCCATTCTTTCAGCAAGCGCCTCAAATAAGAGGTCTATGCCAAGGTTTGCTTGAGCAGACACCCAGACTCTAATTGGCAATCCAGTATCATCGCGATCAATTCTGGGTGCGCAATCATCTAAATTGTCAATTTTATTACAGATAATCAGTTGCGGTACTTTGTTCGCTTCAATTTCTGTTAATACGTTTTCTACTTGTTCAATATTCTCAGTTCGTCTGTCATCTGAAATATCGACCACATGCAGCAATAATTCGGCTTCTCTTGTTTCCGTCAGTGTCGCTTTGAATGCAGCAACCAAATCGTGTGGTAGATGACGAATAAAGCCAACGGTGTCTGCTAAAATAACGCGGCCAACATCTTCTACATCAATTTTTCTCAATGTCGGATCTAGTGTTGCGAACAATTGATCAGCCGCATAAACGCCAGCGTTGGTTATCAAATTAAATAAACTTGATTTACCAGCATTAGTATATCCTACCAAAGAGACAGTTGGGATTTCCGCCCGAACGCGCGAACGACGTCCTTGTTGACGCTGTTTTTCAACTCTTGCTAGACGCTTCATGATGTTAGTCATGCGCTCACGCAATAAGCGTCTATCAGTTTCTAATTGAGTTTCCCCGGGTCCCCGTAACCCAATACCACCTTTTTGCCTTTCAAGGTGAGTCCAGCCTCTAATCAGGCGAGTACTCATATGCCTAAGTTGAGCGAGTTCAACTTGCATTTTACCTTCGTGGGTGCGGGCTCGTTGAGCAAAAATATCAAGAATTAATGTTGTTCTGTCGATAACACGACATTGGCATAAGGCTTCTATATTTTTTTCTTGAGACGGTGATAAGCTATGATTAAATAAGACTACGTTACCCTCATATAACTTTACCGCTTCAGCTATTTCTTCTGCTTTACCACTACCGACGAAAAATTTTGGATGTGGCGAATTACGCTTACCTGTAATTACAGTAAGCTCATTAACACCCGCAGAGGATACCAACATTTTAAATTCTTGTAAGTCTTCTCTTGAGCTTTCGTCTGGAAAATCTACATGAACAAGTATCGCCTGCTCACCTGCCTGATAACGATCAAACAAATGAGCGACCCCATACAATACTTCTTGATGTCATTAAGATTCAGAGTCCATGTTTTGATTGAAGTCCGACTGGCCTTGCACTGGCAAAGTAGAAACCGCACGAGACGGAACTACAGTTGAAATTGCGTGTTTATAGACCATCTGGCTTACTGTGTTCTTGAGCAGGATGACAAATTGATCGAATGATTCAACTTGACCTTGCAATTTAATGCCATTGACTAAGTAAATTGCTACCGGAATGCGATCACGACGTAGCGCATTCAAAAATGGGTCTTGTAAAGATTGCCCTTTTGCCATTCGTTGGCCCCTTTTGTTATTGTTAGATAAAATTATTGTTTAATATCAGTTACTCAGTATCAATTATACATCATAGCTCAAAGATTGCTTACTGCCGATATAACTTGTTCTAAATTAGTTTCGTCTTCCATGTCGAGCCATTTTAAATTGGGCCAACTTCTCAGCCAAGTTAGCTGACGTTTCGCTAGTTGCCTCGTCGCACAAATACCACGAAAGACCATTTCATCATGACTGCAGTCGCCATGCAAGTATTGCCACATTTGTCGATAGCCAACGCACCGGATAGAAGGCAGGTTTTCGTGTAGATCACCACGCTCTTTTAATTTCAATACTTCTTGCTCAAAGCCTTGTTCAATCATTTGATTAAACCTTAGCTCAATACGGTCATGAAGTGTTGACCTTTCTTTAGGCGTTATCGCAAATTGTAAAATATCTCCTTCGACACTAGCACCTTTAATTTCAGTTAATTGTGTCAAAGTATTTCCACTTAACCGATAAACCTCCAATGCCCGCGTTAAACGCTGTGGGTCATTTGGGTGTATTCTAGCCGCTGATACCGGATCTACCTCATTTAGCAGATCGTGCATATGTTGCCAACCATGCTCTGCTGCTTCTGCTTCGATGTTTTTTCTCACCGAGGGGTTAGCTTCAGGTAAAGGAGAGATCCCTTCAATTAGACTTTTGTAGTACATCATCGTTCCACCGACTAGCAAAGGTATACGACCACGAGATCTGATTAGATCAATTTCGATTAAGGCATCATGGCAAAAGTCTGCTGCAGAATAGGATTCAGCAGGATCTCGAATATCAATCAAACGATGTGGATAGCTTGCTAGTTCAGCTTGAGTTGGTTTGGCTGTACCTATATCCATGCCGCGATAAACTAAAGCAGAATCCACACTGACAATATCACACGGTAACTTGTCATGTAATGACATTGCAAGCGCTGTTTTACCTGAGGCGGTTGGCCCCATTAAACAGATTACTGGTGGCTGCTTAGTAGATGTCGACATAAATAACTATTTTAACTTAAGTAACTCCGATCTGAGGTCTAAAGGCACAGAATTCAATAGAACTAATTCATTTAGTTGTTGTTTATCGCGTATTTTTGCATTGCTGATCATGATCTGAGCAGACTCGACCGTATAACTTTCCTGCCCGAGTAAACTGGCTAGCCCATTAATCATGTCATTTTCTGTCGCTGTTGTGTCTATCTGGGTGAGCTTATTAAGCAAATCTGTAAAACATGCAGTGACATCTTTATCTCTAAGCATTGCTGGAAATTGACGAATTTGGACTTTGTCTCGAGTTTGCAAAACCAGAACCACGCCAGCTTTTTCGAATAGCGCTGAGTATTTTTCAATGCAGGTGCGTTGCTTACTGTCAATTTTAATAATAATCGGCAGCAACAATGGTTGGCTTGTGATGCCATCTTGCCAGTACTCTATCATGGTTTTGTAAGCTAATTTTTCCGCCACCTTATTAAGCGATAATAAACGAAGATCTTGTGCTATGCGGATTAAACCGAAAGTGTTATCAATAACATGTAACACGTGAGGATCTTCGGATGCCATTCCCGCTTTTTCTACGATTTCATCTTTCCCATTTAGCGGCGCTGGGGCTTGATAGGGTGTCATTAGCTGTTGATATAGTTGACCTACATTCTGACTTGTATTGTAACTACTTTGAGCGGGGGCTGTGGGTTCGCCAACAAATTGAAGCGGTTTAACATAATCACGATTGGGCGATCTTTGGCTTCCGGTATGAGAAGGGCTTAGTTGTTCAGTCACTGAACGGTTAAATGCGCTATTGGAGTGAGCGCTTTCAACTGCAGCTATATTGACATCATCACTGACGTCTTCGTGGGTCAATTGTGAGTGTATGGCTTGCTGAAGCGCTTGATGACAAACCGAAAAAATAAAGTCATGGACATATCTGGCTTGATGAAATCTAACTTCATGCTTTGCTGGGTGGACATTAACGTCGACCTCTTTATAGTCGAGCTCTAAAAATAAAACGAAAGCGGGGTAGCCATCTGAGGGAAGTAGATCAGCATAAGCTTGCCGGATACCGTGGTTAATGAGCTTATCTCGCATCATCCGACCGTTAACATAGCTATAGCACAAATCGTTGGTTGTTCTTGAATAGCTAGGCTTAGCAATCCATCCCCAGAGGTGCAAGTTATCATGCTGGCATTCTACTTCAATACTACTGTCGACAAATTTTTGGCCGCATACCGCAGCGACTCGTTTCTGATAGTTTTTTCGATCTTTAGCTGCTCTATACTGCCGAATTACTTTGCCGTTGTGGGTTAGGGTGAAGGAGACATCGAATCTTGCCAAGGCGATTCGTCGAATAATTTCATCGATATGATTAAATTCGGTTTTTTCTGTTCGCAAAAATTTACGTCGGGCCGGCGTGTTAAAAAATAGATCAGCAACTTCTATGGTTGTCCCCACGGGGTGCGCGGCGGGTTTAAGCGTCACTTCCATGTCTCTGCCTTGCGCAAAGGCTTGCCAGGCATTTTCTTGGTCAGCGGGCTTTGAAGTCAGTGTTAGCCGAGCAACCGAGCTAATACTAGCCAGAGCCTCTCCACGAAAGCCTAAACTGGCAATTGCTTCTAAATCTGCAAGGTTTTTAATTTTACTGGTCGCGTGACGACTTAACGCTAATGACAATTCATCTTTAACAATGCCACAGCCGTCATCAGCTATACGAATTCTTTTGGCGCCACCTTTTTCTACATCGATGTGAATTTTACTCGCGCCAGCATCGAGACTATTTTCTACTAGTTCTTTAATAACAGATGCCGGACGCTCAACCACTTCACCTGCAGCTATTTGGTTAGCAAGGCGAGCGGGTAATATTTGTATAGACATTCAGCTAATCTGCTCTTGGGATTTTTAGCGTTTGACCAATCATGACTTTATTACTGGCTAAATTATTGGCAGTTTTTAATTTTCTGACCGAAACATTATATCTTTGAGCCAATACAGAGAGTGATTCACCCCTTGCTACTTTGTGTCGCTTATAACTGACTTTTGCATAATAAGAGCCCATCGGCGGGTAGTCGAGAAAATAGCCTTGTACGCCTTTGAATATTGCTTGAGCAAGTTTCTTTTGATGTGAGCCAGTAAGTAGTTTTCTTTCTTCAGCATGATTGGAGATAAAACCGGTCTCGACTAGCATAGAAGGGATATCTGAGGCTTTTAACACGGCAAGTGATTTATATTGCGGTGTTTTTTTATGCATCCGAGTCACTTTTTTCATGTGGTTGATCACATTATTGGCCATGCCAATACTCACTTCAAGTGAATGTTCGCGGTTCATATCAGCTAAAGTGATCGCTAAATTGTCGTCGTTGGTATTTTTTATGACACCGCCGCCGCCACCGAGTAACTCTGAATTACGTTGACGATTATCAAGCCATTTTGCCAACTCAGATTTTGCCCGACGATCGGAAACTACCCAAACTGATGCACCATGAGGTTGGGCGGTTCTAAAGGCATCAGCATGAATTGATATTAAGAAATCTACTCGCTTTGAACGAGCCAATTTGGTTCTTCGATTCAAATCCACATAGTAGTCGCCGGTTCGAATCATCGCCGCTTTCATGCCTTTTTCTTTGTTAATCAACGCCTCTAATTTTTTGGCTATGGCTAATGTCACTCGTTTTTCATAAGTACCCTTAGGGCCAATTGAGCCAGGGTCTTCACCACCGTGGCCGGCATCAATTCCAATGACAATATCGCGCGAGTTATCAATGGGTTTAAAAGCTGTTTGCGTGATTTTTTGCTTGTCGAATAAATCTACTACTAGTCGATTGCCGTATTGGCCAGCCGGTGCAAGAGGGAATACTGTCAGTTGAAACTTGTCGTCAAGCTCTAGTACTAGACGTGTACCATTTTTGTTTTTGGGCTTACTGGTTCTGATACGTATTATACGGGGATCGTTCTTGGCCAAGTTAGCCAAGTCGACTTCATTGTTTACCGATTTAAAGTCAATAACTAATCGCTCAGGGCTCGATAAAGTGAAATAGCTGTATTCAGGTTCATTAGTTAAGTCAAATACGACACGCGTATTTTCTGGCGCAGGCCAAACCCTGACGCCTTTAATTTTATCACTAGCAGCTACCTGACCGACCAAGGTCGACCATAATAATATTAATAAAAGAAACTGCTTTTGGAATTGTCTAATCAACATAAAACCTTTTAATCGTGATATCTTTCAACTAATGCCAATAATGTTTGTTCGCCAAGCACTGTATTATGCTCAAATGAGATTATTCGTTGTTCATTGTCATATGCTATGTTAATCGTAAGATCCGGATTAGCCAATAGCCCAACGCCTTTTTCTGGCCATTCAATAAAACAACAGCTATGGTCGCTAAAGTAATCTCTAATGCCCATGAACTCTAATTCTTCTGGATCGGCAAGTCTATATAAATCAAAGTGATACACTTTCCACTCGCCCAAATCATACGGCTCTACTAGCGTGTATGTCGGACTTTTAACATTACCGTTATGCCCCATACCTCGAACAAAACCACGAGTGAAGGTTGTTTTTCCTGCGCCTAAGCCACCATTTAAGTATACGGTAATGCCTTGTTTGACTACGTTTCTTACAACCTCAGCTAACAGGTTACCACATCCGATGGTGGCATCTTCATTTTTCAAAACAAACTGCTTCATAGGTACAATTTTACTCAATAATGGTTTACCAACTTTCTTAACGGTTCTAAGAGATCACTTGCTAGCAACCCTCTTTGCCCTGACGCTTTAGCGACTATATCTGCCGCTTGTCCGTGCAGGCTGACCGCTAATTTCACCGCATCAAGCATAGATGAAGACTGCAAGACGAGTGCCGCTATTATGCCAGATAATACATCACCCATTCCACCAGAAGCCATGCCTGAATTTCCGGTCTGGTTTATCCAGACTTGTTCTCCGTCAGATATTAAGCTACCTGCACCTTTTAATACACATATTCCACCATATTTTTGAGCAATTTTACGTACTGTTCCGAAGCGATCATTTTCGACACTAGTGACATCGATATTTAGCAAATAAGCCGCCTCACCAGAGTGGGGGGTTAGCACCCAATCATCTCGGTACAAGTTACGTTGCGCCAATATTCGCAATGCATCAGCGTCGATGACCAGAGGTTTATCTTTAGCCGTAGCAAATTGAAACAGCTCGTTTGCCCAGTCATCTTGTCCTAATCCTGGGCCAATCAAAATGACTTTTGCCTTATTAATAAAGGTCGAGTCAGCTAACGCGCTGACTTTATCAGGTGCTAGCATGAGCTCTGGTCGATTATTGAAAACCATTGCCTGGTTATGTTTGTGACAACAAACTGCGACTAGCGCGGCACCAGATCTTAATGCTGCTTCACTGGCGAGCTTAATCGCACCGGGCATACTTTCATTTCCGCCAATCGTTAACGCGAGTCCGATACTGCCTTTGTGCATAGAAGCAAAACGAGAATTAAGTCTTGGTAATTCTTTGGTACCTTGCACATGAGTCGTTGGTATCAGAGAGGTAATAAAGTCGGTTCCTACGCCTAAATCTGCGCAGTAAAGCGTCCCAACATGAACCGCAGCTTGCCCGGTTAAGAGTCCTTGCTTCGCGACGATAAAGGTAATAGTTTCATCAGCAATAATGGCCTTGGGATAGAGGCTGCCGGTGTTAGCATCTAAACCTGATGGTACATCTACGCTTAATACTTTAGCTGTGTGATCATTGATTGCATCAATAACACCTAACCATTCACAAGAAAGCTCACCAGCAAAGCCAATACCAAAAATGGCATCAATAATTAACTCACCCTCAAAGGCTTGTATTCTCGATTTTATTTCTGACAAATCTGAAGTGAATAATTGCTTATTCTGGCCTAACTCTGATTTTTGCAGTTGCTTATACGCTTGTTGTGCATCACCTTTTAAATTGTTTTTCTGTGCGGCACAGAGCACTTCTACTTGGTATCCTTGCTCAACGGCCAGTTTTGCGACCACAAAGCCGTCACCACCGTTATTACCCTTGCCACACACGATAAGAATTTTCTGACTTGGGTTAAAGTGTGTCGCAAGGTGATTAAAGACAGCTTGTCCAGCTCGCTGCATGAGCGTAAATAAATCGAGCTTTAAATTTGCGGCAACAGTTTTTTCATGAGCGAGCACTTGTGTCGCACTGTAGGCTGGCTGTGGTAAACTTTGTTTAAACGGTATTAACGACATAGCATTAGCGAATTAATGATCTCTAATCTCCACTATCAAGATTTGGCAGAAAAAATCAAGCTTTGGGCGCATGAACTTGGCTTTTCACAAGTTGGTATCAGCGATATTGACCTGTCGAGTCATGAATCACACTTACAAAAATGGCTTGATAATCACTATCATGGCGACATGGATTATATGGAACGTCATGGCATGATGCGTGCGCGACCAGCGGAATTAGAGCCTGGCGCGATGCGGGCAATTAGTGTTCGATTAGATTACTTACCAACAGCAGCAAAATTTGCGACAACGCTTAAAAATAAAAATAAGGGCTATGTTAGTCGCTATGCATTAGGTCGTGACTACCACAAATTAATGCGTAAAAGGTTGCAACAGTTAGGTAAAAAAATTCAAGATTACTGCGCTGATTTTAACTTTCGTCCTTTTGTTGATTCGGCGCCGATACTCGAACGACCGCTTGCAGAAAAAGCGGGTTTAGGTTGGGTAGGAAAACACAGTTTATTAATCAACGAGCAAGCCGGATCGTGGTTTTTTATTGGTGAACTGCTCACCAACTTACCTTTACCAACAGAAACAACTGTAACTGAAAATAAATGTGGTAGCTGTGTCTCTTGTATCAAAATTTGTCCCACTCAAGCGATAGTTGAACCCTATGTTGTTGATGCCCGCCGTTGTATTTCTTATTTAACCATTGAACACAAAGGCTCAATACCAGAAGAGTTTCGGCCATTACTCGGGAATCGTATTTATGGCTGTGATGATTGCCAATTAATTTGCCCTTGGAACAAATTTGCTAAACTATCGGTTGAAGCTGATTTTCAACCTCGCAATACATTAGATTCAAGCGACTTGCTTGATCTTTTTGCTTGGACAGAAACGCAGTTTTTAGAGCATACACAAGGTTCTCCTATTCGACGAATAGGCTTTCAAAGTTGGCAAAGAAACATTGCTATCGCGCTAGGTAATGCACCTTTTTCAACGGACATTGTCATTGCTCTTAAAGGCAAGCAAGTCAATGATGACGAGATTATCCGTGAACATGTTTTATGGGCGTTAACTCAACAAGAATATAAAAAGGACGTGGCTTCGATAGCCGTCAATATCCGCTTAAATGAGCGATTGATACGTTCGATCGAAAAGGGCTTACCTAGAGATGCTTAGAACTAACGTGAACCTCATCTCTATACTTTAGATTGTGCAGGTGTCGGCGTTTTACACATAAATGAACGACTTGCTCACGAGCTTCGTTTGACAACCCCTGCCAAGCGGTAATCTCATTTAAATGCCGAAAACATCCTAAACAAACATCGTGCTCATTCAAACAGCAGTTTCTTACACATGGACTAGCTGTAGGTGTTTGATTCAAGTGTTTCCCCAAAGTTTTAATAGCATTGGTCTATATCGCTTCAGCGTATGCCTTTATTGCAGACAGCTCAATTTTTACCTGCTCAAGTAATCGCTGTATTTTATCATAGGCTTCATTTTTGAGTGCATGATTTAACTGTTGGCAAATTTGCAGTAATCCTTTAGCCGATAAAATATTAGCGGTTAAGTTAATCTGCTGTAGTGGACGGTCAAACGACTGATATGACTTTTTAGCTAAGTTGCTCTCAAGTATTTGAATATTCTCTGAAATCGACATGATATATTCATCAAGCATATAAACAGCAAGCTCTGCTGAACCTTGATTGTCAGCATATTGCTTGAGGTCAAAAGCCGGAGGTAATTGGTCGATCAGATTCGAATCAAAAATCTTTGCATGAACTAAAGAAGAGCTACTTGCTGATTGATCAGCGTTAGCTTGGTTAATCTTTTCCTTTGCCTTGCTTTGAACTAGCGATGTAGGGCTTTTTTTCAACCACGATGAAAGCAGTTTTATTAATGCGTTAACATTAGTGATATCTGGAATAACGCCAAATTCCCAATTTTTGCCAATAACAGCTTCTTTCTCATCAAGCGCAATCACTTCGTCAGCGAAGAAATTAAACACGCCACGAGCAATCGACTTGCCCGTTTCCAACTCAATGAACGGGGATTGTTCAAATTCATTAAATAGCACTAAATAGCGACCCGTTTGCCAATGTTTTTGCATTGATTTGCCGTGACAAACAACTTTGACATTAAAACCAAGCCATTGGAGAACCAACCATAACGATTGATGTTGCTGCGGCGATTTAACTGCAAGCAGCAGATCAACTTGGCTTGGTAAATATTGAATTGTTTTAAATGAATCGCTACTTACTAACAAGTTATTCATATCATCAGTTCGAAGTAGGCGCTCACACTCCTGTAAAATTGCAACTCTACTTAACGGTGCTGAGGCAAGTGAATACAACCCCTGCTTTGCTAATGAAATATGGTAGCTGTCTTGTAGTACCAGAAGCTTGGGCTGTTTACTTTTCGGTAGCTGTTCAATATGTTTGGATATGCTAGTCAAGCTATCGTTTTGTCGATCTATATAGACAACCAAATCTAGTTTTCTGCGATTTAGACTTTTAATATCAAATTGTTTGGAGAACAGCTCTACTTTTTCTAAGCCTTCTACTTTAGTACTTGGTAAGTCTAAATACTTTTTAACCACTTGTTGCTTCGTTTTATCACTACAGATGACTAAAATATTGGTTGGCGAGAAAGGAAATTCTGCCATTTTGGTTTGTGCTTGGATTGACGTCGTAATCGGTATTTCGAAGGATAGCGAATAACCGTTATCTGTTAACCCTGCTTGTAAGCTCTTGCCATGTAAACGCTCAAGTAAGGCGAAAAAATAACTTTCAACACCGGTATGATGTGAGTCTAGCGCCCCTTCATTTAGCAGCTTGATATGGGCAGGTAATTTGTTGATTGATTTTGCCGTGTTAACGCTTGCGGTAATTTTTACTAATTGTTGTCCGGCACTTTGGTCGATAGCAGATACCGATAACTTAAGTGTACTTTTAAATTCGTCTTTTAATGCCAGTCGGCTAAATGCAACGAGCAACCGGCCAAATAATCGCACATCAACCTGAGCGCCAGAAGCTAGGTTTTCATCACATTGTAAAATAACTCTATTTTGTTGTAGGTTTGCTTCAGACAAAATATTGTAAACCGCACAATCTATTTCATTAACTAAAACTACATCCTGTAAATTTCGAACCTGATCATTGAGGCTCAGTTGAGCGATAAGTTGCTGTTGCCTAACCCATTCAAACATGCGAGTTAATGGTCGATAAGATGATTGAACCGATGTTCCAGAAACCAATGCAATATTTTGGCTATGTAACATCGCCTGCACCAGCATTTTTGAAAGCCTATGGCCACTAGTTATAATTTTTTTGTTTGCGTGCTCAATCGCTTGAGTTTTTTCTGTTTCTAACTGCTCAACTGCTTTTAACAGCGCTGCATTGTCAGTATCTTTTGATAAAGTGCCAAACCATTGCTTGTCTTTCTTACTGATGTTTAAAACAAGTGGGATACCTAAGACGGTTGTTGTTTTAAGCTGTTGCGTTTGGTTATTTTTTTGAACATCGCGAGCACATTTTAAAATCTTGTCTAACTGTTCACGAGCAAAAACTTGTCTCCAACTTTTGTAATCACTAGTTACTAACTCGGTAACAAGATCAAGGCGCTTATGGTTATCATGGTTAAACTTACCTTGGTCAATCATCCAATGTGCGGTCTTTGATAATTGTGCTACGTCGTCTAATTGCTTTGTTAATGATGACTTGAGCGTTTGATATTGCTGCTCGGTATGTAATGGCGATGCAATCTTTGATATTAGCTGACAGACTTGATCTATTTCTTGGCTAGCATATCCGGCGTTTGCTTGTTCTTCACCTGAAATCAATTGTTCAACTGATTGCAATAGTTGGTTTTTATGGCGGTTAATCGATTTATAAAGAGAAATAAGTAACCAAAGTAGTACCACTAAGTTAGCCGCAAAAAAACCGAGCAAAAGTTGATTGATTTGTTCATTGGATAAATTAACACCGAATACAACGGCATTATTTTTTGTCACTACTGATTGTTTAGCTGATGAGGCGCTCGCCACCATATTAGTACTTTTTAAATTAGGCAGCAAAGACGTGCGCAACATATCTTGATACTCTTGGTATAGCCTTAAATAACCGCGCCATTTACCGATTAACCGTTGTTCGGTCATGAGTAAACCTTCAAGCGTTTCAGCTTGTTCAATTGCGTCAGTCCCCAAAAACACCGAGGGGGAATAACTTTCAAGCTCTGTAAATAATGCAAAAAACTGTTCAACCTGCTGAGAAAGTAGTTCAAAGCTGCTTTCTGGCATTTGTAAATCGAGCATTTTAAGATCGGTAGAGAACTGAATTAGCATGCTCTTCAGGTAGCGAAGGCTGATCGATTGAACCGAAGATTCACTTTCTAAGCTTTCGTTAAGCGAGGTTTCAATTGAAGCCAGCAAAAGGCTAACTTGATTGATACTGGTCAGTTTGATCAGTTCATTCGGGGCGCTTGCCTGTGATAAGCGCTCCACTACGCTGATGTTAAATTCAGAAACCTTTGTCAAATCAGCGCGGTTATAAATTATATCAGTCGCGTTAAGCGCTTTAATAATATCATTGTGAAGTTGAAAGGCTTGGTCACCTAACCTGAGTGATAAAGCTTGATTCGCTAAGCGCAATAATTTTGTTTGGGATTGTGCCTGAAGCAAGGCCGCTTGGGTTTGAGGTAACTTGTCTTTGAGTTCAGCTTCAAGTGATTGCGTTGTTTGTAAAAACCACAAACTTACCCAGCAGAGCAAGAGAGCAACAGCAACGAAAATTGCGATTGCTTTTGGTAATAACTGACGAGAGAGCGGGGCTGAAGTATTAATTTCCATCACACTATACCAATGTACAAATGAAGCACTTGCCAATTGGCATATCCTTATTTAAAGATATTCCTAAGCTAGTGTAATGGATTGACCTTTTATTTCAATAAGGTTAACTGTTAACCCTTAATGGTTAACGCTTTTTATTGACCCAGGCCCAAGTCATTAATATTTCAATGGGCTCTTGTCCGGTTTCATCGGTAATAGAAACGGGAACCACCATATCGCCTTTATCCTCAGATTCAATCAACTTGATTTGCTCATCGGTCAGCTTCGCCTCGGCCACTAAGGCACCTTTCATTCTTTTTTGAAAGTTAACTGTCATTGATTTTAATAGAGGGACATGGGTATCTGGAACATTCATGCCAAATACGATACCTGTTGCAGATTCTGCCAACAAAGAAGCGGCAATCGCATGAATACCACCAATATGATTCTGTACTTTCTTTTTATTAGCCAAAGTTAATTTTACTTTATTATTACTGACTTCAAGCAATTTAATGTTTGACGTGTTGGCGTACTTTACGGTTATACAAAATAGCTTAGTCAGTAAAAAGCTATGCATCGATTTTGGAAACATATGTATTTTACGAACAGCTTTGCTAAATTTATTGGCCATTACAGATCCTGATTTATTTTCAATGAGTGCATTCAATCAATACATTGTTATCTAAACTGGTCAGACCTTCAAGCGAAAACTTGTCCTAGAACGTGCAATTGCACAAGCTAAATAATGTTTGAAACAAAACTCAAGTGCAATTCTCCTTATGCAATTGAGAAAAATGGGCTTGCTTAAATAAAGATGGAAAAATTTAGTTGCGGCTTTTATTTATTAGAATAATGTCATAAGCAATTCAAGTAGAGTTCCAGCCTGTCTTCCTGCAGCGTTGCTGACGTTAGCATCAGTTTAACTTGCGTTAACTCCTCCGCTTGGGTTCAATCTATCACTCTTCTCAACTCAGGTATTTGTTGACTGGGCTGAGCATCTATAGGTTCTTGTTCAGTTTTCTCTTTTGATTTACAGTATGATTATAAAAACTTTTTAAAGATTTATTAGTGCGTCTATACATAGGCCTTCTCCTACCTTACAAGGTAGTATACCTTGCAAGGTCTCACTAATAAGTTGTTATAAGGCATGATGACTATGGCGTCATATAAAAGTTTTGTATGTCTAATCGATGATTATCTTAGTGAGATTAAATCTACTAATCCTGCGAGGGAATCAAAAGATTGGTATCTCTTAAATCATTTAAACAAGCTGTCTTCAAATTGCCATAAATCAAATTCGGCCAAAGACGTTAGTAATAGTATTAAAGCTTTAATGCACTTTACAGTGGACAGCTTAGATTGGAATTCCGATCTAGCGGTTAAAGTTAATAGTATTGCTGAATATCATGCTGGTTTAATTAAAGCGTGTGAGTAAATGCCTTATAACAAGGGTTTTCAAGTCGGACAAATTACAGTTGGCTTTTTGTTCGTGCCTCACTTATTTTAGCCAACTGCAATTTGCCGCTTAAAACGGCGTTATAAAGCATCAATATGAATAATGAATTAATACTAGCAATGGCACTCCGGTTCGAAAAAGAAAGAGGAAAACTCGATCCCTATTTTGAACCAAGGCTTGAAGAATCAGGGATAGGGTCCTTAAAAATCGAAAATATCGTGAAAGAACTGACTTCCTATATTCTTCAAAATTTAAATTCTGAGAATGAGTTATTGTCTACTGCTGTCTTTGCTCTTGGCAAATCATATGATGACTCTCATTCAGGTTTATATGTGGAAGTGATGAAACATTGTCAAGTTACAAATCCATCAGCTTGTTACCAATCAGCTATAGCATTAGGTAATCTAGGCGTACTAATTTTCTCCGATGGTGGAGACGCATCAAAGCCTGAAGAGTACTTACGTGATATAAATAATTACATAGGCGAACATGCTTTATAACAAGCCACTCAAGCGGAAAATTCACAGTTGGCTATTTTTCGCTTCGCTCAATATTATAGCCAACTATAAATTTCCCCTTAGTGGGGCGTTATGTTTCTCAAGGTGGTTATGCAAACTATTATCAAATCTCCAAGTGAGTGTACTGAACTAGAGATCAGTACTTTTGTAAAAATGACAGAAGATGGTGGGCAAGTTTCTAGCTACAAACTTCGAGAAAAAATAGAACGCGCACAAAAATTGGTGTTCATCTGGAACGGTGATGTTTGTGTCGCAATTGCAGCTTTAAAAAATCCAGCCGCGTCATACAAAGAAAAGGTATTCAAAGCCGCTGGCTTAAGTGAAAAATCATCGCTTTATAGTTTCGAAATAGGGTACATTTACGCAACAGTTAAAGGTGTTGGTAATAAATTAATGGAAGCTGTCTTAGAAGCTAATAACGGTGCTATTACTTTTGCAACTACAAGGGATTCTAATGGTGCAATGCAACATTTATTTCCCAAGTTTGGTTTTAATAAGTTAGGTAATTCCTATAAAAATGAGTCAGGTAAATACCTTCTTGGCTTATTCGGCAACGAAACATAACAAGTTGCTTAAACGGACGAAAAACAGTTGGCTTTCGCTCGTTCCTCGCAAATTATAGCCAACTATTTTTCGCCGCTTAGCAAGGCGTTATGCATCAATCGGAGAATTTGTGAAACCTGAGATTATAAATGGAGTTTTTGCAATTACTGGAGCCTTGATAGGTGTAATTGGCACTGCTATTGTGACGAAGAAAAACAAAGAA
>PJEL010002778.1_pt1 | contig 15641 bp, 11 predicted proteins | sample 1853271 | NCBI WGS metagenome assembly PJEL01 (sample SAMN08108733, study PRJNA415343) | Invertebrate metagenome, whole genome shotgun sequencing project. | host: Globobulimina | place: Sweden: Gullmar Fjord | collected 2015-08
AAAAGAAAGAAATAAAAGTTGAAGTCAAAAAATCAACAAAAAAAGAAGAGAAAGTTGAAATTAAAGTAAAAAAAGTAGTAAAATTACCGGCTAATCCTAGAATTGTAACAGAACCTCTGCTACCTTTTGATAGATGGTTCAATTCAAAGAAGGGTTTTAAATCACATTGGAAAGCTGGTATGAAAGCATACACAAACACTTCAGTACGTCTTACTTATAAACAGTGGGATGAGATTTTTAAGAGCTACTAGGAGGGTATTAAATGTCTAGGTCTGTAACTTTCAATGGAATTACCCAGTTCAAACCTGGTGGAATTTCGAAAACTGATGTTAGTGCTTTAGCAAACATTGGATTGGCTTCTAATGGTATTATTGGTTTGATAGGTGAGGCAGATGGTGGTGTTCCACAAACTGCTATTACTATTGATGATCCAGCATTAGCTAAAGAAACTTTTACTAGTGGTCCATTAGCTGATGCTATTAGGATTGCTTTTGAACCTTCTGGTGATCCTAGAATTCCTGGTGGAGCTTTTAGAGTCATTTGTGTTAAAGTTAATGATACAAGTGGTACTCAGTCTTCAAGAATATTTTATTCTAAGATTCCACCAGTACTTGGTGCTAATACAGGTACTGATACAACAGGTGGTGGGAGTACAACAACTGTAATTAATGTTGCCGGTGGTGGTCTTACAGTTAATGCAGAAGTTGGTAATCATCTTGTTATAGGATCTGAAGCTAGGGAAATTATTTCCAACGCTGCTGCAGCTATAACTGTTTCACCTGGTTTTTCTATAGCGCCTGCAACTGGACTTGCGGTGGCAATTAGAGCTATGCAAGATTATGTAGCTGCTCCACTAAACAACTTAACTATCACAGTGGCTAATGGTGGTATGACAATTGATGCTTTTATTGGTAATACAGTTAGAATAGGAACTGAAGAAAGAACTATTACTGATAATACAGCTACAACTATTGTTGTTGGGGTAGCCTTTACTTCTACTACATTAGGTCAAATTGTTGAAGTTCTTGCTCCATCTTTTACTTTAACCAGTAGAGATTATGGAGTTCATAATAATAGAATTAAACAAGAGTTTGAAGCAGGTTCTTCTAAAGGTCATTCGTGGACTACTAATTTAGATACAGCTACTCAGACTAATGATGATATCGGTGCTAAATCTTTTTTAGAAGTTGAATATGTTGGAGCTACTTTAAGAGTTCTAAGGTTTGCAGGTTTAACTGATGGTGCTGGTAGTAATACTACAGTAATTGATGCTAGTGCTGGATTAACAATTAATGCTGAGACTGGCTTCATAGTTTATGCAGATGATGCTGGAACATTAGATGTTGATAATATTAGAAAGATTGCTTCAAATACAGCATCTGATATAGTTGTTACTAATGCTTTTACTAATTTAGCAGATGCTGCCACAGCTCCAGGAGTTGGTACTAATATCGAAATTCGTACTGGACAAATTCATACTGGTACTTTAACAGCAGTAGCTACAGCAAATACATGTACTTTAGAAACTACAATAGATGTGGCTTTAAATGAGCTAGATGGTATGATAATAGCTATTACAGCAGGAACTGGTGTTGGGCAGCGAAGAGTTATTGCATCTAATACAGCTGGTAATAGTTCAACAGTAACAGTAGAAAAAGCTTGGGTTACACAACCAGATGCTACTTCTGTATATGCATTGAGATATACTACAGATGCTAATGTTACAATTACTGGTGCTCAAGGAGCTTCGACTTCGTTGACTTCTAGAGTAGCTGTTAACGGTGCAGTTGCAGCTGGTGATTTAAGTCTTACTTTTGCTCAGAATGAAACTATTCAAGAGCTTGTAAATAGAATTAATCAGAATACTGATTATTCGGCTGCAGTTCCCGGTGGAGTTGATACTCTTGCATTAGTTAGTGATTTTGATTTTGGGCATACAGCTTATAGAGTTGAAGTTAGGAATGACAAAGGATCTGAAACTGTTCCTAGTGCTAGGATAGCTTCAACAACTAGCCCCCAGGTTACTTGGTTGAATAATTTTCGTAAAGATAATCAACAAGTTGTTGATAGTTTTACTGATAATAATGAACTAGTTACAGCAGTAAAAAGTACTTCTGCAGGATTAGGGATAGGAAGTGATGCTCCTGAGTATACGGGAGGAGTTGTCGGGACAGTTGTAGACACCTTTGTATTCCTTTCAGGTGGAGTTAGGGGAACTAGTGTAAATCAAGATTGGCAAGATGCTTTCGATTTATTGCTCCAAAGTAGAGTAAATCATGTTGTACCATTAATTACTGATGATCTTTCTGGACAAGGTTTTGGATCCACAGCAACTTTCTCTTCAGTAATGGCTCAGTTCCAAAGTTTCTTATCAGATGCTAATGGCATTGAAAAGAATGAGTGTGGTGGTTATGTAGGAATGGATGCTACTTTAGCCAATCTTATTTTAGAAGCTAATAACTTCCAAGATAAGCATGTTCAATTGTGTGGTCAGAAAACTACTTGGTTGAATGTTGATTCTAACTTAACTGAAATGGATGAGTGGGCAACAGCAGTGGCAGCAGCTGGTATGAGAGCTGGAGCTGAAGAAGTTGGTGAACCACTTACTTGGAAGTATATTAAAACTTCTACATTAACTCAAGATTCTGGATGGGATCCTTTAGATAGAACAAATGCTAACTCTGCTATTGAAAATGGTATTCTTTTTGCTGAAACAGTAGAGGGAAAAGGGTTTAGATGGGTAAGAGATCTAACTACTTGGACTCGTGATGATAACTTAGCAAGAGCTGAAGGTAGCGTTGTAGACGTTACTAGGTATATTGCTTATGGTCTTAGAACTCATTTAGAAGATGAATTTACTGGTGTAAAAGCCAAACCAGTTAATGCTACAGCTATGAAAGCTGCAGCAGAACTTTGGTTAGAAGAGGCTAGAACTGATAATATTATTGTTGACAGTACTGATTTAGACACTAGTGAAGTTCTTTATGCTTTTAATAATATTAGAGTAAAAATCTCTGGTGATGTAGCTACTCTTAGAGGGAACTACTTTCCAGCAGTTGGAATTAATTTTGAGCTGTTAGACTTGCATGTACAACTACCTACTCAAAGTGCCTAATAGCAAACATTAGAGGGCTTAGTTGGTAAGCCCTCTAAACAGATACAAAGGAGAAAAGAATGGCTATCGCAATCGGAGCAAATTTAACAGCTGACATTACGGCTTTTAGGGCCAGATTAGACCCTAAATCTGTTGGGGCTACTAACCAAAATCTTTTGCCTCTGCCTCCATGTGCAGAGAGTAATAGAGTAGCTGATTTGTTAAGGCAATTGACAGGATTAATTGATTCAGGTACACTAACATCTAATGGTTCTCATGTAGTTGCTGATACAACTAATTTGATTACTTCCCCAGTCGCTACTGATTTGGCTACTGCTCAAACTCTTGCTAATGAACTAAAAACTGACTATAATGCTCATAGAATTTTAGAATCTAATGTGCATAACCAAGCTGACTCTGTTAATGGGGTTACTTCAGCCAATGCTACAAATCTTCCCACACTACAAACCTTAATAACTGAAATCAAAGCTGATTATAATGCTCATAGAGTTGTAACTGCTGCAGTTATTCATGGTGCTGCAGATGCCACTAACACAGCTACTTCACCTGATGCTACAGATCTTCCTACTGCTCAAACACTTGCTAATGAGTTAAAAGGTGATATGAATGCTCATAGAATTTTAGTAACAGCTTCTGAACATGCTACTGCAGACGCTATTAATGTAATAGCTTCAGCTAATGCTACTAATCAACCTACTCTTGAGACTCTCTTAAATGAAATGCAAACTGATTATAATGCTCATAGAATTTTAGTTTCTACCACAGTTCATACAGTTGCTGACACAGCTAATCCTATTACATCAGCAGATGCAACTGATTTAGCTACTGCTCAAACATTGTGTAATGAGTTAAAAACTGATTTTAATCTCCATAGAGTATTGATTGGTAGCTCTGAACATAATGTTGAGGATGAAATTAATCCTATTACATCAGCTAATGCTACTAATCAACCTACCCTTGAAACATTATCTAATGAGTTGAAAGCTGACTATAATGCTCATATTCTTTTAGATGATACAGAACATCATGGCGCACTAGGTACTTCTGCAGCCATTACTGCTGCTGATGCAACGGATCAAGCGTCATCAGAGACACTGGTTAATGAGATTAAAACTAATTATAATCTTCACATTGCTTTAACTGGTGGTGGAGAACATGGTGCAGCTGATGTAACTAATGATGTAACTTCAGCTAATGCTACAGATCTTCCTACTCTTCAAACTCTGGTAACCGAAATTAAAGCTGATTATAACGCTCATTTGATTCTTCTTACTGCAGGTACCCATACAAATGCTGATATTGCTAATTTGGCTATATCACCAGATGGTACTGATTTAGCTACATCAATTACTTTAGCTAACGAAATTAAAGCAGCTTATAATATTAATATTGCTCTTGTAGCTCAAACTATTCATGATATGGCTGATTTAGCTAACCCTATTACAGCTGTTAATGCTACTGACTTAACTACTGCAGTAGCTTTAGTTAATGAACTTAAAACTGATTATAACCTTCATATTGCAGCTGCTTCAGTGGGAATCCACACAACTGCAGATATTGTTAATGCTGTTACTTCTCCTGTAGCTTCTGATCTTGCTACTGCATTAACTCTTGCTAATGAGATGAAAGCTGATTGGAATCTTCATTTAGCAGAAGCTTCTACAGATGTTCACAATACTGTAGACGGTTTAAATGTTGTTGCCTCAGCAGATGGAACAGATCTTCCTACATCAATAGCATTGGCTAATGAATTAAGAACAGATTATAATGCTCATGCCGGTTTAATTAGTGGTTCTGCTATATCAGTTTCAGATCAAGCTGCTTTTACTACCGTTAATTCATTAGTAGGTTGTACTGTTACTTTTGATGGGAACATTACTGCAGCTTTAGCAGGAACGACAGCTACAGTAATTAGTAATACCACTTCAGTTTTAAGTTTTGCTCCCAATGATTTAGCTGCCACACCAGCAGCTGGAGATACTTTTGCTGTAGCATATACTGCTGTTGATTCTGATTTGGATGTTTTAGATAGCTCAAAAGGTTTAGGAAATACTGCAGCTGGAGTTTATCAGAATGGTCCTAGTATGCTGAATGCCTTTATGAAGCTTCTAACTCGTATTGGTACTGTTCCTGCATATATGACAGCATCTGCTGCCCAGCCTTTTGGTGCTTTTAGCCCACATGCCGGTGGTAATGGAGCAACAGGGCATGGTGGAGCTGCTTTAGTATCTGCATCTATTGAGGCTTGTAGGGCAGCTGTAGCAGCTTATACAGCCCCTGCATAGCACTTGACTAGTTCATGATTTTATTGTATAATAAGGTTATGAGACCTGTCTTGTTCACCAGACAACAGTGTCGTTTACATCCTCCAGGTTAACTGGGGGATGTCTTTTCAGTGATGCACCCTGGAACTGATCAATTCCTTCGATCAACCTTCAGTGTATCCCATCAGAAAAAAATCAATAAAAACAAAGGAAATTTAAGGAGAATAGGATGCCTACTTCTGAACCAAAAGCAAATGTAAACTCGTCACCACAAGTTTTTAGTGGCCCAAGGGCACTGTTTCGTATTGGAAATACCCCTGTTGGTTACGCTTCTAACGTATCTGGTGAAGAAACCATCGAATCGGTGGCCTAGAAAGGTGACTTTTTAAGGAAAAATTACGTGAATTGCTGGAACCCTAAAATATACACTGGTGATGTCATGGGAATCAGCAGCCAAGCTCCTGAGGAAACTTGGGAGAAGGTTCAACGACTACTCAATGGTGAGTTTATAGTAGAGGATTCAATGAATCTATCGAAGGTATACAAAAATCTTAGTAAACATGAGCTTCGCTCAGCGGTAATTGGAATGATACTTGGAGATGCAAGCATACAATTGAGATATGGTAAATCTCGTATACAAATGGGTCATAGTCCTAAAGTTGAGGATTATATCCAAGTTAAAAAGTATGTTTTGGAACAAATTCCAGGTATGTGGTGTCATTATAAACATACTCCTCATGTTAATCGTAAAATAGGTAAAACTTATCCTACGATTAAAGTTTGGACAAAAACACATCAATTTCTAACTAAAATTAGAGATAGGATGTATAAACCAAACAAAATAGTAACTAGAGGAGTATTAAGCAGTTTGACACCCTTAGGACTAGCTATGTGGTACATGGATGATGGACATCTTTCTTTACATCATAATGTAAAGAGATACGTTACTGATTCTAATATACCTTCTGAAAGAAGTATAAGTACTAGACCTATTATTTTAAATACTCATGGGTTTACTGAGGAAGAAAATGAAGTAATTAAAGATTATTTCAAAGATTTTTGGGATATAGAATGTAAAGTAAAACCTGAAAGAACTAGGGGTCTTTTTTGCATCTATATGAATACAACAAATGCTAGAAAATTTGTTGATATAGTTAGACCATATGTTTTATGTGTTCCTTCTATGCACCATAAAATCGATTTCAGGTATACAAAAAACTCACCAGAACTTCTAAAGTACAATATTGAATATTGGACAATGAAGAACGAGCACGAGTGCGTAACATCTCAAGTAAGTGAGATGGTGATATAGTCTGAACTCATAGGAAACTATGAGAAGTAGAAGATAAACTCTTTTACGATAACATTTTGCGATTTCGAACCAGTTGAAGTGCTTAACCTTTTAGAGGTTAGAGAGCATGTTCCAGTAGCTTATCGATGTACACTGAATGCAGCAGTATTTCGTATTATTGGATCTTCAATTAAAAAAATGGGGATCATGCCGCGCCTTCAGGATATCATCCATTCTGTTGGTATGTCTGCAGCTATTGAGGATGCAGTTCCAGTTAGTGGTGTACGAAAAGATATGTCCTTTTTTCAGGGTGTTCGTTGTGCTGGTCATACCTGGGATACAACAGCTAGAGGATTGACTGCTGATAACATTACTTTCGTAGCCGTTAAAGTGACTGATGAATCAGAACGATAGTCAATATTATTGTTGACTACATTACAATAAAATATTAGACTATATTATAATATAATTTGGTGGACAAGGAGATATTATGGATCAATTTTCTAACTTAACTGCTATACCAGTTGATTTAAAGCATGAATTTAGTATAGATTATCTATCTAAAGTTGATGGTAAACGGTATAGAGGTAAGTTTACAACAAAAAAACTAAGTATTATGGACATTTCTAGAGTACAGGTTAGAACTCTTCAGTTAAATGGTGGTTTTCACTATGATGAGAGTAAACCTGGAGTTGGTGTTACTAAATCTCAATCTATAACATCTAATATTCTCGCTCATTTAGAAGTTTCTTTAATACAAGTACCAAATTGGTGGGATTTAGAAAATATTATTGACTTAGATCTAGTAACTCATGTTTATGAGAAAGTTGGTGATTTTGAAGCAGGAGTAGACTCCCCTCTTTCAGAAGCCGTTGTCAATACTGGAAGCGGCCAAGAAGATAGCGGCAAAGAGAGTCAAGGATCCGGGGCCGTTGGACGTTCTACGAAGGTGGGTGGAGGGGAAGTACTCCCTTCCATGGACCCATAGTAGTATACAGTGCCAGACTCTTATAGAGTTATGGACATCATTTTTTGAGGATTATTATCTTAATAATAAGATAGAAACTCATAGAACAGAAGATGGTGAGGTTATGTTAGAAACAGGAGATCCTTTAATTGATAAGTGGGAAAGGGAACTTGCAATGGGGATTGAGCCTGATTTATTAGATGGGATGTCTGATGAATATAGAAGAAAAGTTGAAGGAAAGAGTGTTGCTGAAGCCGAAACTATTATTCCTGAGTTCAATGATGATTATTCGACCATGATTTCTGACTCTGGTGGACTGCTTGGTCAGTGATTATTTTAATTTTTTAGTTAATTTTTTTAAATTATTTTTATTATTTTTCTTTATTTATGCGTTTTTTGGAATCCATAGGAGCCGTTAATGCCTTCAGCATCAGATAAAGTAGTCCTCGAAATAGGCTTGGATGCCAAAAAAGTTCCTAAAGGTATTAAAGACCTTCAAAAAAAATTCGAAGACCTAGCTAAAAAACTAGAAAAAATAAATGAAAGTATAGTTAAAGGGTTCAAATCCCAAGAATCTGCCCTAGTTAAAGTTGCTTCTGCTGCTAAGAATTCTGCTGCTGCTGTAGCTGCTGCTGAAAAACAAAAAGTAGATGCAATTCAAAAAGCTAATAAAGTTATTGATGAGCAAGAAAAGAAGTTAACCAAGCTTCAGAAAACTATGGCTAAACTTAAGAGTGCCGGTAGAGGTGCTGCTGGGTTAGCTGCTGGGGGTGCTGCTGGTTTTGCTGGATACATGATGGGTGGTATACAACAATCTGTTGCAGCTTACTCACAATATGGTATGTCTATTAGAGGTCTTACGGGAACTGGTATCAGTAGGAAGCAACTTGGTAGGGCTACTGGTAAAGGTATAGGTCTCGGTTATGGAATGTCTGAGACAGCTCAGCAAGCTATTGGAATAGGGAGAGCGACTGGTAGAGCTGCAGATGTAACAACTGCACAACAGTTTGGTTATGCTGCTGGTGGTATGGGTGTCGGTGAAGCTGGTGGCATTATGGGTGCTCTTTATAAAGGTGGGGTGGGTTTTGGGGGAAAGGATCAACAAGGTAGGAAAGAGCTTTCAAAAATAATAACATCTGGAATGGAAGCTGGATTAGATAGAGGTAAAATTCCAGAGTTTGCTGGATCAGTAAGTAAAATTGTGGATCAGATGTCTGCAAGAGGTGTTGGTAAAGCAGATGTAGGAGGGGCCGCTGGGGGTTTAGGTTGGTTAATGAAGGGTCTAGGTATGAAAAGCCCAGAAAGGGCCATGCAGGTTGCACAGGGACTTGACACAGGTATCAGAACTCCAGGTGGTGGAGAAGCTGGCCAGGCTATGATGCTCCAAGCTTTTGGGTTTGGTAAACCAGGTGGCACAACAGATATTTATGAGGCTACTAAGAGACAACAACAAGGTTTTTTTGGGGGAGAAAAAGGTCAAGGAATAAAAAATGTTCAGGATGTTCTTAGTGAGTTTGTAGATCAGTATGGTGAGAAAGGTGTAGGTGGTAAGACAGAATCTATGAAGATGGCTAATTTCATGGCTTCTAAAGTATTACCTCTTACATTAGAACAAGTAGAACAACTTCAGGAGATTAATAATACAACTGAAAGTCAGGAAGAAAAAAATAAAAAAATTGCTGAGATATTAAAGAAAGCAGAACCTCTTGATAAGCAAATGCTTACTCAAACTAAGAAGGGTTTTACTGGTGTTGCCTCTAGAGTAGCTGGTTTAGAAGCTAAGATGATTGCTATGGGGGCTAAATACTGGGGACCTATGACTAAGATCCAGGAAACGTCCTTAGATCTTATGTCTAAATTTGCTGGTCCTTTAGCTGATGGGATTTCTAGACTAATACTAGCTGTTGAAAGTCTAGTTACCAATCTTCAGCAAATTTGGGCATGGGCAAAAGAAAGGTGGGGTGGTGTTACTAGCCCCCTTCAAAGTGTAAGTTCTGTTGGTGAAAAAGCTAGTGAAGCAGTTTCTAGTAGAATTGATATGTGGAAAAAAACAGTTTCAAGTAGAACAAGAGGAGTTACCCCTAGAACTTTAGGTCAAGCAGTTTATGGGGTAGCTGGGCCAGAAGTTGGATCTTGGACTGGTAGAGCTAGTTTAGAATCAGGTAAAGAAAAAGAAAGAATGCTAGGTATAGCTGCTGGTAGAAGAAAACAAATTAGTAATTTATTTAAAGGAATACAAAAAGAATTTCCTGGTCAGAGTAGGTCAGCATTGGAAAGAATGCCACTAACAGAAAAAGCTGCTGGATTAGCTAGGAATATGGCCTCTTCAAGTTTTAGGGTAGGATCTGGTGGAATAAAAAGGTTTGCTCAGGAAATTGAATCACCTACTTCTAAAGCAGTAGGTAGATTGAGTCCAAGAGATAGGGCAGCTTTTGATGAAGCAAAAAGAGGTTTTAAATCAAGAAAAGGTGGGGATATAATTAATTCTCAATTTGTTAAGTATGCTAAAAATTTAACAGCATCAGTTATTAAAAATACTGATTCTAATAATAAAGTAACTGATTCTTTAACAAACTTCAGAAAACTTGTTGATGCTGGCAAATGGAATGTTCCTAAAAGAAAGAACAAAGCTGATAAAACAAAACCTCAGGTAAAGCCATAAATGACCAACGAACTTAAAAATAAAGATCCTTTTGGTTCAGTAATAAGGGATATACCTAGAACACATGTAAAAACAACATGTTGGGTATACTCTCATATTAATGAAGTACCTAAACCTTTTTACCCTGGTGAAGCAGCAGGTAAAATAAACTGTACTGTAGATTTGTTGTCTTGTGATACTAACAAAACAATTAAAGGTGGAGGTTCAGCTAGCTTTACTTTAGCTCCAGCTCGTAATTATGTTAATATGATCTATCCAAATGATTATATTGTTGTTTATTTCAACATGGGGGATGGTAGAGGGAGTATATTAACGTTCTTCGGTTTTGTTGATAGGATTACTAGGAATATATCAACTGATTCTTCAACAGGGGCAACAACCACTAGATACTCATTAGATTGTACAGACTTTACTAAAGCCTTTATTATGACTAATATCTATTTTAATCCTCGCCTTCAAGGTAGGGAGGATCTTCTAGATGATCTTGAGATCACATCAAATCTAGGTGGTGTACAGTTTTATTTAAAAGGTGTAACTCTTTCAGGTAATCCAGCTGAGTTTGTTTTAAGTCTAATAATAGCTCTTTTTGGTTTCAATAGTCAATGTAGACTTCCTGAAAGTTTTCCAATAAATGGAACGAATGCATATAGGAATAGAAGTTTTATTAAAAATTATTCAGAAAAGTTACTCCCAGAAGCTGTTAGAAAAGCTATAGGAGAAGGTAAAACAGCTAGAGAATTTGAGGAGAATATTTTAGCTGCTGCAGCAGATCTTAAGGCAAAAGATAAAGATTTTAAACCAGATCCTAAAAAGAAAAAAAGTGAGAGTAATGTTAGATACATTGAACAAGCTTTAACACAAGCTAAACTTCCAGCTAATACAATAAGTTCACAAGCTTGGAAAACATATAGGTCAGTTGAAGCTAATATGGTTGCTGGTAATGAGAAAAAATATTTACTAGATCTTATTGATCTATCTTTAGTAGAATCAGAATTAATGGATGGTAGATTAATTGGGCAGATGATTAGTTGGGAACAGGGAAGTCTTTGGGAATTAATGAATTCTTTTTCTAATGACTTTGTAAATGAATTATTTTGTGACCTAAGACCTACGGCCAAGAAACGTCCAAGTAGTAAAACACATGACTCTAAAAATAAAGATAGAGGTCAAGCTGGAGTTTCTTCCTACATTATAGAGCCAGATGATGTTGAGGCTAATACACCTGGAGATGGGAACACAGGTGCTGTTAGATTTCAACCAGCTGTTATTATGAGAGAATACCCGTTTAGTACGATACAAGGTATCGTACCTCCAGAAAGCTTTAAAATTTTAGGTAAACAAGTTGGTTTAATGGAGTTTGGGGCTATTTTTTCATCAAAACCAAATCAACCTGGTAGACATACAATAAGACTCACTACTAGAAAACTTGAGGAGTTAGCTGAGGTTCAAAAGGGTAATAAGTCAATAATTGATCTTCCTTTGGTGGATAAGTCATTAGATGTCTCAGTTATTAGTGTAAAAGATATTATTCAAGAGAGTGTCGGTAGATCTGATGCTGATCATGTTAATTTAATTGAAGTTTACAGTGATATAACATCAGGTCATGTAGCTCAGAGTGGATCTAAGTTTTTATCAAGAGTTTTGAATCCTATGCTAACTCCAACTCAAATCATGAGACATGGATTACGTCCTAGAAAATATGAAAGTCCTTTTGGTAAATTCTCTTCAGCATTAAATGTTTATGGTGGTACTGTAGATAATATTTCTAATCAACAACTTAATTTTAGATGGGTATTGCTTTTAGATCACTGGTATCAACATAATATTGAATATTTTAATGGGACTATATCTACTAGAGGGTTTCCAGAAATTAGAGTAGGTTATAGATTAGATATTTTGGAAAGACATGAATCCTATTATATTGAAGGTGTAAGTCATTCTTGGACTTTTGGGGAACCTCTCACAACAACTTTTACAGTTACTAGAGGTCAAAGAAACGATCCTTTTCCTGTATCAGTACTTCCAGCAACTAAGCCTTTTATGGGAAGTAGATCTATAAGTAAGGATAGTAGGTTAGATCAGTTTTTTAAGCAGAGAGAAGTTCAAGCTAATGAAAGTTATTCAATGATAGCTGGTCAAGCTGTTGAAAATAGAGATCAAAATGAGATAGATAATATATCACAGAATAAATCTCAGTGGTCTAAAGAGAGAAGGGGATACATATCAGCTGATTCTACTGAATTATCATCAATTATTGAGAGAACAGAGAAAAGTAAACTTAGTAGAGATTTTTCAATAGATCAGTTTTTAAAAGATTTTGATAAAGATTTGGAGAAAAAAATATAAATGGAATATTATTTAATAGAAGATGATGGTACTATAATTAGTTCATCACAGCATCATCCATTTAGGAGTATTAATAAGAATTTATCTCCCTTATTAGGTGTTATTCTAACGGTAGAGCCTTGTGATAATGACAATAACTTATCTTTAGGGGTAGGAGTTAAGAGGGGGGTTAGACACGAATGTACTGTATTATGTAGTCAGAACTATGATTTTCCAGATATTTTAATACCAAATGTTATAATTACTCCAACTGCTCCAAGTAATATAGATAATTATTCTGAAAATATTCCTAGAGGATCTACTAATTTAATTGATGGCCATTCTTATGATAGTGAATTAGTAGGGGTAAATCCCTATAGGTTGGATGGGGAATGGTGTATTGTTGATTTTATAAACAGTAATTCAGTATACCCTTTTATAAGTAATTGGTTCCCACACCCAGCTAATATATTTGATCCATCAACTAGTGGAAGAGAAGTAAAAGCTGGAAGTACTACAAGTACTTATTTAGTTCAGGCAGATATAGTTAAAGGAAAATCAAGATCTTATGATTCCTCAAACGGTGTTGTAAGTATGCTTAGTCTTGATGGAAATACATACTACGACACTCAGGAAGCTGGAAGGTCAGTAACTGTTGATGAAGAAAACAATAGGTCAGTTAGTAATGTTGATGGTGGGGGTCATATACAAGTTGATGTGAAAAAGAAAGCCCAGGTAGAACTAAATTGGAATCCTAAACCAACCAAAGGGCCTAGATTGGGAGCTGGAAGTAATTCAACATCTCCAGTTCAAGAAAAGAGTTTTCCTCATTATGATGATCCTACTAAAGCAGGTACACCAGAGAATAGGGAAACGAAAAGAACTACAATTAGACATGACCAGTTCTCTATGCTTCAGAAGACTAGTCAATTTAATGTTTCTTGTGAGGATCAAACATCTGAAGACGGTGGGAAAGCTGGAGAATATACAGTATCTGCAACAAATCCAATAACACTTGCGGTTACTCCTGAATCTGGTGAGCCAGCTAATTTGATTCAAATAGCAGATGGTCAGATAATGATCACAACCTCAGATGGATCAACAGTTGCTATAAGTGATGATAAAATAAATTTAGCAACCTCAGGAGGAGGGTCAATACAACTTCAGGGAGGTCTTCTTTCTATACTAGCTGGTGATGGTATTGTTATGAATACACCTGTTAAAATGGGTGTTACAGCAGTTGAAGCAGCTATGTTGGGTACTACCTTTAAAACTGCTATGGATATATACTTATCAGCAGTTAAAGTTGCAGGAGATGCCCATGGTTTAACATTAGGGTTACCACCAGACAATAAAGCTTTTATAATAGCTTTAACAGCTGCTAACACTGCTTTATTATCAACTGTATTAACTTGGGTTAGTTCTCAGATTAAGGTAAGTTAATGGCTTGTTTACCTACATTACCATCTTTTAGTATTCCTGGATTGAGTTTAAGTATCCCTTCTCTCAATTTACCAAGTCTACCTACTTTCGATTTACCATCTTTAAATGTAGAGATGCCAGCTTTATCTCTACCTCCAATACCATCTTTTAGTATTCCTGGGTTTAGTTTAGCAATACCTACATTGAGTTTACCTACATTACCAACTTTTAATTTACCGTCTTTAAATGTAGAGATGCCAGCTTTGTCTTTACCACCTATCCCCAGCTTCAGTATTCCTGGGCTTAGTTTAGCAATACCAACATTTAGTTTGCCAAGTTTTCCTATACCTAGCTTAGAATTATTCATGAAGTGCCCAACTTCTACTGTAACGGAGAACTTGTAATGTCATCAGAACTTAAAAAACATATCTCCAGTACTACCGTATCTTTTCCAGATAGGAGATTTTGGAGTTATGGTGGTGGTTGTTGGAAAGAAGAATTAGGATCTATTTACACAATAGGTATTTATGATCTTGAAACTGATGAGTATATAATAACTAATGCACATCCTGACAAGCTTAATAAAGAATTTTCTCCTGCTCTTTATGAGTTTATTACACCACCAAGTTCTTATGAAATAACTGAGCCAGCTGCTATTGTAGTTGTTCCTCTTCAAGATGGTGGAAAATATGTTGAATCCCAAGGTAATTTGTTTAAAGAAATAAGAATATCTGGTACCTTTGGTTTAAGACCAGCTCCAGCTACTAATCAAATAGTTCCAGGTTTAAGTGAAGCAACAGGTATTAGTTTAGAAAAACCGGCTTTTTTAGATGCTTTTACTAAGGATGATCGAGGTCTTGATCCAAAAGAAATTACTGGTTTTGATCAAGCAACCTTTCTAAGAAACGTTTTTAGAACTTATTTTGATTTAAAAGGTGGTTCAGATTCTAGTAAATATACAATGATTTGGTCTGCTCATAATGAAGGTGAGGTTTATGCTGTAGAACCTATCTCATTTGTAGTAACAAAAAGTGCCTCAAATCCTTTTGTACCTGAATATCAGATACAATTAAAAACTTTATATAAGTTAGATGAGTTAACAAAATTTCCTTTTGATACTGTTTCAGTGTTTCAAGCTTTTTCTAATTTGACTCAAAATATTAGAAAATTTGGAACTGATATGTTTGTTCATCTTAATGAAATAGCTAGTAATATAACTGCATTAGCTCTTTTACCGGGAAATTTAGTTAACAACATGCTTTCTGTTGGGGTAGATATTGTAAATGGATTAGCAGCTATTAAAAATTCTGTAGAGAATTTTGGGGATATTATATCAAGAAATACAATAGCTGCTTTTGCTAGTAATGTTAGGGCTATGAGTGAGGCTTTTAATACCTCAGAAACAGCTAGAGAAGATTATGATGCTGATTATTTATCCCCATCATCAAGAGATATGCGTAATGGTTTAAAGAAGATTCAAAGGCTTGCTGAATCTATATTAGCTAATGATGCTTTATGGCTAACTAATACAAAACAAACTAAGATATCTGAACAAACTCAAGCCTATGTGGATGTTTTAGGAGATAATCCATTTA
>PJEL010002779.1_pt1 | contig 15641 bp, 9 predicted proteins | sample 1853271 | NCBI WGS metagenome assembly PJEL01 (sample SAMN08108733, study PRJNA415343) | Invertebrate metagenome, whole genome shotgun sequencing project. | host: Globobulimina | place: Sweden: Gullmar Fjord | collected 2015-08
AAAAGTAGCTACCTACTACTAGCTAGCCTGCAATGCACAAGTCTCCCATTCAATAACTGTCTTCTAACTGGTCACTGAAATTGAAACAAAATGTCCATTCTGTAAATTACGATTTAGAACTCTTACGAGGCTGCGTCTAGATGCTCCTCTTGAGGGTGACTGTTGCGCAAAAGGGCGTTTGGCTGGAACGGTCGTTAGCAAGGTAGAGGTGCCAGAGAAGGATCAGAGAGTTGTTTTTGAAGATCCTCAGTTTTTAGAGTGGTTAGAAGGTCTCTCATGTATAATCTGTAATGGATCGGAGCAAGAAGATCAACTGTTACTCTGCGACGGGTGTGACCAGGCTTGCCATACTTTTTGTCTGGGACTCACCACGGTGCCAGAGGATGCTTGGTTTTGCTCACATTGCCAAGCAGCTCGTGGTACTCCGGTTGGTGAGGTAGAAACTATCTCAGAGAGTCCGTATGGGGGCAATTCTAGGCGTCTGAGAAGAAGGATATCACACTCACGGCCATATGCTCTTATAGATAGTGATGAAGGGTTGGAAGATTCCCAAGACTACTCCTCCCCGGATGAAATTGTCGAAACGATTGAGCGTTCAGAAAATCCGAGACGGTTGGCAAGACGGAATATGAATTCTATTGGACGACGTAGGCGGGGTTCTTCAAGAGGAAACCTTGAAGGAGACTCTCGTGCCAGGTTGCAGGAAGACTATGAAGCAGTTGAGAGAATGAAACGGAATTGGGAATCTCTTCGAGAGGGACGTCTCAGCTTTGATGATATAATTGAATCAGAAGAATATGTTGACCTGGTGAGTCCAGGTGGGGAAAGTGCACCCTCCCAGTTGAAGTCCACGAAAATCAAAAGCCCCCAAGAATCTCGTCCTATTCCTATAGTTAAAGACAAATTTTCTCCACCCTTGTTGGATTTACGTTCTAGACTGCGTTTGCAGCTTTTGAACCATGAAAGAGATCATGTTGGTGTTGTGCATGATGCTGCCACTATGAATACACCAACAAGCAGCATCATGGCAGGTCAGAGAAACAGGCCAAGCTCTTGGAGGAATGGTAGAGTGACTACTCTTGGGGACTTATCTTTTGGGGCTTCAGTTGCTGCTGGGCGTGTAACTCCCAGATCGCGTGGCAATGGCTCTGTACATAATGCAGCATCACCACACACATCAGGAAGGCTTTTTGCGCACAAGACTCAGTCAATTGTCCATGCAGCAGCAGTTGAAGGCAGTGGGAAAAAGATCGAATCGGAAAGGGAAAATAGTATAATCAGAATGCCAACATTTGATTCGTTTAGAATGACAACGTCTCCTGGTCCATCTTCAGCACGTAAGAAAAGTACCAGTCCCTCCAAAAAGGCTCGGGATCTAGTCAAGGAGCAAATTTCTACAACATTCAGATCCATATATCTACCTCGCAAGATGGAAACTTTTATTCGTGATCATGCGATCAAGGGATTAGTCGAACTCGAACATAGCCAACCTGGGGGTATGAATGCTGACAGTGCTTCTACCATGGTGGATAAGGCACTGGAGGCATACAATAAACTACCATAAGGTATCACGGATTACATTGATATTACTATTGTAAGAATTTACAAAAGGATTCTCCAGGGCGTATCTTCATCGAATGGATCAAGATCATTCATAGGGTGCTCCAAGGAGCCTGGGCCCAGAATGGCAAGGTTTCGGAATGCTGAAACGATTGAGGAAGCGTCATCATTCGCTTTCTCAGGGTCGATATCCACATCGAGAAAGTTTTTATATGATCCAAAGACACCTCCACTTTTAATAGCTTCTCTCAAATATTGCTTCCATATGCAATCAAGAGACAATACTCCTGGGTGGCCCAAAACGACAAGAAGGCTTTTTGCTCGTGTAATTGCTACATTGAATCTGTTAGGGTTCTGGAAGAATTCCCTGCCTAGAGGACCCATATCATTCATATCTGAAATAACAGTACTAATGAAAACGACCTTTTCCTCTTGTCCCTGATAATCGTCTAGGGTTCCTACCCTGACATTCTTCAATCCTTGCTCCCTGAGAAGAGATCTGATCAAGTACACTTGCCTTCTGTAGAGAGCAAGGACGCCAATGTCGTTAGCTCCTACCTCTGTGTTGTCCACAAGATTCTTAATGAGACGTGTGCAGACCACAGCTTCTATTTTATTCGAATACGAGTGTGATTCCCCTTCTCTCGTGTGCTCTCCATTCACACCATAGAAGATTAAAGGCACTTGGCATTCAGATGATCCCTCATCCCACTGTACATTTGGAGGGATTACACGTTCCGTATCTCCTGAATATACTAGCGTAGAGGAATAAAAGAGATCTGAAGGTAACCTCAATATTCCATCATTCGACCGATAGTTTTGACGCAAACTACAGTTATGAGACGGCCTCTTTCCCCCCAAGATTTCGAGGAGACTGGTGCTCAAGCCACATTGACTCGCTACAGAGTTACGAACGATTGGTCCCAACTGCTTTGGATCTCCACATAACCACGATCCCCATGACAGATCTGAGGCGCTACTAGACTTTTTCAGTCCTCGAAGAGGCAAGAGGGTTTCTGGAATGATTGCCTGCCCTGCCTCATCAATCAGGACATGACTGAATACTTTCTCGGGCAAAATTTCGCTTGCTATGCACGTGCAGACCACAATCTGGTATTTCTGTATCTCTTCATATGAAGGAATCTTAAAGATTCCCGCAGATACGTCAATGCTACAGCAATCCAAGACATCATCTTTTGCAGAATACACTGGTCTACGTGGATCATTGAGGCGCAACATGGATTCCACTGGTACGCCCTTTTTTTTTAATTCAGAAATGATCACATCCGCACTGAAATTCACTGGTGCACAACAGAGTATTTTTGATTCAGGATAGGTCCGTAACGTCTCCATGACACATTGGGTCAATGTTGATGTTTTCCCAGTGCCAGGAGGTCCCAGCAAGGTGACTGGAGAGCTTCTTCCCCCGCCCAACAGGAATAGTGCCACGGCCGAAGCTTGCTCCTGATTAAGTATTGATCTTGATCGTATATCCAACGTGAGCTCACGTACTTTCTGCTCTTGTGGTACCATGCCAGGATCATCCCAGTCATCCATATCAGCATCAAGTTCTGGAAGAAGGGCAGATACATCATCATCCATGAGTGGGTTAAGCATGGAGCGCAATGGAGCTGTGCTACAACCAAACCGAATACTACAAAGACTATCTGACGATGTCGATTTCATAAATTCTTGTCGTATCATGTCATCGAAAAGTGCTTGTGTTGGAGGTATGAGAAACACAGTATCCCGGTCAATCCCACAGCATATCATGTTGTACTCACACGACGACGATTGTATAAAGCGTAGGTGGACAATGGTACCAAGATATATCGCTGGCTGTCCTTCAATGATACTTGGAACCTTGATCACAATTAAAAATTGCCCACAGCCCCTACGGCTGGGCAGGAAGCCTCTGTATACTTGTCTTTTCTCGTCTCCACCAACAATGGTATACATCCTTGAATCATCAGAGACGAACATTGCTACTGTAAATCTGCAAAAGTGCATATCATGCCCTTTTATATCAATCATTTGCTGCATTGCTTCCATTTGGACAAGTTTGGCAAACCGTGCAACCAATGGCTTTTCCACAGATATATCAAAGTATCTAACCCTGTCCCTTTCAAGAGCATCATAAGAACACAGAGGGAGTAGTGAGCGATCTACCATGAGAGAGTCAATAATTTCATCCTCAAAGTCGCAGTAAAAGGTTACCGGCCTTGAGTCAAATATATTGACAACCTGTTTGGAATAGAAAGGTTTTGCCTTGATATTCAGAGGTTTTTGATACACATCAAGGTCTTTCCTCCTCAGAATGATTCCAGATATTTTGAAACCCAGGCAAAATATCCGATACTTTCTATCATGTATATGGACATTACGGTATGACATACCATCATTCGTGCAAAATTTGCGCCGTTTGGTGAATTCACAGCAGAATAGCATGATACAATCTTGCTTAATCACCCCTGCATCCCTATCAGCATTCTCAGTACTCATAACTACCTCTATTGGATACGATGACCGATTCTGCAACAGATGCGGCGTCGAATATTCATGCAAGAAGAGATTAGATTGATCACAGAAAAGCACCCTATTTTCAAATTGTGGGTATACTACCCCACCACACAGCCATACACTGCAGCCTGCAAGCGGAGTAATATTCACTACACCACGAAGTAGAGATTTTCCAGAAGCCAGGTGTACTCGTTCTTGCATTTCAAGCAGACTGCTCGCGCCATTGTCTTGATTCACGGGAGTGTCATTGTCAAGTATATGGATTCCAAAATCCAGGCCAGGATCTATAGACAATGTACTAACCGCCTGAAATGTCACAGGATTCACCAGGGATTCTTTCACAAGCTCAACAATTGATTCACTCTCTAGGATGTAGTTTTTAATCGCCTTCTTCATGATATTTTCTTCTTCAGGGCAGACGTTGGCGTGCCTCGGAAACACTATTGCAGAGTGTTCTCCTGCATGTTTCAGCCTTCTGGACTTGCCTTCCACACGATTTCCAGGCTTCAACCCCGACAAAAGTCGGCTATATGCTTGATTAGAGACAGTGTACAGCAAGTGCAAAAGAAAGAATTCTGCGTGCTGTTCTGTAAAGTTTGATTCATTTCCAGAGTGAAGCACGCTCCCCTGGACCTCTGGTGAACAATCTAGGAGAATTCTATTCGTCAACAGCGGGTAGAATATCTCCTTCACATGAGTTCCTTTCGTAAATTCAGCCACGCAGAATTTCATGTGTTCTGCAATCTTCCATGCACCATGGCATTGTTGGTGCCCTTGAACGAGAGAGCCACAGTCAATCACCACAGTCCCTGCTTCACTTCTATAGCTCACCTTGCCAGAGGATATTACTGCATGTACAATGAAAGGCCGAGCATGGCGTCTCAAGACATTTGTCGTCAACGGTGAAATGAAGACCCCATCCAAAGTATCAAGCCCTTGCCGAAAGTCAGAAACAAGGTCGCTCACTATGGCAACAGCTCTACTCGTATATCTTGGTTTATCACTCATCATATATATATACAGATACGTATGGTAGAAACATACGTGGGTGATTCCTAGAGAGAATCGAATTCCTTCGTACGTCTTCCTAGCAAGCGAAACACAAATCCATTCAAAGGTAGGTACCTATTCATCCGTAGACTACGACTACGACTACGACTACGACTACTCTATAGATATCAAATTCATGTGTATTAACATATATACAGGTATAAGAAATAGAGTGTATTTGAATTGAATAGCACCATGATGTGAATAGTTTGAAATTTGAAACATGCCATCATGATCATGGACTGGCCCATCGATGGATATGATCTCGCCCTATAGGGCGTAGTAGCTACTAGATCGATGGCTATCCCATCCATGGCCATGGCCATGGATATATATCCATATGGATATCCCATCCATATGGATATATATCCATATGGATATCCCATCCATGCATGGATGAACCACACTCACTCACTCACACATGAATGGTTGGTTGGTTCATTGGCAAGTGGTAGTATGTTTGAATTCATTGGTTTTGATTCACAGTATATGAACATGAATATATACAGTACTGATACATCTACTCATTAATTACTAATTACTTCTTACGTACAACTAGTGTCATGACGAATGAATGAATCACAATACAACGTGTTGGGAGTTGACATTCCCTTGAAATACACATTGCATAGATTGTAGAGTATTTGAATAGTAGATACATTCCCGACTGGCATGTCACCACGTGGTGCTCAAGGGACACGTGGTCCTGTGTTTGTAACGACGAGTCGAAGGAAACGTCTGGTGACTCGAGCATTTGGTCCAAATGCGTACGAGCCTTTGGAGCGTGCGATACGGATTGTGAATAGAGTTATATCTATTGGGGAGAAGGCGAAATGGAAGGGAAGAGATGAGTCCCTGGAGCAGTTGGGGGGGAGGGAACGGTGGGTTGAGTTTGGGGCTGTGACGTCTGCAAAGGTGCCCGTGTCCCTGTCCTCCTCGTCCTCGGTGGAGGTAGACGACGCAATCCTGTTGCGGGAATACTTGTCACTTCCGACGTCGGAATACTCTCTGTTGGATCCACGTTGGGTGGAGCGTGAGGACGATGAGGGTAGGGATAGATTCATGGTGAAAATTCCTCTGCAGGATATTGTTGGTGTTGACCTGACCCCGACGATATCTATTGTGGCAAGTCCACATAAAGATAAAGGAAAAGTGACATTCGTGGGGTCAAAGGCGTCGCTAGGATCCCCGGGTCTGGATGAATCGTTTACCTTGAATGTTGTTGCTGTGCTGAATAGTAAAGATATGAGGATGAATAGACATCTTCCTGGGAGACCAGTTCGTAGACTTCGGAAATGGGCTTCACATATAAAGAGTAAAAGTAAAGAAGAAGAGTATAGAACTATAGAATACGATATCGATGAGCAGCTGGAAGAGGGTGTTGAGGAGTCAACTCAACTTGCTCTGGTGGCTTCTGACATAGAAGAGGGTAGTACTCTGTATTTGCAATGCCGAGTCCATGTGACCATGGCAATTAGAGTACCATCTGGTTTGAAGGTAATTCCGAATCCCCTGTTGGGGTATGCTGGTAGATTGATTACGAAATCTGTCTTGCATGCAGCAGTTCCAAACTTTGCCAATCTTCTTGGGAAAGATTTCGAGAACTGGGCTGTGAATGGAAAGTCTCGAGATGATAGCCAGCCAGTTGGAGACATGTTTGAAATTGCCAAGTAGTACAACGTTTTTGTTTCTATATATAATATAATATAACCACCTACCTACCTATTGTAGTAGCAGTCAATCAGTCAGTCAAAGGCATCTCTAGAATGTACCATGACTCTACCATCAGACCTGACATAGGTGACACCAGACCATACAATATGTCTGGTGAACATTGTATATGCAAGGCACACGGGAGATATGAGGTTGGAGAACCAAAATCCACATAGTAATCGAGTCCATGATATATGAGATGGTATATGTTGCATTGTCGTGTCAGATGGATGCAAAATACTCAACAATCTGGCCGTCTCAATCACCATTCTTTGCACAGCTACAGTCATATAGAGTGCTCCAATGGAAAACATGGCTACTGAAAACCACCAGAGAGGATAGAGTGGTTGAACTACTGATCCAATATACATTTGATATGTATACACAGCGAGTCGTGTAGGTATTGTTATAGTAGGTCCTACAAATCCAACAGATCCATAGATAAAGAGGCAGACCAGAGAATAGTTTGTCAACTTGTTGTGAACATCTGAATAGGTATCTAGTACAAACAACTGCCTCCGCAGGTAGTTCCAGTAATCTTTCATCGTGACTTTTCCGGGAATCCATTGTGGAAATACAGCTGTACTCGGGCATAGAATTGTCTTTTTCAATTTCCCAAGGCGTGCAGCAACTGTCAAATCATCCGAATATCCTCCCAGAGACCAAGAAGACATGATTCCAAAACGATCAACAGCCATATCCTTCATCCGAAACGCCATGCATCCACCCCACACGAATTTTGTCCTCGTTGATATAGCAAGGCCTACGCTGAGAGGCAGATGATATGCCAGGGTTGCATATGAGAACAGGGAAGCATCCCTGGTGTGGGGAATATCAAATGGATAGGCAGTCGCGACAGAGACATCTGGCATATTTTCCATGTCAGATACCAGGGTTTCAAGGAATTCAGCATGGGGCTGGACATCATCATCCATACAAAGTATATATTCGTGTGCATCCACACTTGTTTTGACACTGTACTGAATGCCATGAATCAAATTGTGGATTTTCTGAGAGCAGTGCTGTGATTCACCAGCACAAGTAATAGTGATTGTCCCTCTCATGTCTCTATTCTTTGACTCTAAATCTTCCATCAGAGGTACACTAGGATCTTTAAGACTTTCTACCACAAAGATATACCGCACATGGCCACCTACATAATTTGTAGACACCTGGGTGAGTTTGCTACAACTCCTTGCAAGCAGTACCGTCGAATAATTCACGCACCATACTTGAATCCAAGTATCGCTTTCCAGTTATCAGCGCTATATTGGTGATATCCTCTCGTAGGAAGCACGATTGACACAGTTGGAAGCTTCTTCTTCGGAATCGAGCGTCTCGTAGAGGTGGTACAGTCACTCAACTGCTTCATCGACTCTGACTTTCTCACCCCAGATGCCAGGAACCACAGTGTACCAATCAACATCATGGGAATAATTGAATGAATTTGTAGTAGTAGAATAGGCCAGCTGTCCAGCAGCGTCGCCAACGAAGTGGCAATGCAAGGCATGGAGGTTCGAATCGCCCAGCGATCACATATCTTCGAGCCTAGCTCGATGGATGTATATTCTTCTCTATATATGACATCTAGAATGAAATATAATGTGGCGATATGATCTCATGTACCAATGGTCATGTATTGCTTGTTTCCCTTTCCTGAAAAGCAGTAGTTTCACCTTGTACAGGGTGATGAATGGCTCTCCAAGTATTCATCATATTTACTATACAATCAACTATTGATCACCATTATCCCAAGGATGAGAGATGACATGGTCATGAATACTTCACAAGGATGCATTGCAAGCAGCAGTTGGAACAGTCCATCAATCCCCCCATTTCCATGGCATGGAGGGAGAGAGGACACCATGGCCGGAGACGTGTTGGTAGCTGGTACCGTCATGCATGGATGAACATTCTATTTTTTAATTGTAATACTTACTTTTATAGTAAATAATCATTGACACATTATACAAGGTCTGATCTGCGCATATTCTAGAAAGCCAACTGACAGTCTCGTTACAGATCTATCTTTGCGAGCACACGTATCTTTTGGTTTCTTGCACTATTTGACAGCGTTATCCCAGGAAAAAAAATCTAAAAATATATGTACTATATTGCAGAACAACCCACAAAGATGTCGTGTCGATTGATTGCTTTGTGGGCTTTGTTCCTGTGGCACGGTTCGGTGGTAGTTGCACAAGACCCGCAAGCCACGGTGGACGGCGGAATAGAGATGCCTGCGTATCAGGTAGAGTATGATTATAAACAAAGAAGACTTCTTCAAGGAGATGTCATGGCTGCCGGTAATGGCAGACCTCCTGCATGGAAGGCACGGTTTGACCCCAGATATGAAGACTCGTATCTTGCTCCTGCTCGCATTAAGAACTCTTGCAATGAAAACCAAAAGAACTGCACAGGTATTGTCGGGAAAAGGTATCCATATGATGAATATATTCTAGACCCAACTACGGATGGTGACAAGCAGCCAGTCATTCGTATTTGGTATCCAAAAGGCTCATGGTCTCCTGGAAGCAAAAGGCCTGGAGGCACGCTGATGTTTGTCTACCCGTACAAGAACCATCCGACGAAAGATCAAGACAATCCTCTTTCGGCAACTAGTGCCGCTATGGAGTATGAAGTATACTTCCCACCGGATTTTGATTTTGTCAAGGGTGGAAAATTGATGGGAATGTCTGGTGGGCGTGGAGGAGGCAGAGGATGTGGAGGTGGTGCAGATCCAGCTTGGTGCTTCAACTCCCGTATCATGTGGAGGAGGAATGGATGGGGTGAAAGTTATTTATACGTACCAGAAGGGATGCAACATGAGACCTTCTGTGATCACTACCCTAAATGCTACAAGGGTCAGCCTTGCAACTTTTGCAATCTTGACAAGGGAGTCTCCTTTGGCCGAGGTGGCTTTGTTTTCCAAAAGGGAGAATGGAACAAGATTTATATGAACATCACCTTGAATACTCCAAACGTTACCGATGGCATACTTGAAGTCCGTCATAATGGAAAGAGGGCCATCTATTATGACAAGATGAACTGGAGGCAGACTGAAGAGGCCAAGATTGAGGCGGTAGAGTTCTCCACGTGGTTTGGAGGAAGTGATACGTCATGGGGACCTCCAAAGGACACGTATGTTTTGTTAAAAAATATTAAAGTATGGAGAGACGATGCTCCTTCAACACCATATGTGGTTCCTTCAAGTCCAAGACCACCTATTTTGGTGGAAGAGGAGCTTGGTGAGACTCCTTGGTGAGGAGAGTGCACGTACGCATAGGAGACAATACAGCATGTAAACATCTATTCATTATGTACTTATATATATTTATATACCTCCTTCCCGTCGTAGATGAAAAGTACAATCACATAGATTTGTGGGTATACCGTTGTGCAACTGCACCATCAAAGTCATCTGCCGTACAGAGAGATGCACGGACTTGGAGAGGGGATAGAGTCAGCTGCCATGGTAGGTGACGAAAAGAATGCCTTCTTGGTCATGGATGGCAACGGCTCTGGCCGATTATAAAAAAATATTCTTACTTTAGTGTAACTAGGAACAAGCATTGTAAAATCGCCGGTAGACTCGTCCACGTGCAGTTGGCCAGTATCACCCAGACAACGATTTGAAGCGGTTGCTTGCGAATACAAGACGTGATACATTGTAGTAGATGCTCTAAAGCAATAAATAATGAATAAATATTTTGTTGCTTGCATTCTGGCCATCATTGGCTGCGTGTGCGTTCAGGGAGCTCCCAACGTGGGAGATCTAGGATCCGACGCTGACGCCCTTCCTCTTTTCAACGGGACAACAACAGAGGAGCTTGTGGAATACGTCAAGAGAAGAAATTTGTTGATGGCTGAAGGAAGAGCTGTGAGAGAGAACCCAGCGTGGAGGGCCAGATTGAATCCCAGATTTGGAAAAAGTTACTTTGCACCGGCCCTGACCGCCAATACGTGCAAGGGTGGGGCAAGAAAATGTAAAAGTAACTTGGGTAGCTATCCATATGACTCATATGAGAAAGATCCAACAGGCAACTCTGGTGAACCAGTGATGAGGATTGGTTTTCCAAAGGGAGCATGGTCACCAGGAGGTGCCAAATCTGGAGGCGTGTTGTTCTTTGCATACCCATACAAGGAGAATACAACCACGAAAGATAATCCTTTCTCTTCACAAGGAGCTACAATCGAATATGATGTATTTGTCCCTTCTGATTTCCCATTTGTCAAGGGAGGCAAAATGCCTGGATTGGCAGGAGGCAGAAGCAATGGAAGAGGATGTGGAGGTGGTAATGACCCAACTGATTGCTTCTCTGTAAGAATCATGTGGAGAAGGGAAGGTAATGGAGAGGTGTATATTTACGCACCAGAGGGAAAACAAGGAAAGAACTTCTGCAGCAAATACAAATCGTGTAATGGAGTAGACTTCCCTTGCACTGTGTGCAACTACAACAAGGGTGTGTCATTTGGCAGAGGTACTTTTAAATTTAAGAGAGGACAATGGCAGAGGCTGACCTTATCAATGGTTCTTAACGACGTTGGAAAGGCTAATGGATATCTCGAGCTTCAAGTAGATGGGAAGCGCGTGCTTTCATATGATCAGATGCGCTGGAGAACCACAAGTAAGGTCAAGGTTGAAGCAATTGATGTTGCCTCCTGGTTTGGTGGCAGTGATGCTTCTTGGAGTCCACCAAAAGACACCCATATTCTTATCAAGAACATGAAGGCATATAGAACAGGCCCTGCCACGTTTAGCAAATTGTTGGATGGCCGAGCTACTGTCCTCTCCCAAGAGGATCTTCCCCCCACAGAGGCAGTCACGAGCTATGAGGAGATTGCCGAACCTATTGAATATGATGACGAGTACTAAATTGTTCATTTCATTCGCACACTACTAAATGTTCTAACTGAATTCGTGAATGCATTGTTTCATCACGCCAGACACATGCAGATAATTTTGCCAAGATACATGTAAACCAAAGTTTGTATACTCACTTTTGATGAAAACGTGTCATGACACGCCAGGGTCGGTCGGACCTAATCACGAAGGTGCCTGGACGTTCAATTGAATCACCCATGATCTGTGTTATTCGCGTATTATGTATAAAATTAAGAATCTTTATAACATATATCGTCCTGATTTGAAGATATACTCAACGTCAAAGGAACATACAATAATCGTTGATAGATCACGCGCCATGTGGGCTGGTCCAAAGTTGTTGGTCGTGGTAACAGTTCTCACATTACTAGCATACATTCCTCAATATAATGCGAAAGAAAGTCTCATAGATAGCGTGACCGGTAGGGCACTGAAAGCAAAGTCGAGTGACAGGGCTATGACAGAAGGAGGCACGTTTGTTCCCTCGTGGATTGGTCGATTCGACACTCGCTACGGACTGAGTTACTTCACACCATCATATGTGAAGAATTCATGTGCACCTAATAGGCAACAATGCAGTCTGATTCCAGGGCAATCATACCCGTATGAACAATACCCAACAGACCCAACATCCACCAGTGGACAGCCAGTGATGCAAGTGTCATACCCAGCTGGATCATGGTCTCCAGGATCAGAGAAACCCGGAGGTGTGCTCTTCTACACGTATCCAACAAAGACAAATCCATCAGAAAAGACGTTTCCATTTTCTCAGGATGGAGCTACCTTGGAATACGAGGTATATTTCCCACTCGAGTTTGAGTGGGTCAAGGGAGGAAAGCTGCCTGGATTCATGGGAGGTGACAGCAATGGAATAGGATGTGGAGGAGGGAATAGGGACGAAGATTGCTTCTCATATAGAATTATGTGGCGTCGCGATGGTTTTGGAGAAGCATACGTGTACCTCCCATTCTCAGCTCAAGACGCATTTCTCTGTTCAGATGTACCAAGCTGTGATGTGAAACAGGCATCTCTTGCATGCAACAAATGTACTGGGTCGTCTGGATGGTCTATTGGCAGGGCATCCTTCCAGTTCCAACGTGGAACATGGAATCGTTTGAAGCTTCAGATGAAGTTGAATACTCCTGGGCTCCCTGATGGATTGTTGAAACTGACAGTCAATGACTTGACAGCTATTGAAAAGAACAATGTTGTCTGGAGAACAGATCCATCTGTGAGTATTGAGGGAATCAACATTGCATCCTGGTATGGAGGCAGCAGCAGCTCCTGGGCACCAATCCTGGACCAACGTCTCTATATGAAGAATTTTAGATTATATTATGACGGACTATACGAGCCCATGGTCAGGAATGTCGGAAAGGAAGGACCTCAGACTGTTGTACGCATGGAAATTGACGAGGCTGACTGATTGATTCATCAGTACGATATATGTACGAATAGTAGTAGTACGATATATGTATATATGATATGAGAAATTTCTTGTATGTATGTATGTATGTATGTATGTATGTATGTATTCAATAGAAAAAGAGAAAACAAGCAAAAAATACCACCTACATGTAATACGTCACTACACTCGCAATACACGAGTCACGTTTCTACAGCAGATTGCAAGCCATTCTGGCGAGTCAAAGTTCCAGCACATTTGACTGATTTCAGCACCAGCATTATACGCCAGCACAGGATCAATATCAAACTCATTTTTCATCCGATCCTCACCCACAAGCAAACCATTCAAATCCCAGATCAACGCCTGCTGATCATCACCAGCCGTACAAAGATATCCCATGGTATGTGGGGACCAGCTGACAGCATTACATGTACCCTTGTGTCGATGCAGCACCACGACTGGGGTTTTCGGGTATCGGATATCAACTACAGAGACCTGAGGACCCGTCGTCGTCAATGCTATGTATTTTGGATCAGTAGTACTCCAGTCTATCCGAACAATCGGAGCCTTTGATGGATTCTCATAGAGCACTGTAGAATGCTCCTGATCTCTCAGGTCAAAGAGTCTTATGGAAGAATCACTCGAGCACGACGCCACCACATCCACAGCACCCCATTGGCAATCTAGAACATCACCATGATGAGCTTTCAACCTCGACGTCACCATCCGAGCTTCCACATTCCACACAGTCAGTATTCCATCCGTCGTCCCAGACAACAATGACGTGACATCCATGGCATTCCAATCAAAGCACGTCACAGCACTCTGCGAACGCACCCCAGTCATCTGAGAATCCTTCAAGGTACTATCTAGAACAGTCCCACTTTCACTAATCTTCCACAGGCGGACGACATCCGACGACGTCGCGAGCAAGTCTGGCGGGGATGTTGATCTGTCAGGCATGAACTCAAGATGTGTCGGTGGAAAGGGGTGAGGAAAAGAAGCCCGTTCATCCGTCAAAAGCATACCAGATTCGACATCAACTACACATATATATATGTATGCATATATCATCAGAACAAAAAACAACTAGTATATCATCAGAACAAAAAACAACTAGAAACGTATGAAAATCACGAACATTGTAAAATTTGAACCCTATTGAGTTGCTCCTCTATAAAACTTCCCACAGCCAGTCTGAGACCTGTATCTTGTCTCATCTACACATACAACAACAACAACAACAACGTAACAAAGTATCCATGTCGGATGTATATCTACAGTGATATCTCACGTACACTCCATGCCAGTGAATACACTGAGAATGGTGACTCGTGAGAAAAGACACCTCCTCGTCGATCTGTCATGGCTCGTCGTCTTTAGTTAGTAGTTGTTGTAATTACAAGGTTGTATACTGTAGTATGTTGTTCTATATCATATTTTATTTTATTTTAATTCTACTATGATACTATAGCGATAGAGAACGGTGTTGGACTGTAATACCTTTCTGTAATTATTACATACAGCATAGCTGTATGAGACAGCTGTCAGTAGGTCATGCATGACAGTGATCTCTGTTCCTCCTACGACGACGAGTTTCCAACCATCCATCCATCCATATATGGATATGCATCATCATACTATCATATGATATCATAGCTAGCATCAGTGATCACTCATGATATCATGATCATGATCATGAGTGACTCTCTAGAGAGTGATGATTCATCACATGCATTCACATCATCATCACCAGTAGAAAACTAACTACGAATCAATCAATCAATCAATCGTAAATAAAAAAAAAGTACTATAGTAGTAATACTCTATCAATCGTACTACTCATGATGATGATGAAGAGTGGTCTTGTCCGTCAATCCACATGTGTATCTACAACACGACGTGGTCGTCGACATCAGACCACTGTCGTATGCTCTTGTGCACAGAAGAATGAAATACATGTGTCGATAGGAAGGAGAGGGGCTGTTGTTGGTGCTGGTGTCATGAGTTTGGTGCAGTTGATGTCTGTTCCAATGCCAGCGCACGCTCTGATTCCGGATGATGATGATGAAGACATGATTGAAAAGGCGAAAGCGAATCGTAAAAAGAGACTTGCTGGAGAGAAACAGGCTGAAAAGGAATTCTCGAGATCGGAAGGTTTTGTGGATAAGAATGCGAAACAGAACCTTGCTGTCGTTCAGCTGGCTGTGAATGCTCTTGCCAAGGTTGGAGAGAGTCTTGCCCAGGGATCTGTGGCTGAGGCGTCATCAGCTGTTGGGGATGTGAATATGAATACATTGGCTGGGGCTGTGAAGAGTTTGTCGTTGAATGGGGAATCTCAAAGTGCTGGTGAGACTGTTGTGTCTGAATTGGGTAGTCTTGTGTCTGCGCTTGGATCTGGATCTCTCTCGGCTGCAAAGAAGGAATATGTGGATACTGTGATTGCTCTGACGGATTGGACTGTCAAGGCGAATGTGAGTGGACTGAAAGGTATTTAACTCTATCTAT
>PJEL010002780.1_pt1 | contig 15640 bp, 14 predicted proteins | sample 1853271 | NCBI WGS metagenome assembly PJEL01 (sample SAMN08108733, study PRJNA415343) | Invertebrate metagenome, whole genome shotgun sequencing project. | host: Globobulimina | place: Sweden: Gullmar Fjord | collected 2015-08
GTTGTATCTACTTAATCGACATTTCGGGTCTCGGAAATAAACTGGCAAATGTTGACCTCAGCATCAGAGACCCAAGAAAGTTAATCCATCGGTAAATCAATGATGTAGTAGATAAGGGCTTGTTTTCTGGCTTGCCGTTTTATATCTAGCCGCAACGACAGTCACCTTATAAAACAGTATTGGAATCTGTGGTTAGGTGAGGGGGAGACTGCCTCTATTGACCCTCAAGTGTTGAATATCAACGTATACCCTTGCTTATCAATCCAGGGAAACCCCACGCTGGTTAAATGTAACGCATTCTGAGCAGGTTTCTACATTCAGAACTGTAGTTCATCCTCTGATCAAATTTCTAGTCTAAAAGTACGTGATGAAAATTACCGATTATGATGAACTTGATCTGCACCGCCTTATCATAAATGGCACTCCAAATATGATGGAATGGCTGCCTCGTTAATGAGCCGACTCAAAAAGCTTAAGTTTAACGGGTATCTCACCTTACTGAGCCTACATAGCATCCAGCAGCAAAAGAACCACAGTCACGATAACTAATAGCAAAAAAAGAGTGACCGCAATTGGCCAACGCTGCAAAAAGTTTTCACCGGCGACGAACGCGTTTTGCCATCCCCGCTTTTGCCAGAGACCACTCCATCTGACAAACCATGAAGCGCGCAGTCCAGGCAAAGTCTCGTTTCCCGTCCGCCTTCCCCAGCGAATGAAGGCATCAGACCAGCGCTCAACTGCCAGTTCAATCCGGTTCTCCTTCCTCGGCCCGGACGCTTCCCCCCCAGCCTTGGACCATTCGAGCCCGGCGGTCATCAACGCTAGCCCCCATCCCACAGTGGTAACAAAGAGATGGGCCGAGTCGCCATACTGGTTCCATAGGGCAGGTTCGAGCAAACCCGTCCCCAAGCCCATAATAAAGCTTCCCGTCGCAATGAAGACAACACAGACAAGTCGCTGTTTCCATTGAACCCATAAAACCGACCGCATGGCATAAAGGATTGTAGCCGCGCCGATAGCCAGCAGCACGGCCCCCGCCATGGGCGCGGCGAGCTCACCCAGCGGCAACCAACGCAGGCCACCAAGCAAGCCTGTGGCGACGGGACCGAGCCACAACAGCAGCGCCATCGCCGGCCGAACCGAGCCATATGCCAGAGATAGCCATAGGTGTAATGGCCATAACCCTACTTTTAAGGCGATGCCGACAATCACTATCGACAGATAGAAAGATGATGAGCTTGATAGCGTCATTGCCTTAGCCAGGGTGGCGAAGTCCAGATGTTCCGTTGTAGCAGCCGCCATGATCATGGCCTCGAACAGCAGGATGTCCGCCAGGATCAGCAGTACCAAGTATATCCGCCCGGCGCGGCGCGTCGTCTCATCACCATGGGCAAGCAAGAGGCCAATACACGAGTAGCCCATCAGGGTCGTAAAGCCGAAGAAGACGGTCATATCCGTCGCCAGAACCGCGCCAATCTGCCCCACCAAAAATAACAGTAATAAGCTGGTCTGGGGGTTACAGGCATCGCGTTTGGTGGGAACAGGCAAAAAGGCGGCCCCAACGCCCCACACCACCACCGACATCGCCAGCCACCAGCGGGATACCGCGTCGATACCCAGCCCGGCGCCCTGCCAAAACCAGGGTAGTTCAATAGCAAAATCCACAGGAATAAACACGAGCGCAGCCGCTGGCAACAGCGCCATATGTACCGGCCAGGGCAAACGAGTATGCAGTGCAGGGAACGCCAACAGCAGCGGCAAGCCAGGTGCCGATAAAAGCAGGAATGCACTCACTATGGCGTTCATTGCGCGAATCCTCGACTCACAATTAAACGAGCCCATTCCAATAGGTTGAACGGCGCAGACGCCAGTAGCCCCAGAGCCAATGTCAACAGCGCGGTAACTAGGGGGGGGACAAGTAACGTCCAGGCAGTTTCCTTGCGTCCAAAAGAGCGTTCGGCTGGCCAGCTATCGGGAGGCGTCTTGAACCAGGCGGTATACAATATCGGCAGAAAGTAGGCGGCGTTGAGCACACTGCTCGCCGCAAGAATATATATCACCCAGCCTTGCCCGGCGTCCAATGCTCCCAGCCCGAGATACCATTTGCTGAAAAAACCTGCCAGCGGCGGCGCACCTATCATGCCGAAGGCGCCAATGGTGAATGCCGCCATGGTCCACGGCATCCGTCGCCCGACCCCGTTCATCTCGCTGATCTTGTGAATTCCCAGGGTCTCGGCGAGGTTACCAGCGCACAAAAAAAGGGTGATTTTCTGTACTCCCTGATGCACCAGATGGATCAGGCCACCCAGAGTCGCGATGGGACTGGCAAGCGCTATGCCTAGCACGATATAGGACACCTGGCTGACCGTCGAAAACGCGAGCCGACGTTTCAGTTCGTCCTGAAACAAGGCGCGCAGCGAGCCGTAAATTATGGTCGCGGCAGCCAGCATCGCCAAGGGCAATGTCAGCCCCAAACTGTTGGAAAACTCAATGCCATACACATAGTAAACGACCCGCACTATGCCGAATGCGCCCGCCTTCACCACGGCCACGGCGTGTAGCAGTGCACTCACGGGGGCCGGGGCAACCATGGCCTGAGGTAGCCAGCCATGCAGGGGGATCAAAGCCGCTTTTACGCCCAGCCCGGCAATCAACATGGCGAAGACTATCATCAGTGTTGGGTGCAAAGAGGCATCAAGCCCGGACAGGAAACCGCGTTCTGTGAACTCCAGGGTGCCGGCAAGCGTATAGAGCCACACGGTTGACAGCAGCAGCAAAGCCCCCCCCGCGATCGTATAGGCCAGGTAACTTTTTCCGGCCTTGCGTGCCTCATCGGTTCCTCTATGTACGATCAGCGGATATGTACACAGGGTCAACAGTTCATAAAACAGCAGGAAGGTAATCAAATTGCCCGCCAGGGCGACACCGGTTGTGGCAGTGACACACAGGCTGAAGAAGCCGAAAAAGCGACTGCGGTAAGGTGAGCCCTCCAGATATCCAACGGCATAAACGGTAGTGATCAGCCACAGTCCGGCAGAAAGCGTCACGAAAAGCATCGACAGTGGCCCGGAGCGCAGTACCAAATCGAGCCCAGGCAAGAGAACTAGGCGAGTCTCGAAATGATAGCCATGTAATATGCCCCAAAACATGCCCCCGACCAGCACAATCTTAAGTAGCGCACCGGCCAGATTAAGCGTTGTGCGGGTGACTACACGATTCTCGGGCAAACAGAAAATCATCAGCCCCGGCAAGAGAGAGCTAGCGACGATCAACAAGGGCAGAGCCGTATTCCAATTCATCCGCTATGTCCTGTGCCAAAGGGGGAACCAATCTCCATAATTGCCAACGGCCAGGAAGTGAACAGGCCCAAAAGGACAGCCACCAATGCCAACACCAGAGCGCTCCACTCCATTGTGGTCGGCAGCGTTCCAGCTTGGCGCGTAGGCTCGTCCTGGGTAAAGACGTGTCCAATGACCTTGAACACATAGGCCGCGGCCAGTAATCCACCGAGGATAAGAATAATTCCCCACCACCACTGTCCCGATTCTATTGATGCCTGCAGTAATAACCACTTGGCGATGAATCCCCCGCTGGGAGGTAGCCCCATAATACTGATACCCGCCAGGGTAAATGCCGTCAACGTCAGCGGCAGACGTTGGGTTATCGAAGAGAGTTCCGCGATGCGATCATGTCCTCCCAAAACCAGAATATTGCCCGCCGCCATGAACATCGCCGCCTTGGCCATGGCATGGGACAACAACATATATAGCGCTCCCTTCCAGGCAAGGCTGGTTCCCAGCGGAAAAGCCAGGAACAGATAACCCAGCTGCGATACCGTCGAATAGGCAATGAGCAATTTAAGCCGTGTCTGGCGCAGTGCCTGAATCCCGCCCCAAAGGACGGCCGCCGCACCAAGCAACCCCAGCAACTGAGCGAATGAGGTACCGACCATTGGAAAGATCTCCAGCCACATGCGCAGAAGAATATAGAAGGAAGCCTTGACCACCAGTGCGGACAACAGTGCACTCACAGGCGTAGGAGCACAGGCATGAGCTGCCGGTAACCAGAAATGCATAGGGAAAAGCGCAGTCTTGAGAAGCAGGCCGGTACTTATCAATCCCACCGCAGCCCACACTGCAGGCGACGGTTCCGCCCGTTGCGCCAGTATTGCAATATCCAGACTGCCAAAACTGTGATAAAGAAAGGCTACACCCAGCAGATAGAACAAAGAGCCCAACAGGCTGATCAGCAGATAACGCATGGCTGAGGTCAGGGCTTCCGCTCCATCGGCCAATGCCACAAGGGCCACAGCCGTCAATCCCAGCAATTCCAGTGTGACATAGAGATTGAAGATATCTGAGGATAGGAACAGTGCATTCAGTGCTCCACACAGGAACAACCATAGCGGCCAAAAGTGGTTCGCTTTATTGCGACTGAAATAACCGCAGGAATAGACGCTGATACCCAGTCCCACCAGCGCTGCCACCACCAGCATCAGCAGACTCAGTCCATCCGCGTAAAGATCGATACCCAAGGGGGCGCCCCAGCCACCAATGGCGTAGCGCTGCGCCCCCTCCTCTTCAAGTTGCCAACCCAGCCCCCACACACAAGCGACAACAGCCAGCGAAGTAAGCAGACCCAGTGATTTAGATATTGCCGGGAACAGGAAGCAAGCCATGCCCCCCGTTAAAGGTAAGATGATCAGCACCACAATCCACGGAACGTCCCCCAATATTAACTCCATAGGCAGCAATCTCAGCTGTTTCCAGTGATCAGTCCCGGCCCCTGTCGGGAAGTTCATTTTTTCCGGTTGCCCTATTTACCTTCAGCATCAAGATGAGAGCCAATGCTGTAGCAGACACCGAAACCACGATGCCGGTAATTACCATGGCATGCGGCACAGGGTCTGGCAAGACCTCCTCATTACGGGAAGACAGTGCCACCAGCACCAGAAACACGCCTGTACTCATCACATTGACAGCCAGTATCTTGCGCAGCAAATGAGCGTGAACGATCAAGGCGTTCAAGCCCAGTACGAACAAGCCCACACCAAGGAGCGCATAGAGGTAAACATAGCTCATTTGTCTGATCCCCCCGGTAGGCTACCCAGGAACATGGCCGCCAGCGTAGCACCGATAGACAGCGTAGCCGCCGCTTCGATCATCAATATCAGCTCTCTGGCCACAGGAGACGGATACTGTAAGAATCCACCTCCTATCAGAAGTAAACCCGTACCGGCCATGACAAACATGCCCAGGCCCAAGATTAAAAGTATTCTCAACGGCAGTCCTGAGCATCTGTTGCCGATACGCCATCCGCAAAGCAGCAGCAATACACCCGCAGCCCCCAGAAGAGAACCGGCTTGAAAGGCTCCCCCCGGCGCGTCGGCGCCCACCCACAACAGATAACCGGCCACAAGAATCAGCACTGGAACCAGCTGACGTGACATGATGTCAAGAACCAGCCCCGGGCTTGATTCGCGATAATCAGGTATGCCGCCGAGTGACCACACGCCAAGCAGAGCCACCAGCAACACTCCCATCTCCAGCAAAGTATCGTAGCCGCGAAAGTTGAGCAGCACCGCAGTCACTGGATTAGACACGCCAGCAACCTCCATGTTGTCGACCAGCATTTCTGGCAGACCTTCCACAGGTTCAGGCATAGATAATACGGTATAACCTAGACCCAGACAGAGCATCAGCAACAATGGCAACAACCAACGATTCCTCTCCATATCATCTCTCCTGGTTTACCGCGGGGACAGTCTATCTTTCAAGCTTAAATTTCGTCCAATTTCAATGCTCTTACGTGCACGCCGCGAGCAATGTAGTCTCACGGCTTAAACAACTGGCTCGTAACACAACAATAAGAACATTGAGATGAACTGAAGGCTGCGATTATTGGTCGTTTTTAGTTCGAACTCATTAAGGTGATCAAGCATTTTTTGCTTACCTTTATTTTGGTTCCTCATTTGAATCATGTTGAATGTGTGACTGAACTTCCTCGCCGTCAGATGCTCCTATACTGATATCTTCGAGTCGCGCAAACGCGGCCAGCAACAGGGCACCAGTCAGGCCCGCACCAATGGCCGCTTCAGCCAGAGCGACATCCGGCGCATTGAGCCGCACCCAAGCTAATGCCATCAGCAGCCCAAAGCTGATAAATAGCACAATTGCCTTGAAAATATCCGGGCTTGCGAGTGCCAGCCAGGCCAGGCTGAATAAGCTCATTCCCAACAGGCCATCTAACACCCAGTTAAGTATGGTCAACGCTTCCACGGCTTGATACCTCGCAGCAAAGCACGCCTTGCAATCAAATGGGAAATGCTGGCGCTGGCGAGCATCACCAATACCCAAATCAGTAGCAGCTTGCCCACGGTAAACCAGTTTTGCACTTGAACGGCCAGCCCTGCGACCACCAGCCCCAAGCCCACATTGTCAGCTTTGGTCAAGGCATGCAGGCGTGTATAGACATCAGGAAACCGCAACAGGCCAAGGGTGCCCGCCAGGAAGAACACGCCCCCGGCGATTAGCAAGGCGGAGGAGAGGAGATCAATTGGCGTCATGCTTTGTCTCTCTAACCCGCCAGGCACGCCGGATAAAAGCTACCGCAGTTACCGCCGCAAGCAAGGCGAATACCAGTGCCACATCACGTAGGGCCGGTTTGTCCGTCGCCTGAGCCAGCAATAACATTGCAGCCACTGATGTGGTGCCGAACAACTGTGCCGTCAACATGCGATCCGCGGCGGTGGGACCGCGCAACACCCGCCACATTCCGACAATGAGGTTCAGCAAGAGGAACAACGCCAGTGTGAAATATAGGGTTTGCATACGGATTTAATCGTCCAATATAACCGGCGTTTTAAAGCCTGGTGGTTTGATCGCGAGTACGGAGCAATCGATCTGATTCAGGATTGATTCCGCGGTATTGCCCATGATAAAGCCCGGTACACCTGTACGGGCTACCGTTCCCATGACAACAAGATCTGCGTCGATATGCCTCGCCAGCGCCGGTATTTCTTTACGAGCCCCTCCCTTTACCAGATGCGTTCGGGGTTTAAGATAATACAAAGTATCCTGCCCCATATTGGCACTCACCTCGCACATCAGATCATCCAGATTTGCCTCATGTTGTCGCCTAACTTGCTCGACACAGGCGTTGACTTCTCTTTCCGACGTACTCATGAATGCCCCATGGCGCATGGATCCCTCTCCTAACACATTCCATGCATGCACGATATGCAGCTCGGCAGCCTCGGCCAGAGCCAGAAAACTGGCCATTTCGAGTACCTGACGGTTAAGTGCATGTCGTGATTCCATCTCTTGCTGTAGGTGGGTGTCATCGACATCTACTGCGGCCAAGATGACCCGGTGGGCCTTTGGGGCCTGCGACTTGATTAACCAAACCGGACATGGACACTTGCGCAAGACATGCATATCGTCACTGCCAAATAACCGTTCTAACCAATCCTGATATTCAGGTACTTTGATCACCAGATCGCGGCCGTTGCGCAGAACCTCACGTATGATCTCCAGGAAAGGCGTGCCAACCAATACCTTAGTTTCGATCTTAATCCGCTTAGCGAACGGCTCGACGAATGCCTCCAGCCGTTGTTTGTGGATACTGACCATCGCGGCCTGCAAATCGGCTAAGCCAGAGCCACCATCAGACATCCCAATACCCACAGTGACATATGGCGCCACGTCAACCACAGTTAAACAGGCCTGATTATTCTCGGCCAGTGTGACGGCACGTTCCAGAGCTGATTCGCAGATTTTCACCGGTTCCAATACGCAAAGTATGTCTTTAAACCTCTTCATTTTATTCGTCTCCTTTAGCATCCTGCAGGGATATATCGAACATTCTGGCAACTATTGTTTCTAACGTCATGAGTTCCGATAACACATTTTTTCGTGTGTCGAGTACATGAACTTTCAGACTGTTAGCTCCTAACTCGACACTCAATGTACCAGGTAGCAGGCTGACCGTATTAACCATGAATACCCGGGACATTCCCGGTGGCAGGCGTAAGGGGAAGTCAACTAGGTCCGGGGCTATGGGCATTTTGGGGTGAAATGCGCGCCACGCCACATCGGCACCGCCACGCAGCGAGTGCCAAATAAAAAACGGCACGAAGCGTACAGACCCAACCACCGAACAGGAAAAAGGAGGCACCAGTACCATACTTATCAACGTAGCAATGAGCACTACCGGCGTACCAACCAGCCATGAGTTTACTGACCCCTCAGTGAGCATCCACCACATAAAGGTAAAAGCAACCGCACGAAACCATACCCTCCGGAAATGAATATTCATCAAATTGTTAAACCAGCCCTTACTAGATAGTCGACTCATTCCGTAGCCCCAAGAACCACTTCGCTGTCTCATGGGACACATCCATATACGGCGTCAATATCAGGGTTACTCCCGCCTTATCCAAACCAGCGACATCACCCGATCTATGAGCCGCAAATTCACTAAATATGCCATGGAAAAAGCTCATTTATCAGTATTGTTACTCTCATCGCGCCGGCGCAACAGCTTATCGGTCTCCACTAAAGTGTAGATGATGATTCCGCAGATTAGTACTATGCCTGGATGGTTAGCGTTGGACTCCACCAGCAAAGAAAGCAACGGGCTCTACTTGCAAAGCTAAATTATGAGAAGGCTGCTTCAATCTAGTTATACCTAGTTATTGATATAAGCAATATCAGTCTACATTGAGCTAGCGCAGTTCAGCGCTGTTGTGCAATTGTCAGCTCAGCATGATTAACCTCTCCACACCCCTTGAGCGTTGAATATCAACACGTTTCCTTACTTATCACATCACCGTAAGTTCTTGTTGGTTCAATGTAGCTCACGCTGAGCAGGTTTCTATATTCATAACGGCTGTTATCTGACTAAGGTTGAAGTCAAGGCTGGTATACCTTCCAGGTACAAAGCTTTTAGCCCTAGTCGCTTAAAACCGCGCGCCAAAAAGAAAGGCTGTGAGTAACAGTAAGCAGAGACTAGGGGCAAAGGTTATCTGCGGGTTTTGTCTTCGAATTTATCGGTATGACAGGTGCATACCTGTTCCGATGGTATGGCTGTGGGGGCGTATAGCCCGAGTGATACCTGGGAAAGTTGACTATCAGAATGTTCCCGGTTAGGTAGATGGCTTTTGGTTCACTCATATTCGCTTCTAATATCGTAGACGTTGATCGTTACAGAAATACTAGGATTAATTATTATCCAAATTTCGGGATATACCACATTTGCTGGTGGTTGGCTGTTATAAAGCTAAGTTATTAGGTGATTTGCACTTTGTAAACGAGAGCATGCTGTAGGAGTTTTTGACTAACTACAGTAATTATTTCAGATAAGGCGAGTGAGTGTTTATTGGTGTGGAATGATAAGCAAATTTCAGACACAAACACCACATTTATCCATCCCTGGAATGCGGCATAAGTGTTCCAGACACAAAAAAGCCTGCACGAGGCAGGCTTTTTCGTTTAAAACTATGGTGGCCCCTCCCAGACTCGAACTGGGGACCTGACGATTATGAGTCATGATGAAAAATGTCGAGTTAAATTTTATTTTGTCTCGTTAAGTCCCTTATCATACTGACTTTATGTGTGTTTGGTGCATCCATTAGGTTTTTCTTATCTTGATTTGCCCCATTGAGTTGTACTATAACTGCAGTAATAACTGCAGTAATTTCTACGCTAACTGCAGTAATAACTACGCTGTTGGGGGATTCAAGACTGTCATGAAATTTACCGCAAGTTTTGTTCAGGGGCTCAAAGCCAAAGCCAAACCTTACGAGGTTTTTGATGATTCCGGTGAGCGAGGAACAGGGCGTTTGGGTGTCAGGGTCAATGTCAGCGGTATGAAGACTTTTATCTTCCGTTATTTTCGTGGCAAAGAACGGGTCTACCTGCAGATCGGAATCCTGAGCAATACATTGGGATTGTCGGAGGCAAGAGAACAGGCTCGTCAATTTGGTGCGCAACTAAAAAAGGATATCGACCCCAAGCAACATCTCGAAAAGTTACAGCGCTTGGCGACTGAGCGAGAGGCTGAAGCACTTAGGGTACAGCAGGAAGCGGCGAGACAGGGCTCAATACGGCAGTTGTTTCATGCCTACACGGCGCAGATGAAGAAGGATGGTAAGCGTACTTATGAGGCCACACTCAAGTCATTAGAGAAGGAGGTTTACCCCTTTATTCCCGAGGACACCAAGGCCAAGGAGGTGACTGTAGAGCAGATCATAAATGTACTGGCCAGCATCATTGAGCGCGGCGCAGAGACACAGAGCAACCGTGTGCGATCTTATATGATGGCCGCATTTAACTACGGGTTGAAACATGACCATGACCCAGCCCATAGAGCTGTCAATGTACAGTATGGCTTGAAGTTCAACCCCGTGACTCCGGTGCCTAAGCAACGCTCCGCTGAGCGAGTTGGGGAGAACTGGCTGACCATACTCGAAGTGCGCCAGTTGCTACAAACCTTCGCCGATACCATCGGTGTGGGGTTTGATTTAGCCCGTCTCCTTGACCTGTGTTTTTATTCCGGTGGCCAGCGCCCCTATGAGCTAGCGGCAAGCAAGTGGTCGGCGGTGAACTGGGAGTCGGCAACACTGGAGATTATCCCCGCGGTCAGTAAGAACAAACGCCATCATATGATCCCCTTAAACGATAAAGCATTGGCCACGCTCAGAGCCATGCATGAAGTGGCTGAAGGTAGCGATTATATTTTTCCACATCGCTTAGACCCACAACGTCATATCCGTCTCGATAGCTTCAGCCAATGTATCAATCGTTTTGTTACAAAAAGCGGCTTTCGTCACTTTGTGCCGCGTGATATCCGTCGTACCTGCAAGACGCTGATGGGGGAGATGGGGATCAGTAAACACCTGCGAGATCGGATCCATAACCATGCTATGCAAGATGTTTCCAGCAAGCATTACGATCGCTATGAATACCTTGAAGAAAAGCGTGTCGCCCTTAATAACTGGGTGGCTTGGCTTGAAGACAAACAAGAATCAAATGTGAGGTCATTCCGTGTCAGTTGATTTATCTATCTTAGTGCCTCTGGATGAGAGGGAAATAGCAGAGGGCGCAATCGGTATAGGCCTGTTGCAACTATCGTTCAAATACCTGCAGACGCCTGGTGAAATCGCACTGCACCTGTTGGAACAGGTAAAGCCGTTTGCAAAGTATGCTTTGGGGATGAGGCAAAAGAAATGTCGTGCCTGCATAGCCGAAATTAGAAGTTGGCGAAGCAAGAGTGCAGTCGCTCTGGTAGAGTTTGCCGAACAAGGCTTGTCGAGTGAGGCGAGTATTGTGGATTACTATGCTGAACAAGAAGCATATTGGTTGCAGGAATTAAAAACCAGCAAGTTTACAGGCTTAGTGGATATTCGGAATTTAAGGCGTCAATGTCGTGAGTTGCTGCTGGCCGAGGCGAGTGACACCTCGGTAAGTCCCGCTGTTTATTTCAATCTCGGCTCGCTATGTGAACGGATAAATAGCACCCGCTACATTGACTTTTACAGCTGGCAGAAGGAGCGTACTCAACGGGTCGCTAGCGCAGGTAAGAGAGCTCTGGGAGGCTGGCATGAGGAGTTGGGCCAGCGCGCCTATTTTGATTTCTGGATCCACGGTCAACATCTGAGCTGGAAGGAGGCTCTGGAAAAGTACTCTGATATCATTCCGCCAATTAAGATAACGGCCAACAATCAAGGCCGAACTCTCACCAAGGCGCTGCTGAAGCAACGTAAACTTTACCGTCAATACGATGCCAGAGTACCTGATTGAACTAATATCGGGAGAGCCTTTAGTTTATATGCTTTGATAGCCAATAAAGATGGCTGAAATGTTGTGGTCATCTATCAAGTGAGCCTGGTTGGCTAAATTACAGCCTGAGCTCCACCAGCAAGAAGTGGTGCGATTAGATTTTAACACCCGAGAAGAGTTCGGCTGGAGATATCCATTGTCTTGGTTAAAAGCCCTCTTGATTGGATACTGAAACGATTAATTGCAATGCTATCCCAGATGCCTCAAATGTCTAAGGTATCCCAGGTATCCCAGGTATCCCAGATACCTCAATTGTTTCAGGCATCCCAGGTATCTCAGGTATCCCAGATACTTCAAATGTTTCAGGCATCCCAGATATCTCAGGTATCCCAGATACTTCGAATGTTTCAGGTATCCCGGATGCCTCTGTTCTATTGGCTGGTGGTTCTTCGTCTGGATCGTAGAGCTTCCACCAGCAAAGAGAATAACGGCATAATATCGAATCCAATTCTCGTGTCTGACGTGACGTTAACTTGATTTATATGGGCTTTCAGTTGGAAGGGAATAAACAACTCCTGAAGAATGAATTAGCATTTATAATGCTATACATATGATATAGTTCCGATTTTTTGGTGCTAACCCTGTGTTTACTTCTGGGTCTGTGGCATGCTCACGGCCTATTATGCCGGCTATTTTTCTAGAGGGACCTAGATTCGTTATGAATATCCATAAAGCCAAACCGATATCAAAACCAAGTTCAATCCAACTCACAGCCCGTTTAATCGATGGCCAAACCACCCAATTACACCTCACCGACGCCATCGTCGAATAGGCCGTATAACAGGTTCTACTAATTAAAGAAGATAGATATGGAAACATTAGAAAGTTTATTGCGTGCGTTCGATACCAATATCGTTAACAGCGTCATCTTACTTACAATGGCTGTTGTATTTGGTTTAGGCCTTTGGTTTACCAAAAAGGCGCAGCAAGTTGAGTTTGTACAGTATGTACCGACGCTATTAACCACTATGGGTATTTTTGGTACGTTTTTAGGTATCGTGCTGGGCTTGCTTGAGTTTAATCAGCTAGATATTGAAGCTAGCATTCCACCATTGTTAGAAGGCCTGAAAACGGCATTTATTACCAGTTTGGCTGGTATTTTTTCATCGTTAATATTTAAAACCTTATCAACATTTTCCTTTTTAAAGCCTAAGCAAGCTGAAGCTAGTGTTTCTAATGCAACACCGGAGGCTATTCTTGGTGCAATGCAAGCGCAGGTTGCAGAAACAAAGATACTTAAAGACGCTATTGTTGGCAACGAAGAGTCTACTTTGTTTGGGCAGTTAAAAATTCTTCGTGGTGATATTAATGACAACGCCAAACTGTCAGTAAAAAATGCGCAAGAGCAAGCGACGAAACAGCAAGAAAATTTTGAAGATTTTTCTGAGAAATTGTGGCTTAAGCTACAAGATTTTGCTGACACTTTGTCTAAATCAGCTACTGAACAAGTAATTGAAGCACTTAAGCAGGTAATTACAGACTTTAATAACAATCTAACGGAACAGTTTGGTGAAAACTTTAAACAGCTGAATGAGGCTGTATATAAGTTAGTTGATTGGCAAGAAAACTATAAGCTTCAATTAGAGCAAATGCAGCTGCAATATGCCCAAGGTGTAGAGTCAATAACTGCAACAGAATCATCGGTGGCGAATATAAGCGAGCAAAGCAAAGCTATCCCTGAATCGATGCATGAATTGAAAGATGTTATGGAGGTGAATCAGCATCAATTAGCTGAGCTTGAACGTCATCTCGAAGCCTTCAAATTGATGCGTGATGAAGCTGTTAAAGCGGTGCCAGAGATCAGGGAACAAGTGCAGAATACAGTTAATGACATTTCAGAGGCTGTGACGACTGCAAGCGACCATTACAAGTCACTATTGAGTGAGTCTGATGACTACATAAAAGCGCATGTACAGACTTCAAATGAACTACTGGAAAAGTTTGCCACTGAAACCGAAAAAGGTATCACCTCTGTTGGTACTCGCTTAACTGAGAGTTCAGAGCTTATCAGTAAAAATATTGATACTGCTGCCAATGAATTTACTGATAACACAGCTCGTACTAATGAGTCTTTACAAACTAGTTCTGATCATCTGCAGTCGCAAACAGAGATAATAAAGCAGCATCTGCAAGATGCAGTAAGTGACCTAAATAACACCATGCGTGACATGATAGAAAAGTTGGTCACTGATGCAAAAGATATAACTTCAACGATGAAGGAGGCAAATCAGAATTTAGTTACTGATACTGAGCAGGTGCGCGACACTGTTATTAAGTCGGCTGATAAATTACAGCAAAGATTGAATGAAGTCATTGACGATGCCGCGACACAACAGATCAATCAAGCTAAACGAACATTTGATGCAATGGAAGATCAAGTTAAGCAGCAAGTCGGCTTAACAGGGGAAGCGGTTGATTCTCAACTTAAGCTGATTGATACGGCAATGCAGCAAGAAATAAATAGAGTGATGAATGAGATGGGGCAGGCACTAGCTCAAGTTAGCGGTAAGTTTGTTGAAGACTACGTTAAATTGACCAACGCAATGAATGAAGTTGTTAATCAGCGAGTAGCTTAATGGATAAGATATTTGGCTCTAGCATAGGTACGCAAGATAGTGGAGAGCACTGGCTGACGGTTTCAGATTTGATGGCCGGTCTTATGATGGTATTTCTTTTTATTGCGATCGTTTTCATGATGATCACCCAAAAGGAGAACGATAAAATTAAAGATGTGGCTGTAGCTTATCAACAGAATCAAGTTGCGATATTTGAGGCATTAGAGGAAGAGTTTGAAAACGATCTTTCTAAATGGGGCGCAACTATAGAAAAGGAAACGTTAGCATTCAACTTTCAGTCGCCTGACGTTTTATTTGCTAACAACGAAACCAAGTTAAGTGAGGCCTATAAAGATATTCTTGCTGATTTTTTCCCAAGATATATTAAAGTCTTAGCACCTTATCGAGATTCGTTGGACGAAATCAGAATTGAAGGGCATACGTCGAGTGCAGGATTACGTGGCTCTACTGAAGCACAGGCCTATTTTTATAACATGCGGCTTTCACAAGGCAGAACTCGTGCAGTTCTGGAATATGGTTATGCCTTGATGCCTGATGAAGCTGATTGGATTAAGGCTAACATTGCGGCTGTTGGTTTTTCATCTTCACGTTTGGTTATGCAAGATGGTGTTGAAGATGCTGCGTCATCTCGTCGTGTTTCGTTCCGAGCTATTACGAATGCTGATATTCAGATAAAGCGGATATTGGAGAGTAATTAAGTGAAGCTTACTGTTGATTTGAGTGCTCTCCATCGTGCAGTTGCACCGTTAGGTAAAGTGGTTACTGACTTTTCAATTACTAGCCACTCGGATGAATTAGAGAGTATCGGTAGCGAGCTGATAAAAGGGTTGATATTAGGTAAAGATATTCAGCTCAATCAAATTGATGGCACTAACGGGATATTAAACTACGACGGTCATCAAGTGATGCTGTATATACCTGATCAAGGTAATAATATTTCAAGTGTCATTGTTGATGGTAAGCAAAAAGGGGCGAAAAGAGTACATGTTGCTGAATGTAAGACAATTATAAGTATGCGCGAGAGGGGGAGGTTTAACGACCGCTATGATGTTATTAGCCGAATTGATGGTCTTTTTCCTGTGTTTGGTGTTGATTTTCACACTCAGAAAGAAGTATCGGGCGAAGCCGATTTAGCAGTGTGTCAAAATTGCTTATGTTTGCTTAATCATCATAATTTCCCCGTGCTCACATGGAGTGATAAAACAGAATTTATTAAAACGTTTT
>PJEL010002781.1_pt1 | contig 15639 bp, 14 predicted proteins | sample 1853271 | NCBI WGS metagenome assembly PJEL01 (sample SAMN08108733, study PRJNA415343) | Invertebrate metagenome, whole genome shotgun sequencing project. | host: Globobulimina | place: Sweden: Gullmar Fjord | collected 2015-08
TACCTACCGTGGCGTTGCCGCCCATTATAATGGCAACGAGGGCGAACGGGCCGCCTTTATGTTGGCGTCCCTTACCGGCAACGTTGACAATCCCGGCGGCAGGACCAAGGCGGTCGGCGTCGGCGTCAAGTATCCCAAGGTTCCCAAATCATCCAAAGCTAAAGTGGTCAAGGGTTTGAATATCGGCAAAGGCAGTACCAAAAAGGGCCATCCCCTGTATGCCTCCTTCCCGACGCACGGCGTTTGCCAAGGCGTGCTGAAGATGATCGAGGAAAAACAAGGCGTACCCGATGTCTACATGACCTATTGTTACAACCCGGTCTATGTCAATGGTAATTTTGCTGAAAACAAAAAGATTTTAAGATCCCTCAAACATCTGTGGACCTCTAATATAGTTTACGATGAGTCCAGCAAACATTGCGACCTGATAATACCAGACGCCACCTATCTTGAGAGATGGGACTGGGAGGACATGGTAGACCCGAACAATATCGGTGAGCATTACATCCGTCAGGCCTGTGTCAAACCGCTTGGCGAGTCAAGAGATTTTGGCGATGTGGCCTGCCAACTGGCTGAAAAAATGGGCTTCCCGTTAGGTGTCTCTTCCAAGGAGGAGTTTGTCAAGAAATCCTATGACATGACACCGGGCGTAAAAGAGGCCGGCGGCGCTGCCATGATGATCAAAGAAGGCGTCTGGCATGATCCGAATCAGAAGCCCATCTTTTACCGCTATAAAAACAAAATATCCGCTGACAAGGTAAAGGCGGACGGCGTGGTTTACGATGAAGCAACCGGCGTCTACTGGAACGCCAAAAAGGCGCATGCCAAAGACGGCGGTACCTACGAAACCACTAAAAATGCCTACAAGTACTATGTGGGCCAGAAGATCGGCGACGAGGTCTTTGAGGTCTTCAAGCCGGACAAACTCCCCAAATCGGGATACCTTGAGCTTTACTCGCGCCTGATGGAAGGAAAGGGCCATGCCCCGCTGCCAACCTGGTATGCGGAACCATCCCATGAGACTATGGGCTCTGACGACCTGATCCTGACCACCTACAAGGTGGCCGTGCATATTCATTCCAGGAGCACCCACCGCAAGTGGCTGACCGAACTCTATCACGACAACCCGGGCTGGATCAACTCCAAAACCGCAGCGGCCCGTGGTATCAAAGATGGGGACAGCATTAAGGTCACCTCGAGAATCGGCTCCATTACAACCACGGCCAAGGTTACCGAGAAGATTGCCCCTGGTGTAGTTGCCATTTCTTATCACCTGGGCCGTGAGGAGAGCGGCAGATATGGTTCCGGCAAAAAATCGCCCGGTGGCCATGACAATGATCCGGATCTCGCCCAAAAACATTGGAATACCTATGGCGTGCATCCAAACCATATTATCCCCAACACCGTTGACCCAGTCAATGGCCAGCAGTGCTGGATGGATACGGTGGTTACTGTGTCAAAGGCTTAATCACTCTATTTTTTACTACTGCCCCTTCCCCCCCACATCTTTCCCCTATACTTTTGGGGGAGGGGCGCGGTAGTTTAATTGGAAAAGACCACAGACACAGTGATATTACTGAGCTAAGGATAGTTTGTAGCTCTACTTGAATAGATCCAATGAAATTAAAAATACTGCTTACAATTGTAATTATATTTTTCGCAGTTGTCCTTACTACAAATTATTATACCTCCCGTCCGTCGTTTTGCGGCTCATGCCACATGATGAAAAAATATTACAAAACATGGGAGTCGGGAAAACACAATAAAGTCAAGTGCATAGAATGCCATTACTCCTCTGGAGAAGAGTTTTCATTACGAGCCAATTTTAAGGGACTGGGACAGTTGTTTACATATTTATCCACTTATACACAACATACATCAGTTCGAAAACCGTCACCAATTAATGATTCAAACTGCATGACATCGGATTGTCATCCAAAGGCAAAATTAGACGATAAAAAATATATAATTGGCGAAAATGTTTTCTATACCCATAAAACCCATTTTGAAGAAACCATTGAAGGGCAGACGCTCCACTGTGATTCATGCCACAAGCATCTATCGGGCGGCAAACATCTTGAGGTGCCCAAGGAAATTTGCTTCCTCTGTCATTTTATGAACATGGAATTTAATGAGGACCAGGCAACATGCTCACTCTGCCATGCAATCCCGACAAAGTCGCTGCAGAAACAGAAAAAGGAAGAGAAGCCAGGAGAAGAAACCATTACCCACCAAAGCCTTGAAGAGGCAAATGTGCCTTGCCAAAGTTGCCATTATGAACTTATCCATGGCAATGGCGAGATTAAGGAAGAAGAATGTATCAATTGCCACGATGTGCCCGAAATAACAGCAAGTGCGGATGACATGGAATTGATGCATCAAAGACATGTTGAGGCGCAGAATGCTAGCTGTTTTGATTGTCACCGGCCAATACGGCATAAACAAATTGAATTTCTGGATCCAGTGCGAGAAGCCTGTTTTATTTGTCACCCCGACCACCATAATTACCAGAAACTGCTTCTACTTGGCCAAGAACGCCAAGGGCAAATAAATATCCCCGGCCTGATGTATGATGTGAAAACAAACTGTATTGGCTGCCACATTGAAGAATGGTTAATAAAGGGTGAAAAGGTACTCCAGGGGTCTACTGAGGCATGTGTTGCCTGTCATTCTAAAAAGTATAAAACTATGCTCGCGGAGTGGAAAAACAAGGTCAAGGAAGAGCTGAAATATACCATGGAGTTAGAAGTTGAGGCGAAATTGGCCATCAAGAATGCCCAAAACAAGATGTCCGTTGAGAAGTTAAATGCGGCTCAAGAGATGTTACAAAATGGCCAGGAAAATCTGCGCATAGTAGAATTTGGAGGAGGGGTGCATAACAAGAAGTACTCCATCGTGCTCCTCGACAACGCCATAAATAATTTTGAAGATCTTATTGATTTGCTTACTAAATAATTTACTAACATGAGGTGCTGAAATGACTAATATTGAAGTGAAAGAAAAAGTTGAAGGAGCAAGGGTACGAAGCAATGTTTATGGATTTCTTTCGTCACTATTCCGGGAAGAAATCAACGCTGAAAGTCTTCGACAACTAAAGGAGCCGGTCATAAAAGAGGTTTTGGCTGAGATGGGGGTTCAATATGAAATTTTTTCCAAAAAAGATCAAGACAAACTACTTGAGGATCTTGCGGTTGAATACGCCCGGCTATTTTTAGGTCCGGACAAACATATCTCTCCCCATGAATCAATTCATCACCAAAGGGACGATGGTGATTGGGGGACGCACTGGGGCGGTTCAACAGTTGATGTCAAAAAGTTTATAGAGACGGCCGGGTTTGAATACAAACCGGAATACACCGGCATGCCTGACCATATCAGCGTTGAACTAGACTTTATGAAAGAAGCAGCCAGGCGTGAGGCCCAAGCCATCGAAGAAAATGACTGGGAAGGGGCTCTGTACTGCCAAAAAATGGAAAAAAAGTTTATTTGTGATCACCTGATGAAATGGATTCCGGCATTTTGTGATAGAATAATTTCTCAATCAGAACTTTCATTCTACGGGGACTTGGCTGAGGTGACGAAAGATTTTATCAATTTAGAGTTTAAGGACATTGACCAATCAATTTCAGTAACAGAAAGACAAGTTAGTGCCTGTTTATAAATGGCCTTTTTCTCAACGAAAAATTCTAATCTTTCAAGGCACCTTGTATATCGCATTTTGAGGAGATCACACAAATGGTTCAATCCATTAACAACTTTTTAATAGTGCTTAAAGAATTGACCAAAGGCAATAGATACTATTATGCCTGGGTTTCTTTTCTTGGCTTTCTCATTACTCTAGGCCTATTGGCATATATCAAACAACTACAGGATGGGCTGATTGTTAGCAATATGCGAGACCAGGTATCTTGGGGGTTTTATATCTCCAATTTTACTTTTTTAGTCGGGGTGGCGGCAGCGGCTGTTTTGTTGGTCATACCGGCCTATCTTTATAATTTCAAACCAATAAAAGAGATAGTGCTCTTTGGTGAATTGATGGCAGTTGCCGCCATTAGCATGTGCATTATGTTTGTTGTTGTTGATGTTGGCCGTGTTGATAGGCTTTGGCATGTAATTCCCATGCTCGGCATGATGAACTTTCCTTCTTCATTGCTGGCTTGGGATATCATAGTTCTAAATGGGTATCTGGCCATCAATCTGTTTATATCCATGTATGTCCTCTATCAGATGGCCCACAATAAAGATTATGATATAGAAATAATTAAGCCTTTAATTATACTTTCAATACCATGGGCGGTCAGTATTCATACCGTCACCGCTTTCTTATTCAACGGACTCTCGTCAAGACCCTTCTGGAACGCCGCTGTCTTAGCCCCTCGATTTCTGGCCTCCGCCTTTTGCGCCGGGCCTGCGGTGATGATTATTGTTTTTCAAATCATCCGTAAAGTTTCGAAAGTCGACATTGAGAACAAGGCTATCTTCAAAATTGCAGAATTGATGGCATATGCCATGGGTATCAATCTTTTTTTGCTAGGCACCGAACTCTTTAAAGAATTTTATTCAAACAGCCTGCATCTTGCGCCTATGAAATACTTGTTATTCGGTTTGCATGGTCACAATGCCTTGGTGCCCTGGATCTGGATGGCAATGATCTTTAACGTCACCGCTTTTTTCCTTTTCTTAAGTCCAAAGACACGAAAAAACTTGATGACCTTAAACATCGGCTGTGTCCTGATCATCATCGGTGTCTATATTGAAAAAGGCATGGGGCTTTCTATTCCTGGATTTGTGCCGGGCACACTTGGTGAAATATATGAGTACGGTCCTTCCGTTGTTGAAAAGCTGGTAGCACTGGGAGTTTTTGCAACCGGCGCTCTTATCTATACTCTGCTTTTAAAATTTGCCCTGCCGGTCTATACGGGAAAACTCAAATTCTACGATGCTCCGGAAACGGAAGAGGAACCGCAGCAAGTTGAAGAGTGAACAGGTATCCTGGTCAGTTTACGATAAATCATGACCATTTTTAAAAGATAAAATGATGGGTTGAATATGAAAAAATCAGTTGTACTTTACAGCGTTCTAGCAACAGCAATGACGCTCCTTTTGTTGCTGGTTTCGGCCCCTGCGTTAACGGCCAGTGAAATTCCCAGCTTTTTTGTGCCTCCACCTCCCTTTTCCGAGGATATTTATCCCTGTTCGGATTGCCATGAAGATATTGAGCCGAACCCGGAACGCCGCGAGCTAGAAGAACATACTGAGATTGCTGAATCATTTAACCATGCAAAGGAACAACGCTGGTGCCTTGACTGCCATAATGCAGACAACCGCGATAAACTTCGTCTGGTAAATGGTAATTTAATCTCATTTGAAGAATCTTTTTATCTCTGTGGGCAATGCCACGGAACTATCTTCAGAGATTGGAAGGCAGGAATTCATGGCAAAAGAACTGGCGAGTGGAACGGCAAAAAGGTCTACAGATTATGTGTGCACTGTCACAACCCCCACAGTCCCCGCTTTAAGCCGTTAAAACCGATGCCCCCGCCAGTAAAACCAGGAGATATCAAAAACCGAAAATTAAAGCAGGACCAAATCCCGCGTAACCCTCTTGGCAACATACAGTAAGCTGTCCAAACGGTATAAAGCATTTAAATTTTAAATTATATGGCTACCCTTATGACGCACGGAAATAAAAAAATTGATACTACGCAGAGGGCAATTACCCGCAGAGGCCTTTTGAAAGGAGCCGCAGCAGGTGCGGCCTCCCTGGCAATCCCCAAAACCGCTGATGCGTCGATTTGGCAGTCTTTTCTACAGAAACATTTTTCCGAGCTTAACGCGAAAGAGTTGGAAGATGTAATCGTAAGATTGGAAAAGGAATATAAAGCAAAATACAAAAAAGATTTCAACATCAAAACCACCCAAAGCCAAGCCGACACTCTTTTCGGCTATGGCCTTGATCTCTCGCGTTGTGTTGGTTGTCGGCGTTGCGTATATGCCTGTGCGCGTGAAAACAATCAATCTCGTGACCCGCAGGTTCATTGGATCAGTGTTTTGCGTTTTGAAAAAGGAGCTCGAGGTGTATCAGACCTTGAGGAAGCAACAAAGTATTACAACCCAAGCACTGTCCCAGAAGACGATCATTTTTACATGCCGGTTCAATGTCAACAATGTGAAGATCCGCCATGTGTCAAGGTTTGCCCGGTTAAGGCCACCTGGAAGGAACCAGACGGTATTGTTGTTGTCGACTATAATTGGTGCATTGGCTGTCGGTTTTGCATGGCGGCCTGCCCTTATGGCGCCAGACATTTCAATTGGGGTGAACCTCAAATTGCCAATGAAGAAGTTAATCCAGAGACCCATTACCTAGGCAATAGGCCCCGGTATAAAGGAGTTGTTGAAAAATGTACGTTCTGCATCCAAAGAACCCGTGAAAACCCGGGCCGCTACCCTGCCTGTGTAGAAGTATGCCCGGTTGGCGCCCGTAAATTTGGGAACCTTTTGGATCCAAAAAGTGAAATTAGTTATTGCTTGAAGCATAAAAGAGTATTCCGCCTCAAGGAAGAGTTAAACACCAACCCGAAGTTTTTTTACTTTTTTGCCACCTAGCAATGCTCAGCTAAGAAAGGAGAATTGAAATATGGAGGCCAGGCAAGACAATCTTTTGACATGTAAATGCTTTCTTATCTGGCTATTTTTACATGCAACAGGGTCATCTTTTGCTGTTGGAGAGGAAGTGTCCTCTCCAGATATGGATCCGCAAGGTTTTCCTGCCATCGGTACAGGCTGTTTGGCTGCCGGGAGTTGTCATACTGGAATAGAGCCTATCAGGGCGCATGATAGCGGAATGGCCCAGGCTATTTACAAAATTGGTAACGAGCTGGGAGATCCCAACGGCTGTGTTGTCTGCCATGGTGGCAACCCACAAGAGGAAAAAGACCCCCAAGCCGCACATAGTGGAGCGCCTGCCGGTGGAAAATTGACAACGTTTACCCGCCATTCGGCATCAATGTGGGTAAACGACAAAACTTGCGGACAGTGCCACCAGGATTGGGTATATGCAGGAAACAGGTCTCTTATGCAGACAGAGGCAGGCAAAATCCAGGGGGCCCTTTGGGGCTGGGGGCCAGCCAGCACCGGATACCAGAAAAAATTTGGTAATTATGACATTGACGACCCCGATGGTCCAACCCCTATTTTTGGCAGCGAAGAATATAAAAATTATACCCGTAAACTGATGGAAAAATTTCCTGAAAATTTTCCTACAAAACTTAGCAGATTGCCGGAGGTGGACATGGAGACTATCACCACCAAACCGGAACAGGCGGTGTATACCTATCTTCGCTCAGAGTGCCAGCGTTGTCATCTCGGTGTCCGAGGCAGAGATAAAAGAGGAGACATGAGGGGAATGGGTTGTGCCGCCTGCCATATTCCATACAGCAATGAAGGTTATTATGAAGGCGGCGACTTAAGCATACCGAAAGATAGCAAAGGATATCCGCTTGTCCATACCATCCAGGCCTCCCGGAAATCAAAAGTTGTAGCGAACGGCAAAGTTTACTCGGGAATACCCCATGAGACCTGTGCCACCTGCCACAACCGTGGGAAAAGAATAGGTGTCTCTTATCAAGGCCTCATGGAGTTTCCATACGGCACACCCTACACAGAGACCGGGGACAAGATGCCGAAACTACACACTAAAAACTATCTCTACATCAAAGACGATGTCCATCATCAATTAAATAGCAGGAAAGGGAACCCGGAAGGAGGACTGCTCTGCCAAGATTGCCATACATCTTTAGAAGTACATGGCAATGGTAATCTTACCGGTGCACTGCTGGCAAATATCGAAATTGAATGTACTGATTGTCATGGCACAACCTCAAAATATCCATGGGAACTTCCTTTGGGCTGGGGAGATGAATTCGGACTGCCGCTCGATCTCAGCAAACCAAGAGGAGTCGCCGAATCTCCCCTTGAACTTCACCTGCAGTTCAATACTCCGTATCCGGCCAAAGACGGCTATCTGTTAACGGCCAGAGGAAACCCGTTCGGAAATGTTATCCGTGATGGAGACAAAGTAATAGTTCATTCAGCCAGTGGGCTTGATTATGAGGTTCCGGCACTCAAATCAATTCGGATCAACAACACCTGGAAAGAACCGGAAAAGGCCATTGCTGCAATGGTTAAAGTTAGTCGGCACATCGAAACACTAGAGTGTTATGCCTGTCATTCAGCCTGGGCCCCACAATGCTATGGTTGCCATGTTAAAATTGATTATTCAAAAGGAAAGACTTCCACAGATTGGATTGCATCAGGTAATTCTCACTTCCCGGATGGTCATACTGCCGAGTCAAAACGGGACGGCAGCACCATTAAAGGTCCGGGAAAAGTCTATGAATCCAGAGGCTATCTGCGTTGGGAGAACCCTGTTCTTGGTATCAATGGTGAAGGAAGAGTGAGCCCGATTATTCCTGGTTGCCAACAGATAACGACCGTTATCGGTCCAGACGGACAAACTCTAATCCAGAATAAAATTTGGCGTACAGCGCCCAATATCGAGAACAGTGGTGAGGAAGGACAAAGGGGAATAGACATGGCGCCAGCCGTGCCGCATACGATATCCCGTCAGGCCCGCACCTGTATGTCTTGCCATGGCAGTACAAAAGCTATGGGCTACGGCACCCATGACGGCCGTTATCAGAAGGCATATGCTGAAGGTGTTTCCGTCGACCTCGCCACAGCACAAGGTGAAATTGTCAGTAGAAATGCCCGGTTACAGATCCCGCCTATCCCACAGCTTCCCATGGATCTTGATCAGGTTGTGACCAGAGAAGACCAGCAGGTACAAACAGTAGGGCACCATTGGCCCCTGTCTGGGCCTCTGCCTAAAGAAATGCGTGACCGTATGGATCAAACAAAGGTCTGTATAATATGCCATGAAGAAATTCCAGCCATGTCCTACAAAAATGTTCATCAGAAATCATTTCATGACAAGGTCATGAAACGACTGCTGCCGTCCGGTAAGTCATTTCACGCCGAACCGCAAGAAAATGTTAATAAAAATCAAGAACCTTAAACTTGGAGGTGTAGAAAATGTTTGGTTTAGGAACTCCTGAATTAGTAATTATCTTGGGAATCGCTTTTTTAATTTTTGGTGGCAAGAAATTGCCGGAACTTGGATCTGGTTTAGGCAAGGGAATTACTTCCTTTAAAAAAGGTTTGAAAGAAGTTGAGGAGAAGCCCACGCCCGATGCTTAATACTATTTTTTGATATTTTTAAATCCTCCGAGCCAAAAGACCTACGTCATAAATAACAAGATAAGGTCTGCGGCCGCCAGGGTCTGCCGGGAAACCGCCATGCCTCCCGTGATTGGAAAGGAGAACAATATGGTACAGCTTACCCCCGCAACATCTTCCTACCCTCAGACTCAGTTTGAGGACTCAACAAGTTTAATAGATAATCACGCCCGTCCCATTACCTATTTGCGGCTTGCGATCACCGATCGTTGTAACCTGCGCTGTCGCTATTGCCGTGCCGAAAGAGGCTTTTCATTCATCCCCCACAAAGAGATTCTTAGCTTTGAAGAGTTGGAACGGCTGGCTGCCATTTTTTGTAACCTGGGGATTAACAAGATACGAGTGACTGGTGGTGAACCTTTTTCAAGGCGAGGATGTCTGTCTTTTCTTGGCCGTTTAAGACAGCTAAAAGGTGTTCAGGGCCTCCATGTTACTACAAATGGAGTAAAAACCTCACGACTACTAGATGAACTTTCCGATATTGGTCTTGACGGTATGAATGTAAGCCTCGACACCCTTGATCAAAAAAGATTCTGGAAGATCACCAGACGTGATTACCTTTCATCCGTCCTACAAACTGTGCACGGCGCCATTACACGAAAAATCCCACTCAAAATTAACAGCGTGATTCTTGAAGACACATGTGATGATGAAATTATCCAACTTGCCAGCTTAGCCAGAGATTATCCTGTTACATTACGATTTATTGAAAGAATGCCGTTTTCCGGTTCAGTGCAATCAGCAAATCTTGGAAACAGCAATTTGTCTTTACGTCTAAAAAGAATTTTACCTGCCATCGAAGAATGCACTCTTAAATTACCGACAACTGCACGCATTTTTTCATTGCCTGGCTACCAGGGAAGCCTAGGAATTATCCAAGGCTATTCAAGGCTATTTTGCGGGACATGCAACAAGCTACGCATAACCCCAGTTGGCATGCTAAAGACCTGTCTTTACGATAACGGCGCTCTGGACTTGAAAAAACTGATGCGTGGTGGCGCCAATGACTATGAGATCAAGAAGGCCATTGTCGACTGTGTACAAAACCGTTTTATCAACGGATATGAAGCAGAACAGTTCTCCTATCGAACTACTGAGCCATCAATGGCTGTTATTGGAGGATGATATAATGGACGAGCTTACGGTTTCCATTTCACTGCTTGCTGTTTTATTCGCCATAGTAGCCTTTTCCTACGCCTCGGTTGGCCTGGGTGGAGGTTCCTCCTATACTGCTTTGCTGGCAATTTTTGGAGGCGGGATTGCAACCATCCCCATGATTTCTCTTACCCTCAATGTACTGGTTACCACGATTGGCAGTATTGTATTCTTGTCAAAGGGGCATGCTCGAATACGGCTGATTCTTCCATTTCTAATCTCTTCCATCCCCATGGCCTACGTGGGAGGCATGCTACATCTACCCAAAACACTCTTTTACTTTGTATTATTGATTTCTTTGACCTTTGCCGCCATGCGAATTTATTTCCCTAAGGAGACAAAACCATTGCTCCTCACTAACTGGGCAAAGTTTTTTCTGTGTCTATGTTGCGGCGCAATACTTGGGCTCATAGCTGGAATCGTCGGTATTGGCGGCGGAGTGTACCTGGTGCCGCTCATTCTCATCTTAGGACTTGGCACAGCCAAGGAAGCCGCTGCCTGTGGTGCTTTTTTTATCTGGGTCAATTCGGTGGCAGGACTTGCAGCCCGCCTTCAACATAACAGTATCGATTTAGTGCCATATATGCCTTTGATCATCAGTGCTCTGATCGGAGGAGTGGTCGGTTCAACTCTTGGAGCCGGGCGTTTTGAGCCCCGGACAATGCAAAAAATTCTTGGCACAGTGCTGGTTGTGGCAATTCTATTTCTCGGTCAAAAAATTGCCCTAGCCCTTATGTAAGACCGTCACAAAGGAGTTTTTTTATGATCGATGTAAGTCCCAAATTTAATTCATTACGTTATGCCAGGGCAGAAGGATACCTCTTTGGCAATCCTGAAGCTATTACCCGGGTTGCAGACAAAACTGTTCCCAAGGGAGACGTTCTTGAGGTGGCCCGAGCTGCCGGAATTTTAGCCGCTAAACGTTGCAGCGATATGATTGTTTTTTGTCACCCAATCCCCCTGGACTGGGTAGAAATAACTTTTGAAGTTGATCCAAATTATATCCAAGTCACTGCTGAAGTCCGCTCTGTATGGAAAACTGGTGTCGAGGTCGAAGCCGTTGCTGCAGTTACTGGAGCTTTATTGAATGCCTATGACATGCTCAAACCACTCGATGAGGGGCTATACTTCGGTGGCATATGCGTTTTAAAAAAGAGAGGCGGAAAAAGTGACTTTGCAGATACATTTTCAGAGCCAATTAAGACTGCGGTTCTTGTTATTTCTGACTCGACTCATGCCGGCACACGAAAAGATAAATCCGGGTTGATCATCAAAGAATTTCTTGAAGACTATCCGGTTCAGGTTTCTGCCTACGAAACACTGCCGGATGACCGTCAACTGATTGCTGAGCGATTATGCTCTCTTGCCGACAAAAAAGAGATGCAATTGATATTTACAACAGGTGGCACTGGACTTGGACCACGGGATGTCACCCCGGAGGCAACACTTGATGCCCTTGATCGCACCATTCCTGGCATTGTTGAAGCTGTACGAAAACACGGCAAGGAGAGAACGCCCTATGCCATGCTTTCACGCGGCGAAGCCGGAGTGCGTGGGCAGTGCCTGATCGTGAATCTACCCGGAAGCTCTAAAGGTGCGCAGGAAAGCATGCAGGCCCTGTTTCCCGGCCTACTGCATATCTTTCCGATGATGAAGGGAAAAGGACATAATGAAATAAAAGAAAAGGAGACCGCATGATATGATTTCCATTGACCAGGCAATACAGATAATACGGGCAAACATTCCACTACCGCAAGCCGCTGAATATACAGTTGAAGAGGCCACAAGTAAATATTTGTATGAAGACGTAACTGCCACGGAGCCTTCCCCGCGCTTTACCAACTCAGCTATGGACGGCTATGCTGTGCGCTGGGAAGATGTAAACTGTGCCTCTTTTGACTCTCCTGCCTCGGTTAAAATTATAGGAGAGAGTCGGGCAGGAATTCCTTTTCAGGGCAAAGTCAAAAAGAACGAGTGTATTAGAATAAACACAGGGGCAAAGCTTGCCGCAGGTTGTGATACTGTGGTGCGAGTTGAATCCGCTGAAGAGATCGACCCCTTGGTCAACATAATGTCCGTAAAAAGAAAAGGCCAGGATGTCCGATATCAAGGCGAAGAATTTCAAACAGGAGAACTGCTTCTTCAAAAAGGTTCAAAAATTTCTGCGCCTCAGGCAGGACTCCTGGTGTCGTTAGGCGTAGAATCAATCAATGTCTATAAACCGACAGAAGTGGCAATTCTGGTCACCGGTTCCGAGCTGGTGTCTGCCGGTGAATCCATAGCCGATCATCAGATCCGAGACTCGAATATGATTATGTTAAAAACAGCCATCCGTGAAGCGGGTGGCTGTGTTGTCAACTCTTACCGGATTTCGGATCAAAAAGAAGCCACTATAGAGGCCCTTGCTCAAATAAAGGCTGATATTATCCTTTGCTCCGGTGGGATCTCGGTCGGCAGGCATGACCATGTTAAAAATGCGGCGGAAAGCAACGGGTTTAAAGCGCTTTTTTGGAGAATCCGTCAAAAGCCAGGAAAACCTCTCTACTTTGCCAAAAAAGATAATACTCTTTTATTTGGACTGCCCGGCAACCCCGTATCAGCTTTTATGTGCTTTACCCATTATGTCAGGCCGATCATTACATCATTGAACGGTTTACCTCTGGGGTGGCCGACAGTCTCGGGCGAAGCGTTAAACGATATTTCCAATCAGGGAAAAAGGCCGAACATGATTCGCGTTAAACTCACCTGGAAGCCGAATGGCGGTTACTGTATCACTAACGCAAAGAAACAAGGCTCACATATGCTGACATCACTTTCAGATGCTGACGGTTATATCATTTTGGAGCCAAATCAAATCGTAAAAGCAGGTGAACGTATCGATGTGTACACTTATGATTTTCACAGAAAACCAGTTTAGACCCTTTGTCCAAAACATCTGCGCTGATAAGCGCAGACTTCGAAAGCGTGTTTGTTGCAAGTAGCTCAGCAAACTCTCCTGCGTATTTATTCGTGTATAAAGGGTCTTATCCAGGACTTTTAAAAAATCCAGATTATCTGGGATAAAAGGAGAACACTATGGCTCATGTAGAGGCAGTCTGTATTAGCGAAAAAAAAGGGATCGTCAAAAGAGAACATCCAGAAGTTACCCTGAAACATGACTGGGGAATTGAGAATGATGCACATGCTGGAGACTGGCACCGGCAAATTTCTCTTTTAGCCGGTGAGAGCATAGATATTGTAAAAGAAACACTTCCTACCCTCAAAAATGGCTCTTTCGCGGAAAACATCATTACTAGAGGAATCAACCTGACTACCCTGAAACTCGGCGCCCGCCTGCAAGTGGGTGATGATGTGGTTCTAGAAATCACCCAGATTGGAAAAGAATGTCATAACAGCGGCTGTGCCATTAAAAAGCTGACCGGCGATTGTATTATGCCTCGAGAAGGACTCTTCAGCCGGGTAATAGCGGGAGGAACAATCAAAGCTAAGGACTCAATCCTTCCCCTTGGGGTCTTACCTGGCTGGAAACATTCTCAACCACAGGATCAACTTAATGCTGTGATTGCGTAGACAATTAAAAAACGATATCTGATTACCATCCAAGCTCAGATAGTGCTCTAAAGTCATCCTCGCGTAGGCGAGATCCAGTAAAACTGGCAATTTTTCCTGGACTCCCGCCTGCGCGGGAGAGACATCTAGCTGCATAGACAATAGCTCCTGAGACACGATGATAATCAGGAAACGATATATTTCATCGAGGAGTCTACTTGTATACCAGGAATAAAGTCACAGGGCAGAAAACAGGCCGTTTCCATATGCAAGTTCGTTTTTCTGCAGATTGAACTCGTGAAATATGCGGGCTACCCCTTAACAGCCTTAACAACAACCTCAATCGCCTGCTCTATCTGTTCAGTTGTCGTCATTCGACCGACACTAAAACGGATAGTACCCTTTGCCCATTCCAAGGGTACCTGCATGGCCTGCAAGACATGAGATACATCCACCCCGCCAGCATGGCAGGCAGCCCCGGCTGAGGCTGCAACCTCGCCTTCTATTTTGGCAAGTAATTTATTGGCCTCAAGTCCTTTTATTGATACGCTCAAGGTATTGGGCAATCTTAATTGTGGATGTCCATTCAGCCTAATACTATCCAATTGATAAGCAAGACCCCCGTGCAGTCTGTCCCGCAGGTCCTTCATCTTCTTCATCCTATCCATTAGACTTCTTGCTGCAATCTCACATGCCTTGCCAAGCCCAACAATACCAGTCACATTTTCAGTACCAGCCCTCACCCCACTCTCTTGCCCTGCACCATGACAAAATTTCCACAAATCAAGAGACTGCCTAACGTAGAGAACACCCACCCCTTTTGGAGCATAGAGCTTATGGCCGGCAATTGACAAAAGATCAACACCTAAGGCACCCACCTCAGTCGGTACTTTCCCCACTGACTGGGCTGCATCGGTGTGCATAATTATCTTGTGTTTTCTGGCAATCTTGCTCAGATCTGAAATGGCCTGGAGCGTGCCTACCTCGTTATTGGCATGCATAATTGTGACCAAAATAGTTTCAGGCCTAATTGCTGCTTCCAATCCGGCAGGATCGACCAAACCATCTTTGTCCACCGGCAGATAGGTGGTTTCATAACCGAATCGTTCTAAATATTTACAAACCTCCAATACTGCTGGATGTTCAATCTGGGAGGAGACAATATGATTGCCCTTGTCTTTCAGGGCAAAGGCTACACCCTGAATTGCATGATTATTTGATTCCGTGCCCCCACTTGTGAAAATTATTTCTTGCGATTGGCATTTGAGAAGACTCGCCACCTGCTTTCTGGCGTTTTCAACCCCATATTTTGGCCGAACACCATAGTAATGACTGCTGGAAGGGTTGCCAAAATCTTCTTCCAGGTAAGGTAACATTGCTTTAACAACCTCTGGATCATGAGGAGTGGTCCCATTGTAATCAAGATAAATTGGCTTTGTCATAACAATATTTCCTTATTCAATACCGCAGATTAAACAGTCAGTGCTGTCGATCCTTGGCAATAATGGCTAAAAAAGTGGTTCATCCGGTTAATCAGTACCTGTCATGAAACCATAACAACTAAAGACCCGTCATCCGAAGGAGCCTAATCCACGAGATTGCTGCGGTCGTTTAGACTCTCTCGCAATGACGCTTTAG
>PJEL010002782.1_pt1 | contig 15632 bp, 15 predicted proteins | sample 1853271 | NCBI WGS metagenome assembly PJEL01 (sample SAMN08108733, study PRJNA415343) | Invertebrate metagenome, whole genome shotgun sequencing project. | host: Globobulimina | place: Sweden: Gullmar Fjord | collected 2015-08
TTCGTCTATTGCATATTGCATTGAAGCAGTGATTCTTTTGGCAAAAAGAATCACTCTTCCATTTTCATTTCTAGCACCTCTACCCATAGTTTGAATAAGAGCAGTTCTACTTCTTAAGAAACCTTCTTTATCAGCATCTAAAATAGCTACAAGTGATGTTTCTGGGATATCTAAACCTTCTCTTAAAAGGTTAATTCCAATTAATACATCAAATACACCCATTCTTAATTCTCTGATAATATGATTTCTTTGAATTGCATCAATTTCACTATGCATATATTTTACTTTTATACCTAAATCACCATAATAAGAAGCTAATTCTTCTGCCATTTTTTTTGTTAAAACAGTTATTAAAACTCTTTCATTTTTTGCAGTAACTTTTTTTATTTCATCAAATAGTTTTTCAACTTGATATTCACTATCCATAATATCAATTATAGGTTCAACTAATCCAGTTGGTCTAATAATTTGTTCAGCAACAACTGAACTTAAATCTACTTCTAATTCATTTGGAGTTGCACTAACAAACAAAAAAGATGGAGCTTTATGAATAAACTCATCAAATTTTAGAGGTCTATTATCTAAAGCACTTGGAAGTCTAAATCCATAATCAACTAATACTTCTTTTCTAGATCTATCAGCTGCATGCATTCCTCTAAATTGAGGTAATGATACATGTGATTCATCAACAATAAGTAAAAAGTCTTTTTTTATTTGTTCAAAATAATTCATTAAAGTATAAGGAGTTTCACCAGCTTCTTGACCAGTCAAATAACGAGCATAATTTTCAATACCCTTACATATTCCTGTACCTTCAATCATTTCTAAATCAAACTCAACTCTTTGTTTTAATCTTTGATGTTCTACTAATTTATCATTTGCTTTTAAATTTGTAAGTCTTTCATCTAATTCATTTTCAATTTTTTTAACAGCAACTGCTAATTTATCATTTGAAACAACAAATGGATTAACAGAATAAATAGTTACCTCATCTAAATCTTTTGTTTTATTATTTGTTAGATATTCGTGTTTAGTAATAGATTCAACTTCATCTGCAAAAAATTCTATTCTAATAAATTCATCTTCAAAATAAGCAGGGAAAATATCTATTACATCACCATTAACTCTAAAATCTGATCTATCAAAAAACTTATCATTTCTTTTATATCCCATCTCTACAAGTTTTAGTAAAAATGTTCTTTGAGAATATTCAAAGCCTACTTCAACTTTTTGTACCATTTTTTGATACTCTTCAGGATTTCCCAAACCATAATTCGCTGAAACTGATGCAATAACAATAACATCATCAAAAGATAAAAGTGAAGCTGTTGTACTAAGTCTTAATCTTTCTAATTCTTCATTTATTGATGAATCTTTCTCAATAAATAAATCACTTCTTGGAATATATGCTTCTGGTTGATAATAGTCATAATAAGAAATAAAATATTCAACATGGTTATTTGGAAAGAATTGCTTAAATTCACTATATAATTGTGCAGCTAATGTCTTATTATGAGTCATAATAAGTGTTGGTCTTTGAGTTTTTTCAATAACTTTGGCCATAGTAAATGTTTTACCTGAACCGGTTACTCCTAAAAGAGTATTGTATTGATTACCTGCGTCAATTGAATCACTTAGTGCTTTTATTGCTTCTGGTTGGTCTCCTGCTGGAGTATAATCTGAGTGTACTTTAAATGGTGTCATAATTGGATTTTATCATAATTTTCTAAATCTTTTAGTAAATCTGTCAAATTGTAATTTTAACTCAATGGTAATTTTATTATGAAATTAGCACCCTTATAGTTTTTATCATTATAAGTATATTCTTCATTAATTGCTTGAATCGTTCCATTCATTCTTTCAACAATAATATTATATGTCATATTAAGTCCAAGACCTGTTCCTACACTTTTATGTTTAGTTGTAAAATATTGTTCAAAAATCTTAGGTAAGATTTCAGTTGGTATACCATTTGCATTATCTTTAATATTAATTTCTATATGATCTTTTTTTGTATTTGCTGATATAAAAATATACTTTTTTTCAATATCATTTTGAATTAACGCATCTTTTGCATTATTATATATATTCATAAAACATTGAATAAGCTCATTTTCATATCCATTTATTTTGATATCATTTTGTAAATCTAAAACAATTGTAATATCATGTCTTTTTGTTGATCCTTCAACTAAATGTAAAACACTATGTATTTGTTTTTCTAAATCAAATATAGTTTTATTATTATCGCCTTTAATAAAGTTTCTAAAATCATCTATAGTATTAGATAAATATTGAACATTCTTATCAATAAACTTACAAGTTTTATTAAATTCTTCATCACTAAGTATTCCATATTCTTTTTGTAATTGCATTCCTGTTACACCAGTTGAGATCACTGATAATGGTTGTCTCCATTGATGTGCAATATTAGCAATCATTTCACCCATAGCTGCTAATTTTGATTGGTCAACTAATAGTTTTTCTTGTTCTTTTAGTTGTTGCTCAATAATAGTTTCTTTTGTAATATCTAGTTTAATTGCAATAAATTCTATTATTTTACCTTTATCATCAAATACAGGAGTAATTGATGCCTTTTCATAAATCAAATTACCTTCTTTATTTTTATTAATAAACTCTCCACTCCATTTTTTACCTGAGTGAATTGTTTTTTTAAGATTCTGGTAAAATTTTTTAGACTTTTGTCCTGATTGTAAAATATTTGTTTTTTTTCCTACTACATCTGATAATGTATATCCTGTTGATTTTATAAATGCATCATTTACATATTTGATATTTTCATCTTTATCTGTAATAACTATAATATTATTACTATTATGTAAAGTTTCTTTAAATCTAATCAGCATTTTATTTGTTTTATTTAATCTATACTCTTTAATAAAATATAGGACAATTCCAATTAATAAAAAAAAGAATAAAGCATTAATGGCTAAGTCTGCTTTATCGTTACTTTTTTGAGAATGCTCTTTATATAGAGTATTAAACTCTATTAACAATTTATTAATATCAAGTTTTATTGATTTTTTTTCAAGATTAAGAAATTTCATTTGATGTTCTAATATAACTTTTGAATGTTTTAAGAAAAACTTATCATATTTATCAACATATGATTTTTCAATTTTTTCAATTTTTTTAATTTCATTTTTTATATTTAATGAATTATTTTTATCTACTGTCATAATGATAGTATACAAATTATTTAAACTTTGAGATACACCTTGATTATTTAATCTTTGTATTATTCTAAAGGAATTATTTAATACTGCTTTATGTGATTTAGCTTTATTAATTGTTTCGAATTTAAGTCTAATTAATTTATCTAAATCTTTAATTATATTTTGAAATTTATCATCTTTAATTTTTTTTAGAAGCTGATTATTTTTAATATTATTAATCTCATTTTTAAAAAATTTGATTTTATATTGAATAATATCAAAGTTATCATAAACTAAAGAAGTTCTATAGTAGTAGTCAAATTCTTTATTTAATATACTAATATTATTAATACTTCTTTCAATTAAAGAATAATTAGCTCGTTGAATTTTTGCATTATTTATAAAATAAGCAAGTGTAAAAAGTAGTGTAAGAAGAAGGAATCCACTAATTATTGATTTTTTCATTTTCTGTATCTTTTATAAATTTAGGAAGATCTCCATTTAATGTTTTTAGAAATTTCACTATATTTTCTATATCTTCATCATCAAGTAAATAACCAATTTGATATTTGATCATTTTCTCAACTGCTTCTTTTAATGTCCCCACTTTTCCATCATGAAAATACGGTGCAGTTAAATCAATATTTCTTAATGTTGGAACTTTAAAATAAAATTTATCACTTTCATCTTTTGTAACATAATATCTTCCTAAATCATCAGTATTATAATTATCAACTATTCCAATTTTTTGTATTAGGTTTCCTCCAATATTTACACCATTATGGCAAGAAATACACCCATATTCTTTAAATGTTTTGTACCCTTTGAGTTCATCTTTACTTAATGATAATTTATCACCTTTTAAAAACTTATCAAATTTTGAATTTGGAGTTGTTAGTGTTTTTTCAAATTCTGAGATTGCGTCACTTATATTAAATTCATTTATTCCATTAGGATAAATAAGTAAAAAACTTTCTAAAAAACTTTTATCATTTTTTAATTTCAAAACAATTTCATCAAAGTTTGAATCCATTTCAACAGGATTATGAATAGGTCCTAATACTTGTGTATGCAAACTAGTTGCTCTTCCATCCCAAAATTGTATTTCATTGTATCTAGCATTTAACACAGTTGGTGAGTTTCGTGTACCTTGTTTTTTATATATACCAAAAGATACACTTAAGTTATCATCCCCTCCACTTGATATGTTATGACAAGATGAACAGGATATTGTATTATTTTGACTTAGTCTTTTATCAAAAAATAACATTTTTCCAAGTAATGCTTTATTTTTATCATAATTAGGGGTAGCAGGAATTGCAGTGATTAATTCAATTGAATTTAAATTATTAAAGATTATAAAAAATAATGCTATGATTTTTATCATTTATGACTAAGACCTTTTTATCTTCTATTATATCTAAATAATAAAAAAAGTTTATCAGTTATTACTACAATATATAATTAACTTAATAAAAAAAATCAATTAAATATTAAGATTTTTTAATCAAAGTATCTATATAATAGTAATAAGAAATAACGATTAACAAGAGTTAATATGAAAGATAATCTAAAGAGTAAAGAACTTAAAAAAAAGTTGTTGGAACTCGAAAACAAAGTTTTTCTCATGGATATTTTTGAAGAAAATTTGTGTAAAAGTAATAATTTATTAGAACTATTATTAAATACTATTCCTAACCCTATTTTTTATAAAGATATTGATGGAATTTATCAAAAATGTAATGATTCTTTTTCTAATATAATATTAGGATTAAAAAAAGAAGAAATAATTGGTAAAACATTATTTGACTTACCTGAGCTTATACCTACTGATTTAGCACAAGTTTATTATGAAAAAGACAAAGAATTATTTAAAAGTCAAAAAACACAATTCTATGAATCAAGAGTTTTATGTGCGGATAAAATATATAGAACATTTTATTTTTATAAAGCAGTTTTATTAGATGATAATCAGAACTCTATTGGTATGGTTGGAATAATGTTAGATATTACTGACTTTAGACAAATGCAAGAAAAACTTAAAAAAAGCAAGAAAAAACTTACTCAAAAAAATATTTTATTAAAAGAACTTTCATATAAAGATTCTTTAACTGGATTATATAATAAAAGAAAATTTGACTATTCATTTAAACATATGTTAAAAATCTCTAGAAGACATGATTACTTACTAAATTTTGCCATATTAGATATAGATAATTTTAAATTATATAACGACACATATGGACATGATAAAGGAGATACTGTTTTAAAAAAAGTAGCAAAAGCTATGATAAAAGTTTTAAAAAGAGAAGAAGATTATTCCTTTAGATTAGGTGGAGAAGAATTTGGCTTATTATTTTATTCTAATAGTAAAAAAGATGCTTTTAATATTACAGAAAAAGTAAGAAAAAAAATATTGGAATTAAATATCAAAGATAAAAGTGCAAATAAAAAAGTAAGTGTATCAATTGGTCTTATAACAATAAAAGATAAAGACTCTAAAAGAAAAGATATATACAAAGAAGCTGACAAATTATTATATGAAGCAAAAGAAAATGGAAAAAACATAACTTATAATAAAGCAATTTGAACAAATATTTATTATAAGTTTATATCTTTAAAGTCCATATTATCTAGACACATATAGGTACTTGAGCAACAAAGAGATGGTATATTTACATATTTCTTATCATCTATAATAAAAGTACTACCTTGATGATAATGCCCTTCTATTATGATATCTGTATCATAATTTTTAATTCTTTGCTCTACTAAGTTTTTATAATTATCTATCTTATGACAAATTGATTTATTAACAAGTGCACTTTCAATTTTTTTTGAAATTACATAGTTGAAATCTAAAAAGTTCATAATAAGCAAAAAGACTTTATTTCTAATAATTTTACAATATAAATCATATTTCCAATTTATAAAATTATCTCCATGAGACAATGCTATAGTTTCATCTTTATACTTTGTAAGAAATGGTTGATTTTCTCTTTTAATAACATTAATATTAGGGAAAAGTTTTTGTAGATTATAATCATGATTTCCTTCTAAATATACTATTTCAATTGTTTTTGATAGTTCATTTAAAAGATTTATAACTTTTTTATTTTTTAAAATAAAATATTTACTCTCACATGATATAAAATCAAACATATCACCCATAAAGAATAATTGAGAAGTATTAATCTTTTTAGATTTTATTTTTTCTAAAAAGATTAAAAATTGTTGATTCTTTTCATTAAAATGAGAATCAGCAACAAATATAGAGTTATTTTTTATATTATGGAACATAAGCTATTTTTGGAATACCTTCACCTTCATCAAAACCACATAATAAATTTGCATTTACTACAGCTTGAGAAGAAGCACCTCTTAGCAAGTTATCAATAGAAGAAGTAATAAATAAAGCATTTGTATTTCTTGCAGCAAAAATATCACAGAAATTTGTACCAGCTGTTGATTTAATATCAACTGGTTTTTCTCTTATTCTTACAAATTCACTATCTTTATATGTTGATTCTAAGATTTCACTAACATTAATATCATTTTTTAATGTTGCATAAACAGAAACTAACATTCCTCTTGTTACAGGAATTAAATGAGGAACAAAATTAATTGATACTTCTTCATTTTTAAGTAATCTTACTTTTTCTTGAATTTCAGGCATATGTCTATGTTTAAAAGGATTGTAAGAATGACAATTCTCATTTATTTGACCAAAATGTGTTGTTTCACTTGGATTCTTTCCAGCTCCACTAACCCCTGATTTTGCATCAATAAAAATTGGTGCTTTTGTATCAATATATTCAATAAATGGTAATAATGCTAATAAAGAAGCTGTAGGATAACAACCTGGATTTGCAATTAGTTTTGCATCTTTAATATCATTTTTATAATACTCAGGTAAACCATAAACTGAATCTTTGATATGATCTTTATCTTCATGCTCACAATAATGTTTTTCATAAGTATCAAGCTCAAGTCTATAATCAGCAGATAAGTCTACTACTTTTACATCAAGATCTAATAACTCTTTTGCAAAAGACATAGATGTTTTATGAGGTAATGCTAAAAATGCAATATCTGCAACTTTTGAGATATCTTTAGCATTAGCTTTTGAAACTTCAATATTTAAAACATCTTTTAAACATGGATGTAATTCTTGAACATTAATATCACCCGTAGAATTTGCAATGTATGAAATATTAAATTTAGGATGAGTAATAAGTAATTTTATTAACTCTAAACCAGTGTAACCACTAGCACCAATAATAGCTACATTCATTATAAAGCCAATTCTTTATAACAAACATCTAAAACTTCATATGTCTTAACACCACCTGGTAATTTAGCAATAATCTCATCACCTTCTTCTTTTCCTAAAAGTTGTTTAGCAAGAGGAGAATTAAAAGAAATCAATCCTTTATCAGCATTTGATTCTACACCACCTACAATAGCATACGTAAATTCTTCATCAGTATTTACATCAACTAAAGCAACTGTAGAGCCAAAGCTAATTTTTGTATGAGGAAGAGTTGAAGGATCAATTATTACAGCTTTTGAAATAACAGCACCTAATTCCGCAATTTGAACATCAATTAGTTTTAAATCATCTTTTGCTGCATGGTATTCAGCATTTTCTTTTAAATCACCTAATTGTCTTGCTTCATCAAGCTCAATTACAGTTCTTGGTCTTTCCGTTTTTTTTAGAAATGTTAAACTATCTGTGATTTTTTTATAACCCGCACTTGTCATTGGTTCTTTATCCATCACTATCTCCATAAATTAATTTATGTTATAATACCCAAAAATTGTAAAAGAGTAGTTTAGATGAAATATGATAGAACAAAAAAGTTATTTGGTGAAGATACATTTAACCATTTTCAAAATACAAAACTAATTTTATTAGGAGTTGGTGGAGTTGGTAGTTTTGCATTAGATGCACTTTATAATACGGGTATTACAGATATAACAATTGTTGATTTTGATACATATGAAGATTCAAATATGAATAGACAACTTGGAAGTACTGGAAATATTGGAAGAATTAAAGTTGATGCTTTAAAAGAAAAATATCCAAATGTAACACCTATAAATGTAAAAATAACTCCTGAATGGATTGATGAATTTGATTTCTCTTCATTTAATTATATTCTTGATGCAATTGATGATATCAAACCAAAAGTTCATTTAATTAAAAAACATTTTACTAAAGTTATTTCGACAAGTGGAAGTGCAAAAAGAATGGATCCAAGTAAAATTGAATATAAATCAATTTGGGATACATTTAACGACCCATTTATTAGAAAAATAAGAAATGAATTAAAAAATCAAAACTTCAAAATGAAATTTAAAGTAATTTTTTCATCTGAAGCACCAAATTGTATTGAAAAAGGTAGTTTTGAAGCAGTTACTGGTTCATTTGGTCTTATGATGGCATCTGTTGTAGTGAAGAAAGTTATTAACAAAAATAAAATAATAACTTAAAGGTTCTTAAAGAATAAAAGATATATAATAATGTTAAAAGACTAAAAGGATCCCCATGAGCGGTATTAGTGGTAGTGTTGAACAAATGACACAAGCGCATTTACGTAATGTTCAACAATTAGCTGTATTTTACACTGGTCATAGTAATATTTATGCTATCAATATAGCAAAAGTTAAAGCTTTTATTATTACAGAAGAAGTTGCAATAAATGATACACCAAGAGATAGTGAAGTTATTGGAGGAATTGCAACAATTAGAGGGGAGCCTGTAACATTAATTAATCTTGATGCATGGTTAGGACTTAGTACTTTACCTATTTCAGAATATAAATTAATTATTTTTTGTGAATTTAATCATAAAAAAATTGGTTTCTTAGTTAAAGACATGTTAGATATTGTTGAAAAAACAACTGATCAATTAAGACATACAGAAGAAACAAATTCAAAAATCACATATACTACATACGTAAAAGTTCATGAAAAAGACGAATTATGTACAGTATTTAATGCAGAAGAACTTTTAAGAGATATTGGTTGGACTGATGATGGAGAAGATGATGTTAAAAAATATGTTGAAAACAAATTAACTTCTGATAAAATTATTTTAGCAGCTGAAGATTCTGGTGTTGCAAGAGAAGTATTAAAAAAATTCTTTGAAAAAACTGGAGTTGCATTTGAAATTTATACAAATGGTTCTTTACTTCTTGAAAGAATTGAAGAATTAGATCCAGATAGAATTGGTATGGTAGTTACTGATATTGAGATGCCAGGAACTGATGGTTATCAAGTAGCATCTTTTATTAAATCAAATGTTAGATATAGCGATATTCCTATTATTGTAAATTCTTCTATGACGACAGAAGCAGTTCGTGGAAAAATGAATCAAATTGGTGTTGAAGGTTTTGTTGGAAAAACAGATATTCATAATCTATTTGATTTAACAAAAAAATTCTTAAGATAATTCTTAAGTTTTAACTATTTAAATAAATTAGATGAGAAAACTCATCTAATTTAGAACTCTTTATTTTAACCACTCTTCAAAATCTTCAATTTGCATTAATGTTTGTTTAGTTGAAGTTCCACCTAGTGATGTTCTAGCATTCATAGAATTTCTTAAATCTAAGTATTTAATAATTTCTTCATCTATGTCTTTTATTTCTTCATTTGATTCTCTAATCTCACTTATTGTAAGTTCAGAAATATCTTTATTTAAAGAATTAGCTTTCTCAACTACATCTTTAGTAATATAGTAAGCTGTTCTAAATGCCATATTTTGTTTTTGAACTAAATAATCAGCTAAATCAGTAGCACTTAAATGTCCGATTTTACAAGCACCTTCCATTTTATCTACATTTACAATCATAGTTTTAATTACTTCATTTAATATATTAAGTGAAATTTCTATTGTTTTAACAGAATCAAAAACACCTTCTTTATCTTCTTGTGTATCTTTATTATATGCTAATGGTAAACCTTTCATTACTGTAAATAATGAAACTAAGTTTCCATAAACTCTACCTGTTTTACCACGTAATAATTCAGGAACATCAGGGTTTTTCTTTTGAGGCATAATTGAAGAAGTTGTAGCATATTCATCAGACATTCTAACAAATTGGAATTCATAAGATGACCACGTAACTAACTCTTCTGCTATTCTAGATATATGCATCATAGAAGTTGAGATATTAAATAAAATCTCTAATGCAAAATCTCTATCTGATACTGTATCCATAGCATGTGCAGTAGGTGCTGTAAATCCAAGTTTATCAGATGTACTTTGTCTATTAATATTATGAGGAGTTCCAGCAAGTGCAGCGCTTCCTAGAGGTGAATAATTATTTCTTTCATATGAACTTTCAAATCTTTGTAAATCTCTTTTAAACATATTTGCATAAGCTAATAAATGATATCCAAAGTTAAGTGGTTGTGCATGTTGTAAGTGTGTCATACCTGGAATTAAAGTTTCAGTATGTTTTGAAGCAACATCAACAAAAGTTTCAACTAATGTTTTTAATTGTTCTTTAATAGAAATTGATTTTTCTTGAACATAAAGTCTAAAGTCAGTTGCAACTTGGTCATTTCTACTTCTTGCAGTATGAAGTTTTTTCCCAGGTTCTCCAATGATTTGAGTAAGTCTATTTTCAACAGCCATATGAATATCTTCATATTCTAATGAAAAAATAAATTCACCAGATTCAATTTCTTTTTTTACTTGTAATAAACCATTTTCAATTGATTCTTGTTCATCTTTTGTTAAAACACCTTGTTCACAAAGCATTTGAGAGTGTGCAATTGAACCTTTAATATCTTGTGAATAAAGTTCTTTATCGAACATAATAGATGCATTAAACTCATCTAATATTGCAGCATTTGTATTTTTTAAGATTTGATTGTTTTGTTGATTTGACATAGATATCCCTAATAATTATAATGTACCAAAATTTTTTGGCACATTATAACATAAGTGATATTATTTAAAAGCAGACATATCCATAGGATCAGTTTTTGCTATTTTTGCATATTTATTTATTCCAATTAGACAATTTATAAAAAATAAAACGTTTGAACAAATAAACAAAAAAGCAGCAATATAAATTGCATTATTAATAAAAATACTAAGTACAAAAAGTAATAATGAAAAACAATGAAAATAAAATTGATATTTTATATTAGATTCTTTAATAAATTCTCTTATTGTAGGAAGTTGAAAATAACCTTTTGAAGATAAATGGAACCAAGCTAAAAAAGGAATTATCTTATAAACCATACCTTGTAATAATGAGTATAAAAACCCTATTGAAAATATTATTGCAAGTAAAAAATTTGACTCAAATGGATTTATTAACCATAAAAGCATAGAAACGATTAACATAATAAGAGATAATTTCCAGTACCATAAAGTAACATCAAAAACGGGTCTTCTTCTATTGTTTAATGACTTCAAAGCATAAAATGAAAATACTGAAAAAATTGATACAAAAAGTATTTTTAATACAAGAAAATCAATCTCAAAAATAAAAAATAAAGCACTTATAAATAGTAATATAAATACAGTTAAAGGAGCTTTATTTTGTATATTTTTTGGTAAATCAGGAGATACATAAAACATAGGAATTATCTGAAAAGAAACCCCCATTATTAATAAACTTGCAAATCCAAAAAGACCAAATAATATATGTAAGTTTACAATTGAATAATGATGTATTCCAATATTTGAACCCATATGAGCTATTGCTAAATAAATTCCTAATAAAGCAGTAATTAAACCAGCAATACTAAACAATCTCATGGCTTTTACAGTTGATGTTAAAAATTCTACTTTAAAAAGTAATCTAATTGAAACTAAGAAAAAAATTAAAAAAGATACAGTCAAAAATAATACGCCCAAATGAAGTAACATTTTTATTCCAAGTATAAAAGAAAAACTTAACCCAAGTGTTCCTAAAACTAAAGAAGTATGAACAATCCAAGCAAAAAGATTTGATTTTTTAATACTTGCTCCTGCTAATACAGGCATCATTTGTTGCATTGCTCCAAATATTATCATAGACAACATTCCAAGTGTAAAAAAGTGTACTGCTCCAATCGCTACAGAGGAGTATTGATTTGAGATTTCTGAAAAAGGAAAGAAGAAAAATAGACTTCCTAAAAGCACTCCAAATAATGGAGCACTTAAAAAGAATCTAAAGGGTACGTTAATAGGAGGAGCTTGGTCTAAACTTAAACCTTGTGAAAACATAATCTACCTATATAGCTTGCATATTTTCTATAACTGCACCAACTTCTGAAGATAAATGTGCATCTGCCATAGAATATAACATTTGTTCTTCTTTCATGTTATGTTGTTGCATTAACATCATTAAACTTTCACTTACACCAAAAAAATGATCTTTATCTTTTTTCTCTAAATCTTCATTAAGAGAAGTTAAAAGTTGTCTCATTTGATCATGTTCCATTCTCATCATAGAAGTTGGACCTTGAGTCATTCCTGTTCTATCTTCAAATGCTATAAACATTACTTTTTCTTCCATGTCAAAATGATGAAGTAAATCATCTGAGAATTTTATTAATTTATTATTTGCTTCTGTCCAGTCTTCTGATGCAACTGCATTTTCTAAGTTTGCGAATTCTTCATCACATGCTCTATGATCTTTAGTTAAAAAAGTTGATATTGTTTCCATTAAATTGCCTTTTATTAATTTTAAGACATTATATAGAAAATAATTTTATTTTAAATTGATAGGAATCAACAAAAACTATTGCTCTTCAATATCTTTTATAGCATTTTTTATAATTGCTATAATTTTTCTTTTTGCTGCCATTTCATCATTTTCAGGAACATCCCAGCCAACAATAGACATATATTTATTAACTAAAGAATCTACATCTTCAATAATTACTTCTCGTAATTGTTTTAGTTCTTTATCTTGAGGTGTCATAATATATCCTTTTTTATTATTATATCATATTTCAATATCAATTTCTTTTTTATTTTTAAGACCATTATTTAATTTTTCATAGATAGAATCTTTTGTATCTCCTGGCATATATTGAGCAACTGTTAAAGTCCTTTTATAAGCAATTTTCTTAAGCTTTTCGGCAAAATAAAAGGCATCTTCTAAACTTGTATGTGTTAATAAAACAGCATAAAATTCACTATTTATTTTTCCAAAATAGTCACTTTGTCTTACTTGATTCTGAGAAATTTCTTTTAGTTTATTTTTATTACTTTTAAAAGCTACAATTGAGAATATTTGATTATATCTTTTAGCTCTACTAATTTCTTCTTCTACTAGATTTTCAAATACTATTTCATTATATGCACCCGTATTTAATTCTTTATCAACTAGTTCTTTTATTTCTTTTATATAAATATGGTGTTCATTTGCAATATCAACAATTAGATTATTTTTTTGTAAATATAAATATGACATTAAAATTATTGTATAAATAAATATAGATAAAACAACCACACCTAAAGTAATTGATAAAAACATTTCTTTGTATTTAAAGTCTTCACTTAAAGAAACAATCATAATTAAAGAAAGTCCACCTTTCATTCCGGCAAGTGTTAAAATATTATTCCATCTTATTGGATGATTTTTATATTTTGTAAAAACATACAAAACGATATATCGAATAACACTTGTTAAAATAAATACATAAAATATTTCATTTTTGTATTTCAAAAGTAATTCTAAATTTATAACATTTGCAATTGATATAAAAATTACTGCATTTGCAAAAAGCCCTAAATATCTTGCTTCTTTTTTATATGCTCGTAAGGATAATAAAGATCGACCTTCGTTTGAATTTAAATGCATTAAAATAGCAGCATAATTCCTTTTTTTATAATGCCCTGCTTTATCAAATAAATATTTAAAATACATTACAGCAATTACCACAGATAAAATTCCAGATAATTTTAATTCATCAGCAATTAGAAAAGCTAAACTTGCCATTAGATAAACAGAAATAAATTCTTCAAAGTTTTCTCTTGAATATTTAAAAGAGTAATAACCTAATAAACCTAAAATTAGCCCTATAAGCATAGATAAAACTAATGTTTTAAGTGTTACTTCGATTAAGGATGAAAAGCTCAAGTTTTCGCCATTTAAAAATGGAATTGCAATAAAGAAAAATATTACCATTGCTGTAATATCGTTAAATAAGCTTTCTCCTTCTGCATAAAGTTTTAGTTTTGAAGGTAAATTAAACTTAGAAAATATTGCACCCACAGAAACAACATCTGTAGCCATTAAAGGAGTAAACAGTATCAAAAGATGAAAAATTGATAAATTATAATAATCATTTATGAAGTAAGTAAAACTAACTGCTATACCTATTGATATAAGTACTGCAAAAACTGCTAAAAAGAAAATACTAGATAGGTTTTCTTTTAATTCACTTCTTGATAAACCCAAAACATCAGGTATTAAAATAATAGGTAACATCAAGTACATTATTTCTTGAAAATTATCTTTTAAAATTGTTAAATCAAAAAATTGATTTGAAACATATGAAAGAATAATAACGATTAAAACAAAAGGTATTTTTGTTCTATCTTCTATAAATTTTGAGATTAAAATTAGAAAAAGAATGATTGAAAGTATTTCTAACAAGTAATATTCCTTTGTACTTAATATTTTCATATTTTACAATTATTTTATTATATTTTAGTTAGAAAATTAAGTTGTAAGTATTAGATAAAAAATTAAATAAATAAAAAAGGTTAAAAAAGACACCTTTTTTATTTATATTTTATTAAAAAGACTATATTTATTTACCAAGCCCTGTAGATCTTAATTCTTCTTCAGTATATTTTGAAGACTGACCTTTCATTAAACCTTTCATTGGTCCACCATATGTACCGTTTTTATATCCAACCATAGCATCATTTATTTCTTCTTTTGTCATGTTTGCTACAATTTTGGATTTACCTAAAGCTTTTTTTTCAAAGTTTTGGCCATGACAACCTTTACATGAATTAAGATTAATAGCTGCAAATGCAACAATACCTAATAGTAATGTTCCTAAAAGTATTTTTTTCATATCTACTCCTTATTTCTTCTATATAAGAAAGTTATAATATAATTGTGGAATTATTGTTAAAAAGAATAATTAATTAGATATTATGATTTAAAATCAAGGATTTAATGAGTAAATCCTTAATTCTTGAATACAGCTACCTTTTTACAAAATACCTAACAGAAGGCGTACTTGTATCTATATATAAAACTTGAAAACCATGACTTTTTACATCTATTGGTATATTATTTATACTTTGAGGACAATCACTTATAATTTCAAGTATATCTTCATCTTCAATATTATTAAGAGCTTCAATTGTTTTAATAGCAGGATAAGGGCATGGCTCACCATGCATATCAAGTCTGTAAGTAGGTATTGGCATTTCAATATTATTTTTCATTATTCATTTTTCCTTTTAGCTTTTTAAGA
>PJEL010002783.1_pt1 | contig 15622 bp, 13 predicted proteins | sample 1853271 | NCBI WGS metagenome assembly PJEL01 (sample SAMN08108733, study PRJNA415343) | Invertebrate metagenome, whole genome shotgun sequencing project. | host: Globobulimina | place: Sweden: Gullmar Fjord | collected 2015-08
CGGCAAGGCCGTGCTGAGCCTGGGCCGGGCCTAGAGCAGATCCGATCCAGGCGCTTTGCCGCGCCGGCGCGGGGTTTTTGGGGTCCCATTCTGACACTTGCCATCCCAAAACCGCGCCTTTAGAACCTTAGATGTTGCGCCTATCTGGGGAAGATCCGTTCATGCGGTTGGTCAGTTCTAGCGATTCGACGTTGCGCGCTGCGTCCCGCCGCCCGGCGGGGCAGCAGGCTTGGGCGTCCTGGACATGATCCTGCGCCTCTTCCCTCTTTGCCTGCTGCTGCTGGCGACCGGCTGTGCGGTGCCGCCGGCCGATGCCGCCGACACTGGCGAAACGACGCTTTCCAGGGCGCAGGTGCCCGCGCCCATGGCCACCCAGCAGGCGGCGCGCCCGGCCTTTCCGTCGATGACCGAGACGACCCCGGCGGGCCTGACCGTCCTGAAGCAACCGCCGCTGCCGACCCGTCCGCGCCCGGCCATCGAAAAGGCGTCGCGCCGGCTGCAGTGCGTGCCCTATGCGCGCGAGCTCTCGCAGATCGCCCTGCGCGGCAATGCCTGGACCTGGTGGAAGAAGGCCGAGGGGCGCTACGAGCGGGGCTCGACGCCCCAGCCCGGCGCGGTGCTGGTGCTGAGCAAGACGCGGCGGCTGCGCCTGGGGCATCTGGCCGTGGTCGACGAAGTGATCAACAGCCGCGAGATCGTCGTGCACCAGGCCAACTGGCTGAACCGCGGGCGCATTCACCGCTACACCCCGGTACGCGACATCTCGAAGAACAACGACTGGTCGGTGGTGCGTGTCTGGTACACGCCGGGCCGTGTCTACGGTACCCGCCACTACCCCGCCTACGGCTTCATCTACCCCGACCCGGCCGGCGCGCCGGAGCTGCGCCAGGCGTCCAACTGAGTTCTGCCGGCGGCGGCGGCCGCTGCGCTTGATTCTCCTTATCCGTTCATAGCGCCCAATTCGCTTGATCTGCAGGCGCGGGGCGGCACAATGGCGCCGGGCCCGTAGTTCAGCGGTTAGAACCCACCGCTCATAACGGTGTTGTCGCAGGTTCGAATCCTGCCGGGCCCACCACTTCCCCCTACTCGTAAACCTGCAGAATGCTGTAAGCTTTGTTTAGAAGCTCCTGTCCCCGGGACTTGGGCTTGCGAGCCCTCGCCATGACGAGCGCGGTGCGAATTTGGCAATTTTTGAACATCTTGGCAGGAATCGTGGACGGCGACGCCAGTTCGCCGCGGCGCTTCTGGCGATGCTGCTGCCTGTCTTTCTGCAGACGCCCGCGGCCGGCCAGACTGTCGAAGAAGACGAAGAACAGCAGTACCTCGACGATGTGCTGCGCGAGGAAGAGGACGTCTCCACCAAGGCTCCCCCCAGCGAGACGGGCAAAGACAACCAGTCCGACGTTTTCGGCGGCAGCGGGGAGGAGGAGCAAGGGCAGGGGCAGGGCAAGGACGGCGCGCCGATTTCTCCGGAGGACGCGGGTAAGATCCAGGTTCAAGAAGACCTCGTGGGCGACGAGGGCGGCGGCGAGGAACTGACCCAAGCCCAGAAACACGAAGCCTCCGTCTACGTGAACGAGGCTTTGGACAGCAAGCTCGACAAGATCGCCGGCAAGGTCCCGGCAGAAGAAGCCAAGCACTACCTGGTCTATTCACCCAGCCCCCAGGCCAGGGGCAATCCCGCCATCAAGGACTACGAGCAAAAGCTCTGGCAGGAGAAGGTCCGCGACTACAATTCAGCGCAGTTGCAGGATCAACTGCTGACCGACCTGGACCACGATATCGATCCCGCAAGTCTTCCCGACCGCCTGCCCGCGGGCGGCGCGGAGAAGGGCGGCGATGGCGCGGCGGCCGAAGGCTCGGCGCAGGCGCCGTCGACCTTGAGCGCCGAGACCGGTGAGGGCCTGGGAAGCGGTGGCGGGGGCGGCTCCTCGGCGGGCGCTTCACCCGAGGGAACTCAGGAGCCGGCGGCAGGCGCGGCGCCCTCCTCGAAGTTCATGGACTTCCTGGCCCAGGCCGGCGTCGTCCCGGCAACGGGCGACTCGCAAACCCCCGGCGGTTCAACTTCGGGCGAAGTGCAGGGGGCGCCCAAAGCCGAAAGCAGTGGGGCAGCTGGCGGCGGTGCTGAGAAGGCTCAAGAACTTGCCCAAGGCTCGTCTGGCGCAGAAGCTGCGCCGTCGGGCAAAGCCGCCGGCGCGCCAAGCGGCCAGACGGGGAAAGGCGACTTTCCGAGCCTTCCGATCCCGCGCCCGGACAGGGGTCCTGCCGATAGTGGAACTGCCGAGATCCAAGCGGCCGCGAAAGAGGCGGCATCCGCCGGCGGCGCTTCGCCTGGGGAGAAGACTGGCGATGGCGCGGGCCCCGAAGACCCCAAGAGTCTTGCAGGCGAGAGCGACAGCGCGCCTGAGGAGGCTCAGGGCTTGGCCACTGCCGGTGGCGGCGCCTCCAGTAATTTTGCCGAGAATTTCTCCCTGGACCGGGAGATCAGCGCTTTGAATGCCCCGGAAGGGGGCGCTTCCGAGAGCGGTGAGACCAGCGCCGGTGCCGCAGCTGCCGGCGGGAGCGAGTCAGTCGAGGCCGGGACCTCTCAAGAAGGCGAGGCGCCGGGCCCGAGCGAAAGTGTCGATAGCGCCGCCGCGCCGCCGGCCGCGCAACCCGCGGCCCTGGACGAGCAGGCTCAGCGCAGCGCGGAAACCGCCGCGGTGTTGAAGTGGGAGCGCAACCTGCAGGACCCGGAGCTGGCCGCCGCCGACCCCCTGACGCCGGAGGAGGTCGCGGCGATCGAGCGCCGCCGCGAGCGTGTTGCGCAGGACCCCGAGCGCGCCGCGCGTCTCGGGCAGAGAATCGAAGCGAAGGAGCAGCTCCTCGACGAATTGGAGAAAGACTCTGCGGAGATGCAGGAGGAGCTTGCCGACAATCAGGACTGGGCGCGCATCGTCCTCTCCGGCGGGCCGATGGCGGAGTCGACGGGCAGCGACACGGAAGACGGCCAGGCCGAAGCCCAGGCCTCCGAGGTTTCCATTCAGACCGACGCGCTGGATCGACTGCGCCGCGAGAACCAGTTCTACGCCGAATTGCGGCTGCAGGCGCTGCGCTGGCAGTTGCTGCATGACCGGGCCGACATTTTTCTGTGGGAATGCGCCAACGCCTCCTGCAATCTGCCCGGGCAGGAGGATTCCGCCCCGCCGGTCGAGGAACCGGCAGCTTCAAGCCAATAGCCGCCAGACGTCAGCATCGCCATGATCATCAAAATCGGCCGAGCGCCAAGCAACGACATTGTCCTCGAGAACCGGACGGTTTCCCGGGAGCATGCCACGCTGACCATCACTGACGGCAAGATCGTGGTGACGGACCTCAACAGCGCCTCGGGGACTTACATTGTCTCGGCTGGGTCCTTGAGCCGGGTCAGCTATCACGAGGTCGGCGACAACGATACCGTGCTCTTCGGCGACGAGCGCTGTCTGGTGCGCGACCTGCTCGACCATGCCAAGGACCGCAATCGCGGCGTTGTCTACGAGAGAAACCCCATCACCGGCGAAATCATCAGAAAATGAAGCGTATTCTACTTGCCTGCGCCTTCGCCCTCATGGGCGTGGTCTTGATCCTGGTGCTGAGCGCAACCCTGCCGGAGGGCCTGGCGCTGGTGCTGTTGGACAGAGGCGGCGCCACCTACCCCTATTCGGTGCAGAACATCATGTGGGTGATCTTCTTCGTCGGGCTGGGCGAACTGCTCTATCGGTTCTTCGCCGCGCGCATTGAGGTTCGCGAGTTGAGCCAGCAATACCTGCCCGAGGACGAGACCACGATCCTGGTGAAAGACATGCTGCCGAAGCTGTACAAGAAGGTCTCTCTGGCGAACGACAGCAATCGCCTGTTCCTGCCGAGCCTGATCAAGAGAATCATCACGGTGTTCCAGACCACTCAATCGGTCGAGAACGCCAGCGCGGTGCTGAACAGCAGCATCGAGTTGCGCAGCCACGACCTGGATCTGCGCTACAGCATGATTCGCTACGTCATGTGGGTGATCCCGACCTTCGGCTTCATCGGCACCGTGATCGGCATCGCGCTGGCCCTGAACTATGCCGGTCAGCCGGGCAAGGCACAGGATCCGGAACTGCTTTCCGACCTGACGCTGAGGCTGGCGGTGGCTTTCAACACGACGCTGCTCGCGCTGACCATGTCGTCGGTTCTGGTCTTGATGCAGCATGTCATCCAGGCTTTCGAGGAACGCACGGTCAATCGCTGCGGCCAGTACTGTCTGGACAACTTGGTCAACCGGCTCTATCGCGGCGAGTGAGCGGCTGACGCGGAGGCAAGAATGCTTGGAAAGATCTTCAAGAAGGGTACGAAAGACACCAAAGCGGCTGCCTCGCCTGCCAAGGCGGCGGATAGCGGACCCGACGATTTGATCGACGAGGACAAGACGATCGTCATCGATCTGACGAGCGACGAGCAGGTCGACCCGGATGAAGTCCGCCTGCAGCTTGACGATGCGCCGTCTCCTGTCCCGGCATCCGGAACGGCAAGCCAGCGCCAGCCGGAAGTCCGCACTGCACCCGCGGAGCCCGGCGACGGCGATGATACCGAGGTCTGGACGGGGGGCAGTCCCGAAGAACCCGGGCCGGTCGAGACGCCTTGGCAGGCTGCGGCCGGAGGCTCGACGGCATTGGACGCATCATCCTCCGCCGAAGACGAAAAGAGCAGACGGCTCATTGTGGGATGGCTGGTGGTGACCTCGGAGCAGGGGCGCAACATGAGCTATCCGGTGCGTTTGGGGCGGAACAAGTTGGGGCGCGGCAGCGGCAATACCATCGACGTACAGGTCGGAGACGCCGCCATTTCAAAGGACAACCACATCACCCTTGCGGCAGATCCCAAGACCCAGCGGTTCTTTGCGGTCCCCGGCGATTCGACCAACCTTGCCTATGTGAACGACGAACCGCTCCTGGGACCGCAGGAGATCACGGACAAAGCGGTTCTGCAGGTCGGCGAGACGGTCTTCGTCTTCCTGCAGTTCGCCGGCAACTACGTCGCCTGGGAATGATGGGTGCAGGTTCGGGCTTCCAAAATCCGCTATCGAGGCGCCCGCGACGAACAGCAGGACGTCGTCAACGTCCTGCAGATTCCGTCTGACGTCGGCGAAGAAGGCTATGTACTCGCTGTTCTGACGGATGGCATCGGTGGCCTGCCGAGAGGCCGCGAGGCCAGCGAGACCGTGAACGCCGCTGTGCTGCGTGACCTGGGAGAGCGCTTGCGCCAGGAAAGGCCGCGCGACGACGAAGCCATTCAGGCGGCGGCCCGCTCCGCGGCCGAAGTTGCCAACCTGGAGCTACGAGAGTTCCAAACGAACAATCAAGTGGACCGCTGCGGCGCCACCCTCGTGGTCTGCATCCTGAGGGGTCGGCGCCTGCATTTCCTCAGCATCGGGGACTCCCTACTGTTTGCCTTCTACGGCGGAGCGCGTCTGGAAAAACTCAATGTCGCCCACACTCACGAGATCGGAGCCAAGGCCTATCTCGCCTCCGCCGTGCTCGGGTCGGAAATAAAGTCGATCGACCAGGCCAGCGTCGATCTGGCCGCCGCGGGCATTGCCTGCATTCTGGCCAGTTCTGACGGCTTGGTCGGTCACGACCTTCGCCGGGTCGCCGAAATCTTAGGCAACCACAGCGATAGAAAACTGAATGATATTGTCGAGATCGTGCATGCGCGCGACGATCCCCGGCAGGACAATCTCTCCATGATTCTCTTGGAGCTTAGCGAATTGCCCGAGGTGAAACGCCCATAGACCCGACGCTGGAGTCAGTTCAAAGGGTCTGGCGCGGGCCGTTCCAGCGCGGGATCAATTCTTGACTCTCTCTCTTGATCTGCGCGAGCATTGGAGGTTGAGGCGATCTCGGGGGGAGTTTGAATTTTATATTCAAGATCAATAGTTTAAATTTGGACGGTGCGATGCTTCGAGCGATCCTGGCTCTCCTTACCGCTAGCGTCCTGGCCGGTTGCGGCACTTGGAGCGACCCCTTCAGTGCCGACATCGGCGGTGATGTCATCGAAGACCCGCCGATCGAAAACTTCCGCGGCCAGCCGGTTGCCCAGTTGACCTTCATCACCGGTGTCGACCCGGCTGCCGAAACAACCTTTTTGCTCGACTACGTTGAGCTGGGTCTCGATGAATCTTCCCCAGACGATGCGGATGACGATCCGGCCCTGTTGGCGCCGGACTATGAACTGGCCCGCACCAACATGAGCGGCATGTTCGCAAAGAACGTCTACTACGCGGTTCACCTGGCCAAGTATCTGAAGCTGAAGGCGGAGGGCGATTTCGTCGTCGTCCTCAATCCGGTCACTCTAAAACACGCGCCGGGCCGCGGTTACTTTTACGAGCCCTTCGAAGAGGACATGCCGCCGGCCGATATCGACCTGTCCTTCCTGGCTTATGTACACCCTTTGACGCTTCCCTCGACACGTGGTGAGGTACTCACCACCTATGGGGAAACCCTGGCGCCGGTTGCCTCTCTTCGCATGGACCCGGTTTTCAATCCCGATCTCGAAGGCGCCATCGGCCTGACCGATGTGGTGCTGCGCTCGGCGCACGATCCGGACGGCCGCGGTGCAAGGGCACAGTTGGCCGACCACATCAACGTCGAGAAATACGGCAAGCTGGGCTCGGACTATAGCGAGTTCACGGAAACCTCCGGCCCCTTTCAACCCGGCATGCTGTTCGAGCTGAATATGGAGACCTTCTCGCTCGAGGAAGAACCGCCGGCGGATGAACTGTTGTCCGCCGCCGTCATGGAAAGCGCCGACTACGAACCGGGCAGCTACTACGCCTATGAATTCTACGAAGGATATTACCGGATCATCATGAGCGCCCTGCAGTCCGTCGATAACAGGCGCGCCGCGACCGACGCCCAGAAAGACTACTGGGCGTTCTATGAGTCGTCGGCCAAGCTGGAGCCGGTCATGCTGCAGCGCTCCGACCGGCGGAAGTACGAGCTTCTATTGAAATACAAGAGAGCGGAACTGGCCTATCTGCAGGACCGCGACGACAACTGGATGAAGGGACTACTCGAAACCAGCGACTTCAAGTTCGGCTTCAACAAGTTGCGGGATGCCGAGCAGGCAGCGCGCGACGACTATATCAACGCGCAGATCGAGGCCGGTGTGGGCATCGCCCTGGCCATTCTGGGCGCGGTCGCCGTGGCTTACAGCGCCAGTGAAGACAGCTCCGGCGGTGCGCTGGCCGGTAGCGCATTGGTTGGTGTGGGCGTCGCAATGGTCAGCCGGGCCGTCGCGGACCTCGAGACGATCGATGTCGCCTTCACATCTTCCTTTGCGTCATCCTACGATGCCCAGAAGGCCTACGTCTTCGAGTCGGCGGAAGGCGAGCGCGTCGAGGTCCGCGCCGCTTCGTTCGACCAGTTCAAGCAGCACTTGAAGACGCGTTATGACAAGCGCTTCGTTCCCCGGATGCCGGCACCCCAGAACAAGGTGACTCAAGATGCTGTGCCGACTTCCTGACCGGCTTGGCCGTCTGTTCGGGGCGCTGGCCCTTCTGGTCATTCCCCTGACTCTGCTTCCGCTCGGGCAGGCCTTCTCGGGCAGCGACCTGGAAGAGCTGCAATCCGGGCAGATCTACCGTACCTGCGAGGCCTACTATCTGCGGGTCGACAGCTATAAGGCGGATGGTCGCCACTATCTCATCCGGGATACCTCCAGCGCCTTCATCGAAGAAACCAAGCTATTGAAGCCGCGAACGAAGTCCGAAGCCTTCCTTCTGATGGAGTGCCTGAACCTGGCGCAGGGTAACGGGCAGTTCGCCTTTGACGAGATCATCCGCATCGAGGCCGAAGACGACGACATCATCGAGATGGCCTTGACCGATGCGACGAACAATTCCAACGCGGCTCAGTTCGAAGCCAACGCCGAGTTGGACGCCAAGTACGATCTATCGTCGGAAATGGAACTGGCCAAGGAAGGCTACGAGAGCAGGGTGAGGGAGGCCAGGGCCTTTGCTCTGCAGCAGTTGACCCAGTCCTTTGGCAGCATCACCTATCGGAGCGATTTCAGCTATGGCGGAGGCTACAACGGGGGACTCTTCGGGTTCTTCCAGGTGGCCCAGCTTGCCGCCCTGGCAGTCCAGAGTCTCTCCTCTCCGGGCATGGCGGGAGCTTCGAACAGCCAACCGATTCAGACCGGCAATTCATCGGTGACCCTGGCGCCGCCTGGCGGCAGCCCAACCGGCAGCAACACCGGGGGAAGCTGGGCGCCGGTGCCGCCGGCCGGTACCGGCACCGCAACGGGAGGCACCGCCGCCCCGACCAGCCCCGCGCCAAGCGGCAGTACTGCATTGAACACCTCGGCCGCCGTCGATCCCAATGCCGAGGCAACAGCGGGAGAGGAGTCGGCAGCCCTGGTTTCGCCGACCGCCGGGGGAACATCACTTGCCGGCCTGCCGAACGCGCCGAAGCTCGATGCGAACTGCGCGGACTACAGAATAACCCGCGAGGATATCGGCTTCGCAGAGGTGACCAACGCCTGCCAGGTGCCGATCAGTTTCTTCTGGTGCTGGGTGGAAAGAGGCCGGGACAGCTGCGAACCCGTCTACCTGTCCAATATCGTCGAGCCGAACAGGACAGTGGAGATTGCCGGTCCCTCCGAGAGTCAAACCCAGGTGGCGCAGTTTGTCGTTTGCGATATGATCAACCCTGATCACATCTGCGAACGATAACAGACAGCGGTTCAACCTGCTCCCATGTCGCGGTTACCCGTCAACAGCCGCATCCTCGAGTACAAGATCACCGGGAATCTCGGGTCGGGCGGTTTTGCCCATACCTATCAAGCCCTCGATACCAATCTCGACAAGATCGTCGCGATCAAGGAGTTCTTCCCCGCCCGGCTCTGCGCGCGGGGAGAGGCGTTTCGCGTCGCGCCGCAGCCCGGCGCTGAAGAGCGATTCACCAAATACCTGAACTCCTTCGTCGAAGAAGCCAGAATTCTGGCCAAGTTCGACGAGCCGAACATCGTCAAGGTGCTGCGTTACTTCGAAGCCCTGGGAACGGCCTACATCATCATGGAGTTCGTGGACGGGCGTCCGATGAGCGACTACTTCGCCTTCGACCATGTCCTGGGCGAAGAGCGCGTGTCGAGGTGGCTGACGGGAATCTTGAAGGGCCTGAAGGCGGTTCACGAGGCGGACGTTATCCATGGCGATATCAAGCCGCGAAACATTCTGATCACCGAGGCCGACGAAGCCGTCCTCATCGATTTCGGCGCTTCGGTCATCTACAAGGCGGCCCAGCAGAACGCCGAGCCGATCGACGAGCTGCACCTGTCGCGCAACTATGCGGCGCCCGAGCAGTTCGTTCAGGGGGCGAAGCTCGATCACCGGTTGGATCTCTACGGACTGGGGGCGGTCTTCTATCAGGCGATCACCGGCGAGAAGGTGGCGGAGGTGACCGCGGCGGGTACGGACGTTGCCGTAGAGGTTCTGCGCTACAAGCGGTTCTACAATCAAAAACTCCTGGCTTCGGTTGCCCGCTCTCTCCAGTTCAACCGCGATGCGCGCTTCGACGATGCCGGCGAATGGCTGAACGCCATCACGCTTTCATCGGGCGAGACGGTCCAGCGCGCCTTCAAGCGGCACCGCAGGGTGATCGCCGCATCCCTGCTTCTGGTATCGCTGCTGGCCTATGGCGCCTATTATGTCGACAAGAACGATATCGACGAGAAGAACTATCACTACAAGATCTTCGCGAGCCAGGAAGAGGTCGTGGAGAAATTGCGCAGTGCCGATGAAATTCTTGCCAAGCTGCAGGCCGCACGATCCTATCTCCTCGCCTACGCCAACGAGTACATGGCGCAGGTCGCAAAGATCGAGGAGGGCGACCTTCCGACCGGGCGCAACACCCTGGCCTCGCTGCGCGAGCAGGAGGCCGCCGTCGGCGCCCCAAGGGCCGAGATTGATGCGGCGATCGTAGAGATCCAGAGTCTTCGCGACAGCTACTATTTCGACGATCTCGCGACACCGCTAAACAGGGTCAACGAGAAGATAAAGGCCTTCGGCGACCTCCAGCCCGAGTTGAATACCTTGCTCTTCGCGGCCTACGTGGAGGCCGAGATCGTACGGGAGGGAAGGCGCGAGGTTATCGTCGTCGATCAGGGACAGCTGGCTGAGCTGATCACCTCGATACGTTCCGGCGAGCGGCTTGAGGACCTGAGCGCCTTGGTTCCTGCTGCCGCGCCGATCATCGACGGCTTCCTGCAACAACAACGGCAAGCCGAGGAGCGCCGCAGGTTTGAGGTGACCCGGCAGCAGACGCTTGAGAAGATCAAGGACCTTGCCGAACCCCTGCGCAAGAACAGCCGCTTCCAGGAGTTCTCCGCCGCGCAGAATATGGTGCGCCAGGCGGAACGGCAGGGACAGTTGGACCTTGCGATGAAGACGGCTCAGACCCTCGCCGCCGACATCAAGTCGGAACAGCGCCGTGCGGCGGAGCGCCGGGTGGCGCAGAGGCGCGCGAGCGAACGCCGGACCCTGGTCAACAGCATCGATGCCAGCATGATCTCCGTGCCGCCGGGTGAGTTCACCATGGGATCGAACCGCCACGGCTATGCGCGGCCGCCACATAGCGTAAAGGTGCACGCCTTCTTCATTCAACGCCACGAAGTCACCGCGGCGCAGTGGAGCGAATGTGTGCGCGACAGTGTTTGCCCGGCGCCCGCTGCGGCGAGCGGTGGCGCTGACTTTCCGGTGACCGGTATCACCTGGGACGCGGCGCAGGCCTTCGTCGAGTGGGTGAACGGCACCAGTCCGCGGTTCCGCTATCGCCTGGTCAGCGAAGCCGAATGGGAGTACGTCGCCAAGAAGTACGGTTTTGTTGTGCGGGAGCTGCAAGGCGCCCTGTCGAGCGTCACTGTGCAGGAAGCGAACAAGCTTGGGGTCAACTCTATCCTGGGGAACGCTCTTGAATGGCTGGAGGACTGTTGGCACGGTGGCTATGTGGGTGCGCCACAGGACAGCCGGGCCTGGGTCCGTGGTTTTGAATGTTCGCGCAGGGTTGTGAGAGGCGCCAATTGGGAAGGCGACTACAAGCTGACACAGGACAACGCGACCTACTTCCGGCCCGCCGGTGTCGAACGGGCGGAAACCCGGCCGACGCTCGGGTTCAGGCTCGCCGGGGAACGCAAATGAAGCGTTTCTTCGCCTGGAGCGCCGCTCCCCTCTCGAGCGCTGTCCGGTTCAGCGCGATCGTCGGTCTCTCGATCCTGTTTCTCTGCCCGGTTCCTCTCGCTCGGGCCGATGAGGAGGCCGCCTTTGTTTCGCTGCGACGCCATCAGGAAGCCGGCGTCGACGTCCGGATTCTCCACATTGCCGACGGCTATATCGTCGATGCAAGCCTGGCGGACAACCTCGAGGACCTCTCGGTGAATATCTCCTCTGGTCCGGTGGACCTGACGGAGGTTGCCGAGTATGGCGAAGCGGTCACGTCGATCGTCTATGTCTTTGCCGGCGGCGGGGACAGCGCGCAGTGCAAGACGAAGTGGGCGCTGGACACGATGCTGGGTCAGACCGGGAACCCCAACCCGGCATTTTCCGACAAGCCCAACGGACTTTGCCCGGAATTGGGATTCGCCGGCACCTACGATGACTGGCCGGCGTTCGTCGATGCGGGCGATGGCTATCAACGCGTGCTGGCCATCGAGGTGCGCGAGCAGGGGGACGCCGCCGTCTTCGAAGAGTCCGATCCGCTCATATGGGCCCGCCTGCCGGTGATTTACGACGACCTGGACGACAGGGCCGCGCTGACCCGACGTCTCGCCGACTTCGTTGTGCCAAGACAGACCGGCTTCGTTTCCTTCGTGCCCTTTCCGGCAGGGAACGACGGCGCTCCCATAACCATTACCTTCTACAACAACGACATCGAACTCTTTGCGGTGTCGAGCGCGCTGCCGTTCCTTGAGAGGATCGCCGAGATGAGTCTCGACGACCTCGGCTTCGAGACCTTGGGCCGCGAAGAGAAGGTGGCCTTGGGCGGCATCGCGGCGGGACTGGCGGTCGCCCTGCTGATCTTTGTTCTGCACCGCCGCCGCATGAAACTGCTTCGAGGAAGGGCCGACGGCGCTCCGTCAGAGGCGAGCGGCGGGCTCCCGGCCAAGGCGGTCAGGATCGGCTATGGAAAGGCCGTCGACTACAGTCTCGGCGAAGGCCCCGACCGGGAAATCGCGCTCGTCGAGGCTTATGGCGACGGACGCCGCCGGATCGTGAGGCTCGACCGTTTGGAGAGGATCGAAGTCGATGGCGCCAACATCGGGGAGTCTACCTGGGTCCGCGATGGCGCCCCGATAAGGATTGGCCGCAAGAAAATCGTGTTGTCGTAGATGCGCCGCCGCAACCGCACGATCGAAATCTTTTCGCTCTCGGCGATCGATCTCTTCGCTTCGGCTCTCGGCGCCTTCGTCATCGTGACCGCGATACTCATCCCCTACTACCCCAATATGAAGGATGGCGGCGAGGCTCTGCGGCGTCTGCAGGAAGTCATCAGCGACAACGAGGAAGCGCGGGCGCAGTCCGAAGAGGAACTCGCGGAGAGCCGCCAGGCGATTGCAGAGAACACGACCGCAGCCGAGAAAGCCGCGGCGGTCCGCGCCGTCAAAGACGCCCTCAGCCGCAAGGCCGGCGAGCTGACTGCGGCCAACGACCGCCTGGCGCAGGAACTGGCCACGCTGGAGGCGGAACTGGAGGGGCTTCCGGAGCCGAAGCCGACCCCGAAGGAACCGACGCCCACGCCCGACGAAGTGAGCGATTTTTCGGTGCTCGGGATTACCACCGAGGCCAAGAAGATCGTGCTCGCGGTCGATCTCTCCGGCAGCATGCGGCAATCCGTCGAGACGACCAGGAGCCTGGTCAACACGCTGCTGGAAATCATCGACCCGTTCCATGGGGGTATGCAGTTCGCCATCATCGGGTTCCAGGGTGCCGGGGTGACGCAGTTCTGGCCGCTGCGCGGACGCATGGCCATCGCCGATGCCCGCAGCAAAGCCGATGCGCGGCGCTTCATATCGCAGATCCCCAGGGTCCTGAACGGCTCCACGCCCACCATGACGGCGCTTTTGCAGGCACTGCAATACAAGCCGGACGCGATCATCCTGATCAGCGACGGCGAGCCGACCGACGAAGAGGCTGGTGTGATCGTGAAGCGGATCACCGAGTTGAACGGCAATCGCGTCGAAATCAACACCGTTGCCGTGGGCAAATACCTTGAGCGCACGCAGCTTGTGCGTTTCCTGAACGACCTTGCGAAGAACAACCGGGGCCAGTTCGTCGGAGTGATGAGTGACTAGACGAAGCCGCAACATCGAGATCTTCAGTATCTCCGCGCTGGATCTCTTCGCCTCGGCGATGGGGGCCTTCGTGCTGCTGTCCGTGATGATGCTGCCGTACTATCACAAGGGTAAGGAACTGGAAGAGCAGATCGCCCGGCTCGAGCCCGCCGCCGCCGAGAGCGCGGCGCAGGCCTCCGGAGCCGAAGCTTTGGCCCAGGCCGCGGCGGCTGACCTAGCGGCCATCGAGGCGGTATCCGAGGTAGACCTGCTGCCGGAGAAGAGGACGATTGCGCAGGCCGAAAGGCGCCAAGGTGAGCTCGAAGGCGAAATCGCCGCGGCCGCCAAGGCAATTGAGGAAAAGAAGGCGGCGGCCAGCGCCCCGGCGGAAGTCAAGCAGCCTGCCAAGGCGGCGGCCAAGGTCACTTTTCGTTTCCTCGGCCTCAAGACCGACGCTGAGCGCTACCTGATCCTGGTCGACGGCGCTTCGCGGATCAAGGACCGGGCTACCAACCTGCCGGCGATCCTGAAATCCATTCTGAGCGTCATGGGGCCGCAGAAAGAATACGCGATTGCCTTCTATCGCTATACCCAAGGGCAGATGGTCTACGACCGTTGGCCGAGCAGCGGTTTCCGTGCCGGCGGCCCCGCTACCGAGGCGAGCGCACTCGATTTCCTGCGCGGGGCCTACCAGCGCATGGCCGGCGGCAGCGCGACGGCACAGGCGCTGAGACGCGCGCTTTCGGAGCAGTCGGAAGCCGTCATCCTGCTGTCCGATGGCGTTGTCTTCCCCCGCCACAACGAGAACAAGCGCTGGCAGGAAATCGTCGACGACGTCACCCGCGAAAATGCGGGCAGTGTGGAAATAAATGCCGTCGCCATCGGAATCTTCAACCGGGATGCGGCCTTCTGGTCTTTTTTGAATGCACTGCGCAGGCGCAACGGCGGGGACCTGAAAGCCATTCCCCCCTGATCTGATACCAAGAGAAATGGCGGTGAGCGGTGCAGAGAAGCCGCGTCTCATAGGTTCGGCGCCGTAAACCGCTATCCGCGGTACATGCTCACCAGTCGCGCCACCAGGACCGCCATGTAAAAGACGCCGACGACCGCCTCCAAGGTCGCCCAGATGCCGAGCGGTGTACTGGCAGGTGTGATGTCGCCGTAGCCAAGTGTCGTGATCGTCGTCAGGCTGAAATAGATGAAGTGATTGATGTTCGGGTCGGCGATGTTTTCAGGAATACGGAAAGCGTCAGGATTGACCGCGTATATCAGATCGTAGCTCACCGCCCAGGTGGTCGCGATCAAGAGATAGGCGGAGATCGAGCCGCAGACCACTTCGAAATCGACCTCTTTGGCGGTCACGATACGATGAAGCATGGTCCCGGCGCAGAAGAAGCAAAAAGCGACGAAGGGAACGTCGGAGGCAAAATCCAGGACTTGGTTCTTGCTGACGACCTTTGCGACATCGATCACCAACCAGAGAACAGCACAGCTATAGACAATGATGCGCTGCCGTTTGTCCGTTGTCATGACCCGGACGGCGAAAACAAGGACGAAGGCGAAGGCCATAGATAGAATCGCACCGTAGGCGCTGGTCTGGTCAAGGAGACTTGACACGCACAACAGCAGCACGAGTGATGCCAGGAGCCTGAATGACCCAGATCGATACAGGGTCTGGAGCACCAAGGGAATTACTCTAGATTCGGGTGTCATTTCCAGTCTTGTCCAGAAAGTCAGCTATCTCGATTGCTCCTGGAAACCTCCAAAGCCATACCGAATCAAACCGCTTGCGCCGTGACTTTTGGCGTCGCGGTCCGGCCCGGGATCTGCACCCGGAAGAACAAGGTGTAGAGGGTCGGGACGACGACCAGGGTAAAGACCGTGCCGATGGCCAGGCCCCAGGCCATGACGCTGGCAAGACCGTAGAACAAGGGGTCGTTGGACAGGATCAGGGGCAGGAGCCCAAGGACCGTGGTGGTCACCGACATCATGATCGGCCGGAATCGCGAGATCGCGCCCCAGACTACGGCGTCGTAGTCGGTTTTGCCCTCGGCGCGGTTCACCTCGATCTTGTCGATCAAGACAATACCATTGTTGATGATGGTGCCGGCCAGGCTGAGCAGGCCGAGGATCACCATGAAGCCGAAATCGGCGTTCATGACGAGCATGCCGATCACGGCGCCGATCAGGATCAGCGGAATCGTGATCAGGATGATGGCGGCCCGCCGGAAGGAATTGAACTGCCAGATCAGCAGCGCGATGATCAGCAGGAAACATGCCGGGAACCAGAAGAAAAGCTTCT
>PJEL010002785.1_pt1 | contig 15620 bp, 17 predicted proteins | sample 1853271 | NCBI WGS metagenome assembly PJEL01 (sample SAMN08108733, study PRJNA415343) | Invertebrate metagenome, whole genome shotgun sequencing project. | host: Globobulimina | place: Sweden: Gullmar Fjord | collected 2015-08
TCCATTTTTATAATCATGAAAATGTTCATTAGCGCCTAATACTAAGCGTGAGTCTTGGGTCTGCTGGCCAAGATAATACAAGTCACTTCCATCTTCATAACTGCCTGCTACAAATGCTTGCACTGAGGTATATTGCTGACCAACGGGTAAATTATTTTCATCAGGTTGCTCTTGCGTAAATACAGTGCATTCATTCGTCACCAGTGAAGGCTGAACTTCTATAGTGACGCCATTGGATAAAGTAGTGGCTCCCAGGCTAATGCCTGTTGCTGCCACCGGAGTTACTTCAAAGGTAATCACTTGGCCTTTATCCAGATCCTTTATTGTGTAAGAAGTAGAGTCTGCAGCACTTATGGCTATGCCGTTGCGCAACCAACGATATAAGCTCACACCTGCTACATCGCCTTCTGCATCCTCATAAGTATATTGGCCGCTAAGCACATCACCTTCTAAAAGCTTGCCACCGTTGTTATCAATGATGTTCAGACTTAGTGCCTTGGGAGCTGTGTTATTGCTATCTACCTCTGTGTCTTCGGGTTCATCGTCTGCAGGTTTATTCCCTGAAGGCTCATCGTCAACCGGTTCATGATTGTCTGGCTGGTTGCCATCCTTTTTATCTTCCTGCACTTCTTGCTCTTCTGTGTCATAGGGAGAATCTGAAGCGCCACCACAGGCAGATAAGGAAACCAGTAAAATGCTAGAGAGCAAGCTATTTAGAAAAAAGCGATGTGTCATGAAAGTGAGATGCCGTATTTATGATATTTAGCACACTAAATATATCGGCTGTTACAGTCCAGCTAATGAAGTCATAAAGCTAGAGTGGGTCTCATTGATAAAGGCCAAGTTGTTAGAGAGAACACAAAACTGGTTTATGTTATAAGGATAAAGGTGACACCTGTTGACAGGTTAGATTGAATAAAAAGCTCGATGAGCTTTAAATACAATGCTGTTGATTAAGAACCATTCAGGTCGGTAGCTTTATGTCTAATAATGCTAAAAGGTAACTGTATATATTGGGCTTATCAATTCATCCGTTTATAAAATTTAATGAACTTAAAAAATGAGAATAAAATGAAATGCTCTGTATTTATTGCCACCAGTGTAGATGGTTATATTGCCAATCAAGAGGGTGGTGTTGATTGGCTTGAGACAGCCGGTAACTCGAATGTGGATATGGGCAAAAAAGCCGACATGGGTTTTAGTGATTTTATGGCGTCTGTAGATTGTATAATTATGGGGCGAAAGTGCATGGAAAAAATATCCAGCTTTAACCTTACCCCACAGCAATGGCCTTACGGTAAAACCCGTATTTTTGTTATTAGCAATACGGTTAAACATCCACCTGAAAATCTTGAAGGTAAAGTTAAGATGGTGCCGGCGGATATTCCGGCATTAATGACCCAACTTAAAAAAGATGGTTATCAACATGTTTATGTAGATGGGGGCACCACCATTACCTCTTTTATTAATTTAAACCTTATAAACGAATTAACCATCACCCAAGCACCCATATTATTGGGGGAAGGAAAACCCTTATTTGGGCACATTTTAAAAAATGTCACCCTAAGCAAAGCGCAGGCGGTGGCATTCCCCAATGACTTTATACAATTTAAATATACGGTGGCTTAGCCACGGTAATTTTTTCGATTATGCAAAGCATCAAATTTAATGGCTGTCTTCGCTATCAACTATTAAGGCAGTACATAACTTACGCACGATAGGCGCCAAAAACACCACACAGGGAAACGCACATACAAAGGCAATGAACCAGGATTCAAGCCAGACAGCCAAAAATTGCTCGGGTATGCCATTGTGTACCACCATCAGTACCAAAGACATAATGCCCGACATAAACAGCGCCATAAAAAAGGGAAAATATAACTTCTCTAGTGATTTTCTCATGACATTCTCCAAGGGTTAGTTTGGGCAGGTTGATTCTATCTATACGCAGTTAGCGTCAACTAGATTGACGCAATTTACATTGAGCTTGTTATCTTTGTCAACTATGATTGACACCTATGACGAATATAGATTTATCTCAAAATATAAAAGCTCACCTGCTAAGCAAGTACGAATGGTATGAAGCCAAGCTGCTTCAGCAACTTCAAGCGCAGGGCTATGCCAGTCTTACCCCCAGCCAAGTTAGGGTTTTTGGCCGCCTTAAGGGCGAGCCTAAAAATATTTCCGATCTTGCCAAAGTATTACAGGTGAGCCGCCAGGCTGCTCATAAATCGGTTGGCGGATTGGTTGAGTTGGGTTTACTTGAGCTGACCCTCTGCACTGACAACAAGAGTGCCAAGGTTGTTAACATTACCCGTGAGGGGCATAAAATGCGCAAAATTGCCGGTAAAATAATGGCCGACATTGAAGCGGGTATTGCCGCTAAAGTGGGTGAACGTGAATATCAAATACTCAAAAAAGTATTAAGTACGCCTTGGGATTAATTCTTTCAGGTAAACCTTACCCAGAAGGTGTTTAGTGCTATTGTCTTTTGGCAGGCACATAGAGTGCTAATAAAACAAATTATAAAAAAATATAAGCAAATAAAAATAGAGAGTGGGCATCAATATGGAATTTGAACGCGTTAGTACATTGGATCAGTTAAGAGAGCTTTACGATCAACCAGTGAGCCTAACGGTTAAAAAGCAAAAGAATAAATTAGATGAATTCAGTACTCAATTTCTAAATTTATCTCCTTTTTGCACGATTGCCACAATGGGTCATGATGGTCTGCCTGATTGCTCTCCACGGGGAGAAACCCCTGGATTTATACAAGTGTTAGACAGCCAAACCATTGCCATTCCAGACCGGCCTGGTAATAACCGCTTGGACAGCCTAAGCAATATTGTCGAGAACCCCAGTATTGGCATTTTAATGATTATTCCTGGTTTTAAAGAAACGCTTAGAATTAACGGGGTGGCTAAAATAGTCAGCAACCTTGAGTTATTAGAAAAATTTGAACACAAGGGCAAGCTGCCAATATCGGTTATTGTGGTGACCATAAAAGAAATATATTTTCATTGTGCCAAGTCTATTACAAGAGCCAAGCTTTGGAAGCCTGAGTCCATTGTCGATCGCAAGGTGATGCCGTCGCTGGGCCGTATTCTTATGGAGCAGGTGAACCCTGGTAAGACTGACGAGGAAATCAAACAGGTTGAAGACTTTATAGAAGAGCGAGTTGAAACCACCCTCTATTAAAATAAACCACCACTTCTTATGTGGTGACTATAATTAACGTTTGGCATTTTAACTGGTTTTAAAAGGCGCTCAATATGATAAAAGTAGGTGACAAACTTCCCGACTCAAAACTGCAATGGCTAAATCAAGACGGCATACAGTCGCTGTCAACGCAGGAGTTATTTTCGGGTAAAAAAATTATTCTATTTGCCGTACCTGGGGCGTTTACCCCCACTTGTTCCGATGCCCATTTACCGGGTTACGTAGTAAATTTGGATGATTTTAAGGCAAAAGGGATAGACGAAATTTATTGTCTAGCCGTGAACGATGCTTTTGTAATGAAAGCCTGGGGTGTTGCCCATAATGCCGAGCAACTGCTCATGCTGGCCGACGGTGATGGTGCCTTTAGCAAAGCTATTGGTCTAGATTCAAATACAGGGGCCTTTGGTGGTGTGCGTTCGCAGCGATACGCTATGCTGGTAGATGATGGTGTGGTGAACGTATTGAATGTGGAAGCCCCCAAAAAATTTGAAGTAAGCAATGCACAAACCATGCTGGACGTGATTTGACGCGATAGTCTATTGGCAGCACGCTGTTAACATACAGGGAATCATAAAATGACTGAAACCGCAAAAGCCAGCGATACCCCATTTTTTACAGATGTAGACGCCGGCCAAACCTATTTTTGGTGTGCCTGTGGCTTGAGTCAAAAGCAACCGTTTTGTGATGGATCCCACTCGTCTACAGACTTTACGCCGGTTAAATACGAGGCCACCGAGACTAAAAAAATGTCCTTTTGTGGCTGCAAACATACAAAAAACAAACCCTTGTGTGATGGCAGCCATAATTCGGTGTGATGCATATGCATTACCTTACATGCTGAAGAGGTGGGTTTTACATATGTAGTCTATAATTTAATGATGTTTTAATTGCCAGGGCTAGTGACTGATGGCGCTTAAAAAGTGGTTGCCACTCATGCTGCTCTTCTTTGTAGCATGCCAGTTGCAGGCGAGTACCATATTAAAAATTGCCTATGACAGCGATGTTCAATTCCCTTATTATATGGGGCAAAGCACACAGGTTTTAAAGGAAAACCCGGGTGCGATTGTAGAGCTATTGCAGCTGTTAGAGACAAAAATTCCCAACCTTAAAATTGAGTTTGTGCGTTACCCTTGGAAAAGGTGTTTGATTAACCTGAAGACCGGTTTGGTAGACGCCACCTTCAATTCATCCTTTAAAGAAGAGCGCCTTAAACTTGGCCGTTACCCCAGAATAAATGGTGAGTTAGATGTTAGTCGCCGTTTAACCACCATCTCTTATTATTTTTATAAAAAGAAATCAGCCTCATTTAGCTGGGATGGTAAATCCATTGTTAATACATCCCTAGTGGTGGGTGCCCCCTTGGGGTTTTCTATTGTGAGCGATCTTGAAAAAATGAAGCTTAAGGTGATGGAAACCCATACCACCTTATCAAATTTAAAGAGGCTTCAGCACGGCATGGTATCGCTAGTGGCTTTACAGCAGGTAACAGGGGATTATTTTTTAAGTGAGTTTCCAATGTTTAAAGACTTAGTGAAAGTCAATCCGCCCATAAAAACCAAGCCCTATTTTTTAATGCTTTCTCACCAGTTTTATAAGGCGCAGCCACAACTGTCAGAGAAAATATGGGATACGGTGGAGGAATTAAGAGAGAAAAAACTAAATGAATTAATGAAAAAATATTTCAATTAGTTAAGCGTCGAATGATGCTTAAAAACAATGAATCCAACATTGTGCTGGTATTAAATCAAACAAAAAAAATGGAAGTGCAGATTCAAAACCCACACTTCCAAAAAGTTAACCTTTCTTAAATTTTAAAATTAATAAAACTTCAAATCCCCTTCAATACCTTGCACATACCAATTCATGCGTTGCAGGTCGGCATCATTTAATGCACGCCCTGTTTTAATGCGCGTTCTACCACGGTGGTTTTTAATGGGCCCAGAGAAAATGTTCAGTTCGGCCATTTCAATTTTTTGCTGGGTTTGCTGCACTTTTTCACGAATGCTTTTGGGTACGTGGCTATTAATAGTGCTAAGTTTCGAGCTACTTTGCTTTAACCCAGACCATAAATCTTGAGCGCTCCATTCGTTATGGCTAAGGGCGTTAATACGTTGCGCGTAAATTTTTCCCCAGTCGTGTACCACAGAGACCAAATGACTTTTAGGGCCAAACTGGCTCATATCACTATGGTAACCAATGGCATATACCCCACGTTCTTCGGCTACTTCCACTGGAGTAGGCGTGTCTACATGGTGGGCCAACACGTCGGCGCCAGCATCTATAAGTTCATTGCTTATTCGTCTTGATACATCGGGGGCGTACCAAGCGTTGGTCCATTTTACATTTACTTTAATATTTGGGTTTATGCTTTGTGCGCCCAGAGTAAAGGCGTTAATGCCACGAATGACTTCGCTAATGGGGTGTGAGGCCACATACCCTAGTTGGTTGGTCTTGCTCATGCCCGCCGCGACCATGCCCGATAGATATCTGGCCTCGTAGGCACGGGTGGCGTAAGTGGATAAGTTTTTGCCACGGCGTAAACCGGTGGCGTGCTCAAATTTTACCTCTGGAAACTGATCCGCGGTGCGCTGGGCTGGGATCATATAGCCCCAAGAGGTGGAGAAAATAATGTCGTATTCTTTGGCCAATTCGGCCAGCACACCTCTGGCTTTACGGCCTTCGGGGACAGATTCCACAAAATGGGTTTGTATATCGCCACCAAACTCCTTTTCTATGTATTGGCGGCCCAGATCGTGGCTGTAGCTCCAGCCAGCGTTGCCCACTGGGCCAACGTATACAAAGGCTACTTTTATGGGGGCTGCTTGTGTCGCCCAGGCAGTTAACAGTAAGGCTAAAGCCAGAAATTGTTTCATAAAAGCGTACTTTTGAGTAGAAAGTAACCATTCTAGCAAAATTCTGACTACTTGGTCAGGAGCATGCTTGTTTTTTTGCCCTTGGTCACAAAATGGCGTGTTTGGCGCATCTGGACATAGGCTCAGTTAGTGGATTTAGGGGAATTGACAGGCTGCTCAGGTTTACCCCTTAATGCAGCACACACAATTTTAATGGTATGAGCATGAGTGACAGCTGGGACCAATACGCACAAAACTGGGAAAGCAATCCGGATGTTATTCATTATTCTAAAAAAGCCTATGCCGACCTTTGCAGGTTAATCGATTTAGATGACTTAAGAGTTATGGATTTTGGTTGTGGCACAGGGTTAATGACCGAGCATTTAATGCTTCATGCAAACAGCATAGTGGCGTTGGACTCTTCAAAAAAAATGATTGAAGTACTAAAAAATAAACCCCTGGCCAATGTGAAAGCATTCGCCTTTGAATTAACGCAAAAAACCATAGACAGCACGCCAGAGTTAAAAGATAAATTTGACCTAATTGTGGCGTCTTCTGTGTGTGCCTTTATTGATAATTATGACGAGGTCCTGGTTTTATTAAAATCGCTGTTAAAGCCAAATGGACTATTTGTGCAATGGGATTGGTCTAAAACACCCAGTGAGCCCGATTTTGGTTTTGATGAGAATATGATTCAAACGGCTTTTTCAAAGGCGGGGTTTAAAACCATTAAGGTTGAAAAAACGTTTTCAGTTGAAGTTAAAAATGGGCCTATGCAAGTCATTATGGCGGTAGGAGAAAATAGCCCAGAATAACGATTTTAAATATACTTAGTCTACACCTTTTTTATAGAGTTAATTTTACTAAAACTTCAGTGCTATTTAATTATCAAGTCGCACAAAAATAAGACCTGTTTTGTCAGTTTTAAAACACTTGGCGATTAGCGTCTTTGTTGGCCAAATAACACATCGTTTAAATCCCCATGACTTCTACTCTTGAAAATTCTTATTGCACTTGCAGTAAAGTCAGTCAGATTGTTTTACAAAATACCTGAAGTTTTCTAAATAAAAATATTAAGGTTTAAATATGAAAATAAAAAACACACGGTGGAAAAAATTAACACTTGCAAGTTTGGCTACGGCCATGATGATTATGCCCATCAGTGCCTCGGCTTTGTCACTGGGTGACTTATTTGGTTTGCTAGATGGTCTGGATGAAGATGGTGAAAATGGCACAGGGGGTAAAAATTTCGACAGTATTACCCCGTTGGGGACTGAGGCCAGCGAAGGCAGTTTTAGTGTGTTGTCGTGGAATATAACCGGCAAGCCATCTTCTATTGGTGGAATATCCGGTTCAGAAGCCAAGCAGGTGGGCACTTTAATTCAAGACTGGAGCTTTGATATTGTGGGCTTGCAAGAAGTTTGGGTGAAAAACAAACGGGAAAAAGTCTCTTCTAAATTAACCAATAGTCGCTACAAGGGGCGCTCGGTTATGTGGAAGGGGGGCGACAACGAGTGGGGAGATGGTTTGTGGACTATAGCAAAATACCCACTGGATAAAGATAACTATAAACGCAAAGTCTATAACAAGTGTGCCGGTGGCCCCAACCATGTAAACAGCATTGTGGATTTGGGCAATATTATTGATTTGGCCAATACCAACAGCGATAGTGAGAGCCCAGATTGCCTAGCCGAAAAAGGCTTTAGCATGTCACCCATTACTCTGGCCGATAATTTAGTGGTGCACGTTTACAACACCCACATGAATACCAAGAGTAATCATAACGACAAAACGATTCAGGGCATTAAAGAAAGTCAGCTGAATGAACTGGCCGAAAAAATAAACAGTTGGTCGGCAAATTATCCAGTGGTGTTAATGGGCGACTTTAACCTGCCATTGGAAAGCGGCAATGTCGACAATGCCTGGATGACCGCCTTAATGGATAATTTTGCAAAAGATGCCGGTCTTACTTGGGCTTGTAAAGACTTGCAAGATCAGGCCGATGCGGATGGCACCAGCACAGAGCTGCCCTGTTCCAAGGGTGTCGACTTTATTGCCTACCGAAGTAATTTAGACTTCACCCTTAGTGCGTCCAGATGGTGGCGGGTGGATGATGGCAAGGTAGACAATACTCACAATGCCGTGGTGGCGGTGATTGATTATGCACCTACAGAAGCAGACGCTAGTATTCCAAGTTCTTATAACTTTGCAGCAGGTAATTTTGAATTGCTGGCTGGGGATAACCTGGTTAGCCAGAACCGAAGCTTAAGTATGCAAAGCGATGGCAACCTGGTGATGAGTAATTCATTCGGATCAGCACTGTGGAGCAGTGGCACCAATAGCGGCAGTGATTATAGGGTGACTTTTCAAGGGGATGGTAACCTGGTGATTTACGACGGTACTGGCAGTGCGAAGTGGTCTAGCGGTACTTCGGGTGAAGGGGCTAACCTTAACCTGCAAAGCGACGGCAACCTGGTGATTTATAACAGTAGTGGCAGCGCAGTGTGGGCCAGCGGCAGTAACTAGTTGTTTTAATTTTTGCCTCACTTTACAGAGTGGGGCAACCGGAATTTTTAGGTTATTACCACCGGTAAACCTCTAACACTAAACAGGGATGCTCTACATGAGTGTCATGCTGCTGGCATTAAACGTATTGGCATCCAGCATTTGGCCCTTCGCCAGTATAAAAAATAAAGAAGCACTACATGAAAAACTCACTCATGCCCTTAATAATATGGTGGATGAGGGTTTTATGGATACGTTAAATGATAAGTACCCGGGTTATAGCTATTGGTCTGGAGGAGTAAAAAAGTGATGGTTTAGTTTCATACATACTTTCCGTATATTCGATTGTTATGCAATTCTACTCAGCTGTGCCCTAAGATCTATACTTTTTAAGACGTGACCTAGCAGAGAATAATAATACAACAGAGTAAATCTTGTGAAACCAAGATAGAGCATGAAAAACAAGGCCAAATGAAGCGCGACCAGCATTAGTATTTTTTCTAGGAACCACAGCAGAGCCAAAATACAATCGTGTTTGAATGCAATTGTCGCCCTTAACATGTTCAATCATAAGCCATGACCTCGTGCGCTTTTGATAATCGCACAATAGCAATTGATTTTCACATCGGCTTTCTACACTCCATGCCGAGAATGTATCGGTTTTCCCTTCGGCCAATAAAGCAACCTGCGCGTCAGATGACGGTTTTGATACTGCCCACTTTAAAATAGATCGCTCCAGCTTAAAAACGGGGGTGGTGTAAAAGGCATGCACATATTGAGAGTGAGTGATTGCATTGGGGATTTGTGTACAGTAGCAATCTGTAAAAGCCCCATTTTGCTGATAGCTATTCAGTAATGCATTCTCTGGAAGTGGGCATGACGTTATGGAAAACATGGTTTGTTACCTTAGTGCTTAATAGATATTGGCTTTAATTTAACGTGCTTACCTTCAAGTGTTACTTTCTCGAATTTCATAAACTTCCCTTTATATATTTATGCAGTGTGATAAAGCGGGCTATTCGGCATGTATGCTTTTTTACTCATTGCTTGCGAGTTCACTAACCTCCAAGTCACCGCCATAAGACAGTACAAGCCCTACAATGAACATGTTCACGCTAACAAAGAATTGGTATTTCCCATCAACCTCTTTCTCATAAGCTATGATTTTAGGGCTAAAGATGGAGGGAAGCGGAATTCCAAATAGCTTTGTACTAGCAAACTGATACTCGAGAGTTGCATCTTTAGCAACTGCCTTAAAGCTCATTGATAGCGGGCCTAGCCTCTCTATTAAATAATGACTCTCGGATATGAAACGGGAAGACATTTTAAAACCATCAAAATATCTAACCCATTCCATTCTGTCATTGTAGTGAGAGCACTCTACGACTAAATGAGTATCAGGCTTTTCTGCAGGAAAGCCGAATAACGTACAAATTAATTTTGCTAGCTTTCCTCCTCTTTTAACACAAATTTTGCCTTCTAATCTTTTTGACCCCGTATGAGCGAGCCTAAGCAGTGAAGGCAGCTTGTTGAAGTCATCTCCCATATGGGCAGAAAGAATATTCAATGCTTGGGTTCTCCTTGTTGTGCATAACGACTGTGATGACGTTTTTTCGAAATGACTTTGATAGGCATATTATGCCCCAAATAAAAACTCATAAACTACACGCCCGGGAAGTATTGTGGCAAATACACCTGCTACAAGCGAACCTATAAATGCACCTGTCATACAACCAATGTGCATCTTTTTCTTACCTGCTCGAATAGCAATAAATCCTAGGGATGCCTTTTTGAAGAGTCATCAAATTACTCAATCCCTGGCTGTCTGGCCTCAAGGGGCTATCTGTGTACCTTACATGCAGCCTGTTGGTTGCCTGCGGAACTGAATACACGCTCAATAAAATGCTTAGATTTTAAGACGCCAGAAGAATTAATGAAAGAACATACAGCTAGATTAGCAGTTTAACTTTAGATGCACTTCAGAGTTGAACCCATGTAATTTATTAGAAGGTAGTCGAAATAGATCCAGCATACAGGGTGCTGGTCTAATACTTAGTGACGTTTTTTAACAAATATTTAGTACATTGCCAGTTAACACATAGTAAGCCATTTTAAAGTGTGCATTATTCCTAGTCTCACTCTTAGCGAACAACCTCATAACCATAAAAGCTTAGCTTTTTAAAAATATTTTTTAGTCAAGGATTGATTATGAAAAGAAGGGATTTCTTGAAAACAGCAGGGGTATTGTCGGCTGCCCCCAGCTTAACATTTAGTTCACTGAGTTACGGCTCTAACAGTGACTTTCCCCTTTCGATTATGAACGGTAGCCTTAATGCAAGTAGTGGCATTCTAGAGGTGATTACTGGCGAGCTGCCTGAGGATATACAGGGTCACATTCTCATGGCAGAAGGTATTCCCTTGGAAAAAAACCATCTAACGCCTAATGGTCGAGGGGCTCTAACTCGGTTGGATTTTTCCTCAGAAAAAGTCAGTTATACGCGCAAGATGATCAATACTCCTTCGGCCATTATGCAGCAGCACAGCACTGGTTTATTAGACAAATTTAATTTGTTAGGAGGCACAGTTTATTACAGTTCAACCATGGGTTTTATGAACTATTGCAATACTGCCCCTAATTACATGGGAGATAATCGTTTTGCATTAAGTTATGAAGGGGGCATGCCATTTGAATTTGATGCCAGTTCACTTGAACTGGTCACCTCTATCGGAAATCCTGATGAATGGCAATCCAGTTTGCCTCCCTTCCTGAATTTCTTTACGCCTAAAAAATGGCTTTTTCCACAGGTGCGTACCACGGGCCATCCCTTTTTTGATCTGGAGCAGGGTCTGTGTTTCACCATTAACTACGGGGGAAATATTGGCGCCACCGGAGTCAATGACGGTTTTATTAAAGTTATAAAATGGGATCTTAAAGGATCATTGCAATCATGGAATCTGGTCGATCGCCAAGGTAAAAATGCTTACATTAAGGCCACCTCCCATTCCATGGGCGTCACTCGTAATCATATTTTAATTTTTGAGACGGCCGCTTTTGTAGAGGGTGGTCGTATCATGGGGATTAAATCAGTCACACCGCAGCAACATAACACTCCGGTATGGATTATTCGTAAAGCAGATTTGTTGAGCGACCAGAAAGATGTAATAGCGGATTATTTAGAACTGGATTTTGACACGTCAGACATCATGTGCAATTACGATGATTGGGGAGATGAAATTACTTTATATGGTCAGTATTTGGGGGCCATGGATAAATCAGAACAGCAATTCAATTGGGAACGACTTTACTTTGGTGATCGAGTGGAGGCTGAAGTTTCCGGTTACCCAGTGGCCCCTGTGGATGTGGGTGGCTTAGTACGGGCACGCATTAAGGTAAATCAAAATTCAGCCATTGAAATTAAATCAGACTTTCGTTTATTGCGCGACGCCAATACCATGTGGGACTTGAATGATCCGGCATACCGCGGTCATTTTCAATTTCCAGAAACCTTTGATCATGTTTATTGGGCCGCCATTGGATACCGTCCCGAACATTTGGTGAAGCGCGTGGCGGATGCTTATGAAGATTACCCCAATCGAATTTACAGCAACGACACCCTACCTCAATCAGCGAAACCATCTGCACTCATTCACATGAGTTGCCAAGACATGTCCATAGAAGATCAATACCAGTTTCCTCAAGACTGTGTCATGCGTACCCCGCAGTTTATGAATCGTCCGGGCTCCAGTGCTCAGGATCATGGTTATATTTTTACGGCTGTGGTGCGAAAGTATCCCTCTGGGCCTGCGTCGAACGGTAAGGAATTTTGGATATTTGACGGGAAAAATTTAGCTCAGGGCCCCATCTGCATTCTTGCTCATAAGGATCTGGAGTACGCCACTACCAATCATGCCTTATGGGTGTCTAATATTGGCCCCAGACCACAAGGGGCTTATAAATCAAATTTGGCTGACAGCTTTCGGGAAAAAATGTCCTGTCATAGCCGAGATGTACAAACTATTTTAAACGAAAAGATATTACCTGTTTTTGGTTAGGCGCCGAGTTTTATTGATAAATATATAAACTGAGTTTTTTATTTTAGGTTTTTTTGTCCCACATAAGGAGATTGGACATGACACTGAAGAAGCCGCTGTTGGCTTTAGCCACCACCGCCCTCATATTTGGAGGAGCGCTTAAAATTAATTCTATCGAGCAGGAGAACAGTACCCTGAAAAACTATCAGGGAACGTACGAATGTTACCCTGACACTATCTACAGCCCAAGTACCGTGATGGAAGTTCAAACAGTGGTGCAGGATGCATTGGCCAATAATCAAACCATCATGACGGGTAATCGAAAATTTGCCAGTCAAATTGATGCCGCTTGTACGGATAACGGTCAGATCCAAATTACCCTTGAAAACATGAATCAGCTCTTGCTGTTTAATGCGGCTGAAAAGAAAGTGACGGTGCAAGCGGGCATGCGCTTTAACGATTTAAATGAGTTTTTACGGCCGCAAAAATTGTCGGTAAACATGGTGACGGAACTGAGTTCATTTACAGTGGGTGGCATGCTCGGCAGTGGCACCCATGGTTCCACCTTACAAAAGCCCAGCAACATGTTGGCGGACTACGTCACCGAAATGAAAATTGTCGATGGCCTAGGAGAGGTACGAATATTAAGCGGGGAACAGCTTAATGCCGCTCGGGTAAATTTGGGTGTGTTGGGTGTGGTGGTAGAAGTGACCATACAACTAGAAGATGCATTCAAGGTTAAGGCGGAGGTGAAAGGGTATCGAGACGATTCTAATCTTGAATCGGTCATTCTGGATATTGCCCGTAATAATTATTCAACCAATGTGGCCTGGTTTCCGGGTATAGGACGCTATACCACCACCACCTATAATCAGGTGCCATTGGATACCAAGGGCAATGCCTACAATGCTCAGGCCGATGTGTCAGATATTCAAGAATATTTCTTTGGCTTATTATTTGATGCACTGCATGAAACTTCAAGTTCAGGTCTGCAATGTTTGGCAGCCAAGGTTCGTTATGGTGCCCGTGACACGTCATATTTTCGTGATTTAAATACTGGTTTTATTAAGTACACGCCAATAGGGCATTCCGACCAGATGCAGTATTTTGGTTGTAAGGAACCGGATAAATGTGTGTGGGATAAATTGCCCATTGCCTTGCAAGAAGTGGCCATTCCAGTGGAGGAACTGCCTAATTGGATTAGCGATGTTCGCCAATTGCTCGCCAAGCATGAAAAAACGTGCTTTCCCCTTAATGGCATTTATTTCCGTTTTGGTAAAGCCTCTCCCAGTTATTTGGGCATGAGTGCAGGTCGTGATACCGCTTATTTGGGTATTGAATATACCTTACGTAAAGCCGGAGAAGCTGTGCCTAAAAACTATTTTGTTAATTTAGAAATAGAACAAATGTCATTACGTAAGTATAGGGCGCGTCCACATTGGGGCAAAAATTCAGTGGCCATATTTGAAGACATGCCTAGCCGTTATCCAAAATGGGATGAGTTTCTAGCGTTTAAAGCAGAAATGGATCCTTATAATGTGTTCACCAATACATTTTGGAAACGGGCCTCGGGGGAAGTCCCCCTTAGTGATTATTTAACGCCAGACTGCAATAGCCGTGGTGAATGTTACTGCCAAAGTGATGAACATTGTGCTGAAGGGACGTCTTGTCAAACTGGCCAGTATTTTGAAGGGGCCAATATCTGTATCTAGTATTTGCCTGTACAAATAGGAAGGGTCGCATTGCGGCCTTTTTAAAATTTCATATCAAGCTGTTTTTGTGCATTTTATATATTTAAGGGAATAAACTATGTTGCGATTTTTGGTCGTCATTGTTTTATCGTTGACCCCAATATTTAATTGGGCCACCACATTGGCCGACATGAAAGCCCATGAGCCTACCTCCACAGAAACCTGGGCCGAGCAATGGTTTTATTGTGGACCCCACGGTGGGAAACTTTAAAATAAGTTTTCAAACGTATATCGCGCCGGACTCTATCGACGGCCAAGAGAAAGCTTATATGCATTTGGCTTTTACTCCACTATCGGGTGTCACCATAAAATACGATTTGTTTTATGATGACGTCATATTGCAGCATCCCAATAAGCCTGGTGAGTTCTATTATGAAGTGCCTGGTTTAATTGTGGCGGATGAAGAAAACCTGTCTGTTACCCATCCCGATTTTACTTTCACCCTGTCTTGGCAAGGCCCCCATAACCGCTATTGGAAAGGGTTGAACCCCGGGCAAACCCCTTTTGGTATTATTCCCGAACTGCCTGGTGTGGGCGGTAAATGGTTTTTGTATACCGTGGGTACCCAAGTGCAGTACAGCTTTAGCGATGGTGATTCAGCTTGGAGTGGTTTGGGTCACGCACAGGTGGACAAGGGCTGGTATGACAAGGAATCCAGTGCTGGCATGATGTATACAATGGGTCTTTCTGATGAGCTTTATTTCATGTTTGCCGGAGCCGCATTAGGAGACTCAAGTATTGAAATGTGGGCGGGTCGTTATATATCCGATAATCACGATTTAATTTTTTACCCGGCTTTTAACAATTTTTCTGTTAAGAGGGAATTTGATTCCTGTGAGGGAAGTCTGCATGTAGAGTTTAATAAAATAGGTAAAAAATTGGTGATTGATGCAAAGGCACCGATAGATACATTTTACTCATTAAACTTTCCTTCTGTAATTATTTTTGGTGGCGAACAAAATTACATGAAATCTATGGCAGCACAGGTGGACTTTAAGTTGTATCAATTTGGAAAACTAAAAGAAAGCAATCATATGCCACAGGCATTGCTTGAATTTAGTGGGCCTTTTTACTGTAATGGTTTTTAACGTTAAGGTAACCATCATAGAACAATGGTGGTTTATTTTATTATTAACTTACTAAAAAAATATTTTTAATTGTGTCGTTCTACCTCCTTTAGTTGCTCCTCTTTAGCTCAAGCCTATCAAGAATAATCTTCTGCACATGGAAACTCCAGTCAGTCACCATTCGATTGCGGTCT
>PJEL010002786.1_pt1 | contig 15618 bp, 13 predicted proteins | sample 1853271 | NCBI WGS metagenome assembly PJEL01 (sample SAMN08108733, study PRJNA415343) | Invertebrate metagenome, whole genome shotgun sequencing project. | host: Globobulimina | place: Sweden: Gullmar Fjord | collected 2015-08
TCGCGGTAGAGCGAAGCGTCGCTACCGGCGAACCGAGCAGTTTCGAGATGCGCAAAGCCGGCGACTCGCCGTCCTCGGGCACGCGCGAGGCGCGCGTGTTCCGAATTACGACCGCCCCTCTGAGACGAGCCGACGGCGACATTCGCCAGATCGCGCAGCTTGCGCAGGAAGTCACCGAACAATGTAACTACGAACAGCGAATGCAGCGCGCCGAGAAGATGGCGGCAGTCGGCGCCCTGGCCGGCCACGTCGCTCACGAAGTGAACAACCCGATCGCGATCGTCAGCGCCAAATGCCGACTGCTCCTGTCGGCGCACGCCGATGAAATGTCCGACCACGTCAGAACCGACGTGGACAAGATCGCGCATGCCGCCGATCGAGTCGCGACCATCGCCGGCAATCTTCTGTCCTACTCACGACCGTCGCGCGAAGAGTACCGACCGCTCGACGTACGCGAACCGATCGTCAAAACGCTTGGCTTGATCGAAAGTCGCGTGGTCGCCGAGAATGTCCAGTTGAAGACGGAGTTCGACGACCGCCTTCCGACCGTGGTCGCCAGCGCTGACGAACTGCAGCAAGTGTTCTTGAATCTCTTCCTCAACGCGTTGGACGCCATGGATGGCGACGGACAACTCACCGTGAAGGCCGCCGTTGTCGGCCGCGCCGATGGAGACGGATCTCCACGTTGGGTGGAAGTCGAGATAGCCGATTCCGGTCCGGGCGTCGCCGAGGAGCTCCGCCCGCGGATCTTCGAGCCTTTCGTCACCACCAAAGACGCGAGCAAAGGCACCGGATTGGGGCTGGCAATCTGCAACGAGCTGGTGAGAAGACAAGGCGGGACCATTTCCGTGGACAGTTCCGCTTCCGGAGGTGCGTTGTTTCGCGTTCGTCTGCCGACCGCGCCCTACGCGGGTGGAGTAAGCGCATGATCAAGCGAGTGATTCTTTACCGTCGCGCGATGAAATTTCGGTTCGCTGCTTGCCTGGCGGCTCTCTCCGTGATGGCTACGGTGGCGGGAGTGTCCCAGGCTCGTGAGGCCCCTGTGGAAAGCGAACGTCCAGTGGCGTTGTTCGACGAAGGCCATGGGCAGAGGTTCTACGCGGAAGGAGACGCGGCGTTGGACCTTTCGAAGTTGGCCGACGTATTTCGGGATGGAGGGTTCGAGGTTCGCACAGCGAACGGACGGCTTACCGACGAGAGTCTGCGGGGGATCGCGACGCTGGTCGTCTCCGGTCCGTTCGCACCGATCATCAAGGAAGAAGTCGAGGCCGTGCGCAGCTTCGTGGAACGCGGCGGAGCGTTGTGCGTGATGCTGCACATACCGCCCCCGGCCGATGAACTGCTGCGACAGTTCGGAGTCGCCATCTCCAACGGCGTCGTTCGCGAGATCCAAGGTTTGATTGCCGACGAGCCGCTGAACTTCACGGTTCGACACCTGGCCGCACATCCGGTGACACAAGGCTTGGACGGCTTGTCGGTGTACGGGGCCTGGGCGCTGAACAATCTGCAAAGCGACGTATCGATTCTCGCGACGACCGGCGGCCACGCGTGGCTCGATCTCGACGGAGATCGCCGTTTCGGAGCCGACGATGCGATGCAGCCGTTCGGCTTGGTCGCCGCCGGTACCCACGGCAAGGGGCGATTCATCGCCTTCGGTGACGACGCGATGTTCCAGAACCGCTTTATCGGTGAGGACAATCGCAAACTCGCGCACAACCTGGTCGCCTGGTTGCTCGGCGCCGCAGCGGCTACCGAGCAGGCCAAAGGCGACTCGCCCGATCCATACCTACAGACGTCGTTTGCGCCAGGCCCGAGTTGAGCGCCTCGGGCCCTACCGTGTAGCGTCCGCCGGCGGGGGGTGTGCCCCGCTATCCTGCCCCGGTGCGGGGCAGCTACCCCGGGCCGTACCTGGGGCCGGCCGAAAAACCGCCTGAAATCGGGCGCCCGAGTTCCGGCACACGGCTTGCAAACATTCGCCTCCACAACCGCCTGAAACGGAGGAGCGAATGTCATGAAACACAACACGAAATCCGAGAACGCCCGTCTTTCGATGGGCAACGCGATCGTCCTGGCGACGATCGTCGGAATCTTCATGATCGCCACCGCATCCTCGGCGTATGCACGCAGCGAGTGTCGTCACGCCTGCAATGAGGTGCGTCATCAGTGCAAACGAGTCGCCAAGGCCATCCGTCACGCCGAACGCGAGCAATGCGACGTGGATCGCGCCGCCTGCCGGAGCGAATGCGAGTTCGACAGCGACCCGAGCGACTGCCGAAAGGATTGTCGCGGCGAGCGCTGGCAATGCCGCCACGACTCGAACGACCTCGAGAAGATCACGAAGAAAGCTTGCAAGGGCAGCCGCGACGACTGTCGGACGACCTGCGAGACGAGCGTCGATCCGGCTTGCAGCGAAGAATGCGGCGTCCCGATGGACGACTGCCTACAGGTCAACGAGGATGCCCATTCCGATTGCCGCGCGGCCTGCCCGAGCGACGATACGCAGCGGCAGTGCCGCGACCAGTGTGACGACGGTCGGCTTGCAGCCGATTCGGTTTGCACGACGGTGTTCACGGCCTGCCTGGCCGTGTGCACGGGCGCCTGAAGGGAGAGCCGAAGACCGGTACGTGCGCTACCGCTCAGGGTGCGCACGTACCGGTCGGCGACCGGCTCACCGTCTCATCTCGGTGACGTCGCGGCACGTGTGTTCCATTCGAGCGACATGCCGCACTCGTAAGTAACTGTATTCACAGCGGGTCCGTTTTGGCGCGACAATTGCGAAGTCGGTGTGGAATCTACTTCGACACCAGAGGACGGATGAAGACTCAATCACATGTATGCAGGGCCGCTTTCGTCGCGTTTGCGATGGCTTCGTTGGCGCTGTTCGCGTCCGACGCTTCCGCGGGGAAATCGGATCAGTTCATCGCGAAATGCCTCGGCTGCCACGGCCAAAAGGGCGTCAGCGGCCACTCGGATTTCCCCAACCTGGCAGGGCTGAGCCAGGACTATCTGCTCAAGCAACTCCATGCTTTTCGGTCCGGAGAACGCTCCGACCCGACGTTGGGTGCCATGCCGTTCATGGTCGAGCATCTCTCCGACGACGACCTGTTCGGACTCGCGGAGATATTCGCGCGGCTCCCGGCCGAATCCGTGGGTAAGAAAGAGATGACCGAGCGCGACGTCGAACTGTTCGATGCCGGCAAGAAACTCATCGAATCGAACGGCGTGACTTGCCGATACTGCCATCTCTCCAACGAGACGGGAGACGGCCCTCTGGACCCGACACAGTTTCCGGACCTCGTCGGGCAGCAGAAGAACTACCTGGTGAAGCAGATCAAAGAGTTTCGAGACAAGAAGCGTTGGACGCCGATCATGAACTCGGACCTTCTGGGGCCGCTTACCGACGACGACATCGACGCGGTAGCGACGTACTTACGCTTCATGAAGGTTCGCAAGAAGAAGAAGTGATGCGACGGGGGTCCCGCCGCGACACTGCGGCGGCCGCCTCAGTCAGCGCTTCCGGCGTGCCCAGCGTTTGGCCCAGCCGTCGAGTGGCAGCAGGATTTCCAGGAGTTCCCGCCCGTATCGGGTGAGCCGGTAGCGCCCGCCATCGTCTTTGTCGGCGATGCCGAGATCAACGATTTCCTCCAGACGCTGGGAGAGCAGCGTCGGTGAGGAGACTTCGGCCCGGCGCTGCAGCTCGCGGAAACCGAGGGGCTCGTCGCGTAGTTCCCAGCCTATACGTAGTGTTCCTCGACGCCCGAGTGCATCGAGGATGATCATGAGGGGGCGGCCGCTTCTCGAGGTCACCGTCTCGCCTTTCGTCTTCTCAGCTCTTGCATGGACTCTCTGCGTGCTACAGAATCGATAGCGCTATCGATTCTGTAGCACGACGCCGGGACGGTGTCGAGTCCGCCGTCAGGCGAGACTGCGTAAGTCCCGAGAGAGGAGCACATGGCACATCCAGATTCTCCATCTGTGGGAGGCGTTGAGCGCATCGTGGCGCTGGAAGAGCCGTTCGAGACGAAAACCGGCGAGCTGCTCGCATCGATGATGCCGCCGGGCGTACCGCCCATCGCGCTGTTTCGAACGTTTGCTCACAACACGGCGATGGCCGAAGCGATGCACGGCTGGGGCAGTTATGAACTCGGGAAGACACTGTCGCTCGACATGCGAACCCGCGAGATCGTGATCGACCGAACCTGCGTGCGTTGCGGGTGCGAGTACGAATGGGGGGTCCACGTTGCGTTCTTCGCAGAGCGCGTCGCCCTGACGGGTGAGCAGGTTCGCTCCCTCACGCACGGGGTCGATACCGACGACTGTTGGACGGAGCCGCGAGATCGGCTGGTGATCCGCGCGGTGGACGCGCTGCACGAAACCTCGACGATCGATGACGACCTGTACCAGGAACTTCGCGCTGAACTCGGAGCCGAGCAGTTTCTCGACTTGGTGATGCTCATCGGCTGGTACCACACCATCAGCTTCGCGGCGCGCGCAACGGGCGTGCCGCTCGAGACGGGCGCGCCACGCTTCGCCGACTACGGCTGAAGCGCGAGATATCGCCGTCGGCCGCTCGCCGGCGGCGCCGGCGAGCGGCCGACGGCGGCGTCAGTCTTCCACGACCCCCAGGATCCAGTCTCGGATGGTGCGAATCTTGGGTCCGCCCGTCCAGCTCCACCCGTTGATCACGGTGTTCTCGTGCAGGGTGGTGAAGATGCCGGTGAGCCAATGATCGCCGCAGCAGCCGTCAGGGTAGTAGTAGATTCCGGAGCCCGATTGTCCGACCGATCCGTCCAGCTCCGTCTTCACCTTGCCGCCGCCCGTGCCGGTGAGATCGGCGTTGGTCCAGTAGCCCTGGCGGGCGTTCGGCGCCGAAGAGTTGATCCCCGGCGAGGTGAGATTCGACGTGCACGACATCCCACTGACGAACGCGGGGTATCCCGACGTGTAGGCCGAATGATTCTTGAGCGTACTGTTGCTCGCCTGCGACAGCGGCATCCAATTGTCGTTCGCCCCGAGGCTCGTTCCCAATTCGATGATGGCGTAATCGCGGCGTGTGTTACCGCCGTTGTACTTCGGCGACACGGTGCAGCCGACAGCGGTGCTGCATTGCGCTCCCGTTTGCAGGTTGCCGCGCGTGCAGACGTCGAACGTCTGTAGGTTGATCGAGTTCAGGTTCGCGTCGAGGACGCAGTGTGCGGCGGTTATGACGAAGCTATTGCGAATGAGCATGCCCGAGCAACGTCCGTTGGCGTGCTCGATGAACACCGATTTGTCCATGCGTTCGCTGGGCGGATTGGAGAACTGGGAGCGGCTCTCGGTGTTCCAGTTGGCGACTTCCATGGTCGCGCTCACGCTGTCGCAATTTCCGAACGACCAACTGAGCGGATGAAGTCTCCACATGGCCGGTTGGTCGCGGTCGGTCGGAACGAAGTCTTCGTCCTGACCGATGTCTTCGACCCCGTAGAGTTGCCCGACTTCGTCTTCGTACGCGGCTTTCAGGAGCCCGAAGGTGTTCTCGTCGAAATCGACGGCCTGCCAGCGGCGCCCCCACTCATCGACTTGCATACTTCCGAGTAGCTGCGTCTTGGCCAACTCTTGTTCGTCGGTGCGGTCGTCAACCGAAACGAGGCGGGAGCCCCAGGGAGCGGGATCCTCGGAGTAGCGCTCCTGGCCCCCGTAGGTCCACAATACGGCCCCGTCCCAGCGGTCGGCGGTAGAGAGGCCGGCTTTGAGGTCGTAGGAATAGGTTCCGTCGCCGTTGTTCACGCGCACCAGCCCGAGGAGACTCTCTCGCTGTGTGAGCGAGGATGCGCACTGGCAGTCGAGCGGGCCCACTTCGATGCAATCGCCCGAGGGTGAGCAAGAGCCTTCGCAACCGCCGCCGACCGCCGCGGTGCACGGGCCCGGGTCGGCAGGGGTAGCGCATCCGCACGTCGCGCCCGTGTCTTGGCAAAGGTCTCCGGGGGTGGGGCAGGTTCCCCCGCACAGCGGGTAGGGTGCGGTCGCGCAACTCGGTACCGGCTCGTCGCAGTGGCACGTTCCAGCGGCGATGTCGGCGATACATTCCAGGTCGCCCGGGCAGACGTCACTACAGGTGGGAAACGCGCTTTGCGGCCCGCAGCCGCCCGCCGGGAGCGTGGTCGTGGTGGTGGACGTCGTGACGATACCGAGGTTGGTCTTCGCCGAAGGCGCGCACACCTTGGTCGATTTGAAGCGGGTCACCATGCGCGTTTCGAACTGGTCGGTCAGTTCGAGCGCTGCCGGCGGCGCCGGAAACCGCGGGCACTTCGCCTTGTAACAAGTCATGTCGGTCCACAGCTCCTGACCGACTACGTCGACCTGGGCCGCCGAAGTCGTTTGCACCGACTTCGATACGGGGACGCACACCTCGCGCGCTTTGCCTTTCACGCGACAGCCCAACAACTCCGGAAATTGCAACTGTAGGGGAAGCAGATCGACGGTCGCGTCGAAACTGACGCTGTCCTTGACCTTGTAGCAGTGCAGGTGGTCGTTGATCTGGGCGTCGGCCGTGCCGGTGGACGCCGCCCACGCGGCGGCTGCGAAACAAACGGCGATTGCGGTCGAGACGGCCGGTGTGGCGATGTGTCGTTGCATGAAGTCCTCCCCGTTTGCCGGAGGGGCCCCCGCGCCGGCGAATGTTCGACTTATAGGACCTCGGCGCGACGGCGCGCAATAGCGGATTCGTCCGGCCGTGTTCGGTGAGCCGACGGGAGCGTCGCGTGGCCTGAGAAGAATGGGTTTTGGCCACTGCGGCTCTGTTGCTGCCCCAGGCCCGGGGCTATGCTCGGCAACGCTGGACGTCCGCGGGATCGCGGAAGAAGGAGGCGTGTGATGGGGACAGGCGAGAGGCGGCCCTCGACGAGCCGCAGCATCGGCCGCAGGCAGTTTCTGCAAGCTGCGGGGGCGATGGGCACATCGCTGCTGCTGGTGAACCTGAGGCCCGCTCCCGGCGCTGCCACAGAGGGTGCTGCCGGGCAGGCCGCCGCAACCGGCGAGCCGGTGAGCTACGGTTCTTGGCAGGATCTCTATCGAGACGAATGGAAGTGGGACCGGGTCGGGTGGGGGTCGCACTCCAACCAATGTTTCCCCGGCGGCTGCTCCTTCCGTGTCTACGCGCGTGACGGCGTCGTTTGGCGCGAAGAGCAAACCGCACGTTCTCACGCTTCGGGCCCGGACTATCCCGACTACAATCCCCAGGGTTGCCAGAAAGGCTGTGGTTTCCACCACGTCCTCACCAGCGGTGAGCGTGTTCGCTATCCGATGAAGAGGGCCGGGGAGCGCGGTGAGGGCAAGTGGACTCGGATTGGTTGGGACGAGGCGCTCGGCGATATCGCGGATGCGATCCTGGATGCGCACGAGAGCGAAGGGCCCGAGAGTGTCCTGATGGGTTCGCCGCATATCCACGCGGGAACGCCGGCGCTGTCCGGTGCCGTGCGTCTCACGCGCCTTCTCAACGCGGTCATGCCCGACCTGAACGTCGGGATCGGCGACGACTTGAAAGGGCTCTTGCAGACTTTCGGCAAGATGCACCTCGGTTACACGGCGGACAACTTCTTCGATGCCGAGCTGATTTTTCTGACCAACACGAACCCTTCCTACACTTGGCCCTCCGCCTACCACTTCTTGAGTGAAGCTCGTTACAACGGCAGCGAGATCGTGCTGCTTTCGCCGGACGTCAACCCCAGCTCTCCGGTCGCCGACATTCAGGTGCCGCTGCGGGTGGGCACCGATGCCGCGTTCTGGCTCGGTATCTGCCAGGTCATCATCGCCGAGGGGTGGTACCAGACCGACTTCATGGCCGAGCAGACCGACCTGCCGTTGCTGGTGCGCGCAGACACAGGACGTTACCTGCGAGCCTCCGACCTAAACGGAGGCTCGGCCGAGCAGCTCTACGTTTTCGACCGTAAAGCCGAGCGTATCGTCGAGGCGCCGCGGGGCACGCTGGAATTTGGCGGCGAACCCGCCCTCGAAGGGGCCTACCGTGCCCGGCTTCGCGACGGTCGCGAGGTGGAGGTGCGTCCCGCTTTCGAGTTGCTGCGCGACAAGCTGAACGATCAGTACACGCCCGAGCAAGCGGCGGCGCTTTGTAACGTTCACCCGGACGTTCTGCGCGGGCTCGCCAAGAAAGTAGCCACGAAACGTACCTGCAGTTTCATCGGCTTCACCTCGGCGAAGCAGTACCACGGCGACCTCATGGAACGCAGCTTGCTGCTGGCCATGGCGCTCACGGGGAACTGGGGCAAGCCGGGCACGGGTTTCAACTGCTTCCTCATTCCGGACACCGGCTTCACGATTCTCGGCATGATGAACGCGCCGGTGCATCGTTTCGGGCTCGAGCGTTTGGCGTTGCCCATGGCCGGCAAGAGCTTCGTCATGAAGATGAAGGACCGGAGCCTCAGTGACGAGCTGGTGAAGATCGCCCTGGAGACCGAGGGAGTGAAGGAAGTCGGATCCGTCCTCCCGACGCCTTTCATGTACAACCACGCCGGTTATGCAGACTTGTGGGATCGCCGTGAGTGGCAGGACCCCGAACTGAAGCGCAATTTCGGCGAATACCTGCGTGAGGCCGTAGAGCGCGGCTACTGGGATGAGGAGTTGTTGCGGCCACGTCCCCAGCAGACACCGCAGGTCATGATGGTGATGGCGCACAACCCACTACGGCGTGAGCGCAGCGCACGGCAGACCTACCTCAAGACGCTTTTCCCGAAGTTGAAGATGGTCTTCGCGATCGAGACACGTCTGTCTACCACTGCGATGTATTGCGACATCGTGTTACCCGCGGCCTGGTACTACGAGAAGACAGACCTGACCTTCACCTTTGGCCTGAATCCCTACACTTGTCTGATCGAGAAGTCGGTCGAGCCGCAGGGGGAAGCGCGCGAGGAGTGGGCGATCTTCGCCGGGCTGGCCACGAAGATCGAGGAGAGGGCCGCCGCTCGTGGCCTGCAAACGTTCCGCGACATCAAAGGCAACGAACAGCGCTACGCGAAACTTCGCGACCGTTTCACGATGCGTGGCCATCTCGAGGGCAACGAAGACGTCGTTCGGGAGTTGGTGAAGATCTGCGAGGTCACCGGCACGTTCCCGAAAGATTACGACTATGAGCAGCTGCGCGAGCAGGGGCAGGTGCGCATCGCGGGTTTCGGTAAGGGGTATGTGGCCGAGGCGATCGCCAACGAGGTCCCCACCGATAAGCCCCTGTACGGTTTGCGCAAACACGTGGAAGAGAAACGGGTCTACCCCACGTACGCGCGGCGGGCGCAGTTCTATCTCGACCACGAGTGGTTCTTGGAAGCGGGAGAGGCCTTGCCTACGCACAAGGAGACCCCACCCATTGGTGGAGGGGAGCATCCGTTCCGCCTGGTCAGCGGGCACGTGCGCGGGAGCATTCACTCCCTGCAGGCCGCAACGCCGCACTTCATGCGGCTGCATCGCGGTCAGCCGGTTCTGTTTCTGAACGATCGGGTGGCGGCCGAGCGCGGCATCGAAGACGGGGAGACCATCCGGATGTTCAACGATGTCGACGAGATCGAGATCATGGTTTCCACTACGGCCGCCGTCGGGCCTGACCAAGTGCTCGTCTACATGTGGGAGCCCGTTCAGTTCAAGGACTGGAAGTCGCACGACTCTTTGCTGGTCGGGATGCCGAAGTCGTTGCAGTTGGCGGGAGACTACGGGCAGTTTCGTTACGTCTTCACCTCGGGCTCGCCGTCGCCATCGAGCGATCGCGGGTTGCGCGTCGACATCGCGAAAATATCCGACCGCGCTCGCGCCATGGCGGGCACCTCGGCCGCAAGGGTGCCGGCATGAGCGCGCACGTTGCCAGCAAGGAAGAGCTCAAGTCGTCCACACGACAGTTGGCCACGGTCATCGACCTCAACAAGTGCATGGGCTGTCAGACCTGTACGGTGGCCTGCAAGAACATCTGGACGCAGCGCGAAGGCAGCGAGCACATGCGCTGGGCAAGCGTGGCTACGTGTCCCGGCGGCGGCTATCCACGCGACTGGGAGCAGAATGGGGGCGGTTTCGACGCCCAAGGGCGACCGCGTCCGGGCCGGCGAACGACGATGGTGGAATGCGGCGACAACTTCCAATTCAACCACGGCGACGTGTTCTCCGGCGGCAACGGGCAATCGAAAAAACTGGAGCCGTCGACTTCTTGCGGGCAGACCCCGAAGTGGGGTTACAACTGGGACGAAGACCAAGCCAAGGGCGAATGGCCGAACGCGTACTTCTTCTACATGGCCCGCAAGTGTAACCACTGCTCGAATGCGGCTTGCATCGATGCTTGTTCACGAAACGCGATTTCCAAACGCGAAGACGGCATCGTCGTCATCGATCAAGACCAATGCGTCGGACACCGGCACTGCGTCGAGGCTTGCCCGTACTCGATGATCTACTTCAACCCGAAGACCCAGAAGAGCGAGAAGTGCATCGAGTGTTTCCCGCGAGTCGAGAAAGGCATTGCGCCCGCCTGCAATCGGCAGTGTGTGGGGCGCACCCGCGCTTACGGTTATCTGGACGATCCGGAGTCTCAGGTTCACAAGCTCGTGCGCCAATGGAAGGTCGCGCTGCCCCTGCATCCGGAGTACGGCACCGAGCCCAACGTGTACTACGTGCCGCCCATGTCGCCACTGGCTTACGACGAGGAAGGGCGTCTCAGTGAGGTCGGCCGCATCCCGATGCAGGAGCTCGAACGCTATTTCGGCCCGGACGTACACGGTGCGTTGGGGACGCTGCTCGAACAGCGACGACTTCGGCAAGTTGGTGAAACCTCGGAGCTGATGGATCTTCTCATCAGTCGAAACTGGAACGATCGCTTCGCGGACTTCACCGCGGATCCGGTCTAGGCAGGGGGAGGGCCGCAAGCGTGAAGGTTCGGCGAACAAGAACGGCAATCGACAGTTTCAGTGCGGCCACGGCGTCGTCGTGGTCGGGGTTGACGGGCGAGAACGTCACGTTGTTTCCCTCGCCGGTGGGCATGGCCGTCGCCGTGTCCCCTCACATGGCGACACGCGTCGATCACGGAAAGGTCGGGGCACTGGATGCGCGGGCGGTGCATGACGGAGAGACCCTCAGCATTCGTTTGGCCTGGAGCGATCCGACACGGGACGACGAAATGGTGGATCTCGACCGCTTCGTCGATGCGGCGGCAGTCATGTTTCCCCTCGGCGACGATGCCGAGCCGTTGACGATGGGCGATGAGGCACGGCCGGTGAACGCGTGGCTGTGGAAGGCGGATCAGAGCGAACCCTACGACGTGCTCGCCCGCGGCTACTCTACCAGCGAGCGGCGAGCGGCCTCCCTGAGCGGGCTGTCGGTGAGCGCTTCCTATGAAGACGGTGTCTGGGCCGTGGTCTTCCAGCGCCCGCTGGGGGTCGCCGGCGGCGCCCACAGCGTTTTTCGGCCCGGCTCTACGGCGAAAATCTCGTTTGCCGTCTGGGACGGAAACAACGCCGAGCGCGCCGGTCAAAAGGCGGTCTCGGGGCCGTTCCGCGAAATGGAGCTCGAGGGCTAGCCCATCCGGGCCGCGACTCAGTTCAGATAGCCCAACGCGCGCAGTTGCTCTGTGGTTTTCTCGGTCGGGGTCGACGGCTCGGCGGTGACATGGGCGACGTGCCAGTCCTGCGCGACCTTCAGGCGTTCCTGTAGCTCCTCGAGATAGTCGGCTGCGTCGGGGTAGATCTTGGGATCGATCGGGCGCGATTCGGCCGGATCGATGGCGAGTTCGTAGTAGTTTCCCCGCCCGAGCGGTTCCATCCAAAGCGCCTTCCAGCGGTCGCCGCGCAACGCGGCAAGCTCCGGGGTGGGTTCGTTCTCATGATGGAACTCGGCCAGCACCGGCGGCCGGGCCATGTCGTCCACGGAGCGGGTGCCGTCGAGTAGCCCGGCGAGAGAATATCCGAACTCGTGTTTGAAAGGGCCGGCGCCGGCCAACTCGAGAATCGTCGGGGCGACGTCCACCAACCCGACGGGCTTGTCGATGCGTTGAGCGCGCACGCGTCCGGGAAGCCAAAAGACCAGGGGCACCCTCAGCATCTCTTCGTACAGCGTTACCCGGTGCCCCTTGCGACCGTGGTCGAGGAACTCTTCTCCGTGATCCGCGGTGATCACGACCAAGGTGTCGTCGGCGACACCCTCGTCACGAAGCGCGCCCATCAAGGCTTCGACCGTCGCGTCGGTCCAGCGGACTTCCCCGTCGTACAGCGCCACGATGTGGCGGAAGTCGGCTTCGTTCATGCCGACCCTGAACGACTCGTTGTGAAGAAAGTCACTCCCGGTCATCTCGCCGGCGTAGTCGGGGTCGAACATCGAGTCGTACGGTTCGGGCGGGATGTAGTCGTAGTGAACGTCCCACAGATGCGCGAAGTAGAAGAACGGTTTGGTGCGGTCGCGGTTCTTCAACTCTTCGCTGAATCTTCGAATCGTCAACGGTCCGGTGATGTCGCTGTGGGAAGCCAGGGCCATGACTTGGCTACCGGGTATGCGTCCTTCGTCGCCCAGGCCGTAGGCGGTGCAATCCAGGTAGCGATCGAACCCACTGTCCATGCCGAAGTCGGGATGGACGAAGGGGCCCGCATAGAAGCCGGTCGTTTGATAGCCGGCCCCCTTGAGACGTCCGGCCAGTGTTTCCAGGCTGCTGCTCAACTTGTTCGCCGGGTGGCGAACGCCGTGCGCGGCGATCGGAAGGCCGGTGAAAAGCGAGGTATGCGCGGGTAGCGTCCAACATGTCGGGCTTATGGCCTGCGTGAAGACGCTACCCTGCTCGGCCAGACGGTCGATCGTCGGGGTCGTGGGTTGCGGGTAGCCCAGATGGCCGACGTGATCGCCGCGCAAACTGTCGATCGAAATGAGCACCACGTTGGGCGGCGGCTGAGACCGGGAGCAGGCGGTGAGTGCACAGACGATCGCGATTGCGAGTAAACGACTGCCACGAATGAAATTCATCGACACGGCGGCCGCATTATGGATGCCCGTGGTATCGCTGGCAAAGGGAGCCGCTTGCTAGGTGCGTTGCCGGTTGCGGCGAAGCTGTTCGTATAGGCGGTCCAGTATGGCGCCGCCTTCCTCGATACGACGCACGTCGTCCGGCTCGCTCAACACCAGGCCCTCGATCACGGCCGCAATCCCCGCCGATTCGCTCCGCCCGTACAGATCGTCTTTCAGATCGATCTCGTGAACGATCTCGGCGATCTCCGCGAGTACGGGATCGTTGAGTTCGATGTCCACGAGCAACACCTCGAACGTGCAGCGCGGACCTCGGTGAGTGAACTCGCCCTCGAACATGTCGAAGCGCACCTCCGCGGGGCGTGGCTCATGGTGGGCGCCATCGACGAAAAGGAATCTCGCGGCAGGATCGATGAAGCGCCGGATCAGCCATGCCGACGCGATTCGATCGATCTTTACATCGCGTCGTGTGACCCAGGTGCGCGCACGAAACTCGTGAACACTTTCAGAAGACGCTCCGGTCGGCTTCGAGGCTTCTCGGGAGCGCTGCATCGTCTGTTCGATCTCGCCCATCACGGTGCGCACTTCCTCGGAGGCCTCGGCACCAAAATGGTCTCGGCCGCGAATCGCATCCCAACGTTTCCGTAGTCGCTCCCACTCTTTTCGGTGGGGGCCATCGTCCGCCGGATCGGAAGAGTCGCTTGCAGACAGGCTCCGTCGATCGTCGAGCAGCGCCGCCGCATCGCTGACGAGCGCGCGGTAATCCTCGGTAATGGCCTCGGTGAACGCCCGCTCGAGGTTGGCATCGGTGAAACCCGAGAGCAGCTCGGTGCTGAAAAGCCAGGCGTCGCCACCCTCGGAACGAATCTCGCCGGCCAGCCATTGGAAATCCTCGAGGGTCTCGTTGGTCGCCGGAAGTAGGTAGGCCGAATTCTTGACCGCGAGCGCGCCCAGCCGTTTGAGACGGCGCTGAATTTTGGCCCGAAAGTACGCGGGCTTGGGGGGGATCTGGTGCAGCAGAAGCAACCAGCGCGGCGGGCTCGATTCCACGGTTCAACTATGGAGAGCGCAGCGGGGAATATCTAGCAGTTGACAGATTGTGTCTCAGTTGCCATATCTATATGGCAACTGAGACACACTGGAGATCTACGATGACTTCGACGACGCTTCTGCTCCCCCTCGCACTGGGCCTCTACGCGACAGTGGCCGTCTTGGAGCGAGTCCCGAGATTCCGCTTCAAGGCGTCGCCACTGTTCCGGCCCTTCTTCGGCACCGATGTTCTTTGGTACCTCTCTACCCTCGCCGTCGTGCTCGTTGGCCGACCGTACCTGCTGCGTCTTCCGACCTCCCCGTTGGCGGAAGGACTCCACGCTCTCTCGCTGCCGGTCGCCATCGCGCTGGCCGCACTGGTCTACGATCTCACGGCCTTCCTTATCCACGTCGCAGTGCACCGTGCCGATGTGCTGTGGGAGATCCACAAGGTTCATCACTCCTCGCGCACTCTCGACTGGCTCGCCACGACACGCCAACACGCCGCGGAGGGGTTAATCCGCAACCTCCCGTCGCAGGCCGTCCTCGTTCTCCTGGGCTTCCCGGTCGAGGCGATCGTCGGCGCCGTGTTGATCTACGTCGGATTTGCGGCGATGGGCCACGGGAACCTACGCATCGATCTACGATGGATAGAGCCGTTGTTCATCACCCCGCGGCTTCACCGACTTCACCACATTCCGGAAACCACGCAGAGCAACTTCGGAACGATCTTTTCGTTTTGGGATCGCATCTCCGGAAGCTTGATCTCCCGCGATGCGAGTCGTGACGAACCGCTCGGCGTCCCTGGAGAGGTCGAGACATATCCTCAGAGGTTCATTCCCGCCTTTCTGCAACCGGTTCGAACACTGCTCCGCCTCGATCGGCGACCTTCGCCCGTGCCGGCAGCCGTAACGTCATTGGAGGAGTCATGAGTGTATCGCGAACACCGAATGCCGGCTGGTGGGGAAGCCTCACCGTCGAGCGAAAGATCGCCGTTCTCTTCGGCGTGAATGCCGTCATCAATTGGGTGGTTTCCATCCGCGGGATCATCGACCCCACCGGCGCGGCGGCGGCCTTCCTGTTCGAAGGGCCTGCGGGCGAATACACCTTCGTTCTCAGACTCTGGTCGAGCTTTATCTTCATGTTCGGCTGCATGTTCTGGGAGGTCAGCCGAGACGTGCGGCGCAAGGCCGCGTTGATCAAGTACAACTGGATCGAGAAGAGTCTCACGGCCGGAGCCGTCACAATCGGTTTCCTCGTCGGCGAGGCCCCGATCCGCATCATGTGTCTGATCATTCTGACGAACTGGCTCTGGATTCCTCCGCTCATTTACTTCGACGTTCGGCTTCGGAGGGAGATGCGCGGGTGAAAGCCGCCCGGCTACACGACTGTGCTGTTGATAGTCGGCGGTCTCGGTCCGATCGACGTGCGGACGTTATCGAAGTGAAGCGCGTGGCCTCGGTGCTATTCGCTGTCCGAATGCCGCTCGCTTCGCTCGTGACGCAGCAGCCTCGCGGTGAACGTCAGCGCGCTGCCGTAGGCCGCCAGTGCGATGAACATCGTCAACGGTTGTCCGACGGGAAAGTCTTCCCAGAGCAGTTTGAACGCGCCGGCCAGTAG
>PJEL010002787.1_pt1 | contig 15617 bp, 10 predicted proteins | sample 1853271 | NCBI WGS metagenome assembly PJEL01 (sample SAMN08108733, study PRJNA415343) | Invertebrate metagenome, whole genome shotgun sequencing project. | host: Globobulimina | place: Sweden: Gullmar Fjord | collected 2015-08
CGCACCCAGAACTCCAACGGCATGGCGTAACCACGTTCGGCGAGTTCAAGTGCCGTTGCAACACCCGTAAAACCTCCACCAACAATGCATACATCTGCCGTTAAACTTTCAACTAAAGCCGCATAACGACGATGATAATTTAATGTAGAATAGTAGTACGAAGAAGGATAGTTTTCTGTATGTATTGCCGTCATTATCATGCCCTTGTTGTTATAATAGTTATCAATCAAATATATAGAAAAACAAACACGCGTAAAATATATCGAACGATATTAGCGTAATTAATGACGTATGCCAAGTAATTGTTATATAATATTGAACAGTTAATTTATTGTTAGAATTAAATAAAAAACCGAGGAAATACAAGTGGATGTTGGCGAAAGATTAAAGTCTATTCGATTAATAAGAAAGATATCTCAACGCGAGCTAGCAAAAAGAGCGGGTGTAACAAATAGCACTATTTCTATGATCGAAAAAAATAGTGTCAGTCCATCCATTAGCTCGTTGAAAAAAGTACTCAATGGCATTCCTATTTCGTTGGTCGAGTTTTTCTCAGAAGACTTTGACGGCGAGCGTACACAGCAAGTTGTTTATAGCGAAGAAGAGTTGATGGACATTGGCTCTGGCGATGTTCAAATGAACCTTGTTGGTAAATCTTTCCCGCGCAGGCAAATGACTTTTCTTATAGAGTCATACCCTCCTAATGCAGATACTGGCACAGAGATGTTACAAAATGATGCGGAAGAAGGTGGTTATATTCTTGAAGGTAAAATTGAATTAACCGTTGGCAGCGATGTTTATATTCTAGAAGCTAATGACAGCTACTATTTTGACAATAACAAGCCGCACCGTTTTAGAAATATTTTTGATCAAGCGTGTAAGATAGTTAGTGCAACCACACCGGCAAATTTCTAGTTGCTTTCTATTTTTAAGGCGTGATATTTTTTATGCCTTTTTGCAAAGTAACTAGGGACTATTACTGACTTTAATAAAAAGTAATAACAATAAAATTGTAATAAAAAAGGCCTTCATGATGAAGGCCTTTTCTTTAATGCTTAGCTAATAAGCTTAACTATTTATTAGAATGAATACTTCACATTAACACCGCCATTGATACCGCGACCAATGCCAAAGTGGTTGATGCCCGTATCTGAAAGACCTGAGTCGTAATAGACTTCATCAGTAATGTTGTCGACATAAGCAGATACTTTCCAGTTCATGTTTTCAACACTGAACTGAGCGCCAAGTAAACCATATGAAGGTAAGGCATAAATGTCGCTACCGCCCATAAACTCTTCACCCATGGTTTCACTTTGCCAGCTATATGAAAGTTGTGCCGATAAATCTATATCTTCATCCATTGTCCAGTAATAACTACCAACAAAGCTCACTGTTACTTCTGGTGCCGCTAACTTTTGACCTGCAAGATCTTCGCCCGCCGTACCTTCGCCTTCAATTACTTCAGAGCTTTGCAAAGCAGAAGCAACAAATAATCTTAGGTTATCAGTAGGTGTAAAGGTTGCATCAAACTCAATACCTTTACCTTCTGCTTGACCAATATTTTTGATGATTGAGCCACCATTAACCACAAAGATGCCTTGGAAGTCTTGGTAGTCATAGTAATAAACACCAACATTTACTTTCAAGGTTTCATCTAAGAACTCACCTTTAAGACCAATTTCAAAACTGTCAACAATTTCAGGGTCGTAACTTGCTAATGTGCTACCTTCAGGTAATGCACCGCCATATAGTTCAGAGCCCCAAAATGCTTCATCAATACCATCAACTGCGCCATCTGGTTCATAGTCAAACCACTCTTCATCTGTATCCCAACCGGTCCAATCTTGATAGTTAATATTGAAGGCGAAAGTATTAAAACCACCCGCTTTGTAACCGCGAGAGTAGTTAGCATAGATATTAACATCATCATTTAACTTGTGATTTAGTGCTACACGTGGCGTAAATTCAGACCAATTTTTTTCATCTTCAATCCACTCACCGTCAGTATGACCACCAACAATCCAGTAATGGCCTAACCAACCTTCTGGCTCTGGTAAGTTAAGGGCAAATTCTTTATTGTCGTACGAGAAGCGGCCACCAACAGTTATGTCTGTGCTTTCAGTCATCGACCAAGTTATATCGCCATAAATACCGTAACCACTGTTAGTACCACGGGCATTAATTTCTTCTCTTACACCGTCAACACCTTCACCTGGGCCTGGGATTTCTTCGTCGTCAACTAATTGCGCAATTTCTGCAGCATCAGCAACAGGGTCTAAACCATACCAACCATCAACCATAAACTCATGACAATCGGCATAATAATCTTCTGGTTGGCTAGTATGTGAATCTAATGATTGATCCCATTCTTCAAAGTTTGGAATTTGTGCACAAAAAGCATCATCATCATAACCATTGTAGAAATATGAGCTGACTTTTTCTTGGTAGGCACTAACGCCAACAAACCAAAAAATGTCTGAATCATTATTCGAGGTAATGCGGAATTCTTGACTGACGTATTCGTTATCATCATTTTGAGAATAGTTAGCTACGGCTTTGGCTGTTCCGTCATAATCCTCAAGGTAATTCCAAGTATTGTTTTTCAACGCTGTTTGTGAAAAGAAAGTGAAACCGTCAAAGTCATGAGTAAAATCTATAGTTGCTGCAAATACTTCTGCAGCATCAATGCCTTTATTGCCTAAGTCACTTGCGGCAGCACGCTTGTCGCCTTCAGTCCAAATTGAACGATAAATACCTGAGTCTTGCTCTCTATCTTCATAGTTTAAGCTGACTTTAAGTTGGCTGTCTGTCCAACCGTCATAAGTAAAGTTAACACGTAAGGCTGAAACTTCTTTGTCAGCAAAAGTGCCACCTACTAGGTTTTCAATGTAGCTGTCTTGTGTTTGACGATAAGCAGAAAAACGAATGTAAGCATCTTCACTTAATGTCGTATTAAAGACCCCCGTAAATTCATACATGTTGTCGCTGCCAATGCCAAAATCGACACTACCTTCCGTTGCATCTACCGCTTCATTGGTATACATGCTTATAGCGCCTGATGCGGCATTGCGACCAAATAAAGTACCTTGTGGTCCTTTGGCAACTTCAACACGTGCCATATCATAAAAGCTCGAAAGAGAGCCGCCACTTCGGCCTTGATAAACGCCATCTAGGTATAAACCTATTGATGCGTCGCCGCCAATGCCGTAATCCGCCGTAACAATACCGCGAATACCGATAGAGTCGATGTAACTATCATTCTCACTACCACCATTTAAACCGGGTGTGAATTTAGCTAAATCAACAGCATTGGTTACTCTGAAGTCTTTAATAAAGTCTTCACCGTAAGCACTTACTGAAACAGGTACTTCTTTTAAAGTTTGCACGCGTTTTTGCGTAACAACGATCACTTCATAATCGTTTTTCGCCTTTTTTGCTGCTTTTTGTTCGGTATTTTCTTCTGCAGCTATTGCTGCAGAGCTTCCTAAAATAGAAGCGATTGTTACCGCTAGCAGTGATTTATGATATTTCATAATGCCGACTTCCCCCACGAATTTAAATATTTGTATTATTATTTTGTTGTTTTATTTTTAATCATTTTGTTTATTATTTGATAATACACACAGTGTAAATTAAATCAAACAATATTATACGCAAGTGTAAAATTTATTTACCGATATGAGTACGACATATTAAACAAATACATACGAAAGTCATATACAGCAACTTAAACTACTGTTTATTATCGCTATAAAAAGAAAATACTTATTGTTCACAATAATACCCACCCAGACACTTTTTTCGTTTGATTTTATTTACAAATATTTTACAACTTAATCCAAGTTGCTTTAATCTCAGTGTATTTATTAAAGGCATGAAGTGACTTATCACGGCCATTACCTGACTGTTTAAAGCCGCCAAATGGTGCGGTCATGTCGCCACCATCCCACTGGTTTACCCAAACCGAACCCGCTCGAACGGCTTTTGCTACACGATGAGCTTTAGATAAATTTTCCGTCCAAATACCAGCAGCTAAACCATAAGGGGTATCATTGGCAATTTCGATAGCTTCTTGTTCTGTAGAAAAGGGGATCACAGAGAGGATCGGGCCAAAAATTTCTTCACAGGCAATCGTCATCGCATTATTTACTTCAGTAAACATTGTTGGCTGAATGTAAAAACCATTTTCAACCGGATCGACTGAAAGCCCACCACAGCTAAGCGTTGCACTTTCTTCTTTGCCTTTATTGATATAAGCCATTACTCGGTCAAATTGGGTTTTATCTACAATCGCGCCAACATTGGTATTGGGATCAAGCGGATTGCCCGGCTGCCACGACTGCATCGCCGTAATAACTTTTGCGATAAACGCTTCCTTAATACTTTCTTCAACGAGAAGGCGTGAGCCTGCGGTGCAAACTTCACCTTGGTTAAAACAAATAGCACCAGCCGCCGCTTCTGCCGCGTCATCTAAATTGGGTGCATCCGCAAAAACAATATTTGGGCTTTTACCACCAGCTTCTGTCCATACGCGTTTTAAATTAGACTCGCCCGCATAAACCATCAGCTGCTTAGCAACACCCGTAGAGCCGGTAAATACTAAGGTATCAATATCATTATGTAAGGCAATGGCTTTACCTGTTGTTTGACCAAAACCTGGTAGCACATTAAATACACCATCGGGAATGCCTGCTTCTTTGGCTAATGCAGCAAGCTTGATTGCTGTTAGTGGCGATTTTTCAGAAGGCTTTAATAGCACACTATTGCCAGAAACTAATGCTGGCCCTATTTTCCAGCTCGCCATTATTAAGGGGAAATTCCACGGTACAATCGCTGCAACAACGCCAACAGCTTCGCGGGTAACTAAACCGAGTTCGTTATCAGCCGTTGGTGCTACTTCGTCGTAGATTTTATCAACCGCTTCAGCACTCCATCTTATCGAACGTAAAGTACCAGTTATATCGACATTCAAAGCATGTGCAATAGGTTTGCCCATATCTAGCGTTTCTAGTAGCGCCAGTTCTTCAGCATTTTGTTCAATTAAATCTGCTAGCTTTAACATAACGGCTTTGCGTTTAGCCGGTGCTGCTTTTGACCAAACCCCACTTTCAAATACGGCTCTTGCAATTATTACCGCTTGATCAACATCTTGTTGTTGGCAATGGCTTATTTTGGCAAGAAAACGGCCATCTATTGGGCTGATACTGTCAAAGGTTTCTGCTGCAATTGCGTCGCTATATTCACCATTTATAAATGCACGCCCTTCAATTACTAGGGTGCTGGCCTTATTTTGCCAATAATTCAAATCATGAGTGTTCATTATTTACTCCAAAATGCGTTTTCGCTTAGCGATAAAGTATCGAATCAGCCCGCTAAATTCAATATATTTTACACTTGCGTAAAATATATTGACAAAAGTACTCTATCAGGCCGAACTTTGCCATAAAACTAGTCGAGTGTTTGAAATATAAAACACCCTGTATAGTAACTATTGATATTTAGCTGGCAAAGTATTCGCCTAATAAGTTGTTATTTTGATAACCAAGAAATAAAACTAATCCCTCTGAGCTACAAACTAAAAGCTAGCAGGTAAAACCAAGGTTTAATTTATCAAGTATCTTCAACCACAAACCACGTTTGCCGTTATTTCTGTCAGCTTGTACTAAGGCATTTTGTGTATAACGTACCCCAAACCATCTAAAAGGCTCAGGTGCCCACGGCATTGGTTTTTTCTGCACAAATTGCATATCAAGAATATCTGTCGGTTGATAACCTAAAAGCTCTAGAGCAATACGAGCGCCAAAACGTGTCGCACCAACACCTAAGCCAGTATAACCAGTAGTCCACGCAACTCGGCCATTGTATGTTTGTCCTGAGACCATACAAAACCTCGTTGATGTTGCGATAATGCCGCTCCATCGATGGCTAAATTTAACGCCTGCTAGCTGGGGAAATGTTTCAAAAAATTCTTTTGATAACTGCTCAAAACGTGCTGGAATATCGGCACAGCTTTGATCGGTGCCTTTATTAAAATAATATCGAACCGCGCCGCCACCGCCCCAAGTAATGCGATTATCTTGAGTCATACGATAGTAGTGGAACATATTGGCGTGATTGCCCAAAGCATGACGTGTTTTATGCCAACCAATGGCATCTAATTGCGTTGGTGTTAGTGGCTCGGTCGCAATTTGATAATCCCAAACAGGTATAGTGGTTCGGTTCACTTTTTTAACCGGGTTAAAATAAGCATTAGTCGCCATTAATACTTTGTCACTGCTGATAGTATATTGCCCTGATATGGCCGTCATTTTACTATCGCCATCAGGGCTTATTTTATCGAGTGGCGTATTTTCAAAAATCCGCACACCTAAAGTCAACAATACCGCTTTTAAACCCCAACATACTCTTGCTGGATCAATAATGCCGTCTTGCCCATCTCGTCGCCACAGACCTGCAACATAAGTAGGTGAGTTAACTTGTGCTTGCATCTCTTCTTGATTAAACCAAACAACGTCATCGCCATCGGCTTTTTCTTGCTCATAAGCTTTTCTTAAATCTTCAGCGCCACCTTGGTTAGTTGCAACTTCTGTTTCACCCACTTTTTCGTAGCGCGCATCAATACCATAACGCTCAAGCGAAGCAAGTAACTCACGCATGTTTTCTTGGCCAAGTTGATGTAACTTATCAGCTTCACCTGGAAAGTGATGGTCGGTATTAGTTTCACCATGAGCGAGGCTAGAATTTAGAAAACCGCCATTTCGACCAGAAGCACCATCGCCAATAAAGGTTTTTTCAATCAGTATAATATCTAAGTCTTGGTTTTTTTCTTTCGCCTGCAATGCTGCCCACAAGCCAGTGAAACCACCACCAACTATCAATAATTGACATTGCACCTGCTCAGATAATGCTGACAATGTTTCTGGTCGAATGTCTTGGTCGTGCCATAACGGACAGTATTTTGAATCTTTTAGTGCTTCAAGATGTTGCTGCATAATTTTCACCGTAATTATTTTTATTATTTGATATACCAAGCCCAAGGCTCATCACTGTCGTAGCTAGTGATCTGTTTGGTTTCAAGGTAGTTATTTAAGCCCCATGTACCAAGCTCTCGGCCAATGCCTGATTGCTTATAACCGCCCCATGGCGCTTCAACAAAGGTAGGTTGTGAACAATTGACCCAAACGATGCCAGCGCGGAAGGCTTTAGCAACGCGGTCGCAACGCGCTAAGTCTTTTGACATAACCGCAGCAGCTAAACCAAAGCGAGAATTATTGGCTAAGGCAATCGCTTCTTTTTCAGTTTTAAAGGGTTTAATGCACACTACGGGGCCGAAAATTTCTTCTTGCCAAATCCAGCTGTCTTCTGCCATATCGGTAAAAATCGCCGGCTGTAAATAATAACCTTTTTCCAAACCTGCAGGGCGTTTACCGCCACTAACAAGCGTTGCGCCGTCATCTACACCACGTGCAATGGCGCTGCGTACTTTATCGTATTGCATCGCGTTAACTAATGGCCCTAAAAGCACACCGTTAATTTCACCGGGACCGATAGTAATTTTTTCAGCGGCTTGTTTTAAGCGCGCTAACAGCTGAGGGTAAATCTCTTCACTGACAAGTACTCTTGAGGTTGCAGAGCATACTTGCCCTTGGTTCCAAAAAATACCAAACATGATCCACTCAACCGCTTTGTCGATATCGGTATCTTCAAAAACAACTAAGGGTGACTTTCCGCCAAGCTCTAAACTTACGTTCTTTATATCATTGGCTGCCATCGCCATAATTTTCGAACCCGTAGGTACTGAACCGGTAAAGGCTAACTTGTCGATGTCTTTATGTTCAACCAAAGCTTGACCAGCACTTGCGCCCAACCCTGTGACAATATTAAGTACGCCTGCTGGAAGCTCTGCTTCTTCGGCAATTTCAGCTAATGCTAATGCCGTTAATGAAGTAACTTCTGATGGTTTTAACACCATAGTGCACCCTGCGGCAAGCGCTGGTGCTACTTTCCATGAAGCCATTAACATCGGAAAGTTCCATGGAATAATAGCGCCAGCAACGCCAACCGGCTCTTTAATTGCGCGCGAGCTAAAGCCAGCTTCGGCCAGTTCTATTGTTTGTTCATTGTTTTGATCGAGCTCTTTGGCAAGATTTGCGTAGAACTCGAAGGTGCCTGCGGTATCTTCAATATCCCATTTTGCTTCGGCATACGGCTTACCGTTATCGAGTACTTCAAGCTCTGTTAACTCATCTAGGCGTCGGGTAATAATATCAGCCATTTTTTGCAAATATTCACCACGCTCTGCGCCTGTTAATTTAGGCCAAATACCGTGGTCAAATGCTGCTCTTGCAGCGAGTACTGCCGCGTTAACGTCTTGAGCATTACCCGCAGGTAAATGAGCAATAACTTGCTCTGTTGCTGGGTTGATAGCAGCAAATGTTTCACTCGAATCTGCTTGTTGCCATTGACCATTGATAAAGTGTTTTGCTCGCATTTTGCCGCCCTCACTAAGATAATTAATTAATTTTTGTTCTTTTAAATTAGTTGCATCAAAGAGTTTCATAATGTTCACATTTCCACGTAATGAATAATGGTTTCAGGAGCTGATTCGCAGCGATAAACGGTGCCCTTGGGAATAAAAAAAGCTTCACCTGATTTAATTTCAGTTATCAGTGCATCACCTTCTGTTTGCTCATGGCTTTCTGTCAGTGTTAATTTTCCTTTATTTACAAAGAAAAATTGATGACCATGGCTTTCAACTTCAGCATGATTTTCCAATAGCTTTAAATCTTCATTTTTATAGATACCTGAGATAAAAGTACTATGCTGATATTGAATACCGCTATGACTAGGCTTGAATTTCGCAATGCCTTCTTTTACTGGCGTTGTTGGCATGGCTTGATTGAGATGTTCAGCAATAACATAAAACTTGCGTAGGTAGCCCTGCTGCTGCCATTGACAGTCATAACCTTGAGGTATAACAAAGCTTTCGCCCGCCAGAATTGTTTCTACATTGCCGGTTTTATTGTTTTTAATTTCAGCCGCACCTTCAAGCAAAACCATAAACTCATCACAGTTATAGGGGCCAGGGGCTTCTACCATATCAGTGGTATCCCAAACGCCAATATAAAGACCAAGCTCGTCATCTTCAAAATAGCTATAACTGTGCTGTGTTGGCATTTCAGATACAAACATATCGGCTGTTAGCTCATCGGGGGATTGGCCAAAACCCTCTGGTTGCCCACTTAGCTTAATTATTTTGCGGTATGATTTGCTCTGTGCTTTTTGATTTTCTTTTGTTACTGACATTTAGGTTTCACCTCAATGCTGTTTTTTAACTTTACTAGCCAATAAATTTACACATTTATTGGCTAGCTTATTGGTTATCTACTCGTTTTATTAACTAGGGAAAGCAAAGCTTACCCCTTCACGAACACCACTTGACGGCCATCGCTGGGTAATGGTTTTACGTTTGGTATAAAAGCGTACGCCATCTGGGCCGTAAGCATGTAAATCGCCAAATAATGAACGCTTCCAACCACCAAAGCTATGATAAGCCACAGGTACTGGTAACGGTACATTAATGCCGACCATGCCCACTTGAATATTGTCAGAGAAATAACGCGCTGCTTCACCATCTCGTGTGAAGATACAAGTACCATTGCCGTATTCATGATCATCAATAAGTTGCATCGCTTCCTGCATGGTTTTAACACGAACAACTTGTAAAACAGGACCAAAAATTTCAGCTTGGTAACTTTCCATTTCAGGCGTCACTTGGTCTATCAAGGTTGCGCCAACAAAAAAGCCATCTTCAAAACCAGCAACTTCTGGATTACGACCGTCAACAACAATATTAGCACCTTGCTTTTTCGCACTTTCAATATAGCCATTTACTTTATCTTTGTGCGCCTGAGTGATAACAGGGCCAAAATCATTGTTAGCATTTGTATGTTCACCAACGCTTAATCCTTTCATTGCTTCAGTCATTTTAGCAACAAGTGCATCGCCTGCTTCATCGCCAACCGCTACCGCAACAGAAAGCGCCATGCATCGTTCACCTGATGAGCCAAATGCAGCACCCAACAATTGATTCACTGCATTGTCCATATCAGCATCTGGCATCACTATCGCATGATTTTTAGCGCCACCAAGTGCTTGGCAGCGTTTGCCATTAGCACTGGCCGTTGCATAAATGTATTCAGCAATTGGCGTTGAACCAACAAAGCTCACCGCTTTAATACGTTCATCGCTAAGTAAAACATCAACGGCTTCTTTGTCGCCATTAACCACATTCATTACGCCATCAGGTAAACCTGCTTCTTTAAGTAACTGCGCAATATATAAAGTAGAGCTAGGATCACGTTCAGAAGGTTTTAAGATAAAAGTATTACCGCAAACAATCGCTAATGGGAACATCCACATTGGCACCATCGCAGGAAAGTTAAACGGCGTAATGCCCGCAACCACGCCTAAAGGTTGGAACTCACTCCATGAGTCAATATTTGGCCCAACATTTTTACTGTGCTCGCCTTTTAGTAATTGCGGTGCGCCACAGGCAAATTCAACATTTTCAATACCACGTTGTAATTCACCCGCTGCATCATGAGAAATTTTCCCGTGCTCTTGCCCAATAAGCTGACAAATTTTATCGGCATTTTGTTCTAATAAGTCTTTGAAGCGATACATAACGCGTGCGCGCTTAATCGGCGGAGTATTACGCCATGAAGGGTATGCAGCTTCTGCGGCAGCGATGGCTTGCTCTACTGTTTGCTTAGAGGCTAGCGCAACTTGCTTTTCAGCTTTACCCGTAGCTGGGTTAAATACATCTTGGCATCGAGCTGAATCGTTAACCATTTCGCCGTTAATTAGATGGCCTATAACTGTCATTTTATTTCCTTAATTTTGTTTAACTTTAGCTGACTTTAAGCCAGCTAATAGTGATAATTTGTTAGTCGCTATTACTAATAAAATTACTAATAAAATTACTAATAAAATTACTAATAAAATTGCTAACATAATAGCTAATCTAATTCGTTAAGCGTTTCGCCTAAGGCATTAAGTAAATTGTCTATTTCTCTAAGTTCACTGGTAAATGGCAAGCCTAGTTGAATCGTATCGCCGCCGTATCTTACGTAAAAGCCTTTTTGCCACATTTTCATAGCAATTTGATAAGGGCGTTTAGCCGGCTCACCTGCGATTGGCGCGATGGTTAATGCGCCGGCAAAACCATAGTTTCGAATATCAACAACATGCTTACAGCCTTTGAGACTATGCAGTACTTCTTCAAAGTAAGGCGCTAATGATTTAACGCGCTCTGGCATGTTATCTTTTTGCAAAATATCTAATGAGGCAAGTGCCGCGGCACAAGCTACAGGATGAGCCGAGTAGGTATAACCATGCGGTAATTCCAACATATACTCAGGACCGCCCGTTTCCATAAAGGTGTCGTAAATTTCTTCTTTAGCAATAACCGCGCCCATAGGAATAACGCCATTGGTCAACTGCTTTGCCGTGGTCATAATATCGGGAATCGCGCCAAATTCTTCAGCACCAGTATTTGAACCCATACGACCAAATGCCGTGATCACTTCATCAAAAATGAGCAAAATATTATGTTTGTCACAAATTTCTCGTAAACGCTTAAGGTAACCAACTGGCGGTGGAATAACACCGGCAGAACCCGCTAGTGGCTCAACAATAACAGCGGCTATATTAGAAGCATCATACAAAGCGACCATTTCTTCTAATTCGTTGGCTAAATAAGCCCCTTCCTTGGGAGAACCTTTGCTAAATTTATTTTCGGGTAAAAGTGTATGAGCTAAATGTCCGGCTTCAATGCCTTGGCCATAAATAGCGCGATTTGCACCAATACCGCCAACACTAATGCCGCCAAAATTTACACCGTGATAGCCTTTCGCTCGGCCAATAAAACGGGTTTTGCTCGCCATGCCTTTTTTACGCCAGTAACCGCGAGCAATTTTCAGTGCCGTTTCTACCGACTCAGAGCCTGAACCCGTGAAAAATACACGATTTAAACCTTCTGGCATAAACTCGGTAATTTTGTGTGCTAGCTCAAATGCTTTAGGGTGGCCAAATTGAAATGCGGGCGAGTAATCTAAATGACTAACTTGCTTGCTTACCGCTTCGGTAATTTCAGGACGGCTATGGCCTACACCACAGGTCCATAAACCTGATAAGCCATCAAAAATCTGACGACCATCAGCATCGGTATAATAATTGCCTTTTGCTGAAACAATAATGCGAGGATCTTTTTTAAATTCTCGATTGCCAGTAAATGCCATCCAGTGGGCATCTAACTGTGCTTGGCTGATGCCATGATTATTTGTTGAATTACTCATCTTTACCTCAACACTTAATTTGAATTGTGTACGATTGCGTAATGTCATTATCAATGATTTAATAGGTTATTAAATTCAAACTTTTTAAAGTTAAGTTAAGTAAATAGTTAACTATAAAATTCAGCTGAATTATTGTTATGTTTAGTATTTAAGGAGACAACGTGAGCCAGCATAAAAACTTATTGCCACGCCAACTGGGCGATGCCCATATTCGGTTACTTAGAATATATAAGGTAGTGATTGAATCTGGCGGTTTCGCCGCAGCTGAGGTTGATTTAAATATTAGCCGACCAGCAATTAGTCTGGCCATTTCAGAGCTTGAGTCTTTATTACAAATGAAGCTTTGCCATCGTGGTCGTTCAGGATTTTCAATTACAGAGCAAGGCGAGCTGGTGTATCAATCAACCTTGCAGTTACTCGGTAGTATCGAAAATTTCCGTGCAGAAATTAACGGTATAAATACTGAGTTGGTCGGCGAACTAAATATCGGTATTACCGACAACCTTGTCACTATCGAGCAAATGCGCATTACCAGAGCCTTAAGCGCGTTAAAGCATCGAGCACCAGATATTGTTATTAATATCCGCATGATCCCGCCCAATGATATTGAAACGGCAATTTTGAATGGCCAATTACACATTGGCGTTGTGCCCAAATTACGCACTTTGCCAGGGCTAACTTATTTACCGTTATATAGAGAGCTGTCACTGTTATTTTGTAGTAACCAACATCCGCTATTTAAGCAAGACCTAGATTCTATAAGCGATGAAGCATTAGCAAAATATGATGCGGTATTACCCAATTACCCACAATCAGCTGAGATTAAACAACAACAAAAATATTTAAAAGCAACGGCAACATCAACCGATCGTGAAGGCATTGCTTTTCTGATATTAACAGGGCGTTTCATTGGTTTTTTACCAACACACTTTGCCAAACGCTGGACAACTGAAGATAAAATGCGCCCGATAGAATCACATCAACGGAAATTCAATACTGAATTCTCTGCAATTATTAGCAAAGGCGCACGAAGTCACCTCATTCTAGAGGCGTATTTAGAGGAGTTGGACAAAACGAAGTAAGCGCAATGCTAGGCGATACTAGAGATGATGCACTTACTTGAGAGAATGGAGCTAGCTGCTAATTAGGGCTGCTAAAGTGAATATGCATTTTTTGTTTAACGCTATCTGGAATTGGCAACGATTTACGTGATTTAAAATCAAGGTGCACCATAACCGCAGTACCTGTGGCGTGTAATTGATTATGCTGCCATGCCTCTTGGTATACGTCCATTGAACTATTGCCAACTCGACTGATAAACGTTTTGATCTCTACATCGTAACCAAATTGCAGCGGCATTTGAAAATCAACCGTCATTTTTGCCAGTGTTAAGTTCCACTCACGAAGATCTAAATTGGAATCGGGGCTCATTAATTTAAATAGTGGATTTCGAGCACATTCGAACCATTGTGGGATAACGGTATTATTAATATAACCAAGTGCATCTGTTTCACCAACTCTCGGCTTTATTATCTCATAAAACATTCTTTTTCCCTTTGAAAAATCGACTAAAGACGCTGAAGAAGTGCTATGAATTTGCCATTAAAATTCGACTTTTTACTGACTTATTTTTCATAACACTGTGCACAATATATTACACGGAATTTATCATAAATTAAATCAAACTTAACGCAATAGGCATAAGCTCTTTTTCATAAATAAATCATATTCAAAGCCAATATTTATCTACTACTCGCTAGCTTTTATCTACTACGTTAAATTCAACTTACTCATCTAGAATATTTCACTCTTTACCTGACTAGTTTCCTAGCCAAATACCGAGTGAATTAATTCACAGGTTATCTCATCGTAAGTTAATAACTCCCTATGGGTGAACCCGGTGGTAAAGAGACTTGATTAGGTTGAACAATCAACTTGCCATCTGACAAGCTATGTTCAATTTGATTTTCCAATAAAGCAAAGTGCGCAGCATGAACACTAAATTTTCGGCTGTCTTGATATTTGTCTAACCACTTTGCCAGCTTTTCTAAACTTACAAAAACTTCTGCCCTAACTTCAGGCACTAAACCTTTCATATGCCAGAGCTTAAGTAAGTGATCAACAACCTGCTGATTTACTCTTTTTTGTATTAATAAATGCTGACCAGCTTTCGCTTTGCTTTTTACTGTTGCCTTTAGCAAATCAGAGATTAGCTTTTTGGTATCAGGTATTTCAGCATCATAGGCCGATTGTTGCTGCAGTCGTGCGAGCCTTTCTGCATTGAGTAATAAATTCAAGGTATGTTTAGCACTCGCTTCAGCAGCAAAAATGGGGTCAAATGTTATGCCGGTATTCGAACCAGCGCTTTCTCTATTTCGCCCATAACCATAAGCTTTCGGCGGAATTAACTGCAATATTTTTTCAGGAATAACCAAAGTATCTGTTGCCAGTGTTTTTAGTAAAGCTTGCAATGCCAATTGCTGACTCTTACCCGCAACAGCTGAAACAATTTGTTGGTTGTTATTACTTATTTCTTTTACCTGATAACGATAGTTAATACCGGCAATTAACTTAGCAGTGGCTTGTACTTGAAAGCGATGAAAATTGTAAATAGGCACTAAAACCTGCTCAAGCTCAGAAAAAGGTGTACCTACAGCAATGCTATTTACGCCAAAATCAGCTAACGCTTTTTCACGAATAGCCAAAACTCGGATCAGTTCATCCGCTGGATTGTCACCATTGTCCCAAAGATGCCCAGTTGCATGAGCGCTTGAACTGGCTCTGGCGTCAGGATCAGACATGTATTGCAAACCTTTTGATTGCGCTGCTTTTATCAATTTTTTTAGTGCTAACTTTTCTTCATCTTTTTGAAAATCACTATAGCCATAAGCAATAATGTATTTGTCCCAATCACCTACGCCAGTGTCATAAGCATTTGAAAGGTCAATTTCCCCATTATCATCTAACTGAATAAGCGGATGCGGATAATCCATTACCGATGAGCGATCATTTACGCTCGCCGAAAAATTATGTGCTAAACCCAAAGTATGGCCAACTTCATGCGCAGATAATTGTCGAATACGTGCAAGTGCCATGTCCTTCATGGCAGAAGTATCAGTATTTTCAGTTTTAAAAGGCGAGGTTAATCCCAAGGCAATAAGATAATCTTGGCGAACACGTAAAGAGCCTAAGGTGACATGGCCTTTAATGATCTCTCCGCTGCGCGGGTCAATAACCGAAGAACCATAAGACCAACCT
>PJEL010002788.1_pt1 | contig 15617 bp, 8 predicted proteins | sample 1853271 | NCBI WGS metagenome assembly PJEL01 (sample SAMN08108733, study PRJNA415343) | Invertebrate metagenome, whole genome shotgun sequencing project. | host: Globobulimina | place: Sweden: Gullmar Fjord | collected 2015-08
CGCACCCTTACTACCCTCCTTGAGTGGGCATTCTCCCCCTCAAACTCCCCCTCCGGAACGCCCTTCCGTTACTCGATGTCCTCGCGAAACAAACCGGAAGTTTCTTGAGAACGCCTTAGCACAAAAAAACGCGGGCCGGAGCCCGCGTTTTTGTTTCTTCGGAGTTCACTTCACGCGATCGTGACTTCCTTACAGAGATAAACATTCTGGATCGCATTGACGAGTTCAACGCCATCTTTCATCGGTTTCTGGAACGCTTTTCGACCGCAGATCAAACCAGTACCACCAGCCCTTTTGTTGACCACGGCAGTTTCCACAGCCTGAGCAATATCATTCGCGCCTGAGGCGCCACCAGAATTGATCAGTCCCATGCGGCCCATATAACAATTGACAACCTGCCAACGGGTCAATTCGATAGGATTATCCGGCACAAGATCCGAATAGACCCGGTCGTGGGTCTTGCCAAATCCAATCGCACGATAACCACCGTTATTCACTGGCAATTTCTGTTTGATGATGTCAGCCTCGATCGTGACACCAATATGATTTGCTTGACCAGTGAGATCGGCCGCAGCGTGATAATCGGTCCCGTCTTTTTTGAACATATCGTTGCGAAGATAACACCACAACACTGTAAACAAACCGAGGCTGTGAGCGTGTTGGAAAGCATCAGAAATCTCAAGGAGCTGGCGGCGGCTGTCCTCCGAGCCGAAGTAGACCGTCGCCCCAACACCGGCAGCGCCCATGTCGAAGGCCTGCTCAACCGACGCGAACAGGGTCTGATCAGCGATTTTTGGATATGTTAGCAGTTCATTGTGATTGATCTTGACGATAAAAGGAATCTTGTGCGCGTAACTTCGTGACATCGCGCCAAGCACACCAAGGGTCGAGGCAACCGCGTTGCAACCAGCTTCAATCGCGAGTTTGACGATATTTTCGGGATCGAAATAGATGGGATTTGGCGCAAACGAAGCAGCCCCTGAGTGCTCGAGTCCCTGGTCAACCGGCAAAATCGAGAGATAACCTGTACCGCTAAGGCGGCCGTGGTTGTACATTGAACCCAAGTTGCGCAAGACTGTCGGCGGACGATCAGTCTGGACCATCACCCGATCAATAAAGTCCTGCCCAGGCAAATGCAGCAAATCTTTAGAAACCCCCGTGCATTCATAATCGAGTAGGGCAGACTGATCACCAAGGTGTTGACGAATTGAATTAATCATTGCAACCTCCTATTAGGCTCCTATTCTAGCCATAAGGGACCGAAGCTGTCGAGAACATCCGTGGCAATTTCTAAATTTCGAACTTTGTGAAAAATGGCATTATCCCTTGTATAATACAGCGATTGATTTGCCGGCTCTTTACGACCGGCGAGAGGAGGAAGGACGATGCGTCAGCAAGACGGCTCCCCCGAACTGCTCACGACCCGAGTCGAAGCAATGCTTGGTTGGGTCCGGAAGAATAGCCTTTGGCCACTGCCTTTCGGAACCGCCTGTTGCGCCATCGAGTTTATGTCCTCGGTTTCAGCGCACTATGATCTCGCACGCTTCGGCGCAGAGGTGGTGAGATTCTCACCTCGCCAGGCCGATCTCATGATCGTTGCGGGAACCATCACCGACAAGATGGCCCCGGTAACCAAGAGAGTCTACGAACAGATGGCCGAACCAAAATACGTAATCTCTATGGGCGCATGTGCGTGCACTGGCGGATTTTATCGCGCCTACCACGTCGTTCAGGGCGTTGATGAGCTGATTCCGGTTGACGTGTACGTGCCGGGCTGCCCGCCGACGCCCGAAGCGTTGATCCACGGCATTCTCCAGCTCCAAGAGATGATCCAGAACGGGGAGACCCAGTATGACCGCCTCAAGCCCAACGCCAAAAACAGCGTTACCTGATCTCGTCGCGCTGCTGAACACGGAGCATGACCTCGTCATCGAGAATTCGATCGACGGGCATATCGAGATCCAGGTTGATCGTTCCAAGCTTTTAGACGTGATGCGCGCGTTCCGCGACAGACCGGAGTTCGCTTGCGATCTTCTCGTCGATATCTGCGGCGCCGACTATCCCGACCGGGAGAAACGCTTCGAGGTTGTCTACCACCTCGCCAGCTTATCCCACGGGCATCGTTTTCGCGTCAAAGTGCTCCTCGGCGAAAAAGATCCTTCGATTCCGACCTGTTATCCGGTATGGAAAGCCGCTGATTGGTTCGAGCGCGAAGCCTACGATATGTTCGGCATCCGTTTCGACGGCCACCCAAACCTCAAGCGCTTACTGACCCATGAGGCCTTTCAGGGTCACCCGTTGCGAAAAGACTACGATCCGACCCAACGTTGGATGCTGACCGAAGAAGATACGATGACCCCCGCGTGGGCCATTGAAGAACTCGAAGACGATGATCATTTTGAGACCCAGGTGCTCAACCTCGGTCCTTCTCACCCCGCAACCCACGGAACTCTTCGTTCGGTTGTGAGGCTTGATGGCGAAATCATCGACAAAGCAGAGTGCGAGATTGGGTATCTGCACCGCTGCTTCGAAAAGATGTCTGAAACCCACGGTTGGAGTCAGGTCATTCCTTATACTGACCGCCTCAACTACTGCTCAAGCATGATGAACGGAGTTGGTTACGCCCTCGCGGTTGAGAAGATGCTCGGTATCGAAGCACCACCGCGCGCCCAGGCTATGCGTCTCGTTCTCTCCGAATTTTCTCGACTGATGGACCACGCCGTCTGTCTCGGCGCGTATCTCGTTGACCTTGGCGCCTTGACCAATTTCTGGTACTTTTTCCAGCCTCGAGAAGAAATCTATACATTACTTGAAGCCTGCTCTGGTGGCCGCCTTACCGTATCGTATGTCCGTATTGGTGGTCTATCGCACGATGTGCCTCATGATTTTTCCGATCAGGTGAATTATCTGCTCGGTTACATCCCCAAGTTCATCGATGATGTCGAAACCCTGGTTTCGGGCAACCGAATTTTCAGAGGCCGCACCGAAGGCGTCGGCGCACTCACCGGTGAACAGGCCGTCGAGTGGGGCTGGACAGGCCCATGTTTGCGAGCCTGCGGCGTTGCATACGACGTACGCAAAGCCCACCCTTATCTTGGTTACGAGAATTATGACTTTGAAGTTCCAATCGGTACGACGGGCGACTGCATGGCCCGTTTTCTCGTACGTATGGAAGAGATGCGCCAGAGTTTAAGGATTATCAAACAAGCGATCGCTCAGCTTCCAGCCGGCCCTGTTATCGTCGATAACCCTCATGTCGCTTTTCCACCAAAAGTCAAAGCTTACAACGAAATGGAAGCGATGATCCGGCACTTCAAGCTGGTGTATGACGGCATTCAGGTACCCGCCGGAGATGCGTATAGTTTCACCGAAGGCGCCAATGGCGAACTCGGCTATTATCTCGTTTCAGACGGCACCGGGTACCCTTATAGAGTTAAGGTTCGGCCGCCATGTTTCTCGATTTTCCAGGCTTATCCGCACATTCTTGAGGGCCACATGATCGCCGATGCGATCGCGATCATGTCCAGTCTCAACATCATCGCAGGGGAGCTCGACCGATGAAAGACACTAAAATCATCAACGTCGACCGCCCAAAAATGACCTTTGGCGAACGGATCTACCTCGGCTCGATCATCCAGGGCCTCGCAGTCACGATGCGCCACTTTCTTCGTAATCTTTTCGGCCAGAAAGATGTCGCTGTCATCCCTTACCCGGAAGTCAAACGACAGTACTCGGAACGCTTGCGCGGCCGTCACATCCTCACCGAGAAGGACGATGGCTCCTTGCGTTGCGTCGCGTGTTATATGTGTGAGACCAATTGCCCTGCCGATTGCATCCACATTATCGCCGAAGAAGACCCGAACGCGCCGGTTGACTCGGAAAAACGCCCAGCTGTCTTCGAAATCGACCTTCTGCGCTGCGTCTTTTGCGGATATTGCGTCGACGCCTGCCCCAAAGAGGCGATCATCATGAGCCGCACCCACGAGATGGCATTTGCAACCCGTGAAGAAGCCATCGTCGGAATCGAAGAATTACGCAAGAAATTTCCAATCGACAAGGAAGACCTCGGATATCGCCCGTATTATTAGAAACTGGGACTCGTAACAGTCGTGGAGCGCAATCGGTAGATCCGCTATTTCCCATTTTCAATGGGCTGGCACGGTGTAATATTGCATGATGCGCTGGCTAGCCTCGATTATCCTGTTGTTCACGATCCTCTGCTCTCCCGCCTCAGCGGCTGACGCCGGCTGGAAAAGACTCACGATTTCGGCAACAGGATCCTACTGTACACGATATATTCCCTCCTCAATTGACCAAGGCCGCTCAGCGCCAGCGATCATTTTCCTGCACGGAAGCGGCGCGAATCCATACAATTACCACAGCTACCTCGAAGCTGCGGCCGAAGAGACCGGTGTTGTACTCATCTTGCCAAAATCGATTCGCTTCGAGGGTTGGGGCGATCCAGATGACAAAAGGACGATCAACGAGTGCATGAGCATCGTCGGGGATGAGATCCGTGTCGATGGTCAAAGACTCTCTATGGCCGGCCACTCTTCTGGGGGCGCATATGGACTTCGCCTCGTCTACGCTTCGGCCGGCACCTACAATGCCGTCTTCACACTCGCCGCTCCTTTTGCTGGCGTCGTATCGATCGTTGATACAAGATATACTGCGCCGATCTTGATGTACTGGGGATTCGACGACCCCAATTTTCTTGGAGGGGCGCCGGAATCATACAATGCTCAGTGGCAACGTCTCGGCGTCCCTTGGATCTTTGAGGCCCTCCTCGGGTACGGACACAATGATCTCCCATCAGAGATCATTAATGAAGGTTTTGCCTTCATTACAGACCAGCGACGTCCTCCACCCCCACGACCGTGGCGCCAAGGCGCGGCCCTTCGATCACAATCCGCTCGCTAAGACCTCGGAGAAATTCGGGTTAGACTTGACGACAGAGGAAATCTCGAAGGAGGCACATCTTGAGTCGAAGCGTTCTGCTGGTTGTAGGCTTGACCATTTTCAACCTCGGTTTTGCTCATACTAACGAAATCCCAGCGGCCCTTGACGGGTGGAGCGATTGGGTCTTGCGCGACGCTGAATTCATCGAATGTCCGTTTGAAATGACGGGCGCCTTCGGCGAGATGAACAACCACATGTGCGCATGGCCAGGACGCCTCGTTTTCGACGCTGGCGCCGGCGGAGCACAATTCAAACTCGAGTGGCATAATTATGCCGACTCTTGGATTTCTATTCCGGGCGACGAAGAACACTGGCCGGTCGATGTGCTCACAAACGGCGCCCCGGTTCCCGTCGTAACGCATGACGGAGATCCAGCCATCTGGGTCTCAAAGGGCCGGCACTCAATCTCAGGGCGTCTTGTATGGTCCCAACGACCCGAGTCAATTCGGATTCCCACTATCATCGCACTCGTCGATCTCAAGCTTGAGGGCCAGCGGATCTTTCCCTTGCAACGTTCAGGTGGCTCCTTATGGCTCGGCCGGCCTGAAGCAAATGCAACCGCCGCCGACGCCTTATCAACACAAGTCTATCGCAAACTCAAGGACGGCCTACCTCCGATTCTGGAAACGCGTCTACGGCTTGACGTCTCAGGTCAGGGCCGCGAAGAAACACTAGGCCCGGTTTTCCCTCAGGGTTTTGCCCCGATAGCGATCTCCGGTGAACTTCCCGTCATACTCGAAAGCGACGGCACCATTAGAGTTCAATTGAGACCTGGTAATTGGGATGTCACAGTGGCAGCGCGAGGACTCAATCCACTGACAGAACTTAGCGTTTCGACCACCACCTCGTCGTGGCCGGAGACTGAGATCTGGAGCTTCGAATCGGCACCACAGCTCAGGGTGACCGCCATCAGTGGCGGTACCAGCGTCGATCCATCACAGGTCGATGTACCGGAAGACTGGGCGCATTTCCCGTCGATTGCCGTCAGCGACGGCACTATCCTCAGCATCGAGGAGCGCAGCCGGGGAATGGCCGATGACAACAACCGTCTCAGTCTTGAACGCGAAATTTGGCTCGATTTCAAGGGACGGGGGATGACAGTTCGCGATACGATCACTGGTGAAATGTCGAAGGGTTTCAGGCTCGATATCGGGTCGCCATTCGAATTGATGAGAGCGCAATCCCACGACCAGGCATTAATGGTAACCAATGGAGGGGATGGACTTACAGGGGTCGAGATCCGTAACCCCTCGGTGGATCTCAGAGCCAGTGCCCGCGTCGCGACCGGCTCTATGTCAATGCCGGTTACGGGTTGGGAAACCAGCTTCGAGTCGGTATATACAGATCTCAATCTGCCGCCGGGACGTTTGCTCATAGCCGCAATCGGCTCTGATTCTTGCCCTCAAGCGTGGATCGAAAAATGGAGCTTGCTCGACATCTTTCTTCTTTTGATCACAACAATGCTGGCCGGCCGACTCAATGGCGCAAAATGGGCTATCGTCACTGCGGCTTTCTTGACACTCAGTTATCAAGAAACGAGCGGGCCCCTGTGGTGCCTCCTCGTATTGTTCGGCCTCTCGCTTTTGCACCGTGCTTTGTCCAACGGTCGATTTGCTCGAGTTGTCGGGGTATTAGTGACGTTCAACCTCATTTGGCTCGCCCTTGTAGTGCTGCCATTCGTAGCACTGCAACTGAGGCTTGCCCTTTATCCGCAACTCGAACAGAGCACTGTGGGTTCGTCCTCTGTGATCAGTTCATTAGCATCCCAAAGAGCGCGGTCTGACGATATGGAAGAAGCGATTCCCAACGTCGAACCTCAAGAACAGACCATCGATTATCTCACTCAATCTGCGGCGCCGATGCCCAAAAAGATGCTGCAACGTTATGCTGCGAGCAATATCGTTCAGGCCGGTGGAGGAGAACCGAGTTGGGCATGGCGCAATGCAAGAATGGTGTGGAGCGGGCCTGTCACGCCCGGGCAACAGCTGCGCCTTGTTATGGCCCCGCCATGGCTCACGCGCCTGCTTCGAATTGTCCTCGTCGCTTTGCTCGCCCTCGTTATCGTACGAGTTGTGCGCACCGTCTTCGCCGAGAAGGGAGTATTTGACGCGTCATTCCCCGCCTTCTTCATCATCATGCTCATGATGCTGAACGGATCACAGGTTTCGGCTCAGGAGACTCCCAATCCGGCTCTACTTAAGGATCTTCGCCAACACCTTATGACACCGCCGGGATGTGTGCCAAACTGCGGCCAGATCGAATCATCACAGGTCACAGTCAGAGCCGGAATGATGATTGTCGTTCTCGACATCCATGCTGGTGCGCGCATCGCCGCACCGCTACCAAGCGCACCCGCCTCCTGGCGTATCACCGAAATCAGGGTTGATGGGCAACCTCGATCACGGCTTGTTCAAAAAGATGAAGCAGAACTGTGGATTCCCCTCGAACGCGGCGTTCATCGGGTCGAAATGCGAGGCGTTCTTGCTGAAGTCGATTCGATCGATCTTCATTTTCCTACACCGCCGTCCCAGATCGATATCAGGGCGCCAGAATGGGATGCTGGCGGCATTAGAAACAAGCGTCTTCTCACTGATACTCTAGGTCTGATCAAGATCCGCCAAAGTAATGAACAACCGGGGCAACGTTCAGCCAGTATTACCATCGACCCATTCGTGCATATCGAACGTATGATCAATCTTGACCTTGACTGGACAGTCACTACCAGGGTTATTCGTCTTGCCCCCGAGGCGATCAGTCTCAGCGTCGAGCTGCCGCTTATCGACGGCGAAAAGGTACTGACCCCAGGCCTTGAGACCAAAGACGGTCATATCACCATCTCCCTGGCTGCCGGAGTTCCCGAAACAAAATGGTCCTCCCGCCTTGAGCGCAGTGAAGCCTTCAGCTTGAGCAATCACAATTTGAACGCCCACAGCGAAACCTGGCTGCTCACCGTCTCACCTCAATGGAGCGTATTATTCGAAGGAGTTCCAGCGACCTACCCAACCAGCGTCGGCGAAACCGGCGGCTATTGGGTTCACGAGTTTCATCCGCTCCCCGGCGAAAAACTGAGTATTAGGGTCGATCGGCCCGAGGCTGTTTCAGGCGCCACCGTTGCGATCGATACAGTTTCATTAAAATCAAACATCGGTCTGCGTGCCAGCGAACACGAGCTCAACCTTGATATCCGGTGTACGCGTGGTACGCAACATAGCTTGGCATTGCCGGAGCGCGCCGAAGTGCTTTCGGTGAGTCTCGATGGCGACAACCTGAACATTCGTCCCGTAAACGGCAAACTCGTTATCCCAATTCATCCCGGAGAGCAGACGGTCCTCGTACGCTGGCGCGATACCGACAACGCCGGTTTTAGAACCCGGACTCCAATGATCGACCTCGGCAGTCCCGCTTCGAATCTGCAGCTCACACTTAACCTTCCGTCGAATCGTTGGGTCATCGCAACCGCGGGTCCACGTATTGGTCCGGCAGTGCTCTACTGGGGTGAACTCCTCGTCATGACACTCGTCGCTTCGTTGCTCGCCAGGCGCGGACGGTCTCCTCTCAAGCTTCGCCATTGGATGATTCTCGGCCTCGGATTTTCGACCTTTTCCTGGGTCGCGCTGACCTTTGTTGCTGTCTGGCTACTCTCACTCGACGCCCGCGCACGCCTGGAAACGGACCTCAAATGGTGGCAGTTCGACATGATGCAGCTGTCACTTTTCGCTCTCTCTGCTATAGCAATGATCTGCCTATTGATCGCGATTCCTTATGGGCTGCTCGGCACTCCTGATATGCACGTGGCCGGCAATGGCTCAAGTTCGACCTATTTGCGCTGGTTTGACGACAAGACCGATTCTGCCATGCCGATTGCTTCCGCCCTGTCGCTGCCGATTTTTGCCTACCGCATCGTAATGCTTGCGTGGGCCCTTTGGCTCGCAAGCACAATCATCACGTGGTTACGTTGGGGATGGTCATGTTCGGTGCACCGAGGTGGCTGGATGAAGCCTGAACGCAAGAAGAAGGAATAGGAGGCCGGCCGGACCACAGGAGCACATCTGGGAGAAACTGGACCGAGGAAAAATGAGCACAACATCGTGAAAGGCAGGCTGCAGCGGCGGGGGGAGCTTGAGGGGGAGAATCCCCACTCATGAAAGATAGTAAGGGGGCGTTCGACAAGGATTCGCGATGCGATGCCAGTCCAGTCTTCTGCCGCTTCCGAGTGGAACACATGTCGCGGGCGGTGATTTCGAGGACCGTGAATAGGACATTCAATTCGTCGCGCTGCCTTGCCCACCGTCTCATCTATCATCCTTGAGTGGGGCCTTGCCCCCTCAAACTCCCCCGCCGCTGCAGCCTTCTGTTTCTCGACGCGAAGGATAGGTTTCTTAGTAGTTTCAAGCAAACGCGGCAGACAAGTATTGAAGAGTGCGGGCAAGGGTTCGCAACAAAAAAGGGGGCCATATGGCCCCCTTGTTCGTGATACGTATTTGATCTATTCGAGTGCGACGATCTGCGCTGGGATGAGGATCGGATCCTGGGTCTGATTGTCGATTTGTGAAGCATAGATTGCTACAGGACCGTTAGCCAATACTTTGACCTCGACCGAACCTGTCATGTCGACGTCCTCAATTCCAAGAATCCTGAATAGATTCGGCTGAGCAAACTCAGCCTCTTCGAGGTACATCGATTCGATCTCCGCTGCGATTTCACCATCTTCGTTGTACAAGGTGATCGAAACCTCTGACCACTTCTCGGCTTCAATGTTGAGCAATCCGAGGTTCGTCCTGAATCCCGTTTCGGGGTCAGAAGAGTTGCTGACGCCCGCGATGAAGGCTGACTGCCCGACTTCAACAAGATCTTTCGAACAAAAGACTTTAAGGCTTTGACCGAAGGTACCTGATGTTGAATCCTCGCTGTAGGTTCTAGCGGCAATCTGAGGAACGAGAGAGCCGTCGATGCCGGAAACGACCATATAACCCTTGGACTCAGCCGACTGCCCGAGCAAATAACCGACAATATCGTTAAAATAGTAGGACGACAGGTTCGACATCGCCGGGAATTCCATCCATGGGGCTTCGCTCGAACCTCCAGCTTGTACATACTCGACAAGAACGTCGAGCGGCACTCCAGTTGGATTGAAGAATGTCATATCCGATCGCCAAGAAGAATCATTAACGCCAGGTAGATGAGCCAAACCAGGAACATAAGCAATATCATCGTCGAGGAGATATGCCGTAAAGAGCACCGGGTCACCCGTCATATTATCAACCAATGAAGCGTATGCCGAAACCTCGTTGTCATACGTGTCGATTCTTGCACTATATATATTGGCGGCAGTCTGAATGCCCGCCTGGACGGCGGCCTTGACGACCTGAATTGTACTGTAACCCGGCACACTACGTTCAATCGGGTCGCCGATTGCAATTCCGTCCTTGTTGAATAGCGTAATTCTCACCCAGGCATCTTCGGGTCCCATATTGGCCAAACCGATGTTGGTTCGATAATAAAGGTTCTCCACCAGCCCAGTGAGATAGATTTCGTCGTTCTCTGCAGGAATGACTGGCACTGCAGGTACAAACTGACCGAAGGTACCTTCGGGCGCCTCGTTGTAGGTGCGGGACATGATAATTGGTGCGACAAATGGCTGACCACCGAGTTCATCCTCGAAAGTGATCTTCAGACTACCCTTTGCAGCGTCATCAATAAGTACCGGGAATCGATCAACAATGTCCGGATGGACCCAGGTCCCCTTGGCATTCAGCGTAATTGTCGTTCCGTGGAGGACCGTGCCGTTATTGTTGATGCCCTCTGGAAGATACTCGATATTAGCCTCTACCTGTTCATCGCCTGGGTTAAACAGCCTGAGATCACTTTTCCACAGAGTATTGTTGAGACCTGGAGCATGGATCGCCGCAGGCACAAGATAATCATCCGGCACCTGGATCGGCGGCCGGTCTACCTGGAGATACTGCACTTCGTTCGATTCACCTTTGCAGTTCCCGGCAACCAGTTCGATTTCGTAGAGTCCTGAGTGGGTGAAGACATAGGAAAAATCTTGTTCGTTACTCGTCGTAACTGCCGATCCAGACTTGGTGATCGTCCACGACCAATAGGTAGGATCGGTATTGCCGCTCCCTGCGGTGCCATCCGCTTGATTGACAACGTGCGAATTTCCCGCCGCGGTGATAATCGCGGTACGTGCCACGTCGGCATTCACGCCAACTGAATACGCCACCGTTCCGGTTCCTGTGCCTGAACTACCAGTAGTAATCGTGGTCCAAGACTGATTCGACATCGCGGTCCAAGCGCAACCCGGTTGGGTTGAGACGACGAATGAGCCTGCGCCACCGTCTTCAGTAAAGAACGCCGACGTTGACGAAATCGTGTAGGTACAACTTGCGCTACCTCCCGCGGCCTGGCTCACTGCGTGATTCTTGCCGCCAGCGCGGATTGTCGCGGTCCGATACGCGCCAGTATTCTCGGAAACCGAATAACTGATTGCGCCCGATCCCGCCCCCGAAGCTCCTGAAATAACGCTCGCCCATACTTGATCCGAGCTGGCGGTCCACGAGCAACCAGCCTGGGTCGTGATCGCAATCGAACCGTTACCACCCTCTTTGGAGTATTGCGCGAACGATGGGTTGATCGCATAGCTGCATCCGCCCGATCCGCTGCACGACCCGCTCGAAAGAACGGTCAAACTCCTGGTCACCGTCCCTTGCGGAACCCCATTGACAACGGCCGTCAATTTGACAGTTTTTTCGCCTGCACTCGCGTACGTGAAGGTACTAGCCGTACAGTCCGTATAGAGACCCGAGCAGGTGTAGGTCGCTTCTAGACCACCACAGCCAACTTCGGAGAACTCCCAGGTCGCCGGTTTGATCGTGCCGTTGGCGCCTGTAATCTCAAAGGAAACAGGGTCACCGATCTCCGGCGAGATGGGATCCCATGTAAAATTCACAGCATTTATTTCGGTCTTGGCGGCTTGGCTCTTCGTCTCACTAGAAGTATCCATAAACGTGACCGTTTCGCCGGTGAGCGCTGGATCTGGAGTCATCTTGAAAGCCGCTTCGGGCTTGTCGTCGGCGATACAGCACTCGCCCCGATTTTGCACCGTGATCGTTTTTGTCATGTCACCTGTTGACGTAACGAGCGTAACGTTGTTGTCACCAGATGTCGGATAACTCCACTCGATCGATTGACAATAACCCGAAGGTTTCGTCTTGCAATCGATATAGGCGCTATCGCCATAACAGTTCGATTCGCCGAAGTTCCAGCTGACCGGTTCCAGGTCACCATCAACCGTGAAGGTTACATTTTCGCCAATCTCCGGATTCGATTTCGACATGGAAAAATTAGTTGGTATATTCGGGCCCTGAACTACTGACAACGTATTCCCGGCGATAACGACTGATCCAATGCGCTGAGCTGGGTAAGGGTTGGGATCAGCCACAAAATGCACAACACCCGTTCCTGTTCCGGTGGTACTTGACGATAAGGTGATCCACCCTGAATGTGAGGCCGCGGTCCAGTTACAGTTCGACATCGTGGTTACCTGCACACTTCCAGGTCCGCCACTGGCGCCAATACTCACCTCGTAGGCGCCAAGAGCAAATGTGCACGGAGCCGCAGCCTGGTTCAATGTGTGCGTCTTGCCAGCAGCAGTGATGGTGGCTGCGCGAGCGTCGCCGGTATTGGCCGCAACTGAATAGTTCACGTTTCCTGAACCGTTACCATTCGATCCAGAGGTAATGGTGACCCACGATTGGTTTCTCGAGGCAGTCCATGCGCAACCACTTTGGGTCGATACGGAAATTGTACCGCCACCGCCAGCAGCCGCGTGGGTTGAGGATCCAGGACTGATCGAATAGGTACAGGTTGGGGGTGGGTTGTCAGTGCACGATCCGGTCGAATTCACGGTCACAGAATGTGTTACAGGTCCAAAGTTGGTGCCGTCAATATTGACTGTGAGGCTGACGGTTTTGTTTCCACTCGAAGCGTAGTTGTAGCCCTCGGCCTTGCAATCGGTGAAATTAGGCGTACAGGTTGAAGGATTGGTATATCCGTCGCCAGAACATGCGGCGCCACCAAAATTCCACGTCGCACTGGTCAATTCACCAGGGACGCCTTCGATGTTGAAAGCAAAGTCCTCACCAATGTCGGGCGATGAGGCCCAGGTAAAATCGAGCTGGATGTCCCCATTTTCAACTACAATACCTGAGTGAACTACGTCCGATTCATCGGAATTGTCAGTATTTGTCGCGACCAATTTGAAGCTATAAACCCCAGGTTCAAGACTATCTGCTGGAATAGTGCAGATCGCCGCTGTCGGGCCCGACGGGCAGCCGGTGTAATTCGGGTTTGGTGGGACGTCGGTACTGGTGACTTCCCAGGCATATGACGGAGTCGCGCCAGCAGCAAAACTTGAGGTACTTGTGAGAGTGATTGCTTCTGTGTTGAACGGTTCTAAAGGCGTATAGTTGAAATTGGCGAAGACTGATGAAATTCCGATTTTCTGGTGATCTATTGCGCTGTAGCCGTCATGTTCGTAATACACCGTAAGGTCGATTTCCCAATCACCACTCTCGCTGAGGTCAATAGTGATCGGGCTGCCGAAATCGTCATAAGGTACAAGCTGCCCTCCAGCCGGCGGCGTGATGTGCCACTGGATCGCCTCACCTCCGGTGGGGTTAAAGGGATTGCCTTCGGCAATAGCCCTTACAGTGATTTCATCACCGGTGATCGGCGACGCAGGAGAAAGTGTAAACGAGACTTCGGGGCTGCGGTCGACAGCGATCAGTGCGGTATCGATCTGATCAGGAGTTGATGACCCACCATAAGGATACTCGTCACTCTCAACCGCGACATGAGCATAATAGGCCTCATTCGTAAGAATGTCCCTTGGAACCAGAAATTGACGGGAAGCCGGAGTTGATGAACTCAGATTCTTGTCTCCAGCAACCACCTGGCCATCAGGATCGCTCCCCAGGGTAACCCAAATCGCCGAAGCGTCGACTTCCCCAAGGGATTGATTCAACACAACGACGGTATCTCCGGGAAAAACCGGATCCGGTGTAACTCCCAGCCCGGCCGTAGGCGACACCGGGCCGGCACACGCGGTGAAATCTGCCATCTGCATCACTGAATAACGCCCTATATAAAGCGTCGAAGCGTCAGGAGAGAAGGTTGCCGTCCGAATTTCGGCACACTCGTGAGTATAGAGGTTCCAAGAATTATCAGCGTCCCAGAAGCTTTGATCGAGGGGCTGAGGCGACGAGACATTAGAAATATCAAAGGTCTTTTCGGTCCCTACAAGTCCCTTTCTCGCGACGAAAACGAACGGCCACCTGACAGTGGCACGATTGAAATTGCCCGCAACCGTCCAGAACTGATATCGGCCCTCAGTCCGCAAACCGCCTATATCATGACCTCTCTGCTGCAAAGCGTGGTTGAAGAGGGGACCGGCAAACGGGTGCGGGCCCTGGGGCGGCCCTGTGCCGCTAAAACCGGTACAACAAACGAGGTACGCGATGCCTGGTTCATTGGGTATACCCCCGATGTGGTAACCGGCGTCTGGGTGGGTTTCGACGATTTGAAACCTCTCGGGCGCAGGGAAACCGGCGCTATTGCCGCGGCGCCTATCTGGCTGGATTATATGCAGCATGTGTATACCAATGAGCCGGTGCGCTCATTTCGAATACCGGACGGTATCGTGTATGAACGGATCAACCCTGAAACCGGTGTCGCGCCGGAAACAAGATCTGAGCCAAGCATATTTGAATGCTTCGTAGAAGGAACTCAGCCGGTTCCGTTTACCCCCGCACCGCTTGAAACTGTCTTTAGCAACAACTAACAGGCCGGTTGCAGCAGATAATCTCCCTCTGTGAGAATAGTGTGCCATGAAGCAGCTCCGCATCGGATACCTTTCCACAATGCATCACAGCTCGCATATCCTCAAAGGTTTGCGGTTGCTTGAAACCGAACTCGGCATCGAACCCAGCTGGCATCTGTTCGGCACGGGCCCGGCCATGATCGAGGCTTTTGCCGCCGGCTCACTTGATGTCGGTTATATCGGGCTGCCCCCGCTCATGATCGGTATCGGAAAAGGTCTGCCGCTTGTATGTGTTGCCGGTGGGCACTGCGAAGGCACGGTCATGGTGGGCAGAAGCGATATGACCCCACGGGATGAGTGCGAAAGTACCACGGAAATTTTGCAGCAGTTCAAGGGGCAAAAAATAGGCACTCCCACGCAGGGCTCCATTCACGATATTATCCTGAGGCACATACTCAAAGAAAGCGGGCTGGACACGGACTGTGTCGTCAACTACGCCTGGGCCGACTTGATTGCCGAAGAGGTCAGAAACGGCACGCTTGCAGGCGCGGTCGGCACCCCTCCTTTGGCTGTTATGTGTCAGAAGTGGCACGGCATGAAAACAATCCTGCCTCCGGAATCACTATGGCCCTTTAATCCCAGCTACGGCATTGCTGTGCACACACGCATGCTGGATGAGGAAAATCTTCTTCGCGATTTTCTCATGCTTCATGAAAGCGCCTGCAACATGATTCGGCTCAAGCCCGTTCGCGCCGCCGAGCTTATTGCCGAACCGCTGAAGGTTGTTGACGCGGAATTTCTACAGGACGTCTTTGCGGTATCGCCGCGCTAC
>PJEL010002789.1_pt1 | contig 15616 bp, 22 predicted proteins | sample 1853271 | NCBI WGS metagenome assembly PJEL01 (sample SAMN08108733, study PRJNA415343) | Invertebrate metagenome, whole genome shotgun sequencing project. | host: Globobulimina | place: Sweden: Gullmar Fjord | collected 2015-08
GTCGCCTGTAGTATGTCATCGACACTCATATTTTTTACACTTCGTTTCTTTCCACCGATCTGTTCATCCAGCGCCTTAACCATTTGAGCAGTGGCGCTTCTACCAACGCGGCCTTGAATGCCTACAAGGTTGATCTCAACCGGCTTTCCATCGTGATAAAGCTGCTCACCGGTTTTTTCTTCCGGGTCAGTGATAAACGTGACGTGATAAGTCGCGCCGTTCTCAGCGTCCCGGCGCGTGTCTATGCGTGCGAAATCCATTGGGTTATCCTTGTTGGGTTTGAGGGCTTTTAAGTGGGCCGGAAATGAGAGAAACCCGGAAAACTCACACCGGCCCGATCCGTCAGCCTTGCGGCATCAGGATCATGCTTATGCGGGTTCGGTACCTTCAACCGTGAAGTCGTTCTGCCGGAAAGAGACCGTGAACCCTTTGTGGCTACCTACCTCACCTGGGTTCTTTTGATAGCTGTGAGCAATACCCTGAGCGTATTCAACAGGATCGCCGGTTGCAGGGGCTTGCGCAGCGCCAGAGCCTTCAACAATCTTGATACTAAGAACCCCGTCTGCGTCATCAGCAGCCGTTCGCAAATTTGCTTGGCCGGTATCGCTGGCCACATCGCGGAAAGTCATCGACGTATCCACACCCTGCCCTGCGCCCTTGATCCCAGACGTGAATCCAGTCTGCAAATCCGGCACATCAGTCATGCTGTGACTGACACCGAGCTGCGGGAGTACCTGAATGCCGTTTGCTTTCACCCAAGTCAGGGCCTCAAAGCCGGATGTGTTGTTAGTGGCTGGGAGAGCAGACGCAACATAGATCGTCTTGCCAATGTGGTTGTCAGTCATTTGCCTGTGTCCTTTTCAGTTTGAGAATTGACGCGAACCCAGCCTTTATCGAGCCAAGCACCGATGTCTTTTTCGTAAGGGCTGGCGACATTGCCCCGTTTGTCCATCACCTCGATGCGTTGAGGTTTCTGGGCTGCTTTGTTCTTGGTTTTTCCGGCCATTTAAGCCTCCTGTTAGGCGCTACAGATGTAATGAATGCTGACCGGCGTGCGCCAATGCTTGCCATCAGCGCGCCCTACCCCAACATCAGCTTTGACAATGGTGATTGTGACGCCGCCAGAAGTTAGATTCTCATCTCGAGCGAAATGCTCGGCGATCAATCCAGCCTCTTCTTGGTAGTAGGCTCCGTATTGGCCGATTTCCCCACAACGCGTGACCAAAAGGATGCCCATGCGGTCGAGGGGGTCGGACCCAGCCAAAGCCCAGCGTTCACTCTGGTTTGGCAGGTGCGCGACTTCGATATATTCTTTCGGTTTGGACCCGCCCTTTTCGACGTAGATCAACGGCAAAAAAGTTGGAAAATCACCAATCTTTTCCATCAGCGCCGCGTTTATGGATGCCTCAACAGTCGCCATTATTCACGTCCGATCTGTGCAATCACCTTGTCGGCAATGATCTGAAACCGTTGCGCGGTGAGTTTCACCATGCCTGCCGGGGCTTGCGTTGATGATCCGTCCTCAAGTGCCTGGATGTAGGGCAGAGAATTGGCCAGATAGATTACGTCACCGGGTTTAACGCCCATTGCTTCGGCTTGAACTTTGCCAATGGCGATCTGACCGGATTTGTCGTCTAGTTCGATTGTACCGGTCGGCATTTCCCCGATGGCGACTTGCCAGTTACCACGGGCGCGTCCCGTATCGACTGGCGTTTTCAAGATCACCTCGGAAAAGGCGTCAATGGCGATTTTTCGAATGGCGCGATTCATCTTTTCTTCGGTCTTGTCGACAAACTTTCGAATATCTTCCGAGAAGCCCATCAGTCACGTCCGATGATGTCGTATAAAACAACCGTTCCGGCAGGATTAATCGCGTTACAGCGCAGAATGGTGTAGACTTTGCCCGCATCAGCCGTGGCCACCTCTGCCGCGTCAATAACTTCGTCTGTGGTTGTCGGAGTGATCGACACACTGGATGCCACGTAAATCCGAACGTCCGTCGCCTTGATTGTCGTGCCGTCCACATCGCGGGCTTCAATTGGCAAAACAACTAACGTGGCTGCATAGTCGGTGTCTGTTGAAATGCCGCCAGTCGGCTGGGTTGGATAACCTCCGACAACATCCGTGCGCCTGATAGCCCCGACCTGCCCAAACTCGGTCAGCAATTCGAGCGCATCAGCAGCCGCTTCGGCATAGTCGAAGGTATCGGCCATCAGCCGCGCACCATCCGAGCCTGACCAGGGCCACTGGCCAGATATGGCCGCAGCAACAACTCAACAGCTGTCAGCCGTGGGCGTCCTTTACTGCCTCGATAAGTTACTTCTTTTGATAGCGGGCCAACGCCTTTTTTCTCGCTGGCGATCTCATTTTCAACCGTGGCCATCGGGTCGACGCCGCCTTGTATGGCATATGCTGCCTCGCATTGGGCATCCTTAACTGCTTGGGGAATGGTATCGGACGCCACAGACCAGCCATCCACCGTTAGCCCTGTTACACGCGGCCAGTCGCGTGCCTGTGTGGACGCCACGCGATAGCCGGTGAATGAATAGCCGGTGTCCAGATGTACGGCCGCACGGTGCAGGTTTACCTCGTCAGCAGGGCTATTGGCACCGAGTGTCCAGCCCATAGCCGTGGCATAGGTCTGGTATTCTACAAGCGTGACATAGCTGTCAGCGGATGCACCGCCGATAGTGGCATCAATGGTCACGTCAGTCGCCTGCGAACATGATGGCGATCAACTGCTTGCGCAGTTCAGGAACATTGCCGTCCGGCTCTTCGACGCCTTGCGCTTTTAGCAGGTCGATCACATCGTCTTTTCTCATTTTGGCGATGCTCTCGCGGGTGACAGGCTCGCCTGTCGGTTCGACCACTTCAACTTCGCGATTGGCGTTTGCTTTCACCATCTCTTCCCACGATACAGGCTGGCCCGGTGTGAGCCCATCATTGTTCAGTTTTGTCATGTCGGCTTCCTTTCGATTGCAAGAGCGGGGCGACCGAAGCCGCCCCGACATTCACACTTAGTTGGTCCACAAAAATGCCATCGGCACATTTTTGCGCTCAATCACGCGATCCCATTTGGTTGCGGTTTTCAGTTCAGCCAACGAAAAGCTAGTTCCGTTCGGAGTGCCTATTTGCTGGAAACCGAAGGGATGCAGAATCCACGTTTTGCGGCTCCACAATTCCTCGACACCGCCGCCATCTGCGTTTGATGCGTCGCGGTCCACTTCAACGGGAACAGTGGGTTCACCATCGCCCCAGCCAACAGCGCCAGGCCCGTACAGCACAGACAAATACTTGAACCCATCTGTACTGCCAGCAATTACTGGCAAACCATCATCAACAATGATCCGCCGCCCCATATAGGCCCGATACAACAGCACACCATCAGCGTCCCGCACGTCTTCTGCCTCACCCTGCTCGGCAACCTGCTTGGAAATCATTGAGTGCATTGCAATGGCGCTGACGCCATCCACCATGTCGCCCATTGTATAGGCAGCACCAATGAAATTTTGACGCGAGAACAATGTTGAAGCGGATTGACCAGCAATGCTCTCAGAAGCAATGTCCAGCGTCATGTCGCCGCTGTCGTTTGCCGCATTGTCCGCATGGACACCTTGACACGCGGCAATCAGACGGCGCTGCCATTGACGCTGCCAATAAGTATCCACGCGATTGCGAACATGCCGCAATGCCTCGTCACCCATCGCCAGCTCTGTTGCCAAATCAGTCGCTGACCAACCTTGGTTCAGAAGCGCCTTGCGAGTGATTTGCTCGCCCTGCGTAACCTTAACTGGTGTGCCATCAGAAGTTGGATCGTCGCTGGATAAGTTTGGCTCAGTCGTTGCGTCCAAATCCTTCCAGAAAGGCAGTTCCGCCAATTTACCCTCAGCAGTAGCCAGTTCGTCCAAAAGCGGGCTACGAGTTGTAATTCCGCTATCGAAGAAAGCCGTTTTTTCGGGGCCGTTCACCGCCGGAAGGTCTTGAAAAACCGTCGCGTCGATGATGTCAGAAAGCTGTGTTGCAGCCATTTCATCGTTCCTTATATGAGCAGGTCAGCCTAGCCAGCGGCTTTGAGGCGATCATATTCCTGCGGATTCTCTTTTCTCAGCCGGACCAACTCACCGCTGGTCATCTCACTGAACTTCTTTTCTCCTGGCTTCCCGCCCTTACTTTCCGGTGGCTTCCCGCCGCCGCCCTTGCCATCGTCAGAAACGAGGAAGGGATTTTCTTCGGCCAATTCCTTGGCCAGATCAGCGAGGGTCGCCCCGCCGTCTGCACCAGCGCCAATCATGGGCATGGAGCCGTCTTTCGTCATAATCTTGGGCGATCCATCGTCATGGAATGCAATGCGCGAAGAAGTGTGCTCCGCCAGCATGTCGATCCCTTCCGGCACAACGCCAGCCTTCGCCAGTTCGACCTTGAGACCCGCAATCGAAATGCTTTTCTGCAAGCCAGTGAATTTCCTATCACGCTCAGCCAGTGCAGCTGTGTGATCGGTTTCCATCTGTTTGATTTTCGCCTGAAACTGTTCGGTTTTGTCGCCGCCTTTACCCGCTTCTTTCAAAGCGTCGGCGTGTTCAGCAAACTTGGCTGTGATTTCGTCCGGGGTTCCAAATTTTGTAAACTTGGCCACGTTCTCGCGCTCTTTAACGAGGGCGGTTTTCAGACCGTTCACCGCTTCGGTGGATTCAACGCCCTCAACGTCCAAGGTGAATTTCCCATCCGCCTCGGTGTAAAGTGCGTGCAAGTCTTCGTTCACGCCTTCCAGCGTGGTCAGTTGGTATATCAAAGTCATTGGTTTCGCTTCCCGCGATTGAAGTGGCTTCCCGCCACAGTGAGCGGCTCCGAGATGGAGCCATTATGCCTTAGTCGTCACGCCAATCAGCCTTCCTAAGCCGTTTGGTTAAACCTGAATTGCAGACCAGGTGGACGCCGTAATCATGAGCGACAAACTGTCTGCCGATCATGCCAAAATTGGACCGTTTTAAGTCCGTCAGGAAAGATGGAACCTTGTCCGGGAACTTTATTGCAGGGGTTGTTCTTCGCTGAATCAGTATTGTTCCCGACGCCGATATTCGGTCACATGGAGCAAGCCATTTCTTGATTACCGGGTCCATAAACTCGGCATCGCACCAAACATCCCATTCTCGAATGTTTTGGAAAGATTGCGCGCCATTCTCAAACTTAATCACGTATTTATCGTCCAGCCCGAATGCGTAAACTTCCCGCCCAGACCCAGAACCTAGGTGATCCCCCGCAAACATACCGAAGAAATCGCGCTCAATGGTTGATTTGAAATACCGATCAAGGATCATTATGCGCCACTTATTTTGCCACAGTGAAAAACCCCGCGAACGGGGTCGGTTCAGTCTGGATTTTCAGGGTTGGTTAGATTCTAGATTAGAACACAAGTCCGACAGCCGGGTCAGGCTCAGGAACAGGGTCGCGCAAGTCATCCCGCGTAATAGGGGCTCCCCGCTCAAGGGCCGTTTCCATCATTACTTCCATGCGATCAAAGTCATAAAGCGACATACTGCGGCTATCTGGATGCCATGCACCAGGGAACGCATCAACATACGCCTCAAATGTCGCCATGAAATCAGCTGACCGTGCCATCGCTCACAAATTCCTTCACAATTTTCTCGAACTTAGCAGAAGTTTTTGGAAACATCTGCTTGAAAACAGTATATTGCGTCTCGCTCCCGCTTGTATATGCCTCGAACCAATTAGCCCAAACCTGCGCCGAATTGCCGGTTCCATAAGCATAACGGCCTTTTGTTGGATATTTCGGCCCAGATCCGAACGTGTCTATTTTGTCGCCATAATACCTAGCTACTTTTCTATCGTGTGCCCTAAATTTTTTGTAGTAGCTTTCAGGGTGCCCGAACGCATAACCTAGCCTCTGATTGGTAACTGCACCGATACTGTCGGATAATCCAGCGAGCGGGCTGGCATGGCGTGCTGTAATTCCGCCCCGATAAACGAGCGAAACATGGTCCTTCGCATCAAACGCTGCGAGGAACGCCGCTGAATCGGTTCTAGCACGAACAATATCGCTGCCTTCGGTAAACATATGAGGAAAGATAGTCCTTACTTCGTCGTAATCAAGATTTCGCTTGGCAAATTCGCTATGGATCGCAGCCTTAACGTCATCGCCAGCCCTTTCTACGGCTCTGAACTTACGCTGTAATTTTGACTGCGCACTACCTACTACTTCATCAAACCCCGGTGTCACATTGGCTGGCTTATGTGTCCATGCATTGCGGAAATTCATGGAAACAGAGCCTTCTAAGACCTTCGCGTCTGCCGCCATTTCCGCGTTGGCAAGCCTAGATGGACCTGTCGCTCGTCCAAGCACATCAGCGTCACGAACACCGTTTTTCTCCATAATAATGCGCTCAATTCTTGCGTCTATATGGTGGCCGTATTCGTGCCGCATGACTCGCTGATAAGCCTCGCCATCCCTTCCGCTATCCATTTGGATAGACATATTTGATGAACGATGATGAGAACCATTGCCTCGCTTAACCCCGCCACTCAGTTCCCCCGCTCGTTCAATAACCGCCAAACGGCTCGGCTCGGCGTTTGAGAATGCGGGCGCGACAGATTGTTGTTCAACCGTTGTTTTGTTTTCCCATATTGCTGCTCGTTGTTCATTCGGCGTCAGTGTCTTAGGTTTAACCTTTGGCTTCGGTTTAACCCTCGGTTTTGGCTTCGGACTCAACGCCCGCAATTCCGTCAATGACAATTCCCGCCCGTTCGCGTCCAGCAAATCCCGAAAGCTGATCGTGCCATCGCGCCATAGATCAGCGCGCCCGGTGCCGAGCATTTCGTTCTGCTCTGCCTTGGGCCTCTTTGAAAGCCAATCTTCGAATTTCGTATCCGCCGCAACTTGGCCGTCCATGCTTGCCCGCGTTGTCGGGGGTAATTCATCGATGTCAAAGCCGAGTTCTTTCCAGCTTTTCGTTTCCGGCCGACTGGAACTCCGGCAGCCCCAATGAATTTGTCCGGGGCCTTCCAGCCAAGGCACGCCATGCCCTATCGGTTCGTGATCTGTCACTGTGTACCGCAGTCCGTCGCGCACAGCGCAAAGAGTGGTGGTCCGCTGGTCGAGAGTCGCCGTCCAAACCGTCGCCGCCAGAATGTCAGCATTGGCATCGTAGGTGCTTTGCTTGGCCCGCTCAGCCACCGCCTGTGTTGCCGCCCGTACAAGACTGTCCGCGTTGCGACGGCTGATGTCCATAAACCCGGTGACTTGCTCGCCATTCCTGATCCCGCCGCGAATGCGCTGGATAAGCTGCGCATTTGTATCCCCTTGGGCAACGCCGCCGCGCATGGCGTCCTGAAACCGCTTTAACGTATCGCCTGCCTGACGTGACCACCATTCGGCGACTGGTGCGCCTTGAACCAGCACATCACCCACCAGCGCGCTTGTCTGCGCCCGCGTGAGTGTTGCCGTGGCCAACTCCATGCCAATGCCTTCATTGATCGCCCGTGCGGCAAACCCAACCTCGATGTCGGCCAGTTCGCGAAGTTCACCGGCCATCGTTCTTGACGCGCCTCGATAGGAAGCCCTGATTGTGTCCTTTGTTTGAGCCAGCAGCTTTTCTAGCCGCTTGGCCCTGTAGCTTTGCCTCGCCGGTCCTGTTGGATCGATCCGTGCAAGTTGCGCAACCAGATCGCCTTGCAATTCATTCAGTAGCGCCCGGATTTTCTTTCGCTGCCCAGCTTCTACTCTGAGAAGGTCAAGTCCGTGGCGCGTGAACATATCCGCAATTAGGCCATTGGCACTGCCATCAGGTGCCAAGGTCCATTCCCTCGCCTGTCAGGCTGGGTGCGGTCGCGTCGATCCGCTCTTGTTCCTTCTCGATGTCCAAATCAGGGGCAACCATGCCGCGGCGCGCCATTTCCCGCAGGAAGGTTTCACGGCTCATGTTGCCAGTGTTCACCGCCGCGAGCATCGCCGTCATTTCCTGCGCGCCCATCATCGAGACGCCGAATTCCTTGTTGACTGCAACCTGCATTTCAACATCGGTCAGACCGCCATATTCGGCCATCCACTTGAACGCCTGCTCGAGCGTGTCCTGCAATTGATCGGCGGTCATAGAGAGCGTGCTGGTTTCCTTCGCCGAGTCCAGAGCTTCCCCTGTCGCTGATTGCTTGCCACGCGCCACCAACAACTGAAGGCCAAAAGTCTCCATTTGAAATTCAAGGTCTTTGAGGTCCGTTCGTCCTGCGTCAATAGCTTTCCCTGTATGTTCTACCCATGACATCGTCGCTTGTGGGTCACTCGCCGTTGTCGCCATGCCCGCACTGACAACCAGCGGTTCGTCACTTTCACGCCCGGACGCAAACAGGATCGGCACCCGCGCAAAATGCAGAATATTCCGCTGATCTGATTGAGATTGCCAATGTGCAATATTCACGTCAGCCAAGTCGTCCAGCATTGGTTCGCCACTAAAGAACCCAAGGCGATTGGCATAGAATGGCACAACCGTGATTTCCGTCAGGTCGCTAAAAGTCGGTTTGTCAATCTGCGCCCATTTTTCGTCTGCCTTGCGATAAAGCCGGGTTTGCACGCCCGATTCCGTTACATCAAGAACCCGGACTTGCTTCGTTTCAACTTCGGCGAATTCGTCTTTGGGATCAGGTTCCGTCACGGTTTCCATAATCCGCAACTGAGTTAGCTGCGTTACGTTTGCGATGGTATCTGTTTTCCAGCCCAGAATATCCTCGACCCGCAGGTGGACGAAATAGGGCCGTAAGTTCATGCTCTGCGCTTGTGCCTTCGTGACACTCTTGGACCGCGCCGGGGCGTCCACCATAATATAGCTGATACCGGCGCCGGACATTGCGTCTTCAAACACGTCACGCGCAAAGGTAGATAAATCCCGCCCTGCCATGTCGATATTCGCAGACCAGTCAATAATTTGCTGCGGGGCTTTCTCGCCAAGTTCCACCGGCTTGTCAAAGACCTTGCCAGTCATGTCGCGGACGGTTTTTCTCAGGCCGTTAAACAGCCAGGAGGAATCCAGCCGCGCCTTATAGGCTTCCTCGCTCTCGGCCTCGAACTTGGGTAAGTATGTCTTACCAGCCGCGCGCATTGCTTTTGTGCCGCCCATGAGAGCGCGGCCTTTGGCCATATCCTCAACCATTGCCGCCGAAGCGGGGGAGCGATCTGCAACTTTTGTAGTCAAAGCCTTAGCTCCCTTGTTTCGAATGTCGGTTTCACCACCGGCATTGTCCAATGGACAAAATAACCAGCGCCATCATTCAAGTGATCGTGGCCCGTGGTTTTGTCCGGTTCGCCGTTCTTGTCATATGACTGCTGTTCCTGCGCTTCTGCGAAACGCGGTGCCGCTTTATCGTTCACCCACAGTCGGCTCTTAGAATATGCCGTGTTCATCGCCAGTATTCTGTCTTTGACCGGTGGGTTTGCATCTCGCGCCCGAACCTTGAATCCGGCGCCTCGCAACAATGCTAAATCTGATGTGCTTGCGTTTATCGTCTTTCGTGATCCGCCCGACGCATCAGGATAGATGTAAATCGCGTGACCCTCGAATTTGTCTTTCAGCGTTCCGATCAGTGCCGGAGTGTCCATGATGCCCGTCAACTCACCAACTACGTGCCAACCTGGTCGTTCTTTTTCATCATTGATCCCGTTGGGACGATCCACGTTGATGACGGAGGCCATATCGCTGACATTGAAATCTTGCCCGATGTGCAACGGCTCGTTGCCTTTGATAGCCTCCGTCGATCGGCACCGCTCCCGGTCATAGTTCCGATACACCGTGCCGCTGGTCAGGTTGACAAACTGGCCCATCAGGTAAGCGCTGATCAATTCCTCCGGATAGGTATCCAGCAGCGACGGTATGTAATCTTCCGGTAGCGCCCAGGCGTTTTCATAAGTGCTGGCCTGCACCATGCTGTAATCGCGTTTAGGCTCACGCTTGAACGTGTCATAAACGAACCGGAACCCTTCCGGTGTTGTTGTCAGCCCAATCCCGTTGACGGCACCCGGTACAATCAGGCGCAAACGCGCAATGATCTTGTTCCAAGCCGATTTGGCCTTGTCCATTTTCAGTGTGTCGATCTCGTCGACCAACGCACGGGCAATTTTGAAACCAATGATTGAATCCGCTCGATCCATCGAACGGCAAATCACAGTGCCGTAAAACGCCCTGCCCCGGTATATGTGGACTTCCTTGTTTGCCTCTCGAATGACTACGCGAAAGCCAAGCAATTCTGCAGCTTCGGTGAATGTCGGATAAAATACGTCCCTGATATTTGGATATGTCGGCCCGAAATAGCCTTGCACCAAGCCGGGATGCTCAGATGCAAATAACAGCAAATCAAGACAACCAACGAAGGTCTTACCACCGCCGAAACCCGATACGAACGCCCTGAATTTGGTATCTAGCCCTTTTAGAAAGACCGATTGCGCCGCGTTAAGCCTCAGATCGTGTGACACTGACACTTTCCACAGGATCAGCGGTGTTGATGTTGATAGTTAGCGGCTGCGCCTCGTCATCGTCTCCACCAGCCCCGTCGAACATACCCAGATGCTTGCCCAACTTTTCCAGCGCTGACAGTTTATCCCAAACCTTGATCTTGTGGATGTGATCGAATGTGCGCTCATCGTCGCCTTGTCCGCGAACCGTCACCACTTCCAGCGAAGAAATTGCCCCTGCGGTCTCATCATCCCAATCTTGTGGATCTACCAAATTGCCATCGGACGTTAGGGCCTTGCGAATATCCGAGAATCCGATTTTGGCGAGTTCAGCCAGCACGCGGTCTTGCGTAATTTCGGTGCGCTCTTGTCTTTTTGACTTCGCTTTTGCAATGGCTTTTTGAATTTCAACTTTCTTCAACAGGCGCTGACCCATCGAATAAGCAGTTTTCTTGCTGTATCCAGCCCTAATCGCTGCCTGCGTTGCGTTCAGGTCAATGAGATATTCCTGAACGAAACATTTCTGTTTCGCATTGAGTGCCATCTGCCTGACTTCCCGTCATTGACCCGGCATCCCGCCTGATCTGGTGATGTGGTAGGAAAATTAGTGCACCTTTTTGTGCGTATTTATCTTGACGCACTGCACATTTTTGTGCATAATATAAGTGTGCAGAGGGGGCAGGATGGTCCTGCCCCGCACAGGAGGAAAGAAAGATGAAACTTCAAATCATCTCCCTCATCCTCCAGATCGCAACGGTGGTGGCCCTTGTTACCAGCATAGTCCACCACTGGTGATCGGAGTGGTCAGTCCCCGGAAACGGGGGCTGGCTACCCTGCTAACATAAGGCCGATGCAATGAAAGCTCAAGATTTCCTTGATTGGATGGAAAAAACGAACTGCACAACCGCTGCAGACGTTGCAATGCTTCTGGGTATTCACAGGAATCCCGCTCAGCTTATCGTGCGTGATGTGAAGCGCGGCGATGACGTTGATATAAAATACACCGTCGCGCTTGCTATGGCTGCCGTTGCTGCCAAAATTCCTGCGTGGAGAGAGGAGCATAATTTCCATGTCTAAGAAACTTACATACGCCTCTATCGCCCTGTCCGTGGTTATCCTTGTTCTTGTAGTCGTGAACTTTGCCGTTCAGGGTTGATCTGTCGGAGCCGGATTGAACGCATGCGCTGCGAACCTCCCGACTCCGCCACACCGAAGCTCACCACCTGGGGGATGTCTGCACGCTCGCTTCGATGAATGATATTGGTTGCGCGGGTCGGATCTGAACCTGCGACCTCCAGATTATGAGACTGGTGAGCTGGCCTCTGCTCTACCGCGAACACTGTCTTGAAATGCAGTTGCACCGCCGGTCATTGGGTTTCCCCTGCGGCGGTTGAGGTCAAGGTGCGCCGATCCGAAATCAGCGGAACCACCTATTACGCAACATATAGCGCCCAACTCAACATATGGCAACATCACAGGACCCTCACTTTATCCGGATCCACCTCCACACTGGTTTCCCGTCCAAATATTTCCACTGAAACCTGCAACTTGTGGTAATCATCATGGGCCCGCTTGAGGGACGCTTTGAATACAGCGTGGAAATCCTCGAAAGGCCCATCCAGTATCGTTAAAGCCTGTCCTGGCGTGTATTGGCATTCATACTCGCTATTCAACTTGCGGCGCTTCATATCGGCATATTCAGCTTCCACAGCGGCCTTGAAATCGACCAGTCCGGGAACTGCCGGTATCTTTTCGCCCCATTCCTTTGTGTGTGCTGGAATGCCTTGAATGTCTTGGTGTGAGAGTGCCAGCGGTTTTCCAATGACGTGCTTTAATCCCACCACGTCAGGCCAATAAATTGCAGGAATAAGGCAGAACACCAACTTGCCGACATATGGCCGATCATACCAAACATTTTCTCGCTTTTCCTTCACATATCGGCAGACAAGTCCCCTTGGGCCCCACGGATGCAAACCAAGGCTTTTGAGTTCGGATTCAACCGCGAACTCCTTGCCGCGCGTGGTGTTGATTGCATAGGTCGTCATGCCCCTGCCCTTCGACGTCTGTATTTTTCTGAAATTGCCGACAAACTGGTATTTCTGGCGACCAATCTCATTCCCATGTTTGACGCGATTGACGCCTCAATTTCATCTAGGTGAACTAGATTCGTGTAAGGCCGCGTAACTTCCTTGGACGCGAACTCCATATCAAAAGCGCTAATAGTTGATCCGACCCAACTTGATGGCCAAAATCTGCATTGGCTCTTTTTCATCCCAGGAGCGCTATCGCCCGACGACATTGAAACTGCCGTAATAATTTCACTCCCAACATTCAGGGTAATCCATGGCCGAACTTTTCCACCAACCACTTTTGCGATAAAAACATCACCTCGACGCAGAGTTTTGAGGGCCACAGGGGCGCGGCATGTTCCATCAAGAGTTTCCAACTTCCCGGCTTGCGCGATACTGTTCAGGACCGTCTTCACCTCTCCTTTGGCGTAAGAAGGCTTTTTGGCGTCCTCGACTTCGCGCATCAGCCGGAGCGCCATTGAGTTTGCCGTTTCCGTCATTTGCCTGTCCTTTTGCCGTATCGTTTGTTTGCCTATACTCCGGCGCGTTTCAGCACATGCGCGCCGACTGATTTTTTGATTTTCGCAAGATCGTCCGACATGCATTTAGCCCTCTCCAAGAGGACAATGAGTTTTTCACCTCGCGTTGTGTTGGCTTGGATATGCCCCTGCAATTGTTTGCGATGTTCTTCCAATTCTACTTTCAATGTTTCGATGTTTTCATTACCGCCGTCCGGGCCAAACTCGGCCTCTCGAATTTTCGCGACCCACCCTGGCATAACAGACAAAACAGAGGCCACAGTATCGTCGGTGTCCCCACCAGTGTATCGCTCTGCATCCAGGTCATAAACTTCCATCAACATGCTGATAATTTCCAACCGTTGTTTTTTCGTTGGTGTGCGCAAATCAGCTTTGACCTCGGATGTGATTCCAACAGGTGGCTTGCTGGCGCCTAAAACCTGCCCATTTTTGTTCGACCGCATATTTTCCGCCTTTCGTTTTGCCTCGCACCCCACACAGCGCAATTTTCCCTTAACGAACGCCCACCCCAGCCTTATGGCTTTGGAGATAACCTCAGCTTCATTTGGAAGGGGGTTTTTCCCATTACTTTTGTACCTGCAGGCGATTGCATCAGTTCGTCTGCCGCAGTCGTCACAAACTGCGCGCGCTCTACTGGCCCCGCGACCTTTGAGTGGTTCAACAGTCAAGCCGCCACCTCCGCTAATTCTGGTTTTTCCAGCACGGCCTTTTTGATCCTGCCGCTGATATATGCTTGGCTTAGAAATTCGGGATCAATTCCAGCAAGGTCGCAAACTTCCCGCATATCCCTGCCGCAATTGCGTAACCAGGAGTCCGCATGACGGCGCGCAAATTCGGCGGGTGAAGGGTATCCTTTCGAATTGCAGGTATTCCCTTCCCAAAGCGCCGCTAAGACTTCGTTCAGCACCACCTTGCCCCACATATTCCGGCAGCGTTCGGCCTGAGAGTCGCCAGATTGTATGCCCCGGCTGTCGTGGAGTAGTTTGGGTAGCTCATTCATTGGCCATCAACCCCCCAATTTTCTGACATGCTCTGGTGATGGATGAATGATCGCGATTAAAATAATCGGCCAGCTCCATTATCGAATATCCGGCCTTTCGGGCCTTCCACATCGCAAAATTGCGGGCACGAGCATAAATCTTTATAGTCCTGTCACCCATGATTTGCTTAGAAGTCAAACCGGCGGCCAGTGCGGTACGCTCAACGATTTGGTCCAGCGGTTCGCGGTTATAATCAATCCCAACCATTGCGCGCTCAAACTCTGCGTCAAAGTCGGTTTCCCAATCTTTGTTAACCGCACGGTTTTCGCGTTGGGCTACAAGCCTCATTAGATTTGTCATGCCGGAAGCCTCTCTCGCATTCGCTCTAGGGTGACTTTGCCAGACGCGATCAACTCTCCTGCGAGGCTGTCTGAAATTGCTGCATGAATGCGCCTGTCGCCGTTGATCAAATCCGCGTAGAAATCCAATCTTTCCACGCCGGTCGTTTTGATTTTTCTGGGGAAGGCTTTCCAAAGTTCGTCCGCAAGCCAGTTATCCGAGCGCTTCACATATTGAGTGCGATTGCCCTTTTGCTCGGTCGCGTATTTCTTTGCACTGGAAACGATCCAGTCAGGGTCAACACCGGACGCCACTGCCGCCATAAACGCGGCTTCGGTTATTTCAGCCTCTCGCGGCCTTGGGTGTACTTTCCAAAATATCTGAAAAAGCTTGTGTGTGTGTTGCTCGTCAACACAAGGTTCATTTACTGGTTCCTTTACAGGTTTGTCTCCACTGGGGTGGAGTCGGTTCTGCTCCTGTAGTGGAGTCGGCTCTGCTCCTGTAGTGGAGTCGGCTCCATCTCCACTTAGTGGAGTCGGCTCTTGTGTAATTAGGATTTCAAATCCCAATATGTAGCGTGTTGGCCGCTGGCGTTTAGACACACTATCAAACGATTTTTGACGGGAAATAAGATTGCTTGTTTCCAAATTTGACAGGCATTTATTCAACCCGCCATTTGATAGGCCCGTGACGCTCATCAGAAATGCTTGCGTTGGATAACATCCGTTTGCAGGATTGTGGCAATCGCATAGGTGGAACAGCACTCGAAATTCACCAGACGTCATGGTTTCCGGCGCTACGGTGGCTAACCAATGCGTGGCTTTATGACTCACACCACCACCCCGCACAATTGCGCATTTATTTGCGTATTACACTTGACGTCACACGCAAAATCGGCTGACTGGATATGAAAGGAAGCAAAATGAAAACTTATATCGCGGTTATCGACAAAGACGAAGGCAGCGCATTTGGTGCCTGGTTTCCAGACTTGCCAGGTTGCTTTTCTGCTGCTGATGAATCTGGTGACATCGTGAGAAACGCGATTGAGGCGCTTACGCTCCATCTGGACGGCGTTGAGCACCCTGAGGCGCGCGACGTGGCCGCGATTGCCGCCGACCCCGACGTGCGCGAAGCTATCTTGCAGGGCGCTTATCTGATGGGCATTCCCTTTGTGACTACGGCACATAAAATCGTGCGAGCGAATATCAGTATCGACAAGGGAACGCTGGCTGCGATTGA
>PJEL010002790.1_pt1 | contig 15613 bp, 8 predicted proteins | sample 1853271 | NCBI WGS metagenome assembly PJEL01 (sample SAMN08108733, study PRJNA415343) | Invertebrate metagenome, whole genome shotgun sequencing project. | host: Globobulimina | place: Sweden: Gullmar Fjord | collected 2015-08
CCGCGAGCAGATCAAGCACCTTATCACCTTGCTTAACACCGGAAAACTCAATGATTTGTGCAGGCTTTCGACCGGCATCTTGTTGTGTATCTGCATCATTCCGCCCTGATAAATCGACAGTAGCCGCAAATAATGGTGCACTAATAGCCAATAAACTTATTGCAGAAAATGCAGCTAGCTTAGCGGTAACTCTAGGTTGCGTTTTTTTAATGAACATTGTTATATCCCTAATTATTATTATGTTTTTATTTTATTCAATCGTTGTGTTGCAGCCGAAGTTGAGTGAATTCTACACAGTCGAAGCTAGAGAACAGTCTATAACAAGGAGAGATTTCAGCAATAGGTAACTTGTTTCAAGGTATGTAACAACTTCGTAAAGAAGGGTGAAGAGAAAAACCTTTAATGCAGTTTTTTTGGTGTGAGCACCTCAATACGATTACGACCATTTTTCTTAGCTTGATACATAGCTTTATCAGCATCATTGATTAATTGATCTAAGTTTTTATGTCGCTCATTAAGCATGCTAACGCCAATACTTAATGTCACACAGACCTCTTTACCTTCAACTGAAACACAATGTTTAGCTAATGAACATTGAATCCGGTTCGCTGTATCTATGCCTCCTCTGAGATCACAATTAGGTAAGACAATAATAAACTCTTCACCGCCATAACGGGCTAAAAAATCAATATCTCTAATTTCTTGCCGACAAACATCACAAATATGTATTAAGAACTCATCACCAATTAAGTGGCCAAACTTATCATTAATATCTTTAAATAAATCACAATCTAATAACAGTAAAGTGAGTTTGTTTTTACCTCTTATGGCACGAGAAAACTCCATGGTGGCACGTTCAAACAGAGCACGTCGGTTGGCAATTTTAGTTAATGGATCGGTATTAGAAAGTTCTTCTAAAATATGCGTTCTGTCCTCAACTACCTGTTTCATTACCTCCAATGAAACCATATTTTTGCTTAATTCGTCACTCATCACATTAAATGCTTTTACTATGCCATCAAACTCTTGTGAGTGATGAGATAAGTTAATTCTTTCAAAGTGACCATCATGAGTTTTTTCAAAAGCCTGCTTAACCTCACTCAATGATTTTTTCACGAAACGAGTTAAGGTAAATGCTCCAAATAGCAACGTAATTAGGCTGACTGCTGTAATTGACAAAATGAATAAGGCTGCATGTTTTATAGTGTTGTAAATATCATCATGAGCAATGGCAGACAACTGCAATGAATCAGAGCGTATTGCTTCTAACTGCATCATTAACATGGCTTTAAGATGTTTTTTTATTGCAGCACTCGCATTTTTTAATTTGTTATTGGTAATTTGTAAAAATAAACGCTTTAAGCTTTCATTTTGTGTATGAATACTCTTTTGAATAATCTGCTGTGACGGTTTCAATGCAGGCGAAGAGTTAAGTAAACCTGTTAATTTTTCTTGTAAGGCTTGCCAACTATTAACCTGATATTGACTCGCGTAAATATTATCACTATTAATTAACTGCTCTAGCCTATTAGTTTGGTTATTAACTTGCAGAGCGTAGTTGTTCCTATCAAAAGCTAGCTCTACCGTTTGTGATGAAAACAACACACTGACAAGTAGAATGACAAAGAACAAACAACAACTTAACGTGAAAAAAACAATCCTTTGCGACAAACTTAAATTCATCATCATCGCCCCCTTACAAAGGGATATTTACCGCTGTGGGGTTAACCTGCAACAGAGCTCTACTATCAATAAAATCATCTATCTTAGGTATCTGTTTATATTCCGTCATTTGAGTTGCGATTGCCCAAATAGTTTGAGATTTAATGCTCAAAATTAATGACTGATTTAACGCTAACTTGAAAATATAATCAGGCCAGACCCATTCAATAAATTCGGCAGAAAGCTGCAATTCAGTAATGACTATTTGCTTGGATTCCTCTGGGTGTAAAGCAATATAGTCAATAGCAATAGTTAGGCCTTCAAGAATGCACCTCGCTTTATCAACCAGTACATTATCTGCCGTAAGAGAGACTAAATTAAAACTTAACGTGTTTAAGCTTTTTGTATCATGAATTTTTATTTGATCATTAAGTAATTGTACGCTGTTAAAGGCAAAAGGTTCCCAAGGCACAAAGGCATCTATATCATTATTTATAAAGCCATCGATAAGTTCATCTGGTTTAAAATATAAAAGCTGTACATCTTCAGTGGTTAACCCTTCTAGCGCTAACAAACTGCTCAAAAAGTATTCACTTGCCGTTCCCTTGGTCACACCTATACGCCTATCTTTTAAATCGATAGCGGAGGTGATTTTAGCCGATGGACGAGTAATCAATTTAACATCGTTATCTGATTGCACAAACATTGCATGCGTAACAAAACCTCTATGTTCTAGACTTTTAAAAGCAATAACAGAATCTGAACTGGTCGCAAAATCAGCTTCACCACGCATGACTTTAGCAAACGCTTTTTGGCCACCAATAACCTCGTCAAATTCAACACTCACACAAGTATCGTCAAAGGCACCAATGGCTTTAGCAACATAAAAAGGGGTAGATAAAGGGGTCTTAGAGACCGCAATAGTCACTAAGGTTTTTTGTGGCTGCCAAAGTGGTTTAAAGTTTACATAAAGTAGCGCTGTACCAATAAAAACAGATAGTGTGATAGCGGTAATAAGTAGCATTTTTTTGATCAAAATTAACACCTAAATATAGCTGTTCATTAAGTATAGGAAAGATCCAAGTTATTGGATCATAGTACTAAAAACCAAACTCCAACAATGCCTTTTTTGGCGATTGGCGAAGAGGTAAAAACACGTTATATCAAATAGATGGCTCCGCCATGAGTCCTGCTAAATTAATTTATTATTATTCATTTATATGTTGTTGATTTAAAAATACGGCGGCGCCTAACAATCCGGGCTGAGGCTCGGTAATAATATAGCTAGGTGTTTGCTGTGTAATCGCGGATAAACGTCCTTTATCTTCAAACCGACGTCTAAAGTCGCTTAATTGAATAAAATCAATAAAACGCGGCACAATGCCTCCAGCAATATAAACGCCACCGACACTGCTCGTTAATAAAGCGAGGTTACCGGCAAAACTACCTAACACCTTACAAAACTGTAATAACGCCAACTCGCAGATTTTACAGGTGTTTTCAACAGCACGTTGGCTTATCTCAGCGGCAGTCAGCTCCCCTGAAAGTACCCACCCTTCGTTGTCGATATAAAGCAAAGCTCGATATAGTTGCTCTAAACCATAGCCTGACAAAAGCTGCTCGTAAGATACCCGCTTCTTGGATTTTTTAAGATACTGTAAAATGGCAATATCAGTGTCGTCAACGGGGGCAAAGTCCATATGCCCTCCTTCACTATTTAAGCATTGCCACTTTACGTTGCTCCCACTAGTGACAGGTACTAAAGTCGCAACACCTAACCCCGTCCCCGGTCCACATACCGAGATAGGCTTAGCGGACTGTATTTCACCGCCACCAATTTTCACCTTTTGTGTCTCTGATAAAAAGGGAATGGCCATCGCAATTGCCGTGTAATCATTAATGAAGACTAAGCTTTTCAATGAGAGTGCTTGTTTCAGCGCTTTTTGAGAGAACTGCCAAGGTAAATTGGCCATAGTAATCCAGTCATCATCTGTTGGGCAGGCAATTGCTAAACAAGCATGAATTTCACAATTTAGTAACGCTAACTCATTTAAATACTGAGTTAGCACATCTAATAAGCTTGAGTACTGCTCACAGCGATAAGTAATAATATTTGTGAGTTCATTACTAATATTCGTTTGGGCTATACGAATATTAGTACCGCCAATATCAGCAACAAGATATACAACTGGCTTAATTTCATTTTGGTTCATTGCTATTCCTATTCACACTGCATATTAGCTGATTTCGCCGCATTGGCTTCAAAGTGAATATTACTTACCGACAAGGATAATGCACCTTTACTTCGCAGTTCAGCTGGCACAACAATTTTATCAAACTGAACACCTTGTTTTGCGAAGCAATTCAAGTCAACTGATAAGTCAACCCACTGACTTTGGGCCGTTTTATTTAACGCGTCAGTAATATCAACTTCCCCACGGCAACTACCTTTACTATCACTTAAACTTTCACAGTTCATAGATAACGTGACAAGTCCTTTCACTGGCTTGTCTCTTTTCAAGGTCAATATCAAGACGGCATTATTCTCTTGCTCCCCTGAAAGATCTTCACGAAAACCATTGCCACTAATAAATTTAACACTCGCTTCAGTTGAACCATCAATAATCAATTTAAACGCATCTTCTTGGATTATTTTATCAACGGTACGGTATCGAATACCAGGTAAAGCTTGAGCGCTCGAGCTAATTGTCACTTCTTGTTCATTCGCGGTTAAACGCATTTCCCAAGGTTTTTGCACTTTACCGTTAAACACTTGCCTAGCAATGTCTACCTTTTCATTAAGCACATAGCTTTCAGATAAGTTATCCAATAACGCCGTGGTTTCGCCATATTTCAAACCAAAACCATAAGGTAAAAGTGGCTGTTCATCTTCATCAAAACGGTTCACAACCTGCTCTGGCGAATTAGGCCAAGAGAAGGATAATTTTCCTTTAATACCCTGCTGAATAGCTCCCAAGGTGTCCGTAAGCAATACATCCGCAATGGCTTTACCTTCAGACCCCGGTAACCAAGCAGCAACAAAAGCATCACTGGCATTCATTTCAGCATTAACCCACATAGGACGGCCACTGATGAAAATAGAAACTACCGGAATACCTTGTGCTTTTAGTTTTTTAAGCAAAGCTAAATCAGTTTTACTGCCTCGTTGATAAAGTAAATTATCACGGTCGCCATGACCTTCAGCGTAAGGCTCTTCACCATACACCACCACGGCAACATCTGGCTTGTTTGTATAAGTACCATCTTGGCTTAATTGAATTTGACCACCCGCCGCCTTAACTTGCGCAGCAAAACCATCATAAATAGAGCTACCACCCGGAAAGTCAGCATTCTCATTATTGGTACCTTGCCAAGTAATAGTCCAGCCACCTGACTGTTTACCAATATTATTAGCCGCATCACCCGTGAGTAAAATATTCATTGTTGGCGAAAGTGGCAGTAATTGCTTATCGTTTTTCAGTAAGACCAAAGATTCACGTACTGCTTGGCGAGCAATATCTCGGTGCTCTTCACTACCAATCAGTTCAGTTTTCCCTGAGAACTGGCGCTTTGCTGGGCTGGGTTTATCAAACAGACCCGCTCTAAATTTCACCCGTAATATACGTGTGACCGCATCATCAATACGAGACAGTGGAATAATGCCCTGCTCTACTTGCGCAATGGTATTTTCCATTAAAGGTTTCCAAGCATCCGTGGGGACCATAAAGACATCTAGTCCTGCATTAATCGCTTGAGGGCAATTATCATTACTACAACCAGCAATCTGTCCGTGACCATTCCAGTCACCCACAACAAAGCCATCAAAACCCATTTTTCCTTTTAATACATCGGTTAATAGGTATTTACTGCCGTGAAGTTTTTTACCATGCCAGCTATTAAATGAAGCCATCACGGACTGCGCGCCAGCCGTTAAGCCACCTACGTACCCTTGCGCATGGATATCGAATAGTGCCTGTTCTGTGGTTATATTATCGCCCTGATCATCGCCAGCAACAGTGCCACCATCGCCAATAAAATGTTTAACAGTACTAATAACGCGATCATTACCTAAAAAGTCTTTTCCTGCGTGGCCTTGTAAGCCATGTACAACCGCCGCCGCATAAGACTTAACTATGTCAGGATCTTCTGAGTAGCTCTCATAGGTTCTGCCCCAACGGTCATCTCTCACGGTGGCAACCGTTGGAGCAAATACCCAATCGATGCCTGTGGTCATCACTTCGGTCGCCGTCGCTTTGGCTATTTTTTCGATTAATTCAGGATTATTGGCCGCGCCTAAACCTATGTTATGTGGGAACAAGGTCGCACCAATAACATTATTATGACCATGCACCGCATCGGTGCCCCACATGGTAGGAATACGATTGCCATCAAGTGAGTCGTCAATTGAGGCTTGGTACATAGCTTCCGCTAAATCAATCCAGTCTTGCGGCGTTGACTGTTTATTATTATTTGGAAATGCCCCACCACCATTGAGGTATGAGCCAAAGCCATATTTACGCATATCTTCAACGGTAATATCACGTATTTCGGGCTGGATCATTTGCGCTACTTTTTGCGCTAATGTCATCGTGTCGAGTAACCCGTTAACTTTTGCCTCCAATAATGGGTCCGGTTTTATTTCAGACTCAATAGTTGGCCAAATAGCAAGATTATGCGTTTGCACATTTTGCGCCTGATCATTCATTGGGCTTACTTTGGTTGGCTCGCTATTACAGCCAGATAAAGCGCTCACGATCAACGCGCTGACTAACGTTTGTTTTGAATAATTCATGTGATTAACCTTCCTGACTTTTAGCAACAGGCTTAGAGCCAATGAGACCGTAATAAGCAATATATAAATAACAAAATGCCGGCAAAATAAAGGCTAACTGCACGCCAATACTATCGGCAAGCATACCCTGTGCTAATGGGATAATGGCACCACCGACAATCGCTAAACACAACACACCTGCAGCATGGCTGGTGGCATCGCCTAATTCATGAATCGCTAAACTGAAAATAGTAGGGAACATAATTGAATTAAATAGACCAACCGCAAGAATTGCCCACATTGCAACAGAACCCTCTAGGGTGATGGCTATCGCTAATAAAACCATCACAGCAACGGCATTAAATGCCAGTACCTTACCGGCGGCAATATGCTGCATAACAGCAGCGCCAATAAAGCGCCCAACCATTGCACCGCCCCAATAATAAGCAATAAATTTAGCCGCCTCAGATTCTTGCATACCCGCAATTGAAGGCTCATTTAAGAAACTGACTAAAAAGCTACCAATCGACACTTCAGCACCAACATAAATAAAGATACCTACAGCACCTAACTTGAGATGACGAAATTTCCAGGCTTCACCAATGGAGATATCTGATTGCTGACTTTTACCGAGATCAGGCAGTTTTAATAACGAAAAAATAAAGGCAAGTACCAGTAAAGTACCGGTAATAAGTAGGTAAGGTAATTGCACCGCCGTGGCATCCGCCGGTTGAGAGTGCTCAACACCACTGAAAATAAGCCAAGCCCCAAAAAAGGGTGCGACGGTAGTCCCTAACGCATTGAAGGCTTGTGTCATGGTTAAACGTGAAGAAGCTGTTTTACTCGGTCCCAACGCACTCACATAGGGGTTAGCTGAAACTTGCAGGATGGTTATGCCAGAGGCGAGCACAAATAACGCAAATAAAAATAAGCCATAGATGCCCAACTCTGCAGCTGGGTAAAAAAGTAAACTGCCCATACTGGCAATAGTGAGACCCGCAACGATGCCTTTTTTGTAACCTATTTTACTGACTAATATGCCAGCGGGTAATGACACAATGAAATAAGCGCCAAAAAAACAAAACTGCACCAACATTGCTTTAGTGTAAGAAAGCGCAAAAGCGGTTTTTAAGTAAGGGATCAAAATGTCATTGAGACAGGTAATGAAGCCCCACATAAAAAATAAAGAGGTTAACGAAATCAGCGCAAATTGCGTGTTTTTGGGTAACTCTGCAGGATTAACCTGTACTTGAGATTCTAGAATAACTGATGAACTGGCCATTAGCAGAATTCCTATGATGTATGTGAATATGATGGTTGTCGTTTAACGCCATTTAGCCGATGACTAATAACGCTATCGCAAGAGTTTACACTGTGGCATGCAACGTCCCTGTTGATGCCAAATACAGCTATGGGCTACTGAAAGCTATAACGCATACCTACTGAGTAACGAGGACCATATTCTCTAGCATATAAAAACTGCTCTTCATAACGGCCATAGCCTTGCTCTGTTTCATTAGTCAGGTTTATACCTTCAAAGAAAACAGTGAAACGTTCGGAAATATCATAGTTCACGCTCATATCCCACTGAGCAAATTCTTTCGCGAATTGTGGTGGATTATCTGATGATCCTTGGTCTTGACCAACACCAACCAGATACTCGTCACGCCATGCATAGGTAACTTTTACAGAAAGTCCGTACTTTTCATAAAATGCTTGGAAGTTAGCTGAGTCACTTAACCCCGTTAGTGGTGTTTGTTGGCTAAGGCTATCTACATCAAACTCAACATCACCCTCAACAAAGGTGGCATTAACTCCAACACCAAAACCTGTTTCACCAATTAAGTGCTGAAGGGCTACTTCAATACCGTAAACATTTTTAGTATCCGGCGCGTTATAAGGGCGGGTAATATCCCATGACATAGCAGGGTCACTTGAGTCTGGTGCTAAGTAACCTTGCTCGTTAAGTGCTGAGCCATTCGCTTGCATTTGAGCAAAAATAGCATCATTGGTTGCCTGCTCACCTCTCCCTTCAATATCACTGACCGCTTTATCCCAACGTGGTCCTTGATAAATATCGTTAAAACCATCGATATTGGTTGCTGCAATTTGGCTACCAATGAAGTTTTCAACATCCTTATTAAAATAACCGACCGATGCATAACTGCCCTCGGCATAATAATATTCAAGACTTAAATCAAAGTTAGTCGATTCAAATGGCTGTAGATTGGTATTACCTTCACTACCGTTACGTGAACCAATACGGGTACTACCCGACAAGTTTCTGCCGCCAGCTAATGAGCCTAATGGCGCACGTGAAATAGTTTTGCCCCACGACGCTCGTGTTACCAACTCATCCGTTAAATCAACACGGACATCAATCATAGGTAAGAACACATCGTGTTCACCTTCCATAGTGAGGAAGTTATTTTCACCCGGTAAATATTGGGTATGCCATTCACTGCCACCTTTCCACCACACATCAGTAGGGACTGGCTGCATGACAACACTGGTTACATCAGTTTGCTCATATCGCATTCCAGCATTAATCTGTACGGAGAAATCAGCGAGATCAAATTCCCACGAGGTATCGAGGTAAACACTGGTGGTATCTTCTTGTACTGAGCCCTGAGAAAAGGTGCCCATTGGGTGGTAAGCGGTAGTAGCAAAATAATCATCGCCACCTAACACATCATTCGTTAAAAAGGCTGCTGAACGTGAAACCACTTCATCAAAGTCAAAACTGTAGTAATAATGAGGGGCTAACTGACTACCACCACCATCAAATGAATCGAGAAATCCACTGGTATCATTTTTAGTAAACATGCCATCAGGGAACATTTCTGGCCATGAAGGGTTAAAGAGGAAACCACCAATTAAACCACTCCAAGCATTTGAACCTGACATTTCTTGCTCTGTGCGGGCAATACCAAATTTAATATCAACTAAAGGAATATCAAATACATCATTATCCCAAACCGTATCAATTTGAATTTGCTCAATTTCAGATTTACCTGGTGAATGAACAAACTGGCTAAAGTGAGAATCTATTTCACTTGGCGCTAATTCATTTGTGCCATTTTTCCAGAAAATTTCACCATGAGGAATTTCGCCTGTTCTGTAATCGTATACTTTCGTAGTAAGCTGATCCGAGCCTAAAACTAATGAGCCTTCGCTGCCAAGCCCTTTATCTGCCCCATTATCGGTTTCACTACTTGAATTATGGTAATCAACCGTTAAAAACAAGGTGTCACTTGCTTGCCAATCAATATTTAGACCAATAGATTGCTCTTTTACCTCAGTGGTTGATCTTGATGCCGTATACGAGCCATCGTTACCACTCATATCCGCATAAATTGCAGTACCATTTGCATCGAGTTCATAGGCATTAATATTGCCGCCATAATCATTCCACATGCCCCAACCAATAGAATTACTACCAGTAACCGATTTTGTGCCGGTGTAATCAACCGAAAGAATCAGATCATCGGTTGGCGCATACTGCACGATCGCGTGACCATTGGTTCGCTCACGTTGCACATTGTCGATACCATAATTCATATCACGTGGTAAAAAATGATTACCCACACGGTTACCTTCATCATCTAACGGACGTGGATCTACAACTTTTGATGGGTCTAAGTTGGTCGGTAAATCGACATTCGCTTGCCACCCTTGAATATTGGCACTTTGCTGTTGAAAATCTCGTTGATGATGATTAAAAGAAAAGGCAAAACCAAAGGTGTCATCGACGAACGTATTTGAATATAACGCAGAGAATTCTGGTGTTACGTTATCACCTTCTTCATTTGACGTGTCGTGCATCGCCTTCGCTGACAATGATAACTTCTCACCCGGGCTTGATAATGGCTTGCTGGTGACAATATTAACCGTTGCGCCTAAACCACCCGTTGGGTTGTCTGCTCTTGCCGTTTTGTATACTTCTAAGGCAGAAACACCATCTGACGATAAGTTTTCAAAGTTATAAGAGCGATTATTACCGGTACCCGGCATCTGTCTGCCATTAAGCGTTACTAAGTTAAAACTTGGACCAAAGCCACGTACCGTTATTTGGCTACCTTCGCCATTACTACGACTTACCGTAACCCCAGTAATACGCTGAAGTGATTCAGCTAAGTTAGTATCTGGGAATTTACCCATTTCTTCCGCTGAAATGGCATCAACGACACCAGACATATCTCTTTTGACATTCATTGAGCGGATTAAGCTGCCCTTGATGCCTGTGACTTGGATAACTTCAACGTCATCTTTTTGTGTTAGGTTTGCTTCTTCAGCAAACACTTGGCTACCAGTACCTGTGGCAAGAATAGCTGAAATATAAACGGCTAAGCGTTTTTTAGAAAATTGTGAATGTTTCATGTTGACCCTACTTTCTTAAAATTAGTGGTAATTGAGTGACTAAAAGCCACTCGACTATTTCATTACGTGTGATTAAGGATTTTTGATAACGACGTTATCTAAACGATATACCGCCCCTTCACCCGTTCCCCAAGCAGGGAAAACCATTAAGACATTTAAAGCACTTACATCAAGACCTGCTGTGGTTAGATCCGCTAATGTAAATGTGTAGGTTTGCCATTCACCAAGAGCAGGTATAACACCTTCTTGGCTTTCATTCAGATTAAGCTCTACTGCAGAGCTTGCACCAATCGATTCAATTTTGAACATCCAAGCGGCACTTGCATCATTCGGCATACTGATGACTTTCATTTCAAACTGAACAACCCCATTGGCAAGTAATGCTGAAACATCAATGCTCACATCAGGGTCAGCGATAATACCCATCACGGTTGGGTCAGCACCAATAATAAATTCAGCCGTCATGCCATGACTCTCGTCATCACTTGCTACTGTTGGTGTAGAGCCACCGCAACAATCCCAAATACTCCACTGTTCTTTTGCTGCATCGGCAAATAACACCTGTGCACCATCGAGTGGGTCATAAATTTTTACGTTATCAAGACGGTATACTGCACCATCACCCGCTCCCCATGCAGGAAACATCATCAAGACATCAATAGCACTAACATCAAGTCCTGCATTGGCTAAATCAGATAATTTAAAGGTATAGGTTTGCCATTGGTCCAAAACGGGAACAGCGCCTTCAACACTTTCATTCATTGGCATTTCAGCAGAAGTTGTTGCGCCATTAGACTCAACTTTAAACATCCAGGCCGTAGCTGCATCGCTTGGCATAGAAGTTACTTTCATTTCAAATGCAATAACACCATTTTCTAGGATACCTGTGGCATCGAAAGGTGCAGGGCTTGCATCTGGGTCTGTAATATTATCTTCCCTTGAAATAAAGCCCATTACTGTCGGAGCACCACCAATAGAGAACTCAGCAACATTGCCATGTACTTCATCATCTAGCTCAACCATCGGGGTAGAACCACCACAACAATCCCACATTGGCCAGCTTGTGTTTTCATCATCTGCAAAAACAACTAACTCAGGTGAAGAGATATCAGCAGAAATTTCAAGGTTATTAACCCGATATACCGCACCTTCACCTGCTCCCCATGCTGGGAATATCATCACTACATCAATAGCACTTACATCTAGACCTGCATCAGCAAGTGTTTGCAATGAAAAAGCATAGCTCTGCCATTCACCGGCAACGGGCACTATGCCATCAGCATTATCAGCCAATAAGACTTCTGCGGCAGTTGCGCCATTATTACTTTCAACTTTAACCACCCAAGCAGCTGTTGCATCATTCGGGGCGTTAACGATATTAAGATCGAAACTCACCGTACCTATTTCAACAATAGGGGACGCATCAAACGGACTGGCTTCACCGCCTGTTTCGACAACATTACCTTCTCGAGAAATAAAGCCATTAACCGTGGCTGTAGCGCCAACTGAAAATTCCATAACGGAGCCTGCATCCGCGTCATCTACAACAGCAGGTGTAGAGCCACCACAACAATCCCATGCTGGCCAGTTTGGATTTTCAGTGGCAGAAAAAATGGTTAGATTTTCAGGAATACCTGCAGATGGCGGCGTAGGAATCGGTGCTTTACCTATGACTAAAGCGCCAGTAGGTAAGTCGTCCGTTGCTTCCATATCCCATCCACCGCGCACAGTGTCACAACCTTTACCTGTCTCTGTATTCTGATTACATTGATAAACACGAATATAATCAATTTCAAAGGTTTGACCATTAGCAAATGCTTCAGCATCTACACCCAAGTTATTGGTATTTTCAGCCCAATTGCCACCCACGGCATTATTTAAAATCATATGAAACTTTTGATCGAATGGGGAATTATCCCAGTACGTCGTTAAGTCGCCAGACACTGCATCAAAATATTCAGCAAACCAGCCTTGATGGGCTAAACCAACAGGCTCATCTTTACTGTTATAACGCACCGCTGATTTACGTTGAGTTGCATATAAGTAGTTATCAACATACCAACGAATTTCACCTGCTTGCCATTCAATGGCGTAGACATGAAAATCATCGGCTGGATTAATCGCATCTGGCAAACTATAAGACTTACCCGAGTGTGAATTGTCTGGCCAGTCTTTGCCGTAATGCAAAGTACCGTGTACGTTATTTTCAACAACACCGTCATCGTTAACGGTTTTTAGATTAACGGTTTCAAGAATATCTATTTCGCCTGAATGTGGCCAACCACCATAAACGTCTTCAGAAGGTAACATCCAAAAGGCAGGGAAACTGCCTTGCCCATGAGGCATTTTGGCTTTAATTTCAAAACGACCATATTTAAAATCTGCTTTATTTTTACTTACCATGCGTGCCGAGGTATAAGGCTGTTCAGCCCCATCTTCAGCAGGTAAAGCAACCAGTTTAAGGGTACCGTCACTAACAAATGAGTTCTCTGCGCTGTCGGTATAACATTGTTTTTCGTTGTTACCACCACCCGTACAATTAATTTCGTGCGTCCAATGATTAGCTTTTATCTCGCTACCATCGAATTCATCACTCCACACTAACTGCCAATCACTCACGGGTTGTTGTGGGTCTATAACACTTGGGTCTGTTTTTGTTTCAGCACCGCCACAGGCGATCAATGATGATGCTGTAGCCAATAAACACAATTGTGTAATCTTCTTTGCAACTTTAATCATAATTTGTTTTCCAAATACCTGACTAGTCTTGTTGTATCACCGCATTAATAATATTTTATTTATATTTTTATAGTGTTTATTAATTAAGTGATTTGAATGTTAAGCAAGTACATTAATTCAATGTACATACTGCTCCCCTAGAATCATCGTGGTTTAAATAACAAATAGTTACAATTGATATGCGGCATAGCGAGGTACAAACGAGATGTTATCGTTTTATCGTCAAAGATTACGACAAAGCGATATAGTTTTACGACAAGTGGGTTAAGTGTTGCTAACCTAAATGTTAACAACGGTAAACCGTCGTTAAACTTGTTTAGAACCAACAAGTGTTTGAATGGCGGAACTGAAATTTCTACTCACTTTAAGCTGAACATCATCACCCAAGGCTAAAATGCTCTCACTATTCCTAAGAGAGCGAATACTTTTGATGCAGTTAACATTCACTAAGGTTGATTTGTGAATGCGCTTAAACACCCGTTCATCGAGTTGCTGTTCAAGTTTTTTCATGGTGATACGAACAATATGTGTCTCTTTATCGGTGTGCACACACATGTAATCCCCCGCAGCATCAATCCAACGGATATCTGACACGGGTAAAAAAACTTTTTCGTTATCGCTGTTTTTAATGATCAATTCCTGACAGTAACTCGTCGGTAAAGGATCGTCTGAGCCAAGCCAGTCTTCTAATTCAGAAATAGCGACACCTGAGCTTTCACCCAAAGCTTTTAATAATTTATATTTTTCTTTGGCCTGCTCTTTATCTACATTCTCTGGGCTTCGGCGCTCTAAAATACGGGCAACCGTTTTCTTTAAACGACCAAGGTTGGCTGGTTTCAGCACATAATCAATGGCATTCAATTCAAAGGCATCAAGGGCAAATTCACCATAAGCACTGACAAAGACCACCATAGGTAAAATGTCTGATTGCAACGCTTGTACCACTTCAATACCATTTAAACCGGGTAATTGTAGATCAAGAAACAATACATCAGGGCTAAGCTCATGACATAACTGGATCGCCTGATCACCATCACTCGCTTCGCCAATGACTTTAAGCTCTGGTATTTTCTCAAGTCTCAGCCTAAGCCCCTCTAATGCTAAAGGCTCATCATCAACAATGATGGCTGTTAAGGGTTTATCGATCATAGATGCTTTTTTCCTCGCAAAGTTACTTTTCAATCGGCATCGCTATTTCTACCGTTGCACCTTCTTCGGGTTTAGCGATTAGATTAATTTCATAATCACCATTAAACATAGCAGCTAACCTTGCTTTGGTATTACTTATACCGATACCAAAGCCCTTCTCGGCCTTCTCATTATCTCCATAACCGTCATCAACTACTTTAAGCAGTAATCGATCATGTGTACATATGGCGGTAATAGTAATTTTCCCACCTTTTTTTCTAGGCTCTATGGCGTACTTAATTGCATTCTCAACCAATGGTTGTAATAGCATATTAGGAACTTGACAGTTTTTAGCTGATTCGCTGATCTCTAACTGAACCCTTAAGCGTTCACCAAAACGTACTTTTTCATTAGAGAGGTAAAGCTCTAGTAACTCAAGTTCTTTCTTTAAAGTTGTTTTACTTTTGGCTTTAAAATCTAGTGTGTAACGGAAAAACTCACACAGTTTATCTAGCATTTCATTAGCTTTATCATTTTCATTTTTCAAAATAAGCGTTGAAATAGCATTCATGGTATTAAACATAAAGTGTGGGTTTAATTGATACCTGAGCATTTGCAGTTGTGCATCTTTTGCTAAGGTTTGTGCCTTTAATAGTCGTTCATGCTCTTTTTGCAGCTTAGTGTTATAGAGCATAATAAAGAAGATGGAGGTCCAAGCAAACATGGTGGTTAATGAGAACATTAACCACCCGCCAAACTCCAACATATCCCAAGCTTCATTCCATTGTTGATTATAAACAATGACTTTAAAGCTACTGAGTTTAATTATGTTATAGATGAGACATATAAAGGCGGCGAAGGTAAAACTAAAAAATAGCGAATTTTTAAGCGGCAGGTGTACTATTTTGCCAATAAATAGCCAATGTAAACAAG
>PJEL010002791.1_pt1 | contig 15611 bp, 11 predicted proteins | sample 1853271 | NCBI WGS metagenome assembly PJEL01 (sample SAMN08108733, study PRJNA415343) | Invertebrate metagenome, whole genome shotgun sequencing project. | host: Globobulimina | place: Sweden: Gullmar Fjord | collected 2015-08
TTAGATGAGTAGAGACTAAAATACTCTATGACTAAAGCACTTTATTTTTCTATTCCACGAAACCATGGGAAGTGGTTGGAAACCTATGGTTAGGCCACCTCGTTTAGGCGGTAATGAGAAAGTCGGTGTATTGGCGACAAGGTCAACTTTTAGACCTAATCCGATAGGGATGTCTGTGGTCAAACTCGACGGTATATCTTTAGACGATAAAAAAGTCACCTTAAATATTTCAGGGCTTGATTTACTCGATCAAACGCCCGTATTAGATATTAAACCTTATATTCCCTATGCGGATGCCATAAGTGAAGCACGAGGCGGCTATGCTGACAGCAAGCCGACACCGATCAAGCAAGTGACATTTACAGAGCAAGCCAACGAGTTCTGCAATCAAACTCCGAAAGTGCAGGTGTTGAAAGAATTGATCGAACAAGTGTTATCACAAGATCCCCGCCCAGCTTACAAACAGAAAAAAGCAGACAACAAAACTTATGGGATCAGGTTGTATGATTATAATATTCACTGGCAAGTTAAATCAGAAAGCCTAATTACCGTTACTCAAATTACCAAAGAATAACATTGATATGTCAAAGTCATCTTTAGCTGAACTAATCCTACTCGCCGCGTTGTGGGGCAGTTCTTTTTTGTTTATGCGTATCGGTAGCCCAGAGTTTGGTCCAATCCTATTTATGGCACTGAGAACGGTAATTGCGAGCTTTTTACTCTACCCGCTTATGCATTTGAAAAAGCAGCACCATAGCCTCAAAGGTCGTTGGGGTAAAATGTTTGTGCTCGGCACACTCAATACCGCAATTCCCTTTGCCTTTTTCGGCTACGCAATATTGCACTTATCAGCAGGTATCACTTCAGTATTAAACGCGACCACACCAATGTTTGGTGCTTTAGTCGCTTATTTTTGGTTAAAGGATAAATTGTCAGTATCGGCCTCATTAGGTCTAGCTTTAGGCTTTGCCGGTGTTTACTTTCTCATGAGTGATAAACTCAGTACAAATGCTAACGTTGTTATTTTACCAACCTTCGCCGTACTTGGTGCGACCTTGTGTTATGGCCTAGCGGCAAACTTTACTAAACGTCACTTTAGCGGTGTTAAATCATTAGCACTTGCCGCTGGCAGCCAAATAAGCGCTTCAATTTTGCTACTTCCTTTTGGTCTGCTGTTTTTACCCACAACCATGCCCAGTGCCAGTGCCTTTTATTCGGTAATAATTTTAGGTGTATTTTGTACCGGCCTAGCTTACATCATTTATTTCAGGTTAATTGCTGATTTAGGCCCAACTAAAGCGATCTCTGTGACCTATTTAATTCCATTATTTGGCTTGTTATGGGGCTACCTATTTCTAGATGAACAAATAACCAGTCCGATTATTATTGGCTGTTTAATGATTTTATCAGGAGTTGGGTTAACGACAGGGTTGTTCACTAGACAACGATTAAAAAGATCTTAATGTAATTGGTATAAAACGTGTATAACGATCAAAAAAGGGAAACGAATGTTTCCCTTTACATAAGCACTTATGATTTCCTATTGCTTGTAAACTTTGCCTGCTTTCATCACAAAATCAACATCTAACAATTCTTCAATATTGGCTAATGGGCTTGCATCCATAGCGATAATGTCTGCATGCTTACCTTTTTCTATCGTCCCTAAACTATCACTCATATCTGCTAAATCAGCGGCATTTACTGTCGCTGACTTCAAAATGTCAGTCGGTTTCATACCCGCATTAAACATCAATACCGCTTCACGAGCATTGGTACCATGTTTAGATACACCACTGTCAGTACCAAAGGCTATTTTCACCCCTGCTTGATGAGCTTTTTTAAAGTTATCTAACATATCTGCACCAACTCGGATCGCTTTAGACTTAATTGCCTCAGACATAAAATTAGAGCTTTTCGCCATATTAACAACAGTGTCTCCTGCAAGTAATGTTGGTACTAAATAAGCGCCCGTCTGTTTGAATAGCTTAATGCTTTCATCATTAGCATAACTGGCATGTTCAACACTATCGACACCGGCACGAAGGGCAGCGTTGATTCCTGCGGCGGCATGAGCATGGCTAGCGACTTTACGACCTAATACGTGCGCAGCATCAACAATTTCTTTTAGCTCGTCATCAGCCATTTGCTGGCCAGTTCCTGTATTAGTGTCTGATAAAACACCGCCTGTAGAGGCGACTTTGATTGCATCTGCACCGTACTTAATCGCTAAGCGTGTTGCTTTACGACATTCATAAGGACCGTCACAGACAGTAGGAGGCGTTTTCAATGTCAATAAATCTGGGGCCATACCATCAACATCTAAATGACCTCCCGTTACTGAAACACCGGCAGCGGCAATAACTCTCGGCCCATCAATATAACCTTTAGCGATACCATCTCTTAGCGCGTAAATTTGCTCAGATTGGTTTAATAAATCTCGAACCGTTGTAAAACCCGACATCAAGGTCACTTTGGCAAAGTGAGCACTGCGAATGGCAATATCAGCATCAGACATTTGCACGAGCTCTTTATTATTGTCAGGCCCAAACTCACCTTGAAGATGAACGTGCATGTCCATCATCCCTGGCATTACAAAACTCTTAGACAAGTCAATTAACTCAGCGTCTTTGCCAAATTTACTTGGTGATACAAAGCCTTTTTTGACGTCGGTAATCTTGCCATTTTCAATGACAACCGTTTGTTTTTTCAAAGGTGCTTTACCGGGAATAGCAAGCAGTTCACCGGCATGAATAACCTGAGTTTGAGCTAATACAGTAGTGCTAATGATGGACGATAGTGCGAGTGCAACCAGACTGATATTTCGAGTAAGTATTTTCATAAAGCTAGCTAATAATTATAATTAATCACTTAAACTATCAGGTTCTGAACGATAGGCAATAGCAACTCATCGTTAAAGTTACGCTCTTTGTCTTATTACGCTTAAATTATGGTGCACTGAACTCAAGACGGCTTTTTGAAAGGGAGCTTTTTGGCGATATCCTGACGGTACTCTTGGTGATATAAACGTTCACGAGACAAAAAGTCACCGATAGCCGCTTTAAAAGGAGACGCATTAAGCAAGTAGTGACCATAGGTGATCACTGGCTCAAAACCTCTGGCGACTTTATGCTCGCCCTGAGCACCGGCATTAAAACAAGCAAGTTGGCGTTGTATAGCGATTTCTATACCTTGGTAATAGCAGGTTTCAAAGTGTAGAAAATCATATTCGTCTAAACACCCCCAGTACCTACCATAAAGATTTTCTTGATCATGAAAAAAAAGTGCAGCTGCTATGGTTTCATCACCAATATTTTTAGTGCCGGTTTGACGGTATTTTTTGGCTACCACTAGCGTTTGTTGCTCTGCTAACTTGTCAGCCCAAAGCTGAAAGCATTCAAGGTTTAAATAGCCCAAATGTCCAGAGCGCTTTAGATAAGTCATTTGATAGAACTTTATAAACAACTGCCAGTGTTCTGCGGTGATATCTTTACCTGAGAGATGCTCGAAATAGATCCCCTGTTGCTGCACTTTGATGCGCTCTTTAGTGATATTTTTGCGCTTTCTAGCACTCATCGACAACAAAAAATTATCGAATGATGAGTAGCTTTTGTTAAACCAATGAAACTGGACATCTTCCCTAGGATGCCAAATAGCCGCGTGTTCATCTACATTCGCCTCAGCTTGAGGAATTTTCTCACTGACTAGCTTGTTGAATGCATCAAAACCTTGTTTATCATTGGCCTGATGAAACAAGCACTGAACATTGCTAATTGATAATTCTTTACTCTTCACTAACAACGCTTCAGTCATAGCGGTAAGTATTTGCGCTCGATTTTGCTCATATTCTCCGGCAATAGCTAAGCGCTGACCACTTACAGGTGTAAACGGTATTGCACTGACGAGCTTAGGATAATACTCATAACCATGTTTTTGATAAGCATCAGCCCATGACCAATCAAACATATATTCACCATAAGAATGGCTTTTCAAATACAATGGCATTAAGGCGACTAATGTTTTCTTTTTGTTAGCGTCGGAAAGAAATACTTGGATATGAAAAGGCTGCCAACCCGATTGCTGACTAACGCATTGACTTTGCTCTAAAGCAAACAGGTAATCGTAATGCGTGAATGGATTCGCACTGGCAAAAAGATCTTGCCAGTGCTGTCGTTCAATTTGGTTAATTTGGGTAACAAAATCGATACGAAATTCCATGTAATTAGTGGTGATGACCACCGACGCCGTGAGCATGGCCATGCTCAACTTCTTCTTCAGTTGCCGCTCTTACGTCAACAACTTCCAAGTCAAAGTTCAATGTTTTACCTGCAAGTGGTGGATTTAAATCAACTGTCACCATAAAGCGTCCCACTTTAACGACAGTCACTTGGCGCTGACCTTGTTCAGTTTGAACGGCAGCAATCATGCCTGGAGCCCATTTATCAGCGCCCATTAGGTGCTTCGTTGGCACACGTTGAATTGCATCTTCTTGACGTTCACCATAGCCATCTTTAGGTTCAACGGTGACATCAAATTTATCGCCGGCTGATTTGCCTTCTAATGCCTTTTCAACACCTGGGATCATGTTGTTATGACCGTGTAAATATGCCATTGGATCGCCAGAGCCTGACGATTCTACTTCTTGGCCTTGCTCATCTTTAATGGTGTAATGAAACTGAACAACGCTATCTTTGGTAATTTTCATAAAGTTTCCTTGCGTCATAACGCACTAGGGAGTGATATCAATTAAATTCATCATTTCAATTGATATAATAAGGCGGCGAAGTGTAGCAAATAAATATCATCATGCCCACAACATCAATAGTGTAAAGCTACGCCCATAATAGAAGCACCAAAACACTGACAATAATCATCGCTATACCGACAAACTCCCACAATGTTACTTTTTCTTTAAATACACGATAGGTCAAAATCAAGGTAATAAAAAACTCGACTTGCCCCAGCGCTTTTACATAAGCCGCGGTTTGATAACTAGCGGCGGTAAACCAGCCAATAGAGCCAAGTAAACTGGTGAGTCCAACAAATAAACATAAACGCCAGTTTGTCACCATTTTACCGAGTTGCTCTCGTTCTTTAAACACGATGTAAGTTAGCGACATTAATGCTTGAGCGGTGATTAAAAACACTAAAGTGACTGACGCGCTCACCATTAAATGGGTATTAAGCGCCAAACTTGATTCCCGTATTAACAGGGTTGCCATCGCCAAACCTAAGCCTGATGCTAAACCAAACCCGGCTCCTGGGTTTTGTAAAATATCTTGCCAGGTAAACTTTACTTTAGATAACAAAATAACGCCCACCACACCAATAATGACTGAAAACCAGGCCATAGCGCTAAGCGGTGCAGAAAAAAATAACGCACCAACAATGGCAATTTGAATCGCTTCAGTTTTGGATAAGCTAGAGGCAACGGCAAAGTTTCGATAACTAAACGCCGCGACTAAGCATAGTGTGCCAACTAACTGCGCAATACTTGCACTTATTGCATAAGTAAGAAATTCTTGATTAAGAGTGGGTACTGGTTGGTCATAATAAGAAATTATCCACGCCATGTAAGCCCAAGCAAACGGCAAGGCATAAAGGTATCTGACACCTGTGGTCGCTATTTTAGATAGCCGACTGGTGAGTTGTTTTTGCCCTGCAGTTCTCACCGCCTGCATGGTGGCTGCGAGCAAAGTAAAATAGATCCAGACTTCCATGGGTTATCGCGTTTCCCTTTCCTTATTAATCAGCCCTAGCGCGTCATTTTATCTTGCTTAGCTCAGTGAATCTTCCGGCACATATTTAAACTGTGCATCTAATTCACTCACCCCTAAGCCACTATGCTTTTTGACCTTGATTTGCACATCAATACGTTCTTTGAGTGTTTCGACGTGGCTGATCACACCGATCATTTTTCCAGACGCATTGAGGTTATCTAGTGCATCAAGCGCAACTTCTAAGGTGTCATTATCTAACGTGCCAAAGCCTTCATCCAAAAATAGTGAATCTATTTGTGTCTTAGTACTAACTAAATCAGACAAGGCCAATGCTAATGCCAAACTCACCAAAAAGCTCTCGCCACCTGATAACGTTTTAGTATCACGAACGACATCGCCCTGCCAGGTATCGATAACCTGTAAAGCCAACGCATCGGTCTCACTGTTACACAGCTGATAACGGCCATGCAAACGAATAAGTTGCTGGTTGGCTAGGTAAACTAAGTGACTCAAGGTAAGTCCTTGGGCGAAACGGCGGAATTTCGCTCCATCAGCAGAGCCAATCAAACTGTTTAGGTGGCTTAAGTCATCCAGGGCATTGCGTTTTGTTTCTATGTCGAGCAGCAGCGTTTGTTGTTGCTGACGTGTTTTTTTATCTCGGTCGAGTTCATGTTGCCACTGAATGACCTGAGTATTCACTTCGTTTACCTGTTTATCCAAAGTACTATGGCGCTCAACCAACTCTGGCAATAGACGCTCTGTTACCGCTTTTTCATTATGCGCGGCTAATTGCTGGATAAATTGATTGACTAAGGTATCGGACGTTTTCAATTGATGTTCGATTTCCTGTTTAAGCGCTTGCAACTGTTTGACCGTTTCATCACTCAATAAGGCTTGTTCAAACTTGGCTTCATCTTCAAACTCACTTTGCCCAAGTAAAGCGTGCCACTTATTAAGACTTTCATTCATAGTTTCTTGTGTTGCAACCTGTTGCTGTTCAATCGCACTCAGTTGTCCTTGAGCTTGTTTTAGTTGATCTAGTAGCTGCTGATGAGACAACTTAAGTTGCTCATATTCTGCATCAAGACGCTGTCGCTCAAGCGAGATTGCTTGCCTCTCGTCATTCGCATTTGCGTCACCCAGCAAGGATTTTCGGTCAAACGACAAAGTATCATGCTCTGTAACAAGCGCTGATTGCTCCGCCTGAATCGCCACAACTTGTTCATCTTCTTGCCCAAGTCGTTGCTGATATAAAGCACTTTGCTGTTCCAACGGTTTAAGCTGTTCAGCAATATCGGTTAATCGCGCTTTATTTTGATCAAATTTTTGCGCTTGCGCAGTAACACCTGCCAACCAATCATTAAAGTCATCAATAGTCGGGGCCGTTATCGATAGTTGGCTAAGTTGCTGCGCGATAGACTGCCATTTATGCTCAGCACCTTGCTGTCGTTCACTTAATTGCGCTTGATTTGCGAGTATTTGCTGTTTCGTATGACTAATATCTTGGTTCAACAAACCAAGCTGGACGTCAACTTGGCTGCGCTTAGTATTGTTCTGATCAAGCACACTCTTAGATTCGGTTAATTGCTGTTGAATTTGAGCCAAAGCGCGAGCCGCCTGTTGAAATTGGCTTAGTTTTTCTTGCTGTTCAATTAAAAACGCTGAAATAGCATCATCGTCTTCTATGGCAAGCGGCAACGATAATGTTTGTGCTATCGATAACCATTGTTGATGTAATGAGTTTAGATCATCAGCCAACGCGTCCAGTTCACCTTGACGTTGAATAATTAAGGCTTCTTGATGCTTATCTAAAGCGCCTAACTCTGTACCTTGCTGTTTAAGCTGTTCAACTTTTATCGCTTGTTGCTCTAATTCACTTTGATAGCCAGACTGCTCTAGTTTTTGATAGCTTTCTATCGCAGGATGCTCAGTTGACCCACAGAGTGGACATGCTTCATCAGCAGACAATTTAGCGCGATAATCACTCAGCTCTTTAATGGTTTGCTGTTGGCTGACAATAGTATTCAATTGCTCAAGTTGCTTCGCTTCAACCTGATAGGCTTTACGCATATCGTCGAGCTGTTGTTGGCGAGTCTTTTGCCCATCAATTTGCTCAGCGACTTGTTGGGCTAACGCAACATGTTTTGTGTGAGCTTGCCTATATGTATGATGAATTTGCTGCGCATTTTGAATGACAGGTGCCACTTGCTGGAGCTGATACAAAGCGTCATTAAAAGCTTGTTCTGATAAGGCCCCTGTATTACTTAAATGTTGATGAATTTGTTGGTTTAATTCTTCAATCGCTTGACTGGTTGGTATCAGCTCTTGCTCTAGCGTTTTAAGTTCAGCGGTTAATTTTATCTGCTCTGCTTGTTGTGCATTAATATGGGTTTCTTGTTGTTTTATCGCTTGCTCACAGGCTGTCACTTGTCCATTAAGCGCGACAAACTCATTAAAATTTTGTTTGATATGCGGTAGTTGAGCAATAAGCTTATCTAGCTCGCCTAGTTGCTGCTGCTCAGCGCTAAGTGTCGATTGTTCATGATCAAGCACATCAAGTTGTTGGGTAAGTTGCACATGTTCTTGCTTTGTTTTTACTAAAGCTTGTTGTGCTTTTTTGGCTTTATCTTGAACCTGGAGCAGCGCTTTATGTTTGATTTCAATCTGATTATCTAAAGGTAAAACCTGTTCAATTATTAGCTTGTCTTTATCTGCTAAAGCCTGCTGCGCTGTTACTCGACTTTCATTGGCTGTTTTAACAATTTGTTCAGATTGCACGACCCGTTCAGATAATTGATCGCTTTGCTGAGTTAATTGCGCGAGTTGAGCCTTTAATTGTTCAACGGCTTTAAGCGCTGAACACTTTTCTTGGTAATCCGCTTTCAAATTTAACGCAGGTTCATGCAAGGCAAGCTGTTCCAAAGCATCTTTATGTTCTACTTTTTTCTCAGTTGCACTCGTGTGTTCTAGTTTTGACTGTTTAAGCTGCTGCTCAAGTTGTGTCGACTGTTCTCGCCACGTAATCGCTGCTTGAACAGTTTGCTGTTCTGCTTTTAAACCAGACAGCAACGCCTTTTGCTCGGTCAATTGCGCATTTATCTGTTCAAGTTCTTCAGCGGGCAAAAGTTGCATGCCTTCAGAGCTTGCTTCTAATAGCTTTAGTTGAGCTGTCGCTTCTTTATGCTTTTCATAAACCTGCTCAGAGATAGTGCCGTAAATTTCGGTCCCTGTTAACTCTTCAAGCAATTCAGCCCTATCGTTAGCATTCGCATTAAGAAACGCAGCAAACTGCCCTTGCGATAACATCATCGACTTAGTAAAACGAGCAAAATCAAGTCCCGTAATTCTGGCTATTTCTGTACGAACCGCTTGCACTTTTTCAGCTAATATATCGCCCGCTATTGTCGCTAGCTCTGCTTTTGGCGCTTGAAGTTTTCCATCTACTTGGTTTTTCGCGCGACGCTGACTCCAAAAAGCTCTGTATCCTTGCCCTTTGACTTCAAATTCAACTTCAGCCATACAATGGGCGGTTTGACGCGTCATTAATTGGTTTTGCTCAGTGGATACTTTTAAACGAGGAGTTTCATGATAAAGCGCCAAGCATATCGCATCTAATATCGTTGTTTTACCAGCCCCTGTAGGACCTGTAATGGCAAATAATGCAGACTCATCAAAGGGGGCTTGGGTAAAGTCTATCTTCCACTGTCCTTTTAATGAGTTTATATTTTCAAAACGTAAGCTAATAATTCTCATGTGCTATTGCTCCCTTTCATGTTCAGGGTGAGCAAACTGATTAAAGAGTTCTTTCAATCGTTCTTTACGCGCTTGTGCTGAACTTTCCTGCCAGTCTTCAAGAGATAAACGTTCGGCAAATACTTCATCAACGGTCAATTCATTCAAAGTCAGGTTTCGTTCGTTGTTGATCATCTGTAAACGAGTTGCTTTATTGCGTCTGATCATCAGCACTTCAATCGGTAAATCCTTGACAAGTACCTGCACTCGCTCAGCAATATCCTGTAAATAGCCCGTGGTAATAATTTCAATATCAAGCCATAGGGTCTGTGAATTATCGAGCTCGGTTGCCAAAGCTTCAATATCTTTGGGAAGGTCATCAACCGTTGTTTTAAGCATTGTCATCGGTTGAAAGCGAGGAATAGTAACAGGCGTAGCTTTTATAAGCTTTTCGTGATCAAACTCGGCGATAACGACTTGTTTGTCTTGCTTTGCTTCATCAAAACTCAAAGGTATAGGGGAGCCGCAATAGCGAATATGCTCAGACTTTGCAACCAACTGAGGTTTATGAATATGTCCCAAGGCAATGTAATCTGCAGGTGGAAATCCGCTCGCGGGAAACGCATCTAATGTGCCAATATAAATTTCACGCACTGAATCACTTGTGCTTGCACCAACAGTCGTTAAATGCCCTGTCATCAGAATTGGCGCACTAGCATCAATAGATTTAGCCTGTTCGTAAAGGTGCTGATAATGTTCTGCAATACCCTGTTGAAGCGATATTTGTTTTTGTGTTGCTGACTGCCCCGCCTGACTTTTTATTACATCTCTAGGGCGAATAAAAGGAATGGCACAGACAAGGAGTTTTTGCTCACCACTTTTATCAGTAATAGTAATAACTTGCTGTTCGTAGTCATCACCTGCAAGCGCAATAACCTGAGTATTTAAGTAGCCCAACACGGACTTTGATTCTGACAGCATAGCAACAGAGTCATGATTGCCTGCCAACACAATAAGCTGACAACCCAATGCATTCACTTTGCCGACAAATTCAAAGTACAATTCACGGGCATAACTGGGCGGTGTGCCGGTATCAAAAATATCACCCGCCACTACAATAGCATCAAGGTTATGCTGCTTAACTTGCTCTAATAGCCATTGAAGAAATGCTTGATGCTCTTTCGCGCGGCTTTTGCCGTAAAAGTGTTGACCTAAATGCCAGTCTGATGTGTGGAGAATTTTCATTAAATGAATTGCATGACTTTGTTAGCGTTTTTATGATTGAATTCTACCTAAGCTAGCAATAATAAACAGTACAAATTTGGATAATTGCACACATCAGCAGACATCGGCGGCCGAAGCCGCTCCTACAAACACATGTGTGAGCTCCAACTTCCCAATCCAATGTTGGGGCGGTTTTAATCACAAGAAAAACGTTCTGTCTTTCCGCAACCTGCGGCAGAGAACGGCGGCTAAAGCCGGCCCTACAAAAATGCGTGTGCCCCAACACCCCAGTTAGACGAAATTAAGGTAATGTCATTTGTGCTATTTCACCATCACTTACTGCTAGTGTTATAACGCGGCTTGTTATATAACCAATGCAACAACACCGATAAAACAACTGGAACAACAAGTGAGTGCCTATGCAATATAAGAACATTTCATCGCCAGCTATAAAATCTATCGCTTTAGTTGCTCACGATAATATGAAAAAAAACCTCATTGCTTGGTGTCAGCAATATGAAGACAAACTAAGCCCACACACGCTCTATGCGACAGGGACAACAGGAAGTTTAATTTCACAAAATACTCAGTTGTCATTGGAAGCATTAATAAGTGGTCCGCTCGGAGGCGATCAGCAAATAGGCGCATTAATTACTGAGCAAAAAATAGATTTGATGATTTTCTTTTGGGATCCATTAGAAGCGCAACCTCACGACCCTGACGTAAAAGCCTTATTACGCCTCGCCGCTGTATGGAATATTCCTGTCGCATGTAATCAAGCCACTGCCGATTTCTTGATTAACTCAAACTTATTTGCTCAAGCCTATGAGAGATCCATTCCGGATTACCATTCGTATATTACCGAAAGAATATAAATACGCGCCGTTTATCACATTAACAATTCAATTGGTCACAAGGGGATAACGATTCTAGTTGGTCGGTGCAATACTTAAATCGTCAAAGAACAAGCGATTCAAAAACTTCCTGGATCACCCTGTTATTTGACCTGAGGCATGTAATGTTGTGTGACCGATCTGTCAATCCTAAACACAGCGATGACTTTAAGGGAGTGAAGTTTCACTCCCTCTTTTTTCTACTTACTTTGTTAAATTAACTATATGTCACTGATCAGTTCATCAAGTTTGTCTTTATTGCGCCTTGATAAGGTTAATTGCTCACCTGATTTTAAAATAACGCAGTAGTCGCCATTTTCATTAGGTCTTAACTCGCTCACACAGTTTCGTCTAACAATGGTTGAACGGTGAATACGCACAAATAACTCAGGGTCTAATTGCTTCTCTAAAGAGGTTAAAGTTTCTCTGTGCAAAATAGATTTATCATCACGCAAATGCACTTCGGCATAGTTACCTGCTCCCGCGATGAACGTTATCTGACTGACTTCAATTAATCTAATACGGCCTGGATCTTTTACTATTAAACGTGATTTAAACTGCTGGCCTTTTTCTTCAGCCATATGCTTAATAAGCTTGCTAACCTTTTGAAAATCTGGCGAGCTGCGTTCAACAATTTGTTGTTTTGCTTTATTTAATGCGCGATAAAAGCGTTCGTCGTCAAATGGCTTTAACAAATAGCCAATCGCATTTAAGTCAAATGCGGCAATAGCGTATTGATCATAAGCCGTTGCAAAAATAATTGAGGTACTTTCAGGTAACAAATTAGCCAGTTCAATACCAGATTTACCCGGCATTTGAATATCAAGAAAGACAATGTCAGGTTGATGGCTCTTAAACACATCTAACACTTGTTTACCATTTGCAGCTTCCAGTACTTCGCTTATATCATTTTGATTTTTCAAAAGTAATTTGATTGTTTGACGGGCTAACGGCTCGTCATCCGCTATTAATACTTTAAGCATCAACCCCTCCTATAGGTATAGTTACGCATGTTTCAAAATAACCATTTTCAACCGGCGATAAGGTTAAAGTAAAACTATCTCCGTAAAGCTTTCCAAGTCGTGCTCGACAATTACTTAGTCCTAAGCCAAAACCCTGATGTTCATCTTTGTCTGGTATTTTATTCACCAGGCTGACATGTAAATACCCTTCTGACATAAAAATATTAAGGCGCAGCTCATTTTGGTCACTTTCTAACTGTGTGCCATGTTGTACGGCATTTTCAACCAATGGTTGTAACAACATACAGGGTATTGAAATGGGTAAACATTCATCTGTCACATTGACTTCAATCAGTAATTTGTCTTCAAATCGAATTTTCTGAATCGATAAGAAACTTTGAATAAATTCTATTTCCTCAGTTAAAGGAATAAATTGATTCTTCTGGTTTTCTAGCACCTTTCTTAACATCATACTCAACTCAGTTAAGGCGGTGATCGCTTTTGATTTGCTATCTAAACGAATCAAACTGGCTATGGTATTGAGCGTGTTAAAGAGAAAGTGTGGGTTCAATTGAGACTTTAACGAATTCAATTCAACCTGAATCAGTTGTCTGTTTAACGCTTCATTTTCCGCTTTTTGTAGCGCTAATCGTTTGTAATATGAAAACGAATAGCCAGAACAAAACACAGCAAAATAAACTAATAAATCCATATGTAGTGGGCTCAATAGTAAGCTATCTATCGATGTTTTCACCGCATCAAAGGTGATTGTTCCATCTCGATACAAACACAACTCTAATATCGTAAGCAACCAATAAAAACTCAATACGGCGAGCATTACGCCAACAGACTTACCTGCAAAATATACCCACTTCCGTAATTCAAAGTTAATCATTTGGGTGGAAGCAACAATAAGTGGAGCGATTAACGCCCAGTTCCCCCACCAAGGTAAATTTTCAAACCAAACTGACCACCACTCTACAGGTCGATCAAAGTGAAGATTAACGCGATACGTGTTTGTTGCCGCCAAGGTATTTAGCATTAACCAAAACACTAAATTTGCTATCCAGAACGACTTGGGTGGTAAATGTTCAACCAAGGACTTTAACATTGCATCTATTACTTATGATTTTAAATATCATTACTTCATCACATTATGAACGTGCCAATAACTAAAAAGCAAATGACTTGATTTTTCATCTATCTATTGTATGCAAACCGTCATTAATTTCTGGTAATTCAATATGATAACTAACATTACTTCAACACTTTGATTAACACCTTCCATAATACCGAACCACTAATCAAGGATTCAACTCCGTTTATCACTTCTAACACGCCATTAGTGGATTAGCAGATGTCGCGCGATAAAAGGCGCGCTAATTTGGCACTCGGCAATTATACGAATTGCTACGTACTCATGAAAAATTTACGCATTAATAACGATTATAAAATCAGGGAGTAATCCATGTTTACAAACACTAAACTCGCAAGGTCAGTTCGTTTAGCACTACTGTGCGGCGCAGCATCATCAGCCATGATGGTTTCAACAGCAGTTTATGCAGAAGAAAGCGAACCGACAGCAGAAAAAGAAATAGAAAGAATATCAGTGACTGGCAGCCGTATTCGTCGTCCAGGTGCGGTATCCGCCAGCCCAATAATGTCTGTTGGTGCTCAAGAAATTGAAATGTTACAAACACCACAAATCGAAGAGGTGTTAAGAAACTTACCGGCCACCATTCCTGGTGATGGCGCCAGTGTTAACAATGGTACAGCGGGTGCTGCAACCGTTAACTTAAGAGCCTTAGGTACGCAAAGAACCTTAGTATTGATGAATGGTCGACGCATGATCCCATTCAACTTCAACGGTGTTGTTGATACCGCTTCAGTACCCGTATCACTTATTGAAAGTGTTGATGTGGTTACAGGTGGTGCTTCCGCTGTATACGGCTCTGACGCTATCGCTGGTGCCGTTAACTTTGTCATGAAAAACAATTTTGAAGGTGTTGAACTACTAGTTAATCACTCAGAAACTGATGAAAATGATGGAGAAACTGATAATATTTCGTTAACGCTTGGTTCGTCACTTGATGAAGGCAGAGGTAATGTTGCTTTTTCGATGAACTGGACTGATCGTAAACCGGTCATGTTAGGTGACCGCCCTTGGGGCATTTTGGGTATTGCAACTGGCTCTGGTGGTGGTTATCAACAATATTTAGATGGCGAAGGCCCTGTCCCTGCTCATGATAACTGTGGCGGACCAGATGTCACTACGTTTGAAAGTGGTGGCGGTTCTACCACATCAATGCCAACCCGTTTTGCCATTGTAGGCGCAGGTGTTAATGGACAATTTAGAGAAGATGGTACCTTAGGTAGCGATTGTAGCCGCTTTAACTTCAATCCATATAACTTCTACCAGACCCCGCAAGAACGCTATGGCGCAACAGCTATTGCTCATTACGATATTGCAGAAGACCACAGAGTTTATACCTCAGCCATGTTTAACAACACACAAGTTAAACAACAAATTGCCCCATCTGGTACTTTTGGATCTACCTTTAACTTGCCATTAGCCAATCCATTTATTGGCGACCAAGCCAAAGACTGGATACTCGCCAATGCGAATCAAGCTAGAGAAGATGGTTTACTCAATGGCGGATTAACTAACTGGCAAGACATGAATGGCAATGGCATTGTCGACGAAGAAGACTATCTACTGGTTCAATTGCGCCGACGAACACTAGAACTAGGCCCTCGTTCAACTAACTATGAAACTGCCCTATTCCAATTAGTTGCGGGTATGGAAGGTGTGCTTTATGAAGATTGGGAATACGATGTCTCGTATCAATACGGTGAGTCAAACAGAACCAATATTAGTGCAGGCTACACCAATGTCAGCAACATACAAAACGCGCTTGATTCTACTGATGGCATAACCTGTAAAAATGGTGATGCGACGTGTGTTCCAATTAACCTTTTTGGTGGCTTTGGCACGATTACCCCAGAAATGGCAGCTTATTCGTCAGCCACGGCATTAATTAAACAAGAATATTCTCAAGAAGTGCGAGAGTTAAATGTATCGC